>WNFV01000747.1_pt1 | contig 61801 bp, 59 predicted proteins | sample 5400101 | NCBI WGS metagenome assembly WNFV01 (sample SAMN13153361, study PRJNA577476) | soil metagenome | isolation source: 115 cm soil or saprolite under grassland replicate 1 | place: USA:California | collected 2016-06-15
CTCTGACCTGGAGCTGGCGAAGGGACTCGAACCCCCAACCTGCCGATTACAAGTCGGCTGCGCTGCCAGATTGCGCCACGCCAGCCAGTCGTCTGACAGTATGCCCGCTGAGGTGACCTTCCGCTCAACCCGTCGCCCGGGCCAGGCGCGACAGGATCTCCTTGACCTCGGTCGCCTCGACGTGGGCTAGTGGCGTGAAGCCATCGGAGCAGAGGAACACGGGGCCGTCCGTGCTGGACGCATGCGGCCGGCCGTGCGAGCCGCGGACGGCGGCCGCGCTGGCGTCCACCCCGACGACATCCATCAAATAGCCCATGCCGAGCCTCTTCCGCATCAGCGCCACAGCTGCCCGGTACTTGGCGGCTGTGGGCGCGGCCGGGTCGAAGAGCAGCTCGGCCGGGTCGTCGCCGGGCTTGCGGTGGATCTCGACCAGCCGGGCGAAGTCTGGGGCACGGGCGTCGTCGTGCCAGTAGTAATAGCTGAACCAGGCGCCCTCCTCGGCGACTCGATGCCCTCCAACCGCTCACACATCTTCCGCACGACCGGCAGATCGGCCGAGTCGGCCACGTGGACGTGCGCGACCTGGTGGTCGGCGACAGCGACGGCTTGCGACGTCCACGGGTCCAGGTGCTCCATGCCATGCTGTGTGTCGACGTGCGGCAGGCCGTCTGCTCCCAGCATCCGGTTGACGTGGACGGGGTGGTTCACGGCGGCGACGCCGTACTCCGACACCGCCACGACGGGTGCTCCGCGCGCCTCCGCGCTGTCCAGCAACGGACCGATCACACGGTCCAGTTGGCCGCCGCGGCCGCCGCCCGGGGTGCCGCCGGACCGTGGCGCTGCAGGTCGTCGTCGAGGTGTGGAAGATAGACCAGGGTGAGGTCGGGGTCGTAGCTGGCCATGAGGTGCTGCGCGGCGCGGGCGATCCAGCGTGAGGCCAGCCCGGCGGTCGGGCGGGCAAAGAAACTTTCTACTCATCGGAGCCGTACTTCTGTCGAGAACGACAAAAGTCGAGCGAGGGAGGGGGATCGCGTGACGCCGTTGCGGCTCCCGGACCCGCCGCTGGCGGACGAGCGCGTGCTGCTGCGCCCGTGGCAGGTCGCCGACCTGGCGGTGATCGAGCTGGCGAGCCGTGATCCGGCGATCACGGTGGGGACGAGCGTCCCGACGCCCTACAGCGAGGCGGCGGGCGACGCCTGGCTGAGCCGCCAGCACGCGCAGCGCGAGCAGCGGACGGGGATCTCGATGGCGATCGCGGACCCGCGCACGGGCCAGGCGCTCGGCTACGTGGGCGTGAGCGGCCTGGTCTGGCGGCACCTTCGCGGATCGCTCGGCTACTGGGTGACGGGCGCCCAGCGGCGCGGCGGCCTGGCCAGCGCGGCGGTGGGCCTGCTGGTGCCGTGGACCTTCGGCGCGCTCGGCCTGGTCAGGGTGGAGGCGGTCGTGGACGTCGACAACCAGGCGTCGCAGCGGGTGCTGGAGCGCAACGGCTTTCGGCCGGAGGGCGTGCTGCGCTCCTACTACGAGATGCACGGCGCCTGGAGGGACATGGTGATGTTCGCGCGGCTCGCGGACTCGCCGCCGCGCCGGCGGGCCAGGCGAGGCTAGACCCGGGAGCGGGCGCGGCGGCGGCGGACCTCGAACAGGGCCAGCGCGCCGGCGACCGAGGCGTTCAGGCTGGCGACCTGGCCGGCCATTGGGATGCGGACCAGCACGTCGCAGGTCTCGCGGACCAGCCGGTGCAGGCCGGCGCCCTCGCTGCCGACCACCACGCAGACGGGCTCGTCGGCCAGGTCGAGCTCGAACAGGCTCGATTCCGCCCCGCCGTCCAGCCCGATGCACCACAGGCCGGCGGCGCGCAGGCGCTCCAGAGCGCGGGTGAGGTTGGCGACCTCGGCCACGGGCACGTGCTCGAGCGCGCCGGCGGAGGACTTCACGGCCGTGGCGGACAGCGGGGCGCTGCGGTGGCGGGGCAGGACGATCCCGTGGCAGCCGGCGGCCTCGGCGCTGCGGACCAGCGCGCCGAGGTTGTGCGGGTCCTCGATGCCGTCGAGGGCCAGGAAGAACGGCGGCTCGGCGCCGCCGAGCGGGACGGCCAGCAGCTCGTCGAGCCCGATCGATTCGAGCTGCGCGACGACGGCGGCAACACCCTGGTGGGCGCCGGTCTCGGCATGGGCGTCCAGGAGCGAGCGCGGCACTGTCTCCACGGGCACGCCGTTGGAGGCGGCCAGCTCCAGCAGGTCGGCGAGGGTGCCCCGCTCGCCGGCGCCGGCCGCCACCACGACCCGCTCGACGCGGCGCGGACCGCGGAGCGCCTCGATCACCGGCCGGCGTCCCTCGATCACCATCCAGCCCGGCTCGGCGCGCAGCGCGTCGCGGCCGGCCTCCAGCCGTTCGCGGCGGCGCGCCTGCTTGGCGGCGCGCGAGGCACCGCCAGCGCCCCTGGCGGCCGCGGATCTGGCCCGGCGCTTCTCGGCGGGGGCGCGGGGTCGCTGCGGCTCGCCCTCGGGCCCGTCCGGGCCGCCCCGGGCCGCCCGGCGGCCGGGGCCGCCTACCGCGCCAGGTGCCACCGTGGGCCTCCGGGCCGGTCCTCGACCCGGATGCCGATCGCGCTCAGGCGCTCGCGCACCATGTCCGCCGCCTCGAAGTCGCGCGCGACCCTGGCCCGCTCGCGCAGCTCCAGCGCCAGGTCGAGCACTGCCGGGAAGGTGGTGACGTCGGGCAGGTCGAGCAGCGGGGTGAAGCCGAGCCGCGAGGCCAGGTCGCTGAAGGTCGCCAGCCGCACGCGCAGCTCGGCGATGGCCGCGGCGCTCCCCCGCTCGGCCTTGGCGATCAGCGGGTTGGCGGCGCCGACCAGGTCGAACAGCACGGCCAGCGCGGCCGGCACGTTGATGTCGTCGTTCAGTGCGGCGACGAAGCGGTCCGCCCAGTCGCCCTCCTCCATCCGCGGCGCCTCGGTGCCCGGCCGCAGCGCCCTGGCGGCGTTGACGGCGAAGGTGGACAGCCGCTCATAGGCGGCGGCCGAATCCGCCAGGACCTCCTGCGAGAACTCCAGCGGGCTGCGGTAGTGGGCGTTCATCAGGGCGTAGCGCAGCACCACCCCGCGGTAGCGCTCCAGGAGCTGGCGCGGGCTGACCACGTTGCCGACGGACTTGGCCATCTTCTCGCCGCCGATCTCGAGGAAGGCGTTGTGCAGCCAGTAGCGCGCGAACTGCTCGCCGGTGGCGCCCTCGTACTGGGCGATCTCGTTCTCGTGATGCGGGAAGATCAGGTCCTCGCCGCCGCCGTGGATGTCGAAGCCCTGGCCGAGGTACTTCGAGGACATCGCCGAGCACTCGAGGTGCCAGCCCGGCCGGCCGGGCCCCCAGGGCGAGTTCCAGGTGGGCTCTCCCGGCTTGGCGGCCTTCCACAGGACGAAGTCGAGCGGGTCGCGCTTGTCCGGGTTGACCTCGACCCTGGCGCCGGCCTGCTCGCCGGCCAGGTCGCGGCCGGAGAGCTTGCCGTACTCGGGGAACTTGCCGACCGAGAAGTCCACGTCCCCGCCCGACTGGTAGGCCAGGCCGGCGTCGAACAGCTTGGCCACCAGCTCGAGCATCTCGGGGATGTGGCCGCTCGCGCGCGGGGCAATGTCGGGCGGGATGACGCCGAGGGCGCCGGTGATCTCCTCGAACACCCTGGTCCAGTGCTCGGCGATCACGAACGCGCGCAGGGCGTCGTGCCCGGACGCCTCGATGATGCGGTCGTCGACATCGGTGTAGTTGCGGACCATGAGGACCTTGAACCCGGAGGCGACCAGATGGCGGCGCAGCACGTCCATCACGACAATGTTGCGCAGGTTGCCGACGTGCGGCTCGTTGTAGACCGTGGGCCCACACAGGTAGATGCCGACCTTGCCCTCGTCCCTTGGGACGAACAGCTCCTTCTTCCTGGTCAGCGTATTGATGAGGTGCAGGGCCACGGGGGACTCCATGAATCGGTCGCGGGGCTCGGATTGGTCCGTGCCATCCTATTCCCCGTCGGCGTTCCCTCGCTGGCCAGGCCCTACGCCGCGCCGCCGGGGGCACGCCGGCTTGCTCAGCTTCCGGTCAGCAGGCACACCGCCATGGCGGCGATGCCCTCGCCGCGCCCGGTGAAGCCCAGGCCCTCCGAGGACTTGGGCGTGATCTGGAGCCGCTCGGGGTCGAGGTCAAGCGCGCCGGCCAGCGTCTCGCGCATGGCGGGCAGCAGCGGCCCGAGGCGTGGCTGGTCGCAGAGCACCGTCACCGAGAGGTTCTCCGCCGCCCAGCCGGCCTCCGAGAGCCGCTTGGCGATCTGGCGGCAGAATTCGAGGCTGGAGGTGCCCGCCCAGCGCGGTTCGGTCGGCGGGTAGTGCTGGCCGAGGTCGCCGAGCCCGGCGGCCGACAGCAGCGCCTCGCAGGCCGCGTGGGCGACCACGTCGGCGTCGGAGTGCCCGCCGAGCCCCCGCTCGAACGGCACCCGCACCCCGGCGAGCACCAGCGGGCGGCCCTCGACCAGCGGGTGGACGTCGAAGCCCTGGCCGACCCGCAGCCGCGGGGTCATCGGGCCGCCTGGGGCCAGGCGGCGCGCGCGGCCAGCACCTCGGCGACCTCCAGGTCCAGCGCGGTGGCGATGGTCAGGTTCTCCGGCTCCCCAGGCACGACGGCGACCGGGAAGCCGGCCCGTTCCAGCAGCACGGCGTCGCTGCCCCCGTCCACGGGACCGGGATCGGCCAGCGCACCCGCCGCCGCGCGCCGGTGCGCCTCCAGCAGGGCGGCCCGCAGGAACACCTGGGGTGTCTGCAGGGTCCGGAGCTCCTCGCGGTGGACGATCCCGCCGGAACGGTCGCCCGCCGCCACTCGGCGGACGGTGTCGGTCACGGCAACCCCCGGTGCCACCCCCTGGGCGGAGACCTCGTCGAGCTGACCGGCGAGCCGGTCGATGGCGCCGCGGCGGAGCAGCGGCCGGCAGGCGTCGTGGACAGCGACGTAGGCAGGCCCCTGGGGTAGGGCGTCCAGCCCGGCGGCGACGCTGGCACGGCGGATCGGGCCGCCGGCCACCACCGCGGAGACCTTGGCGAAGCCTCCAGCCGCCACCAGGGCGGCGACCGCCTCGATGCTGGCCGGGTGGGCGACCACCACCACGCTGTCGACGCGGTCGTTGGCCTCCACCCCCGCCAGCGCCCAGGCGAGCAACGGCCGAGCGCTCAGCTCGACGAGCGCCTTGCACTGGGTGGCGGCCAGCCGCCGTCCGTCTCCGGCGGCTGGCACGATCACACCGACCCGCTCAGCTCGAGCCATGGAGCACCCGGCCGGGAGGGATCGTTGGGAGGAGGCTAGGAGACTTCCAGCGCCTCGTCGAGCATGAGGGTCGCCTTGTGCTCATCGCACGTGCAGGCGAGCACCAGCTCGGAGACCAGGATCTGGCGGGACCGCTGGAGCATGCGCTTCTCACCCGCGGAGAGGCCCTTGTCCCGGTCCCGGACGGTGAGATCGCGAACGACCTCAGCCACCTGGAAGATGTCGCCCGACTGGAGCCGCTCGATGTTGCCCTTGAACCGGCGGCTCCAATTGCCCTGGGTCGAGCATTCACCGGTACGGAGGATCTCGAGCACGCCTTCGACGTCGTCGGAGCTGCAGACCTCACGGATGCCAACTTCCTGGCAGTTGTCCCGTGGCACCATGAGAGTGAGATCGCCGTACGTGAGCTTGAGGACGAGATACTCCCGGGTCTCGCCACCTACCTCACGGTCCTGTAGCCCTTCGACGACCGCGGCACCGTGCTGCGGATAGATGACGCAGTCCCCGACCTTGAACATACGCGAATTCCCCTTCCCTGGTACGGAACACACCCAGGTTAACATCTGGAGGCCCCCGGGTACAAGGCGAACGCGCTGGTAGATGGGCTAATCAAGCGCGGAGTCAAGTTCAGGGGCGATAATAAGCAATTCTCAGTAAAACTCCTATGCCGACGCCTCGGCAAGTCGGCGGAGGCCCTCACGCAGGTTCCGCGCGCGCCCCGGGCCAACCCCTTCGACCTCTTCGAGGTCTTCGATCCCGGCGGCGAGTATCACCTTCAACGAGCCGAAGCGCTCGACCACGCGGGTGATCACCGAGGTCGGCAGCCCCCGTACCCGGGACAGCAGCCGGTAGCCGCGCGGGACCACGCCGACGTCGAGCGCGTCGGGGTTGCCGGTCAGGTCGAGAGCCTTGGCGGTGGCGGGCGCGTCGAACAGCTCCTCGGGGCTGAGACGGCCGAGCTCCTCGAGGACGTCGGGGACCTCGATGCCACGGCCGGGGCGCAGGTAGTCGCGGACGGCCTGGCGCTGCTCCTCCTCGACGCCAGCGCTCAGGTCCTCGAGCTGCAGGCGCAGCAGGCGCGCATCCGCACCCAGCTCGGCCTCGTAGCGCTCGACCTCCAGCGCCACGCGGCGGACCATCTCGCAGCGGCACATCAGGTTGAGCACGGGCCGCAGGGTGGCGTGACCCCCCAGCTCGGCCGCGTCGAGGGCGGCGCTGGCCTCATCGCAGCGTGTCCGGTAGCGCTGCAGCGTCTGCACCGCCTGGTTGGCACGCGACAACACGGCGCTGGCCTCCTCGACCACGTGCCGCCACTCGTTCAGGTACAGGGTGACCGTGCGCATCGACTCGGACACGGCGATCACCGGCACGCCCGCCTGGCGGGCGACGCGCTCGGCGGTGCGGTGCCTGGTGCCGGTCTCGACGGTCGGGACCGCCGGGTCGGGCATCAGGTGGACGTTCGCCCACAGGATCTGGTGGGCGTTCTCGTCCAGCACCAGCGCCCCGTCCATCTTGGCCAGCTCGGAGAGCCGCTGCGCGGTGTAGGGGACGTGGATGCGGAAGCCGCCGGTGAACAGCGCCTGCACGCCGGCTGGCGCGCCGAGCACGATCAGCGCGCCCGTCTCCGCGCGCAGGATGCGCTCGAGCCCCTGCCGCAGCACCGTCCCCGGAGCCACCAGACGCAGCATCCCGAGCATCTCGCCGTCCAACCGCTCGCCAGTCCCGTCCGCGCTGGTCACGGCGCCCTCCCAGCGGCGGCGGGGCGCGGGCGTGGGAGGGCGGCGCCGCCGGCGACGGCGGACAGGGCTTCGGAGACCGACGCGATCGGGGTGATGGCCATGCCGCCGGCCTTGGCGGGGTCGGCGGTCGGGACCAGGGCCCGCCGGAAGCCCAGGCGGCTCGCCTCGGCCAGGCGGCGGCCGAGCTGCGGGATCGGACGCACCTCGCCGCCGAGCCCGACCTCGCCGAAGGCCACCAGGTCGGCGGGCACGTGCCAGTCGCGCGCGGCCGAGGCCAGGGCCAGGCAGACCGCCAGGTCGGCCGCTGGCTCGGTGAGGCGCACCCCGCCGGCGGTCGCCGCGAACACGTCGTGGCCGCCGAAGGACACCCGTGCCCGCCGCTCCAGCACCGCGATCAGGATGGCCAGGCGGCCCTGGTCGAGGTCCTGCGCCATGCGCCGCGGGATCGCCAGTCCGGTCGGCGAGACCAGCGCCTGGACCTCGGTCACCAGCGGCCTGCGCCCCTCCACGCTCACGGTGCAGGCGACCCCGGGCACGGCCGCCTCGCGGGCGGACAGGAACAGGCGCGACGGGTCGGCGAGCGGCTCCAGCCCACCCTCGGTCATCTCGAAGCAGCCGACCTCGAAGGCCGGGCCGAAGCGGTTCTTGGTGCAGCGGACCAGCCGCAGCGCGTGGTGCTGGTCCCCCTCGAACGACAGCACCACGTCCACCAGGTGCTCGAGCGTCTTGGGCCCGGCCACCACGCCATCCTTGGTGACCTGGCCGACCAGGAAGGTCGCGATGCCCCGGTCCTTGGCCAGCCGGACGAGCTGCGCGGCGACCTCGCGGACCTGGCCGACCCCGCCCGGCGCGCCGGCCAGCTCCGGGTCGCCGACCGTCTGCACGGAGTCGACCACCACCACACGCGGCGCGGTCCGCTCGATCAGCGTCCGCACCGTGCCGAGGTCGGTCTCGGCCGCCAGGTACAGCTCGGGATGGAGCGCGCCGAGGCGCTCGGCCCGCAGGCGGACCTGCTCCAGCGACTCCTCCGCGCACACGTAGAGCACCCGCGCCTCGGCCGCCAGCCGCGCCAGGACGCCGAGCAGCAGGGTGGACTTGCCGATGCCCGGCTCGCCCGCCAGCAGCACCACCGAGCCGGCCACCAGGCCACCGCCGAGTACCCGGTCCAGCTCGTCCACACCGGTCGGGCGGTGGGCGCCCGCCTGCGCCGTCACCTCGGTGATCGGCACGGCGGGCGTGACCGGGCCGCTGGCCCGCGGCGGTGCGCTGCGCTCGACCACCTCTTCGACGAGGGTGTTCCAGGCGCCGCAGCTCGGGCAGCGGCCGACCCACCGGGGCGTGGAGGATCCACAGTCGGTGCAGGCGTAAGTCGTGCGTACGGTTCTGGCCACGGCACGTCCGGATGGTGCTGAAGGAGGCGGGCCAGGCAACGGTAGCATGTGGGCCGGACGACGATCGGCCGGACATCGCGATATCCACAGGGAGCCATGGAGTCCGCTGCGCTCACGTCAAGGGAGATCCTCGGTTTGCTGGCCGAGGAGGAGCCGGGACCGCCCGGCTCCGACCACGAGCAGGCCGGCGTGCTCGGCCGCTTCATCCGCGGCGACCGGCTGACCTCGATCCCGGTGGCACGCGGCAAGCGCCTGGTGGTCCTCGACCACCTCGCAGGGCTGTTCGAGCCCGGCCGCCGCTACACCGAGGCCGAGGTCAACCAGACCCTGGGCGCCTGGTACCCGGATTACGCGGCGCTGCGGAGGTACCTTGTCGACGAGGGCTTCCTGCGCCGCGCCGACGAGACCGACCCGTCCACCAGCCGCGCCGTCAAGCGCTACTGGCGAGCGGGCGGCTCCTTCGAGGTGGATTGATCGGCTCAGGTCCGCGGCAGGTGGAGGCGGCCGCCGGGGTCGCGGGCGATCAGGCCCTCGGCCTCCAGCCTCGACAGCAGGGCGTGGAACCAGCCGGGCGGGCGGGTGGCGGCGCCGGCGTCGACGGCGGCGGCCAGGGCGGGCTCGTCCAGACCCTCGGGCTCGGCGGCCAGCACGCGTACGACCGCTCCGCGCCAGCGGCGGTCGGAGGTGGAGAAGGGCGCGGCCGCTCTCGGCCGCGGCGGCGGCGCGGTCGCGCCGAGGGCAAGCCAGCGGCAGCGCACCCCGATCGGGCAGCCCTCGCAGCGGGGGCGGGGACGGCAGTGCGCCGAGCCCACGTCCATCAGCGCCGACGACCACTCCCAGGCGCGGCCGCTCGGCAGCGCGGCGTCGGCCAGCCGCTGGCGCTCGGCCTGGCTGAGCTGCGACGGGTCGGCGCCGTGCAGCGAGCGCGCCAGCACGCGGGCGACGTTGGTGTCGACCGGCGCGACGTCCTGGCCCATGGCGAAGCAGGCGACCGCCCTGGCGGTGTAGGGGCCGATGCCCGGCAGGGCGGCCAGCTCCTGGACGGTGGCTGGCCAGCCGCCACGGTCGACCACGGCCTTCGCGCAGGCGCGCAGCGCCAGCGCGCGGCGGTTGTAGCCGAGCCCCTGCCATTCCCGCAGCACCTCGGCGGGGGTGGCGGACGCCAGCGCCTCCGGGTCGGGGAAGCGTGCCAGGAAGCGCGGGAAGGCCTCGGCGGCGCGCTCGGCCTGCGTCTGCTGCGCGAGCACCTCGGCGACCAGCACGCTGTACGGGTCCCGTGTCCGCCGCCAGGGAAGGTCGCGCCCGCTGCGGCCGAACCACTCCAGCACGCTGGCCCGCACCGCCGCCAGCAGCTCCACGTCGGGCGGGGACGCTCCAGGGGCGCCAGGCGCGCGGGCCGCACCCGGCGCACGGCCCCCACCCGGGGCACGGCCCCCGCCGGGCGCGCGGCCCCCGCTGGGCGCGGCCTCGACGCTCACCGGCCGTGGGCCTCGGGGCGGGGGGCGGGGCTGGGCGCCGCCCGGGGGCGCGGGCCGTTCCGCAGGCGCATCAGCCCGAAGAGGTAGACGCCCACGGCCAGCAAGCAGGCCGAGCCGACGGCCAGCAGGCCCTGGTTGGCCGGCACCGGCAGCGCCACCGGGATCACCGCGCCGAACACCCAGGCGAGCTGGAAAACCGTCTCGGACCTGGTGATGGTGGTGCCGCGGATGGCGGAGGGCACGTCCCGCTGCACCAGGCTCTCGAACCCCAGCCTGGCCGCGGAGGCGGCCGTGCCGGCGATCAGGCCGGCGATCCCCGCGGTGGCCACGCCGACCCTGCCGGCCAGCAGCAGGGAGGTCACCGCCGACAGCCCCAGCCCGAAGGCCAGCAGCCCCTCCTCGCGCAGCCGGCGGGCGAGCCTCGGCACCAGGAAGGCGCCGATCAGGCCGCCGGCGCCGATCCCGGCCACGAGCAGCCCGAGCCCCGCCGTGCTCACGCCGCGCCGGCGCAGGGCGAACGCCAGCAGGAACAGCACGAAGCCGCCGGCGGCCCTGGTGGCGGCGCTGGCGGCCCTGGCCAGGCGGATCCTCGCCACCGGCCAGCGCCCCACCCGGCCCGGCCGCGCGGTCGCGCCCTGCGCCGGCCGCACCGGCCCCTCCGGCTGCGTGGGCGCTTCGCCAGGGACGCGCGGGCCGGTCCGGTGCCAGGCGTCGTGGAGCGCGGGGACCGAGGTGGCCAGGAACCCGCCGACCAGGAAGACCGCGGCGGCCAGGCGCAGCACGCCCCCGCCGCCGAGCAGCTTCTGGACGGCGACGCCCAGCAGCCCGCCGACCGTCCCGCCGATGGCGATCACCCGGGCCATGCGGCTGTTGATCGGCACCAGGTCGCGTCCGGGACCGACCAGCTCGGGGACCAGGGCGCTGCGGCTGATGCCGTGCACCCGGGAGAAGACCAGCAGGCCGAAGGCCAGCGGGAACAGCAGCAGCCCGTTCAGCCGCGGGGCCGCTACCCACGCCAGGACGGCGCGCACGACCAGCGCCACGATCATGGCCACGCGGCTGGCCCCGCTGCGCCCGTCGAGCAGGCGCCCGAGCAGCGGCGCGACCACCGCGAACGGGGCCACCGTGATCAGCAGGTACAGCGCGACCCTCGGCCGCGCGGCCGCCACCGGCACCGAGAAGAACAGCGTGCCGGCCAGCGCCACCGCCACCAGCGCGTCTCCGAACCCGCTGGTGGCGTGCACCCAGGCGAGGCGGTCGAGCGCGCGGCGCTCCGGATCGGGCTCGGCCAGCCGGTGGCGCACGCGGTCGATGGCGTCCGCGCCACCACGACGAAGCCCCCGGATGATCCGGGGGCTTCGTCTATCCCTGGGGTGGGACACTCGAAGGGCCTACTCCGTGCCGGCCAGCTCCGCCGGAGGGATGTCGATCCCGTCAGCGGCCTGGTCGAGCGACCTGAAGACGATCTCGTCGTTCTCGGCGTCGACCACCACGAGCTGGCTGGCGCCAAACTCCTTCCAGAGCAGCTTCTCGGAGAGCGGGTCCTCGACCAGCCGCTGGATCGTCCGCCGCAGCGGCCTGGCACCCAGCGCCGGGTCGTAGCCCTTCTCGGCCAGGAGCTCCCTGGCGGCGTCGGTCAGCTCCATGGCGATGTCCTTGGACTTGAGCTGCTCGACGACGCGCCTGGTCATCAGGTCGACGATGCTCTTGACCTCTTCGCGGCTGAGCTGGTGGAAGACGATCACCTCGTCGATCCGGTTCAGGAACTCCGGCCGGAAGTGGCGCTTCAGCTCGTCCATGACCTTGTCGCGCATGCGCTCGTAGTCGACCTTGGCGTCCGCCTTGGCGGTGAAGCCCAGTGTGGTGCCCTTGGCGATGTCGCGCGTGCCCAGGTTCGAGGTCATGATCAGCACGCAGTTCTTGAAGTCCACCGTGCGACCCTGGGCGTCGGTCAGACGACCGTCCTCCAGGATCTGCAGGAGCGTGTTGAACACGTCCGGGTGGGCCTTCTCGATCTCGTCGAACAGGACCACGCTGAAGGGCTTGCGCCGAACGGCCTCGGTGAGCTGGCCGCCCTCCTCGTAGCCGATGTAGCCGGGAGGCGAGCCGATCAGCCGCGAGACGGTGTGCTTCTCCATGTACTCGCTCATGTCGAGCGCGATCAGAGCGTCCTCGTCGCCGAAGAGGAACTCGGCGAGGGTCCGCGACAGCTCGGTCTTCCCCACGCCCGAGGGGCCGAGGAAGATGAACGAACCGGAGGGCCGCTTGGGGTCCTTCAGGCCGGCGCGTGTGCGCCGGATGGCCTGCGAGACCGCGCGGATGGCCGCCTCCTGCCCGACGACCCGCTTGTGCAGCTCGTCCTCCATCCGCAGCAGCTTGGCGGTTTCCTCCTCGGTGAGCTTGAACACCGGGATGCCCGTCCAGGAGGCCAGCACCTCGGCGATCTGCTCCTCGTCGACCTCGGCGACCACGTCCATGTCGCCCGACTTCCACTCGCGCTCGCGGCGAGCCTTGTCGGCCAGCAGCTGCTTCTCGCGGTCGCGCAGCGAGGCCGCCTTCTCGAAGTCCTGGGCGTCGATGGCCGATTCCTTGTCGCGCCGGACCTCGGAGATCCTGCCGTCGAACTCGCGCAGGTCGGGCGGCGCGGTCATGCGCCTGATCCGCATCCGGCTACCGGCCTCGTCGATCAGGTCGATCGCCTTGTCGGGCAGGAAGCGGTCCGAGATGTAGCGGTCGGCCAGGTTGGCCGAGGCCACCAGCGCGTCGTCGGTGATCGTGACCCGGTGGTGCGCCTCGTAGCGGTCGCGCAGCCCCTTGAGGATCTCGATCGTGTGGGCGACGGTCGGCTCGTTGACGTGGATCGGCTGGAACCGGCGCTCCAGGGCCGCGTCCTTCTCGAGGTGCTTGCGGTACTCCTCGAGGGTGGTCGCGCCGATCGTCTGCAGCTCGCCCCTGGCCAGCATCGGCTTGAGGATCGAGGCCGCGTCGATCGCGCCCTCGGCGGCACCCGCACCGACCAGCGTGTGCAGCTCGTCGATGAACAGGATGATGTCCCCGCGTGTTCGGATCTCCTTGAGGACCTTCTTGAGGCGCTCCTCGAAGTCACCGCGGTAGCGGGAGCCGGCCACCAGCGCACCCAGGTCCAGGGTGTAGAGCTGCTTGCCCTTGAGCGTCTCGGGCACCTCGCCCTTGACGATCGCCTGGGAGAGCCCCTCGACGATGGCCGTCTTGCCGACGCCCGGCTCGCCGATGAGCACGGGGTTGTTCTTGGTCCGCCGCGAGAGGACCTGCATGACCCGCTCGATTTCCTTCTCGCGCCCGATCACCGGGTCGAGCTTGCCCTCGCGGGCGAGCTGGGTCAGGTTGCGGCCGAACTGGTCCAGCACCAGCGAGCCCTGTGGCTGCGCTCCCTCGCCGGCGGGACCGGCGGGAGCGCCCTCCTTGCCCGCGTACCCGGACAGAAGCTGGATGACCTGCTGGCGGACACGGGAGAGGTCGGCCCCCAGCTTCACGAGGACCTGGGCGGCGACGCCCTCGCCCTCGCGGATGAGGCCGAGCAGGATGTGCTCCGTGCCGATGTAGTTGTGACCGAGCTGCAGCGCCTCGCGCAGCGACAGCTCGAGCACCTTCTTCGCTCGCGGCGTAAATGGGATGTGACCGGTCGGAGCGCTCTGCCCCTGACCGATGATCTCCTCGACCTGCGCGCGGACCGCCTCCAAGGAGATCCCCAAGGACTCCAGTGCCTTGGCGGCCACGCCCTCGCCCTCGTGGATGAGGCCGAGCAGGATGTGCTCTGTCCCGATGTAGTTGTGATTCAGGAGCCGGGCTTCCTCCTGGGCGAGCACGACGACCCGTCGAGCCCGGTCGGTGAAGCGCTCAAACATGCCAAACCCCCAGGGATATGGCGGCTGCGAAACGTTGCCGCCAATCGACTATACACCCGGCCTTCTGGGGTCCCGAGGGGGGTCCGGGGGGCTCAAGAGCGAGACCCTGGCCGGGGCGCCAGGGTCCCCAAGCAGAGCCGAGCGTTAGCCCCCCGGTGGAAGGGGGTTCCACCGGGCCGATGGCGGGCGGATAGGCGCGTTCAGTAATCGTCGTGGTCGTCCTCCGGTGACGCGTCTTCAGCTGCGGGGTCCTCGATGTGGGCAACGCCCAAACCCCGGTCGATGTTCCGGGAGCCGCTGGCCGGGGAGCCAGGCCAGGGTCGCCGGCTACAGCTCCTCGGGCCGGAGCTGCGGGAACAGGATAGCTTCCCGGATCGACGAGAGGTCGCCGAGCAGCATCACCAGCCGGTCGACGCCGATGCCGAGGCCGGCGTTCGGCGGCAGGCCGAGCTCCAGCGCGCGCAGGTACGCCTCGTCGACCACCATGGCCTCGTCGTCGCCGCCCGCCTTGGCCAGGGCCTGCTCCCCCATCCTGGCGCGTTGCTCGTCGGGGTCGGTCAGCTCGGAGAAGCAGTTGGCGTACTCACGGCCGCCGATGACCAGCTCGAAGCGCTCGGTCACCCAGGGATCGTCGCGATGCGGGTGCGCCAGCGGCGAGACCTCGATGGGGTAGTCGGTCACGAAGGTCGGCTCGAAGATCGCGCCCTCCACGAGGTGCTCGTACAGCTCGAGGACCAGCTTGCCAACCCCCCAGCCGGGCTCGTAGGGGACCTTGGCGGCGTCGCAGAGGGCGCGGACGCGCTCCAGTGGCCAGTCGTAGGCGAGGTCGGGTTCGCCGACGGCCGCGCGCACCAGGTCGAGCATGGTCGCCTCCCGCCACTCGGCGTCCAGGTCGAGACGTCGGCCCTGGTGGAGGAGCCTGCGGCTGCCGGCGGCGGCGTCGGCCGCCTCCAGGACCACGCCGCGGCTCAGCTCCATCATGTCCCGGTAGTCCTGGAAGGCCGCGTTCGACTCCAGCATCGTGAACTCGGGGTTGTGCCTGGAGTCGATGCCCTCGTTGCGGAAGACCCGGTTCAGCTCGAAGACCCGGTCCATGCCCCCCACCAGCAGGCGCTTGAGGTACAGCTCGCTGGCGACCCGCAGGTACAGGTCGGTGTCGAGCGCGTTGTGGTGCGTGACGAACGGCCGCGCCAGCGCCCCGCCGGGCACCGGCAGCAGGATCGGCGTCTCGACCTCGACGTAGCCGCGGGCCTCCATCGACTCGCGCAGGCTGCGTACGGTCGCCGAGCGCAGCCGCGCGGCCGCGCGGGCGGCCGGGTTGACGATCAGGTCCAGCTCGCGCTGGCGCGAGCGGACCTCGACGTCGGTCAGGCCCCTCCATTTGTCCGGCAGCGGCCGCAGCGCCTTGGCGAGCAGCTCGACCCGGTCGGGCTTGACCGACAGCTCGCCGCGCTTGGTCCGCACGACCACGCCGTGGAGACCGACCCAGTCGCCGAGGTCCAGCTCGACCGCCTCCTCGAAGGCGGCCTCGCCGAGCGACTGCATCGTCAGCATCGCCTGGAGCTCGTCGTCGCCCTGCCGCAGGGTCCAGAAGGCCAGCTTGCCCATGACCCGCCTGAGGACGATGCGGCCGGCCACGCGGACGGCGTCGTCCGACTCCTCGCCGGCCGCCAGGTCCTTCCAGCCCTGGGCCACCTGGGCGAGCGTGTGCGTGCGGGTGAAGCCGACCGGGAAGGCGTCGGTCCCGGCGGTGCGCAGCCTCGCCAACTTCTCCCGCCGGGCCTGCTCGACGGCGGAACGGTCCTCTGGGTCGGGCACGTGCTCGATCAGGGCTCGTAGGCCGGAGCAGAAGTGTCTGAAGCTCGGGGATCGGTTGCGAGCGGGTCCATGTGAGGCGTTATGAGTTGCGCTACCTCGACCTTCGGCAACCCGCCTTTGTAATAGCCCGCGTCTCGGAGGAGCCGTTCGAGCGCCTCCCAGGTTCCGCCTCTGATCTCGTCGGGCTGTCGGTATGCCGCGCGCCGCTCAATCGAACCAGGGACCCTTGGATATGCTGCCCGGATCGCATCGCAATCACCAAGGAACCAGGCTTCGAGTTCCTCGACGACCACTCGATTGAGGACAACAAACGGAGTACCGGCCTCGACTGAGCTCTTGGTCGGCAGCCCAACCACAGTTGCAGCATCTTCGAGTTCGGCCTTCAGCCGCTTGCAGTCCTGACGATCCTCGTCGATCAGGACGACGACGCCAGTTCCGCCCGACTGTATCCAGGTAGTCTGTACCCAGCGTGCATAGGCCCGCAGCCGAGCCGGGAGTCGCCGCATGAGGTCCAGCTTCCCTTGAAAGGGATGGAGGTCGAAGGTAATCGTTTGACCGACGATCTTCGGCACGAGTATTCGCAGCGCCACCTCGGCCGATTGCTCCTCGACCAGGAACTCAAGATGCACGTTACGCCCTCAAAGGTGCACTTGAAGTAGCGAGAGGGTCACCGACCTCGAGGTATCCCTCCATCCATAGGTCCCCGAGCTGGGCTCCCTCGGCCACAAACGACTGGACCTTGTCCATCCGGCTGGCTGGTCGAGCCCGAGCGAACCCATCGTCGTCCCGATACAGCACCCAGAGCTCGTTGGGCCGCAGCCCATTGACGAAGTAGGGCGAGTGGGTCGTGACAAGGAGTTGGCTCCTTGCAGAGGCGACCCTGCACTCCTCGGTAAGCTGCGAGAGCAGGCGAGGGTGCAGCTGGTTCTCGGGCTCCTCGATACCGATGAGGGTGGAGGCTGCGGGTCGTAGAGAACCGTGAGGTACGCGAGCATCTTCAGGGTGCCATCCGAAGCAAACTTCGCGAGGATCGGCTGCTCGAAGGGCTCATCCTTGATCTGGAGAAGAAGGCGCCCGTCCGCAAGGAGGTCGGCATCCACACGCTCTAGCCGAAGGATCCGACGCGCCAATACCTCGAGGATCTTGCTCAGACGATCTGGATGTTGCTCTTTGAGATACTGAATTACATTTGGTAAGTTATCTCCGGTTTGCGAAAGTCGCTCCTGAGGCCCAGCCTCAGGCACCCCCCTCGTGCTGTCTGCAGCGACGTAGGACAGATACCAACCTGAGATGAAGCGGCGGAGTGCGCTTACGCGAGGATGCCTTGCGAATTGGCCAAGCGTATTGACGGCCAGCAAGTCCGGCGACTCGAGCGTCTCACGGTTCCGCTGATCGTTGAGTTCGGGCTGCTCTCCCGAAATAACGTCGCCGGCGCCCTCACGGAAATCGAGGAAGCGGAACGGCCTGCCGTACTGCCCACGTTTCCACTGAAGCCACTCCTCGGCAACGACCGGACCACTCCGTCGCTCGTCGATCGCCAAGTGATAGGTGATGACAGGATTGCCTCGTCGCTCACGGTACTTCAGCTCGAAGACGATCGGGCCATCGGCGCCTCGGCTTCGCAGCTCGCGGAACCGATTGCGCTTGTCCCAGGCTCGCCGCAGGCCATCGGTGAAGCACTCCGAGAGGAACGCGAACACGTCGAACAGCGTTGACTTGCCACTGCCGTTGGGACCCAGGAGCACTGTCAAGGGCGCGATGTCCCTCAACTTCAGGTCACGCAGCACCCGGTAGTTCTGGACCCGCAGTCTCTCGATCCGGGCCGTGCCGGGGAAGCCCGCCGACTCGTGCATTCCTGGCACTGCACAGCCTCCTCAACAGGTTCATCAAGCCGGAGCCCAGGCCCGCAGCCCCCGATCCCAGCACGCTCTTGACGAATGCTACTTGGCAATGTCGGTCACGTTCATCCTGATTACCCGCGGAGGCGCTCAACGGGGGCGGGCGCGGATCAGGGTGACGACCGAGGCGGCCGCCAGGACGGCGCCGAGGACCTCGCCGCCCGGGCCGAGGCCGAAGGCGGCGCTGTAGAAGATCAGCACCAGACCGGCGAAGATCCCGGCGCTGGCGGCGCCTGGCGCGGGCGAAATCGGTGCGGCCGCGGCGGCCGAGGAAGCCGGCGAGCACCTCGTCGGGAGCGCGCTCCTCGGCCAGGTACAGCCAGGTCTCGCCGGGTCCCTCGTCGACCAGCAGCAGCCAGCCGGTGGGCGGCGGCCGCCCGGCGGCCGCGGTCACGCGGGCGGCGCGCTCGCCGACCGCCGGGATCCGCAGGGCGCGGTCCCGCGCCGGGGTGGTCGCCACCACCACGCGCACCGCCAGCAGCTCGCCCTCGGCGCCACCGGACTGCTTGGCGACCCGGTCGAACACCGCGGCCTGAGGCTCCAGCCGCCGCCAGATGGCCACGCCCTCGCGCCGCAGCAGGCCCTCCTGCCGGACGGCGGCGCCGACCAGCACCGCCTCGATGCCGAAGTGCCGGAAGGCGCGTGGCGAGAGCGGGCGCCCCTCGACCCGGTCGCGGTCGGGCCGCCCCGCCGGGGTGTTCACCGGGGCACCCCGTTGGGGTTCCCCGGACCCCTCCGGGCGCTCATGTCTCCGGGCGGCTCCCCGCCGGAGCCTGGCGGGACCCGTGGCCGTCATTGCGGTCGAAGATGATGCGCAGGCCGTGCAGGGTCAGCCAGGGGTCGTGGCGCTCGATGGTCTCGCAGACGCCGATCATCACCGCGGCCAGGCCGCCGGTGGCGATCACGGTCGCGTGGTCGCCCAGCTCGGCGATCATCCGCCGGACCAGCGCGTCGACCTGCCCGGCGAAGCCGAAGACGATGCCCGCCTGGAGCGACTCCGCGGTGTTCTTGCCGATCACCGAGCGCGGCGCGACCAGCTCGACCCGGCGGAGCTGGGCGGTCTCGCGGACCAGCGCGTCGGTGGAGATCTCGATCCCCGGCGCGATCGCCACCCCCAGCATCTCGCCCCGCCGCGAGACCGCGTCGAAGGTGGTGGCGGTGCCGAAATCGACCACCACCGACGGCCCCCCGTACAACGCGTAGGCGGCCACCGCGTTGGCCACCCGGTCGGCGCCGACCTCGCGCGGGTTGTCGGTCAGGATCGACAGGCCCGTCCGGACCCCGGGCTCCAGCATCAGCGGCTCGAAGCCGCAGTAGCGCCTGACCATCTCGCGCATGGCCTGGCTGAGCCGCGGCACCACCGAGGAGATGATCACGCCGGAGGCGGTGGTGCCGAGGTCCATACCCTCCTGCGCCAGGAACCCGCCGAGCAGCAGGGCGTGCTCGTCGGCGGTGCGCTCCGCCACGGTCGCCACCCGCCAGTGCTGGACCAGCTTGTCGCCGTCGAACACGCCGATGGTGATCTCGGTGTTGCCGACGTCCAGTGCCAGCAGCATGGTGGCTCCTCCTACCAGTCCAGGCCGACGTCGAGCGAGGGCGCCGAGTGGGTCAGGCCGCCGATCGACAGGAAGTCGACGCCGGTGGCGGCCACCTGGCGCGCGCTGGCCAGGGTGATCCCGCCGGACGCCTCGGTGCGCGCCCGGCCGGCCGCCATGGCCACCGCCCTGGACATCATGTCCAGGTCCATGTTGTCGAGCAGCAGCAGCTCGCAGTCGACCTCCAGCGCCTGGGCCACCTCGTCGAGGGTCTCCACCTCGACCTCCAGTGGCAGGCCCGGCCCGGCCTTGCGCGCGGCGGCGACCGCCGCGGCCAGCCCGCCCGCCGTGCGGATGTGGTTGTCCTTGACCAGGAGGGCGTCGCCGAGACTCATGCGGTGGTTCTGGCCGCCGCCGGCGCGCACCGCGTACTTGGCGAGCTGGCGCAGCCCCGGCAGCGTCTTGCGGGTGTCGCGGATCACCGCGCCGGTGCCCTCGACCGCAGCGACGAACGCCGCGGTGAGCGTGGCCACGCCGGAGAGGTGGCCGAGCAGGTTGAGCAGCGTGCGCTCGGCCGCCAGCACGACCCTGGCCGGGCCGGCGACGTGGCCGAGCAGCCCGCCGGCGGCGACCCGGCGGCCGTCCTGGAGCTCCGGCCGGAAGGTCGCGGGCTGAAGGTCGAGCCGGCGCGCGACCTCGCCCAGGGTGACCTCCACCGCGGGCAGTCCGGCGACCACGCCCGCGGTCCGCGCCGCCAGCACCGCGGTCGCGTCCGCGTCGAGCAGCGCGCTGGTGGGGTCGCCGGCCGCCAGGTCCTCGTCCAGCGCCACCCGGACCGCGGCCTCCAGCGCCTCCATCGGGATGTCTTGGGCGGTCACCGGCGCACCTCCTGGGCGGTGGGGACCGGCAGGCGGGCCACTTCCGGGCGCCCACCCGCTCCCCTGCGCACCACCTGCCGCACCCGCCAGGCGTCCACCGGCCCCGGGTACTCGCGGCGGTGGTGGGCGCCGCGCGACTCCTCACGGGCCAGCGCCAGCCGCGCGAGCAGGCCGCCGAGCTGGAGCAGGTTGGCCGTCTCCCAGCTCCGCGGGCCCTCGCCGGCCGGCGCCGGCCCGCCGTCCCGGGTGGCCGGAGCGGGCGCTGGCCACCTGGTCAGGCCCGCCAGCCGCCGGGCCGCCCTGGCCAGGCCGTCCGCCGAGCGCAGCACGCCGACGTCGGCGGTCATCAGGCGTCGCAGCTCGTCCTGCACGGCGCCCGCGTCGGCCGGGCCGGAGCCGCCGCGGTGGCCGTTGCCGTCCCAGGTGTTGGTCGGGCCGTCCAGAGCTGGCAGCGGGGCGCCGGGAGCGGGCGGGGCCGCGGCGGGCGGCCAATCCTCCGCGGTTTCCTCGGCGACGGCCCGGGCGATCCTGGCGGCGAAGACCAGGCCCTCCAGGAGTGAGTTCGAGGCCAGCCGGTTGGCGCCGTGGACGCCGGTGCAGGCGGCCTCGCCGACCGCGTAGAGGCATGGGAGGGTGGTCCGGCCGTGCAGGTCGGTGAGGACCCCGCCCATCAGGTAGTGGGCGGCCGGCGAGACCGGGATCCAGTCGCGGGTGGGCTCCACCCCGGCGGCGCCGCAGCGGGCGAGGATCGTCGGGAAGCGCCGCTCCAGCCGGTCGGCGGGCACGGCGGTCGCGTCCAGGTACAGGTGGTCGACTCCGAGCGCGGCCATGCGGGCGGCCATCCCCCGGGTGACCACGTCGCGTGGCGCCAGGTCCGCGCGGGGGTGGACGCCCTCCATGACCCGGTCGCCGCTGGCGTCGCGCAGCACCGCCCCCTCTCCGCGCATCGCCTCGGAGATCAGCGGCCTCGGATCGCTGTCGAGGTGCAGCGCGGTCGGGTGGAACTGGACGAACTCCAGGTCGGCGAGGGCGGCGCCGGCGCGCAGCGCCGCGGCGATGCCGTCGCCGGTGGACAGCGCCGGGTTGGTGGTGCTCGCGTAGAGCTGCCCGGCCCCGCCGCTGGCCAGCACCACCGCGCCGGCCCGGACCAGCCGCGCGGCACCGTCGGCCCACAGCACCGCCCCGGTCACGGCGGCACCGGAGGGGTCCGGCGCATCCCTGACCAGGTCGATCAAGAAGCTCCGCTCGGCGGTGGCGACGTGCGCCGTGGCGCGGACCGCGTCGATCAGCGCGCGCTCGACCTCAGCGCCGGTGGCGTCACCGCCGGCGTGGACGATGCGCGGACGCGAGTGCCCGCCCTCCAGCGTGCGGGCGAGCACGCCCGCCTCCAGGTCGAAGCGGGTGCCGAGCCGCTGGAGGCGCCTGACCGCCTCGGCGCCCTCCTCGACCAGCACCCCGACCGCATCGGGGTCGCAGAGCCCGGCGCCGGCGGTCATGGTGTCGGCCCAGTGGTCGCCGGGCGAATCGTCCTCACCGAGCACGGCGGCGATCCCGCCCTGGGCGTAGCGGGTCGCCGAATGGGCCAGGCGGCCCTTGGTGACCAGCAGCACCGAGCGGTCGGCGGGCAGCGCCAGCGCGGTCGACAGCCCGGCAACGCCCGAGCCGACCACCAGCACGCCGACCTCCTCGGTCGGCAGGCGTCCGAGGTCCAGGTCGAGCAGCCGCCGTGGGATCACGCAGGCTCCTCGAGGATCAGGTTGTCGATCAGCCGCGCCGGCCCGACGCTGGCGGCGACCGCCAGGACGTGCCCGGATTCGGCGGTCCTCGACGGCTCGAAGCTCTCCGGCTCCACCAGCGCGACGTACTGCGTGTCGATCCCCGGGGTCGAGTCCAGCACGGCCACGGCGGCGCCCTCGATCTTGGCTGGCTCGCGCTCCCCCGCCAGCCAGGCGTCCAGGCCGGCCCGCAGCCCGCGGTACAGCGCGGTCGCGCGCGGCCGCTCCTGGAGCGACAGGTAGGCGTTCCGGGAGGACAGCGCCAGCCCGTCCGGCTCGCGGATCGTCGGGCAGGCGATGATCTCGTTGGGAAAGGCCAGGTCGGCGACCATTCGGCGGACCATGGCGAGCTGCTGGGCGTCCTTGCGCCCGAAATAGGCGCGGCACGGCCCGACCAGGTTGAGCAGCTTGGCGACCACCGTGGCCACCCCGTCCAGGTGGCCCGGCCGCAGCGCGCCCTCCAGCCGGGTGCCGAACGAGCCGGCGCTCACCCGCACGACCGGTGGCCGCGGCCACATCTCCGCCAGGTCCGGGGTGAACACCAGGTCGACGCCCTCGCGCTCCATGACGTCGAGGTCGCCGGCCAGGTCCCTCGGGTAGCTGGCCAGGTCCTCGTTGGGGCCGAACTGGAGCGGGTTCACGAAGATCGAGGCCACCACGAAGCCGGTCTCGCGCCGCGCCGCCGCCAGCAGCGACCGGTGGCCGGCGTGCAGCGCGCCCATGGTCGGCACGAAGCCGACCGCCGCGCCGGGCTGGCGAGCTGCCCCGACGGCCGCCCGCAGCTCAGCGCTGGTCGCGACCGCGCGCACGCCGTCCCAGCCTCCTGAGCAGCTCGCGCCGCTCCCCCGAGTCCTCGCCGTCGTCGTCCTGCCCCTGGAGCGCGGCCTCGACGCGGCGCCGGGCGTCGGGGTCCAGCCGCCCGGCCGCCGCGGCGCGGTCGCCGATCAGCCTGGCCAGCGCCGCGTAGACCTTGACCAGCCGCTGCTTGCGGGCGAGCGCCTCCACGTGCATGCCGATGGTGCGGCCCTCGCCCCGGACCCACGGGCCCGACATGCCCGCCTGCCCGGTGGCCAGCGCGGCGTCCACGCTGGCGTGGACCAGGCCGCCGAGCACCGCTCCGGGGTCGATCACGCCGCCGGCGCGCAGGATGTCGGCGGCGCTGGCCGACAGCGCGGCCGCGCCGTTGGCCGCCAGGACCAGGGCGACGTGGTAGCGCACCCGGCCCGAGGACGGCACGTCCATGGGCCGGCCGCCGAGCATGGTGACCACCTCGCGGCCCACCGGGTCGCCGGTCACGCCCCAGACCGTCCCTGGGATGCGCCCGAGCGTGCCCGCCAGGTCCTCGTTGAAGATCTGCACCGGATGGCAGGCCGCCACCGTGGCGCCGGCCGCCGACGCAGGGGTCAGCAGCTCTGGACCGTCCACGCCGGCGGTGTGGATCACGATCTGGTCCGGCCCGAAGGCCCCATCCGCCGCCAGAGCGGTGATCAGCGAGGGCAGCTCGTCGTCGAGGACCGCCAGCACCACCAGCCTGGCGCCGCGGACGGCGTCGGCCGGGGCGGCCGTCGGCAGGTCGCTCGCCGCCTCGACCCGCTCGCGCCCGTGGTCGGAGCGCACGCCCACGGTGACGTCGAGGCCGAGCCGCTCCAGGAAGATCGCCAGGGCGAGACCGACGCGACCCGCCCCGACCACGGCGGCGGGCGAGAACCTACCGGTCGGCTCGTCTGGCATGGGACATCCGATCCCTCCACCGAACGTGGCTGGGAGTTGGCGACATGATCATGGTCTCACCTGCGAGGGCCTGGCGGCGATGCGGCGTCCGATCAGGTGCACGACCTGGGCACCCGAGCGGTACGGCTCGCGGCCGGCGACCCGCCGTTCCAGTTCGAGCAGCGCCCGCTGCGCCGCGCCGTCCACCTCGTCGTCGCGGCCCTCGCCGAACACGCTCACGCCGTAGGACCCGACCACCTCGAAGCCGGCCTTGACGACGTGGGCGCTGAGCTCGTTGGCGGTCACCGCGCGGTGCGCCTGCTGGCCGGGGTCGGACGCCCTGTCCGGCCCGTCGAGCAGGCGCAGCGCGGCCGGGTAGTCGCCGCGCCGGCCGGCCCGCAGCACCAGCCAGTCGCGGTTGGCGAAGGTCAGCGACAGCACGCCGCCCGGCCGCAGCACCTCGGCGAGCGCGCCGAGCACCGCGGCCGCGTCCTCCACGCAGGTGACCACCTCGTGGCAGAGGGCGGCGTCCTGGCTGGCGGCGCCGAGCAGCGCGGGCAGCTCGACCACGTCGCCCTGGACGGTGGCGATCCGCTCGGCCAGCTCGGGGCTCTCGTCGGCGGCCCGCTGGGCGCAGGTCGCCAGCATCGCCGCGGAGGTGTCGACCACGGTCACCCGGTGGCCGAGCCGGGCCAGCGGGACGGCGAGCTGCCCGGTCCCGCCGCCCGCGTCCACCACGCTGGCTGGCGGCGCCGGCAGCGCCGTCAGCACCTGGCCGAGCAGCAGCTCGAATCGGACCCTCCCACGGCCGCTCACGTCACGCCTCCAGCTCGCCGACCGGGACCACGCCGGAGACCGGGCCGAGCCGGACCAGCGCCTCGGCGGCGGTCTCGCCGTCGGGGAAGCTGGCGTACGGGTCGACCTCCATGAGCGGCACCAGCACGAAGGCGCGCTCGCGGGCACGCGGGTGCGGCACGGTCAGGTCCGGCGAGCTGACCGGCGGCCCGTCGTAGAGGATCAGGTCGAGGTCGGCGGTGCGCGGGCCCCACCGCTCGCCCCGGACCCTGCCGAGCCGGTCCTCGGTCAGCATCAGCAGGTCCAGCAGGGAATGGGGGTCGCGGTCGGTCTCCAGCACCGCCACGGCGTTGAGGTAGGGGCCCTGCTCGGGCCCGCCGACCGGCTCGGACTCGTAGACCCGCGAGACCGCCATCACGTGGGTCTTCTCGTCGGCGTCGAGCGCGCGCACCGCCGCGTCCAGGGTGGCCAGGCGGTCGCCGAGGTTGGAGCCGAGGGCCACGTGCGCGCGGGTCATCGGTACTCGACCTCGCGGCCGCGCACGACCTCGACCGCGACCTCGGCGTCCACGCCCAGCGGCGCGTGCGGCTTGGTGACACGCACCCGGACCTGCTCGACGCGCTGGTCGGCCAGAGCCAGGTCGGCGACGTCGGCGGCCACCGCCTCCAGGAGCTGGCGACGGTTGCCGGCGACCAGCTCAGCGACCCTGGCGGTCAGGCCACCGTAGTCGATGGTGTGGTCCAGCTCGTCGGAGCGGCCGGCGGGCTCCAGGTCCAGGGCGAGGTCGAGGTCGATGACGAACACCTGGCCACGCTCGGCCTCCTCGGGCAGCACGCCGTGGTACCCGAAGACCCGCAGGTTGCGGATCAGGATGCGGTCGCCCTGGGCGGTCCCGGTCATCCGGCAGCCCCCTCCGCGCGGCGGTGCAGCAGCGCCTCGGTCATACGGACGGTCCGGACCATGTGGCGGACGTCGTGGACGCGGACGATCCTGGCGCCCCGCTCGACCACCCACACGACCGTCGCGGCCGTGCCCTCGACGCGCTCGTGCTGCGGCAGCGCCAGCGCGCGGCCGATGAAGCCCTTGCGGCTGGTGCCGACCAGCACGGGATGGCCGAGCCTGGTGAAGCGGGCCAGCTCGTCCAGCAGCGCGTAGTTGTGCTCGTCGCGCTTGCCGAAGCCGATGCCCGGGTCGACCACCAGGCTGTCGTGGGGGACGCCGGCGGCCTCGGCGGCGTCGCAGCGCTCGGCCAGGAACCGCTCCACCTGGCCGACCACGTCGACGTAGTAGGGGTCGTCCTGCATGGTCGCCGGCGTGCCCTGCATGTGCACGAGCACCACCGGCGCCTTGGCCTCGGCGGCCACGCCGAGCAGGTCGGGGTCGTCACGGCCCGCGCTCACGTCGTTGACGATGCTGGCGCCGGCCGCCAGCGCGGCCCTGGCAACCGTCGACTTGCGGGTGTCGATCGAGAGCGGGACGTCGCTGGCCAGCGACAGCGCCTCGATCACCGGCAGGACCCGGTCCAGCTCGGTGTGCTCGTCGACATAGGTGGCGCCCGGCCGGCTGGACTCGCCGCCGACGTCGATCAGGTCGGCGCCCTCGGCCACCATGGCCAACCCGTGGGCGACCGCGGCGCGGTGGTCGAGGTAGCGCCCGCCGTCCGAGAAGGAGTCCGGTGTCACGTTCAGGACGCCCATGACCAGGCATCGGGTCGAGGTGGGCAGGACCCGGTCCCCGACCCGCAGGTCATGCGGGCGCAGCGGCGTGATCGGCATGAGCGGACCTCCAGACGAGCGAGCTCGGCCATGATATCGGCCAGCTTGCCGGCCGGCGCCAGGGTTATTCGCCTCGGCGGGAGACGCCGATGAGGTTCATGGCCTCCATGCGGGTCGGCATGGAGTCGCGGAAGACCCCGCGGACCGCGGAGGTCACGGTGATCGCGCCCGGCTTGCGCACGCCGCGCATGCTCATGCACAGGTGCTCGGCCTCGATGACCACCAGCGCGCCCTGCGGGTGGAGCCGCTCCACCAGCGCGTCGGCCACCTGGCTGGTGAGCCGCTCCTGCACCTGGGGTCGCTTGGCGAACCCGTCGACCAGGCGCGCCAGCTTCGACAGCCCGGTGATCTGCCCCTGACGGTTGGGGATGTACGCCACGTGCGCCTTGCCGAGGAACGGCAGCAGGTGGTGTTCACAGTTATGCGTGAAGTGGCCGCCGATCAGGAACGTGGGATGCGGGTCACAGGTGAAGCTGTAGACCGTGAACGGCCTGCGGGGGGCGTGAAGGTACTTGACTTCCTCGACTCGCACCCAGCGCGACTCGATCAGGTCGGTGCGGTGGGATTCGCGGTTGAAGCCATGACGTGCCATCCAACTGTCCGCGATGTAGAGGGTCGAGGGTCTGGCTTCTCGCGCCGGTGTGAACACGTCCTCATCAGCCAGGACTACCCGTGGGAACGCCTGCTCCATCGCGATAGCGAACCGCTTCGCGTACGCCTCGTCGTTGACCACGAGTGAGATGTATCGCCCCGCAACGGTGCCATCGGCGCAGATCGCTCCGACTGCGTAGCCGAAGTGGTACCAGAGCAGGGGTTGGAATCGCGGCCGGCACAGGCTTCTTGGTGGCGTCCACTCGACGAGGGTTCCCTGGAGATCCTTGGCCTCGGTCCATCCATCTGGGGTGGCAAACGGATGGTCAGGGGTGACTCGGACCGCGCCCTTCTCCGTGCGGACCTCGACCAGTTCTCGGACTGTTCGGCGCTGGATGGCGGTCACGCGGGTTGGCCGCACACGACCCTCGTCGAGGGTCCATAGCTGATCGCCGATACGAACCTCGCGGGATCGCTTCTGGCCACCGACGGCGTCGACCATCTGCGTGCTTGCCACGCAGATGGAGTACAGCGGGATGTCGCGGATCATCACCATCTCGTCGTGGCCCTCCTCGAAGACGACCTGGAGGACCTCGGAGGGGTCTTCGCGGAGTCCGCTGGTGATCTCCTCATACATCCGCGCGACCCGCACCGGCGTCTCGCGCATGCCAGGGCGGCCGAGATCCTCGCCGATGCCTTCGAGCAGCAGGCGGACACCACGCTCCACCTTCTCGAAGTCAAAGCTATTCGGCAGCTCGATCCCTCCCCAAACGGCGTCGGCCCCATGCTACGTGCACGGGGCCGATGCCTGGCGGAGCCTCTGGGAGGCTCAGTCGGAGGGGAAGCTGGTGTCCTGCGAGCGGGCGATGCCGGCCTCGCTCTGACTCCTGCCGCCGTTGGGGTGGGCGTAGCCCGCGCGGGGGGCCATGATGCCCCGCGGCGGACGCTGCACCACCGGCGCCAGGATCTGGGCCAGCTCCTCCTTGGTGATGGTCTCCTTCTCCATCAGGACCTCGACCATCTGGTCGGCGATGTCCCGGTAGCTGGTCAGCACCTGCTCGGCCTCGACGTGCGCCTCGTCGATCAGGCGGCGCATCTCCTTGTCGATCTCGAACGCGACCTGCTCCGAGTAGTCCTGCTGGTGGCCGAAGTCACGGCCGAGGAAGACGTTCTCCTGCTTGGTGCCGAGCACCAGCGATCCGAGCCGGTCGCTCATGCCGTACTCGCAGACCATCTTGCGGGCGAGCTGGGTCGCCTTCTCGATGTCGTCGGAGGCGCCGGTGGACGGGTCCAGGAACCACAGCTCCTCGGCGACCCGCCCGCCGAGCAGCATGGCGAGCTGGTCGATCATCTCGCTCCTGGTGACCAGGAACTTGTCCTCGACCGGCAGCGCCAGCGTCCAGCCGAGCGCGCGGCCGCGGGAGATGATCGAGACCTTGTGCACCGGGTCGGTGTTGGGCAGCGCGTGCCCGACCAGCGCGTGGCCCGACTCGTGGTAGGCGATCACGCGCTTCTCCTTCTCGGAGATCACGCGGGTCTTGCGCTCCGGGCCGGCGATGACCCGGTCGATGGCCTCCTCGAGCTCCTCGTTGACGATCTCCTTGCGGCCGTGGCGGGCCGACAGCAGCGCGGCCTCGTTGACCACGTTGGCGAGGTCGGCACCGGTGAAGCCGGGCGTGCGGCGGGCCAGCACCTCGAGGTCGATGTCGCCCGAGAGCGGCTTGCCGCGGGCGTGGACCCGCAGGATGTCGACGCGGCCCTTCAGGTCCGGCCGGTCGACCGCGATCTGGCGGTCGAAGCGCCCCGGGCGGAGCAGCGCGGGGTCGAGGATGTCCGGCCGGTTGGTGCCGGCGATCAGGATCACGCCCGACTTGGTGTCGAAGCCGTCCATCTCGACCAGGAGCTGGTTCAGGGTCTGCTCGCGCTCGTCGTGGCCGCCGCCGAGGCCGGCGCCGCGCTGGCGGCCGACCGCGTCGATCTCGTCCACGAACACGATCGCGGGGGCGTTCGCCTTGGCCTGCTCGAAGAGGTCGCGGACGCGGCTGGCGCCGACGCCGACGAACATCTCCACGAAGTCGGAGCCGGAGATCGAGAAGAAGGGCACCCCAGCCTCGCCGGCGACCGCGCGGGCCAGCAGGGTCTTGCCGGTGCCCGGCGGGCCGAACAGCAGCACGCCCTTGGGGATCTTGGCCCCCATGGACTGGAACTTGGCCGGGTTCTCGAGGAACTCCTTGATCTCCAGGAGCTCCTCGACGGCTTCGTCCACGCCGGCCACATCCTGGAAGGTGATCTTGGGTTGGTCCTTGGTGACCAACCGGGCTTTTGATTTCCCGAAGCTCATCACCCGGTTCCCGCCGCCCTGCATCTGTTGCATCAGGAAGAAGAAGAGCAACAGGATCAACGCGAACGGCAGGAGCTGGATCAGCACCTGGACGATCACCGACTGGCCACGGGGGTCGACCTTGGTGCTGATGCCCTGCTTCTGCAGCAGGTTGAAGAGGTCCTTGCCCTGGCCGTCGGTGTAGGCGGCCTCGAACCGACGGTTCGTGCTCTTGAAGGTGCCGAGGATCTTCTGGTCCTGATCCTTGAGCGTGACGTCACGGACGTCGTTGTCGTTGATGTGCGTGACGACTTCGCTCAGGTTGACCTGCTCGGCCTGAGCGGGCGCGGTGAAGAACCGGAAGAACAGGAACACGAGCACGAGGATCAACAGCAGGTACGCCATTGGCCCTCGGAACAGTCGGTTCAGATTGGGCATCGTTTCACGCGGGGTTCAGGACTTCGGCGCGAGCCGTCGCCCAGACCCCTGCCTCCCTTCCAAGCTCCGCCACGGAGAGGTGCACCAGTCGCTGCCTCCCCTAGCCATAGTGGCACGTGCCGCCGATTAAAGGTGCTCGGCGCCGTGCTACGCAGGGACACAGGGGCAGTGATCGAATGGACAGGATCGTCATCGTAGCATCGGCAAAAACCAGCCGGCAACGGCCGCGCATCCTATTTTCCCTGGTCAAACGGCTCATCGTTGATGGCTCGCCGGCTCACCGGTCGCGGTAGACCTCCGGCTTCAGGGTCGCCACGAAGGGGAGGTTACGGTACCGCTCGGCATAGTCGAGGCCATAGCCGACCACGAAGACACTGGGGATATCGAAGCCCGCGTACTTCACCTCGATGTCGGCTTTGAGCTGCTCTGGCTTGTAGAGCAGGGCGCACACCTCGAGGGTGGCCGGGCGCCGGCTGCGGAGGTTCTTCAAGAGGTAGTTCAGGGTCAGGCCCGAGTCGATGATGTCCTCGACGATCAGCACGTCGCGGCCCTGGATCTCGCGGTCGAGGTCCTTCAGGATCCGCACCACGCCGGAGGTCTGGGTCGCCGACCCGTACGACGACACCGCCATGAAGTCGAACTCGTGCGGCACGGTGAGCGCCCTGGCGAGGTCGGCCATCAGGATGAACGCGCCCTTCAGCACGCCCACCAGGAGCACGTCCCTGCCCCGGTAGTCCTTGGAGATCTGGGCTGCGAGGTCGCGGACCTTGCCCTGAACCTGCTCCTCGGTGAGCAGTACTGACTCGATATCGTCTTCGAACACCGCCGCTCCTGTAGGGAGTCCGTTCATCGGAATCTACGCATCCATGGGCACTGCGATGCGAGTCCGTTCCTGCTTCACTGAGGGTAGTTTCGCGCCGCCATGGCCGGCGACGCCAGCGCTCCCCCCTCCACAGGCGTTTACCGTCTCCGCCGGGCTGGCGGCGACCAATCTAACCTCCGTGTGGGCGATTTGGGCAAGGTTCCGCGCGGCGTTCAGGTCCCGATCCAACACCAGCCCGCAGGCCTCGCAGCAGAACTCGCGCATCCTGAGCGGAAGCACCGCCTTGACGCTTCCGCAGCCGGAACACCGCTTGGACGAGGGGAAGAACCGGGGCGCGACCACCAGCCTCGACCCATACCACGTGCTCTTGTACGCAAGCTGCCGGTAGAACTCGCCCCACCCCTGATCGCTGATCGCACGAGCAAGACGCCGATTGCGGACCATGCCCGCCACATGCAGGTCCTCCACCACGATCACCGACTTGGTTTTCGCCAGCGTCGTAGTGGCCTTGTGGAGTGCATCGGTTCGCTGGTTGCGAATGCGACGATGGCACCTGGCCAGCGACAGGACCGCCTTGCGGCGGTTCCGGGAGCCTGGACGCTTCCGACTGACCGCCCGCGCGTGATGGCGCAGCTTGCGCTGGCTTCGTTCCAGTGCTCGAGGACTGTGGATCGTGATCCCATCGGAGCAGACCGCGAACCGGCTGATCCCGCGGTCCACTCCTACAACTGGCCCGTCGACCGGCTGAGGATCAGGCCGCTCCACCTCTACCGTCAGTGCCACGTACCAGCGGTCAGCCTCCCGGCAGCAGGTCGCCGATAGGATCCGCCCGCGGAACTTGCCGGTCGGCTCCTTCGTGGCCACCCGACCAATACGCGGCAGGACCACCGAGCCTGACTGTACCCGGATCGCGCCGGTCAGCCGGAACCGGTCCGCGCAGCGGCCCCGCTTCTTGAACCTCGGTAGTCCCACTTGCCGGCCGGTGCGGCGGCCTCGCCAGTAGTTGGCGTACGCGCGGTCCAGGTCGCGCAGCGCCTCTTGCGGTGCGCACTTGGAGACCTGGGACAGCCACGCATAGCGGGGGGTGCGCTTGAGTTGGACCAGCAGCCGATGCAGCGCCATCGCATTCAGCGCCTCACCACGGCGCCGCCACGCCTTCCGCCGGACAGATAGTCCCCAATTCCACGCCCACCGAGCCGCTCCAGCGTGGTTAGCCAGTACCGCCCGCTGGGCTGGGGTGACGGCCAGTTCATAACGGAATGCCTGATAGACGAGCATGGCCGGATCGTACCGATCCGGCCAGACATTCTCACCCTAATTTCCCATTGCGTCGGCCCAAGACTCGTATCGAGTCAATCGTCTGGTTGTGTGAGGACCAGGGCTTCCCGCTCCCGCGATGCGTTGCCCCCCGGCCAGCACACCGGTGGCAGGCTCCGGCGCGGGCCCGGGGCCGCCAGATCGAGGATCCGCTCAATTGTCTCGGCCGCCGGGGTGGCGCAGCCGGCGCGGCGGCAGGCTGCCCGGACCACCCGGCGCCCGAGCGCCACCGGGAGCGCGGCCAGCGCGCCGGCCCGGATCGCCACCGCTGGCTCCGGCGGGGCCGGGGCGCCGGGCTCGCGGGCGGCGGGCTCCTCGACCGCGGGCTCCCCGGCGGCGGGGTCGTTGGCGGCGGGCCTCCCGGCGGGAGGGTCGCACACGACCGAGTCCAGCGCGGCGGCCACGATGGGGTCGAGCCAGTCGCGCTCGCCGCGGGCCAGGTCGGCGGTGCGGGCGAGGCTGCGGGTGGAGCCGGGGCGCAGCTCCTCCAAGAGGGGCAGGACCCGCAGCCGCACGGCGTTGCGCAGCAGGTGCTGGTCGGCGTTGCTGGGGTCCTCGCGCCAGGCCAGGTCCAGCGCGCGGCAGCAGGCGCTCGTCTCGGACCGCCGCACGCCCAGCAGCGGCCGCAGCAGCCAGCCGTCCCGCACCGCCATGGCGCCCAGACCGTCGGGACCGGCGCCGCGCAGCAGCTGGAGCAGGACGGTCTCGGCCTGGTCGTCCATGGTGTGGCCGGTGGCCACGAAGCGGCAGCCCGCCCGCTCCGCCGTGTCGGCGAGCGCGCGGTAGCGGGCGGCGCGGGCGGCCCCCTCCGGACCGGCGCCACGGTGGGCCTCGAGCTCGGCGGGAGCGACGCGCACGCGGTGCGCCCGCAGCCCCAGCGCCTTGGCGTGATCGACCACGAAGGCCGCGTCGGCGTCCGAGCCAGGGCGCATGCCGTGATCGACGGTGACGACCTCCAGGCGCCAGCCGCGCGGTGGGGCCAGGGTCCGCAGCGCGTGCAGCAACGCCAGCGAGTCGGCTCCGCCGGAGACCGCCAGGGCCAGACCGTCGCCGCGTCCGGGGGCGCCGGCCGCCGCCAGCGCGCGGGCCGCCCGGTCCGCGACCAGGCGCAGCGCCGCCGGAGCTCGGGCCACCGGGCCCGCCCTGCTACCCGGCCCGGGCGAGGTAGCGATCGGGGTCGCGCACCTCGTCCATGGTCGGCAGCGCGTCCGGGGAGGCGAACACCAGGTTGACCGCTTCCATGCCGCCGCGCTCGTAGAGCCGGCGCACGAAGGTCTCGCCCTGGCTGTACTGGTCCAGCTTCTGGCGCAGGCCGAGCAGCTCCTGCACCAGGCGGGTGCCGGGACCGGAGGCCTGGCGGCGCTCGTGCAGGGTCCGCTTCATGCGCTCGTGCCCGGGGACCAGCTTGGCGCCGACCTCGTCCATGACGAACTCGCCGTGGCCCTCGAGCACCGACATGGTCGCCTGCACGCGTTGGAGCGTGCCCCGCTGCTCAGTGGAGACCAGCAGGTCCAGCAGGTCGATCCTGTCACCTGCCATGAGCCGCTTGATCAGCTCCTGTGCCCGCTGCGCGGCGCGCTTGAGGCCTTCCTCGTCGATCTGGACCGACCCGAGGTAGCTGTCGAGCAGCCCCTGGATGTGGCCAGGCAGCCACGGCACTCCCCGGAACTGGCGGCGGTGCGCGGTCTCGTGCAGCGCGATCCACAGCCGGAAGTCGTTGGGCCTGAAGCCGTGCCGCCGCTCCGTCTGCACGATGTTGGGCACCACGTACCAGACGGTCCCCTCGCCCGGGTTGCCGTCGAGGGTGGGGACCGGCAGGTCGTACTGCCCGAGGACCCGCTGGCCGACGTAGCCGAGGAGGGTGCCCGCCTCGGCACCGGTGAGCACGCGGGTGCTGGAGCGGACCGCTGAGGGGACGGGGCCGGTCGCCCGCCAGGCGCGCCGGGTGGCCACCTTGGCGGCCAGGGGCCGCAGGATGCGGCGGAGGGTGGCGAGGTTGCCCTCGATCCACTGGCCGCGGTCCAGCGGCTCGGCCACCGGCGGCGGCAGCTCGCCGCCCAGCCCGGTGAACTCCGCGACGGCGCGGTCGGCGGTGGTCGAAAGCTCGGTGAACTGGCGCGACCAGGCGGCCCTGGCGGCCAGGTCGGCCCCGCCGGCGACCCGCCTGCCGACTCGCGCGGCCAAGTCCCAGTCGACCAGCTCGGGAATCTCTTGTGATGGGGTGCTCGAGACCACGGCTGCTCCAGGGACGTGAGGAAATGCGCCTGTCGGTCTCAGGCTACGCCCCGCGACCCTGGAAGGTCGGCCTCAGCGCTGCCTGCGGAAGCCCGGGTAGAAGCGCAGGTAGGCGAAGACCGCGGCGAGGGCGAGCAGGGCGCCGCCGCCGAGCAACACGTACCCCAGCCAGTAGACCCCCGGCTTGGCCGGTGTCGTCCCAGATGCGGCGGCCGGCGCGCTGACCGTCGGGGCGCCGGTGGTCTGCGTGGTGGTCGCGGTCCCACCTCCGCCTTTGCCAACGGTGATCGTGCCGATCATGCCCGAGGCGAAGTGGACCTGGCAGAAGAACGGGAAGGTCCCGGCCTTGGCGAAGGTGACCTTGCAGGAGGCGCCGTTGCTGCTCATCTGGGCGACCTGGCACTTCGAAGTGTCGAAGCTGTTGTCGCCGGTGGGCGAGCCTCCGGCGTTTGGCGCCTTCCCGGCCTCGACCGGGTGTGGGGCGCCGCCGCTGATCTTGAAGGTGACCGTCCCGCCGACCGGGACCGTCACGTTGGCGGGCGACCATTTGAGGGCGGCGGTGCCGTCGATCTCGGCGTTCTTGGACTGCGCGCTGGCTCGCCCACCGGTGGCGAGGACCAGGGCAGCGCCCATCACGAGGGCGATCAGGGCGAGCAGAGCGAGACGGTGCGCCACCCTGGGGGAGCTCGGGCGGCGGTGGGCAACGGCGAACATCATCGGGCTGAAGGAGCTCCTTGACGTGAGCTGGCGCAGCTGGTGGCGGATGGCCACCCCGCGCTGGGCCGTTCTGGCCGCCGAATTGTAACAAGTGGCCCTGGTGGTCTCGCAACAGATAGCGCCGCAGGTCCGAGGCATTTTCCGAGGTCAAGCTCTACGCGAGTTCTCCCGATTGACTCCAGTAGAAGAAAGCAGACGCATGTCGCCCTCGGCGCGTCATGTGCAACCGTAGCAACTCCGGGAGGAACGTTGACCACCGAAGTGCTGCTCCCCACGCTGGCGGTGCTGGCGTTGGCGGTGCTGGCGGCATGTCGGGTCACTTCGCTCGGCCAGCCGCCTCACCGCATCCCCCGCACCCGTCCCGACCAGGACACGGCCACCCTCCAGCAGATCATCCGGCTCAGCGGCGACGGAATCGTGCTCCTCTCCAGGGACGGCAAGGTCCGGCTCTGGAACCGCGCGATGGAGCGGATCACCGGCGTGACCGCCGCCACCGCGCTCGGCCGCCCCTACGACGAGCTGCTCGCCGGTCCCGACCCCGGCGGCGAGCCGGCAACCCTTGCGGCGTTGCTGGACGGCGCCGGTCCCGACAACCCCCATGCCTCCAGGGAGGTCTCCGTCCGCGGCGGCGGGACGCTGGAGCGCTGGCTGCGCTGCGACCACTCGCTGGAGTTCGAGGGAGGCGCCTGGACGACCGACGTGGTGATCGTCCAGGACGTGACCCGCCTGCGAGAGGTGGAGCGCGCCAAGGCCGACTTCGTGGCCACCGTCTCGCACGAGCTGCGCACACCGATCACCCCTATCAAGGGATACGTGGAGCTGCTGCGCGCCAAGGGCGAGACCATGACCGACGAGCTGCGCCAGGACATCCTGCGGATCGTGGCCGAGCGCACCGACCACATGGCGCGGCTCATCGAGGACCTGCTGCTGGCGTCGCGGATCTCCTCCGAGGGGCAGGACGCGGTGGTGCTCGGGCTCCAGCTCGAACGCTCCGACCTGGTCGACGTTGCCAGGCGCGCGACCGCCGACTACCTGCGCGAGCCCGACTGCCGGCTGCGGCTGGAGCTGCCGCCGGAGCCGCTGGAGGTGCGCGCCGACCCGCTGCGGCTGTCCCAGATCCTGGGCAACCTGCTGTCCAACGCGCACAAGTACTCGACGCCGCCGGTGCCGATCCGGCTCAAGCTGTGGCGCCAGCGCGGCTGGGCGATGGCGGCGGTGGTCGATCGTGGGCGCGGCATCCCGCGCGAGGAGCTGGACCGGATCTTCGACAAGTTCCACCGCGTCGAGGACCCGATGACCATGACCACCGGCGGCACCGGCCTCGGCCTGTACATCGCCCGCGAGCTGGCCAGGGCCATGGGCGGCGACGTGGAGGCGACCAGCGCGCCGGACCGCGGGTCGACCTTCACCATGCGCCTGCCGCTTGCCCGCCCGGTCTCGGCCGCCATCGCCCAACCCGCCGACCCCACACCGGCGACCGCCTAGCGGTCACAGGGTCACGAAGGCGAGGTGGCGCTTCTTCAGGCCGTCGATGATGCGCGGCAGGGCCTCGACGGTGGCGGAGCGGTCGCCACCGCCGTCGTGGAGCAGCACGATCGAGCCGGGCTTGGTCTGCTGGAGCACCCGCTGGACGATCTGGTCGGCGGTGGTGCCGCGCTTCCAGTCGTCCGGGTCGACCGTCCAGACGATCGTGCGCAGGCCCTTGGCGCGGGCGATCGACACCACCAGCGGCGGGATCGCTCCGCCGGGCGGGCGGAACAGCGCCGTCCGCACGCCGAGGTCCGAGAGGGCGGCGACCCCCTGATCGATCTCCCGCTGCATGTCCTGCTTGGAGAGGGCGCCGAACGGCTGCGGGTGGCTGAAGGAGTGGCTGCCGAGGGTCATGCCGGCGCCCAGCTCGTCACGGGCGATCTCGGGGTGCTTGCGGACCTGCCGGCCGACCAGGAAGAAGGTGGCCTTGACGTGGGCTTTCGCGAGGATCCCGAGCACCTTGTCGGTGGAGTCCGGCCAGGGTCCGTCGTCGAAGGTCAGCGCGACCGCGTTGGGCCTGGTCACGGCGCCGGTCGGCTGGAACACGTAGTGGGCCCCGCGGTGTGAGATCGCCCCGCTGGTCAGGATCTCCGACCCTGGGCCGGTCTCCAGGGAGAACTGGGGGTCGTGCGGCTCGGTCGGCCCGAAGCTCAGCTCCAGGCGGTCCAGCGGCTCGACCCGGTTGGGGCCGGGGTGCATCGTGATGGCCGCGCCGGCGTCCAGCACCGTGCCGTGTGGGGCCGCCTCCCCGTTCAGCAGCACCTGCCCGGGGAAGGCGGCGTGGCGCAGGACGCCACCGTCGGCCGCCATCAGGTTGCCGGCCGGGGCCTGGAGCCGGAAGTGCTGGATGGCGTCGGCCAGGGTCCAGCCGAGCGGCACCCACTGCGGCTGCCCGGCGACCTCGAGCTGGATCTTGGGTCCGGCGGCCACCGCCAACCCCTGCGCGCGGAATCGGTCAGGCAATGCCTCGGGCGCGCTTCCGGCGACGAGAGCGGCCAGTACCAGCAGCAACACTCCCCGGCGGAGCCAGGGACCCGGCTCGCCCAGCGGCCATTGGAGGCCCGTCATGTGCGGGATGGTATGAGCACGACGGGGCGATCCGGAAATCGGCGCCGCCGCGGCCCACCGCGCGCCCGGCGACGGACTGGGATACTTTGTCGCAATCGTGTCTGAATCGGTGTCGCAGAGGCCGGCCCGCGCGGAGCCGGGCGCCGGCCGGAGCAGCCGCCTGCGCTCATTCGTGGTGATCGAGGCGGCCGCCGTCGTGCTCGGCTACGCCACCTCCACGCTGCGCGAAGGGCCGCCCAGGAGCCTCTCCGATTGGAGCATCGTGCTCGCCGGCGCGGTCGCGGTGGCCATCCCGCTCTACCTCAAGTCGCGCCGCGAGCTGCGCCAGGAGGCCGCCACCCGCTCCGCCGAGGAGCTCGCCATCGAGATGGACACCAAGCTGCACCTGGTGCTCGGCGACGTGATGACGCCGATCGCCGAGGTGGTCGGCCGCATCCACCAGGTCGGCGAGCCCGACCGCAGCTCGCTCCGGGGCCAGCTCAAGCAGCTCGTGGTCGAGGCGGCCTCGCACCTGTGCGGCAGCGAGCGCACCCGGGCCATCTTCTTCGAGCTGCGCGACGGCAGCATGCGCCCCGAGGCCTGGATCGGCCGTTCCGACCCGCCCAACACGGTGTTCACCGACCTGCCGGGCGACCGGCGCGGGCGCGAGGCGCTGGCGCTGGTCGCCCAGCACGATTTCCTCCAGGTCGACGACATGCGCCACGACCGCGCGCCGCTGCCGCTCGGCCCCCGCCCGAACGCCGGCTACCGGGCCTTCATCAGCGTGGCGGTCTTCTCCGGCGACCAGGACTTCGGCATGCTCACGGTGGACGCGCCCGAGCCGTACGCGTTCGACGACACCGACCTGAACGTGCTGCGCGCGATGGCGCAGTTGCTCGGCGCGGGGCTTGTCGAACGGCCGGGAACCCTGTCAAGGTTGCTGGGAAGCTGATCGAGGGGAGGAACCATGGTCCGAGGTCCGGTCGTCGCCGCCGACGCGCGCGCCTGGAGCACGGGCCACCTGCGGTCGAGCGACTACTTCGCCATGGCTCGGCAGCGGGCGCTGGCCAAGGCGAGCGACACCGTCCGCAGGCGCCTGCGCCGGATCGCCGACGGCGACGACACGCAACGGGCGGCCCGCTAGCGGGGCCGCCCGTCCGCCTGTTGGTGGCTGGTTCGAGGCATCTTCCCGAGCCGACCCGCGTTACGGCAGGTCCCGCTCGACTCGCCGCTCCTCCACGATGCGGTCGGTGCCGCCGTCGTAGACGGTGTCGATCATCGGCCTGCGCCTGCGCGTCCACGGCGAGAAGCTGCTCCAGAAGATCAGGGACAGCAGCAGGCCGGCCGCTCCGGCGACCATCAGGATGATGCCGACCGCGTTGATGTCGAAGCCGGTGGTGCTGACGTTCACGGCGAAGGTGAGGATGGCGCCGACCACCAGCAGGAAGATGCTCACGCCGAGGCTCATCGAACAACCCTTTCCATAGAGGTCACGCGCTCCTTTGGCCGCATACCCGGCGCGACCCCGACGAAACGCTGTTGTTCGCCCTGCTTGTGGGCCTTCTGAACGGCTTGACCGGCTCGGCTGGCGCGCAGGTTTCGTTCGAGGGTATTGACGCTGGTATGTTGGCCTCTGGCCAGGGAATGAATTTCCTGCCCGGCAGGCCGTCACCTCGAGCAATCACTTGCCATGCGGACACAGACTCTTGTCGATCAGGGCGATCGTCGCCCGCTGGACGGCGAGCGGCACCTGCTCGTGCGCCTCGGCGGCGAGGTGTGCACCAAGTCGCCGCGCACCCGCCGCCGCTTCCTCGCCGTGCTGACCCGCAACGCCAGGGCCGCGCTGCGGCGCGAGGGCATCGCCGCCGAGGTGACCTCGGAGTGGACGCGCCTGGTGGTCGCCACCCCGGAGCCGGCCCGGGGGCGCGAGACCCTGGCGCGCGTCTTCGGGGTCCACCGCGTGCACGAGGTCGTGCAGGTGCCGTTCAGCTCCCTGCCCGACCTGGTCGACTCGCTGGTCCCGCTCTACCGGGAGCGGGTCGCTGGCCGCTCCTTCGCCATCCGGCCCAAGCGTCGGGCGCCGCTCCAGTTCAGCTCGCACGACCTGGCGGTCGAGCTGGGGGCGGCGCTGCTGCCCGTGGCCGCCCGTGTCGACCTTCGGCATCCCGACGTCGAGGTGATCGTCGAGCTGCACGACGGCCACGCCGACGCGGTGCTGGAGTCCTCGCCGGGCACCGGCGGCCTGCCGCTCGGCACCGGCGGGCACGCGGTCGGCCTGTTCTCCGGCGGCTTCGACTCGCCGGTGGCCGCCTGGCGGGTGATGCGCCGCGGCACCCAGCTCGACCTGCTGATCTGCGACCTCGGCGGCTGCGGCCAGATGGACCAGGCGCTGGCGGTCGCCAAGGAGCTGGCGTTGCGCTGGACACCGGGCCTGGAGCCGCGCTTCTGGGTGGTCGACCTGGCGCCGGTGGTGCTGGCGCTCACCCGGCGGGCCAATCCCCGGCTCCGCCAGATCCTGCTGCGCCGCGCCATGTACCGGGCCGGCTCCGCCCTCGCGGAGGAGCTCGGCGCCAGCGCGCTGGTCACCGGCGAGTCCCTCGGCCAGGTGTCCACCCAGACGCTCGGCAACATCCGCGCCTGCGAGCAGGCGGCGACCGTGCCGGTCCTGCGCCCGCTGATCGGGATGGGCAAGGACGAGATCATGGCCCAGGCGCGGGTGGTCGGCACCTTCGACGTTTCCGCCAAGGTGCAGGAGCACTGCTCGATCTCGCCGGGCAGGGTCGAGACCTGGGCCTCGCCGGAGCAGGCCGACGCCGCCGAGCGGCAGGCCGACGCCGAATCCCTGACCGGGGAGTGGATCCGCGGGGCGGTGGCCCGCCGCCGCGAGGTGGACCTGCGCCAGTGGACGCCCGGCTCCCTGCCGGACCTGGTGGTCTCCTCGGTGCCGGCCGGGGCGGTCGTGCTGGACGTGCGCGAGCCGGAGGAGGGCCCGCTGGCGGGCGACCGGCGGCTCCCGTTCAGCCGCGCGGCCGAGCTGCTGGACACGCTCGACCCCGCCCAGACCTATGTCCTGGTGTGCGCCAGTGGCCAGCGCTCCTACACGCTGGCCAGGGAGCTGGCGCGCCGCGGCGTGACCGCATGGAGCCTGGAGGGCGGCGTGAAGGCGCTGGGCTCGCACGCCGCGTAGCTACGAAGGCATCCCGGCGGTCTGCGGCAGGTCGACCTGCGCCCGCTCGGCGCGCGCCTCAGGGGCCATCGTCGTCCCGCAGCTCTGCCCAGACCACCTTGCCGTTCCCGGCCACCCGCTCTGCCCCCCATTCGTCGGCCACGGCCTCCACGATCACCAGCCCACGCCCACCTTCAATCTCGGGGCCCAGGTCCAATTCCAGCGGCATTCCGGTGCCGGCGTCCTCGACCTCGACCCGGAGCCGGTCCCCGCCCGCCTCGACCGTCAGCGCGATCGGCCGCTCGCCGTGCAGCACGGCGTTGGTCGCCAACTCGCTGATCAGCAACACCACGTCATCCACGTGGTCTTCCCACCCGGCCGCCACTGTGGCGCGGACCGCGAATCGCCGAGCCATCGCCAACCCGGCCTCGCCCGTCGCCAACCGGATGCTTCTGCGCGATGCCGCCCGACGTGCCACATTCCCAGGCACACTCATCGCCAGCACCCTCTCCCGTCCGCGGTGCATCTCCGCTACGGGCAGGATGCCTCCGCCGGGGAACCGCAAACGTGGGATACCGGCTCGGCCGGCGAGCGCTCGCTCAGGGCTTCTTCTGGTCGCGGCGCTGCATCGCCTCGATGCCGGAGGGGCTCAGGAACAGCCGGTCCTCCCGGTCCTTGCGGGGGCGACGCCTGCGGTGCACCAGCGCCAGCACGACGATGACTCCGAGCACCCCGATATCGCGCCCATTTTGATTGGTCTGCGCGACCAACCCCCAACCCAGCAACATCTCGCAGATAGCGTAAAAGCTAACGAGCCGGTCCTCAATAGATAAATCAATAGAATAGATATGTCGTTACTGGGCGGAGCGCGCGCAGCGGACCCCGAGCGAGAGCATGGCCCGGTAGACCTGCCGCGGGGTCAGCGATGGCTCGGGGAGCTCGTGGGCCCGGTCGGCGCGGAAGGCGTCCAGCAGGAAGGCCAGATGGCGCCGCCAGGCGTCCGGGGCCACCGCGCCGGTGGCCTCGACGATCTTGGCGTTCGACCAGTTCAGGAAGGCCAGGTCCTCCAGGGTGAGGTCGGCGCGGAGCTGGCCGCTGGCCTGGGCGCGCCGGACCAGCTCCCTGACCAGCTCGAACAGGCGCGCCTTGGCGGTCTCCACGGCGGTGGCGCGCGGGAACCGCATCGACATCACGTCGCCGACGCCGCGGTCGCTCGCCTCGAGCTGGCAGGTCTGCTCCAGGTAGAAGGCGAAGCCGTCCCAGGGGTCGCCGATCCGCAGGGCCTGCTCGGCCGCGTCCACGTGCGCCCGCAGCCTGCCGGCCAGCACCGCGTCGACCAGGTCGACCCGCGTGGGGAAGCGCCGGTAGAGGGTGCCGATGCCGACCCCGGCGCGGCGCGCGATCTCTTCCAGCGGCGCCTCCAGGCCCTGCCCGGAGAAGACCTCCCGGGCCGCGGCCACGATCGCGTCCCGGTTGCGCTGGGCGTCGCGGCGCAGCCCCTTGGCGGGTGGCCCCGGGAGGCCGGAGCGCTCGGCGGCGTCCAGGCCGGAGCGCTGGGCGCTGGTCATCGGTCGAGTGTACCTGCGTAATCCCTGTCCCAGGTGCCACACGGCGGCGGCTTCCGCGACGGCGGCCACCGCTGCCCCGACCACGCCGACGGCCGCCAGACCTGGGCGGAGTTCCTGGCCGCCGCTACAGCGGAGCGGTCAGCTCCAGCGCCAGCCCATCGGGGTCCTTGAACGGCAGCACCGCAATCCCGAACGGCGGCAGGTCGGTGATGCCGCCGTGCTGGACGCCGCGCTCCTCGAACGCCTGCACGGCCGCCTCCAGGTCGGCCTTGGCCGGTACCCGGAAGCTCAGGTGGTCGAGGCCGCAGCGGAACGGGTCGAAGCGGTCGCCGCTGCGCTCGGCGTCCACGGGGCGCAGGCCCACGAGCAGGTCGCCGTTGGCCATCACGATGCCGTCCTGGAGGATGTCCTCGGTGAGGTCGTGATAGGGATCGCCAGCCGGCGGCGGCGCGTCCATGGCGACCTGGAACCCGAGCAGCTCGGTGTAGAACGCCCGGGACCGCTCGACGTCGGTGACCGTGAGCCGAAGGTGATGGACCGGGCCGAGTGACAGCGGGACTGCCATCGGAGCGCCTCCTGTCTCGAAGCGGGTCGGCAGCCATCATCCACCCGCCCGCCCGGACGGGGAAGCACGGCCGACGGCGCCGCGGTCTCCCGACCCACTCGGCGCGCGGCGGGCGTTGGCGTGGTTGACAGGGTGGGCGGCGGAGACGATCCTGGGCCGCGCGCTGGTTCGCCCGCCTATGGCGGGCGTCGCAAGAGGGAATCCGGTGCGAATCCGGAGCTGCCCCGCAGCGGTCAGTGGGAACGATAGCCGCCAACACAGCACTGGGCCAGAAACAGTCCTGGGAAGCGGCGGCCAGTAGGCCCCCGCCGCGGTCGCGCGACCGCGGCGGCATGCCCACGAGCCCGAAGACCTGCCCGCGCCCGCGCGAGCGCGCGGTCGTCCGAGGCCTCGAGGGAGGGTGCTCATGACCAGTTCCACCATTCACGGATTCCCGCGGATCGGGCCGCGGCGCGAGCTGAAGGCCGCCACCGAGAGCCACTGGGCGGGTGAGGTCTCCGCCGCCGAGCTCCAGGCGACCGCGCGCGACCTGCGCCGCCAGGTCTGGGAAGGGCTACGCGACGCCGGGCTCGGGCAGATCCCTTCCAACCACTTCTCGCTCTACGACCACGTGCTGGACACCATCCAGCTGGTCGGCGCGGTCCCGGAGCGGTTCCGCCGCGACGACGACGAGCTGGCCACCTACTTCGCCATGGCCCGTGGCCGCGCCGACGCCCCGGCCATGGAGATGACCAAGTGGTTCGACACCAACTACCACTACATCGTCCCCGAGCTCGGCCCGGACACCGCTTTCCGGCTGGAGGCCGAGCCCAAGCCGCTGGCCGAGCTGGCCGAGGCGGCGGCGCTCGGGATCCGGACCAGGCCCGTGCTGCTCGGGCCGGTCACCTTCCTGTTGCTCGGCAAGCCCGCGCCGGACGCCCCGGCGGGCTTCGAGCCGCTGTCGCTGCTGGACCCGCTGCTCGACCTGTACGACGAGCTGCTCGGGCGGCTCGCCGCCGCCGGCGCCGACTGGGTGCAGCTCGACGAGCCGGCCTTCGTGCAGGACCGCACCGGAGCCGAGCTGGCGGCGCTCGACCGCGCCTACCGGCGCCTCGGCGGGCAGGGGCGGCGGCCCAAGCTGCTGGTCGCCAGCTACTTCGACCACCTCGGCGAGGCGCTCGGGGTGCTCGCCGGCACGCCGGTCGACGGCCTGGCGCTGGACTTCACCCGCGGCGGCGACCGCAACCTGGAGCTCCTGGCCGCCACCGGCGGCCTCGGCGAGCGGACCCTGGTCGCCGGCGTGGTCGACGGGCGCAACGTCTGGGCCAACGACCTGGAGCGCTCGCTGGCACGCCTTGCCACCCTGACCGGGCTCGCCGGCGAGGTGGTCGTCTCCAGCTCCTGCTCGTTGCAGCACGTCCCGCTCGACCTGGAGGCCGAGCCCGTGCTGGACCCGGAGCTGCGGCCGTGGCTCGCGTTCGCACGGCAGAAGGTCGGCGAGCTGACCACGCTGGCCCGCGGGCTCACCGAGGGGACCGGCGCGATCGCGGCCGAGCTGGCCGCCAACCGCCAGGCGCTGGCGAGCCGGCGGCGCTCCACCCGCGTCCGCGACGCGGCCGTCCGCGAGCGCCTCGAGGGGATCGGCGCTGGCGACCTGCGCCGCACCAGCCCCTACGAGGTGCGCCAGAAGGCGCAGCGCGACCGGCTCGCCTCCCCGCCGCTGCCGACCACCACCATCGGATCGTTCCCGCAGACCGGCGAAGTCCGCGCCGCCCGGGCGGCGCTGCGCCGCGGCGAGATCGACCAGCGCGCCTACGTGGAGCGGATGCGGGCCGAGATCGCCAGCGTCGTCGAGCTCCAGGAGCGCCTCGGCCTCGACGTGCTGGTCCACGGCGAGCCGGAGCGCAACGACATGGTCCAGTACTTCGCCGAGCAGCTCGACGGCTACGCCACCACCGAGCTGGGCTGGGTGCAGTCCTACGGGACCCGCTACGTGCGCCCGCCGATCCTCTTCGGCGACGTGCGGCGTCCACGGCCGATCACCGTGGAGTGGACCCGCTACGCCCAGTCGCTCACCAGCAGGCCGGTCAAGGGCATGCTGACCGGCCCGGTGACCATGCTCGCCTGGTCGTTCGTGCGCGACGACCAGCCGGAGCGCGACACCGCGATGCAGGTGGCGCTGGCACTGCGCGACGAGGTCGGCGACCTCGAGGAGTCCGGCGTGGCGATCGTCCAGGTCGACGAGCCGGCGCTGCGCGAGCACCTGCCGCTGCGGCGCGAGCGCCACGCCGGCTACCTGGCCTGGGCGCTGGACAGCTTCCGCCTGGCCACCGCTGGCGTGCTGGACGAGACCCAGATCCACACCCACATGTGCTACTCGCGGTTCGGCGAGGTGCTGCCGACCCTGGCGGCGCTGGACGCGGACGTCGCCTCCATCGAGACCGCCCGCTCCGGCATGGGCCTGCTCGACGACCTCCAGGGAGTCGAGTACACGCAGGCGGTCGGGCCCGGCGTGTACGACATCCACTCGCCGCGTGTGCCGCCGGTGGGCGAGATGCGTGCCCTGCTGGAGGCCGCCCTGGCGACGCTCGGGCCGGCCCGGCTGTGGGTCAACCCCGACTGTGGCCTCAAGACCCGCGCCTACGACGAGGTCGTGGCCGCGCTGCGCAACATGGTTGAGGCCGCCGGGCAGGTGCGGGCGACGCTGGGCTGATCCGCGGCCATCTGGTGCGGCGGTCGCGCCCGGCGTGCTCGCCGGGCGCGACCGGAGCGCATCAGTTGCTGGTCTACTCCAGCGAGATCGACGGGTTGATGAACTCGTTGGTGACGATGTCCTGTGGCGCCAGGCCCGCCTTCACCGGCTGCTTCTGCGCGGCGTAGATCGGGCCGACGATGTCGATGGTCCGCTTGATGCGGCTCATGTCGAAGTTGCCCAGGGTCTTATCGCTGCCGTTGCCGACGATGCCGAGCTTGAGCTCCTGCTCCGCGGTGAACTTGGCGAGGTTCTCGTCCATCGGGTACTCGGACTTATAGTCCTTGTTGAGCTGGACGACCAGCTTGTTCACCGCGTCGGGGTTCTTGACGTAGTCGATCTGCGCCTGCTGGAACATCGGCACCAGCCGCTTCAGGCAGTCCGAGAGCTGGCTCTTGTCGGTCGGACGGATCGACAGCGCCGAGGCGTAGACCGGGTAGCCGGTGTCGTTGATGAGCTGGAAGGCGACCGGCTTCTTCCACTGCGGGAGCTCGTTCTGGTAGATGAACGGCTCGCTGGTGGCGAAGCCCTGCTGGGCGACCTTCCCGCCCGAGGCGACGTAGCGGTCCGGCGCCCCGGTGTAGCTGCCGTCCACCTGGTTCTTGCGCAGGATGCCAGAGCCGATCAGGTAGTCCATGTAGGTGGAGCCCTTGAAGTAGAGCACCTCGGTGTTGGTCTGGCCGATGTCGGCGATGGTGTGGAAGTCCGGGTGGACCTTGGGGTCCCACATGATCATCTGCGGGTTGATGTCCAGGGGCGTCACCACGGCCAGCGTGGGCTGCTTGGCGGAGAACTGCACGGCCGAGTCGGTGAACACGAAGCCCAGCGTGATCGACTTGTCGAGGTACATCTGGGCACTGGTCTGCTGGAAGCCGATCGCCGGGCCGCCGGCCCGCACCTCGATCTTGACGCCGGTGTCCTTCCCCTGGGACACCAGCGGCCCGGTGACCCGCTTCTTGGCGGTGTCGAGCTTGTAGCCGGCTCCGAGGAGCTGGTAGGTGGCGCCGTGCTCGGGCTCGGGCCACCAGTCGGTCTGGACCACCACGGGGTCGGGGCAGACGCCCTTCAAGCTTTGCGCGCCGCTCGCGGCCGGCGCGTTCGAGCTGCCGCTGCTCTTCGACGTGCCACTGCTGCATCCGGCGGCAATGAGCGCCAGGCTGAGCGCGGCGGCCAGCAGCGGAAGCGTGCGGTTCCTGCTCATGGGCCTCCTTCTTCTTGAGGAGCGACGGAAACGGCGTGCTCGATGAGACGGTTGGTGGCCAGGTCAGAGCCTCTGGGGTCGCGGCCGGACTCGTGCCAGCGGCCGACGACGCGGCGGGCGAGGAAGCTGAAGCACCAGAACACCACCACGCCCAGCATCGAAGAGGCGAACACGGCGGCGAAGAGCTGCTCCGACTGGAGACGCGCGCGGTACAGGTCGATCAGGATGCCGATGCCCGGGTCGCCCTGCTTGAAGAAGAAGTCGCCCACGATCGCGCCGATCACCGACGCGCCGGCCGCGATGCGCAGGCCCGTGAAGATCGCCGGCAGCGCCGCGGGCAGCTCCAGCTTCCACAGCCGTGTCAGCCGTCCGGCGGAGTGCAGGGTGAACAGGTCGTGCTGGCTGGCGTCCACCGACTGGAGCCCGAACAAGGTGTTGGCGATGATCGGGAACAGCGCGATGAGCACGCAGACCAGCACGCGGCTGGGGAAGCCGAAGCCGAACCAGAACCCCAGCAGCGGCACCAGCGCCAGGATCGGGATGGTCTGGAGCACCACCGCGTACGGGTACAGCGAGCGTTCGATCCAGCGGGCCTGGTGCATCAGGATCGCCATGCCCATGCCCCACACGACCGCGAGCGCCAGCCCCAGCAGCGCGACCCTGGTCGACAGCAGCAGCGCGGCGCCGATCTCCAGGAAGTTGTCACGGACCAGGAAGCCGACGTGCACGACCTGGTGCGGCGGGGGCAGCAGGAAGCGCCGGTCCGGCGACAGCAGCAGGTAGCTGACCGCGTACCAGACCCCGAGCACGACGCCGAGGACCGCCAGCGGCGGCAGCCACAGCCCCAGCACGCGCCGCGCGCCCGGGCGCTGCCGGACGGTCGCCGGCCCGCGCCGCGCGAGGGGCCGGCGCCGCCGCCGGGTGTCGCCGCCGGGCCGCGCCTCCCGCGTCTCGACCCGCATCACGCGCTCCCTTCCCGCAGGCGGGCGGACACCTCGCCGGCGAGGCGCGAGAACGGCTCGGCGTAGCGCAGCTCGGGCGCCCGCGGGTACTCGAACGGCACCTCGAAGCTGCCGAGCACCCGGCCGGGGCGGCCGGACAGCACCACCACGCGGGTCGACAGGAACACCGCCTCGCCCACCGAGTGGGTGATGAACAGGGCGGCGAACCTCCGTGCCAGGAAGAGCTGCAGCAGCTCGTCGTTGAGCCGCTGGCGGGTGATCTCGTCCAGCGCGCCGAACGGCTCGTCCAGTAGGAACAGCTCCGGCCGCAGGGTCAGCGACCGCGCCAGCGAGGCCCGCATGCGCATGCCGCCCGACAGGGCGTGCGGCAGGTGCCTCGAGAACTCGGTCAGCCCGACCAGCTCCAGCGCCTCGCGAGCCAGGCGGCTCCGCTCGCCCCTGGGCACGCCCTCCAGCTCCGCGAGCAGCTCGACGTTGGACTGGAGGTTGCGCCACGGCAGCAGGGTCGGGTCCTGGAAGACGTAGCCGATCTTGTCCGTGCCGACCCGCAGCACACCGCCGCTGGCGGTCTCCAGGCCGGAGGCGATCCGCAGCAGCGTGCTCTTGCCGCAGCCGGAGGGCCCCACCACGGTCACGAACTCCCCGGGCGCGACCTGCAGGTCCACGCTGTCCAGCGCGACCGTGCCGTCGCCGAAGCGCTTGCTCACGCCCTCGAAGGCCAGCACCGGCGCGCTCGGACCGGACGCGGCGGACGATGGCGAACGCGCGACCGTGGTCATGACGGCGACCCGCTCCGCCCGACAGCCGCCGGCGGGGCCTCTGTGACGGCCGCCGGGGCCGGGGTCGCCACCCGGGCGGGCAGCTCGCGGGAGAGCGTGGTGCGGGCCACCACGCGTCCCTGGTGGACCACCACCCGCTCCGGGCTGGCCGTCGCCACCGCCTCCTGCACCGAGCCCGCTCGGATCGCCAGCAGCTCCGCCGGGAACCCGGCCTCCACCCGCACCTCCGGCAGCCCCATCACCGCGCGGGACGAGGCGCTGACCGCCCGGTACGCCTCCTCTGGGTCCAGATGGCCGGCGGCGACCAGCAGCGACGCGATCTCCAGCGGGTCCCCCCGCCCGACCGTGTTGAACGGGTCCTGGACGTTGTCCCCGCCCGCCGCGACCAGCACGCCGGCCTTCAGCAGCGCCCGCACCGCGGTCAGCCCGCGCGGGGGGGCGCTGGCGTGGCCACGCGACTGCAGGAACAGGTTGGTCTGCGGGCAGGTGATGACGGCCACCCCGGCCGCCGCCAGCTCCGCGGCGACTCGGCGGGTGAGCTTGGCCGGCTGCATCGCCAGGCTGCAGCAGTGGCTGGCGGCCACCCCGTTGCGGAAGCCGCGGGTGCTGACGAGCTCCGCGAGGTGGGGCAGGTTCAGGACCGTCGGGTCCAGGGTCTCGTCGGTGTGCAGGTCGAGCGGGCGGCCCAGCTCCGCCGCCAGCTCCAGGCACAGCTCCTGGCAGGCGCTCGGATCGGGGTCCAGATACGGGCAGCCGCCCACCACGTCCGCGCCGGCGTCCATCGCGGCGCGCAGCAGCGCGCGGTTGGGAGCGCCCGCCTCGCCGGTGAGCGGGAGCGTGGGCAGCGCGACCAGCTCCAGCTCGACCTGCCCGCGTAGGGCCTCGCGAACCTCGACGACGGCCTCGAGGGAGCGCAGGCCGACGTCGGGTCCGACGTCGACGTGGCTGCGGATGGCGGTGACGCCGTTGGCGAGCTGCGTCAGGGCGGCCGTGGTGGCGCGGCGGACCACGTCCTCGTGCTCCATCGTCGGCCGGTACGCGCACCAGGCCAGCACCGCGCCGTCGAGGTCGCCGGTCGGGTTGGTGACGCGGCTGGCGGTCAGGGCCTTGTCGAGATGGGCATGGGGGTCGGCCGGGGCTGGCAGGACGAGGTAGCCGTCCAGGTCGAGCCGCTGCGCCGCGGGCGGATCGAGGCTGCCCGGCGCGACGACCGCGCTGATCGTCCCGCCCTCCACCAGCACGTCAGCGGTCTCCCCGGTCGGCAGCGTGACGCCGCTGAGCAGCACGGCATCCTGCATCGGTGCGACCTCCCTCGTCATTGCTTCTCCGCTCTGCTGTACGGCGCCTGCCCGAACGACTGAAATGACACGGCTCGATGACTCCGGTGTGGGTGCGGGATCGTCCGCGGATCGCGGATCAGGTGTTGTCGGCGGCCAGCTCCTGCGGGAACACCACATGCGCGACGTCGGGGGTGATGCGCTCGACCAGGGCGGCGGCCTGGACGTTCTGGCCGGTCTGGTCGAAGCGGATGCCACCCCAGGGCATGATCGTGTCGCGGCCTGGCACGTTGAGGCCCAGCAGGGCCGTCCGGATCGGCTGCGCGTCCAGTGACCGGGCGGAGTCGACCGCCTGCGCCAGGGTCAGCACGGCGGTGAACGTCTCGGCAGCGGGCTCGGTCATGGGCGCGTTGAAGCGCCGCTGGTACAGGCTGGCGATCGCGTTGGCGGCGGGGTTGCGCGCGGCGAAGTCCTGGGTCCAGACGGCGCCGTGGAGCACCCCGGCGCCGGCGCCGAGCGCCGCCTGCCGGACGGTCTGCGGCGTGAACCCGCCGCCGATCGCGACCGACTGCGGCTGCGTGCCGGTGCTCAGCGCGCCCGCGGTGAGCAGCGACTTGGCGTCGCCGGACTGCGAGGCGACGGCGATCACGGCGCCGGGGTTCGCGTGGTGGACCTGGACGACCGCGGACCGCGCGTCCTGGCCGGAGTCGAACGCGGCATCGGTGGTGTCGTCACCGGCCTCCTTGGCGAGCCCCTCGGCGGAGCTGGCGGAGTCGTTGCTGGTGGCGTCGCCGGCGTGCACGATCCCGATCCGCTCGGCACCGCCGCCCCCGTTCTTCTGGACGTACGCCAGCGCCGCCTCGGCGATGAGCTGGTCCGTCGGGGTCACGCGGAAGTACCAGTCCAGCCCCCGCTCGGTCAGGAAGTCGGCGGAGGCGACCGAGCTGAGGAAGGGCACGCCGATCCGCTCGGTCCGCTCGCTGGCCACCGCGGTGGCCCGGGCGGAGTCGGCGCTGACCAGGCCCGCCACGTGCTGCTCGGCGACCAGCCGGGTCGCCTCGGCGGTGGCCTTGTCCGGGTCGGACCCGGTGTCGGCCTGCACGATCCTGATCTTGGCCCCATCGAGACCCGGCAGCCCGGCCGCGGCGGCGAGCGGGACGGGCAGCGACTGGGCCTGGTTGATGACCAGGGCGGCAAGCTGCGCACCACGTGCCGCCGCCTGTCCGGTTCCGCTGGCCGAGCCCGACATGGCGCCCAACAGACCGATGCGGACCTCGGGGACCGCGCTCGACCGTTGCGAGGTGCCGGTGCAGGCGCCGAGCGCGAGGACGGGGAGAGTGACAATTAGGGAAACTGCTGGCCAGCGTCGCATACCGCTTGTGCGTTTCATTGGGAGACGGGCGCTCTCTCTACTAGGACCGGGTGGACCGGACGCAGAACGGAAGAGTTTCATCTCTGGGCATAGTTGCGTTGTGCGGCGTGTAAGTATAATCCGCCCAGACAACGCACGCTATCCAGAAAGTCTGTCGACGGCCTGTATCGCCCCATAGTTTCCTAGACGGACAGACCGGACCGCGGAAGCCGGCCCCCCGGCTTGCATCCCCCGCTCCCCGAGACCGGTCCGTCTCAACCCCCAGAGAGGTCGCGAAGTCTGGTGGAGACGTCGCAGGAACGCCGGTCCCCGCTGCCCGCACACCGCCAGAAGGCAGCTCGCTTCCAAACCGTCGGTCTCCGGAACTGGCCGGTCCGATCCAAGCTCATCGCGGTCCTGGCGATCCCCGCGCTGGTCCTGCTGGTGCTGGCGAGCATCAACGTCAAGGCATCGCTGAACGACGCCCAGAGCCTGCGCACCGGCGGTGAGCTCGCCCGCCTGGAGCGATCCAGCACGGCGCTGGTCCACGAGCTGCAACTGGAGCGCGACCTCACCGCCGGGGTGATCGCGGGGAAGAAGCGATCTGCATCGCCATCTGAGAACGCCCTCACCGACCTCGGCAACCAGCGGGGCGCCGTCGACCAGGCCGCCGCGGCCTTCACCGCCGACCTGGCCGGCCCGCGCGCCTCGGCCAGCCCGGCGATCCGGGCGCAGCTCGACGACGTCCGCGCGGAACTGGCCGGCCTCAACGGGCTGCGGACCGCGATCACCAGGCGAGCGCTCACCCAGCAGGCCATCCTGGACGAGTACTCGCAGCTCGTCGACAAGCTGCTGGGCATCGACCTCCAGGCCGCGCTGCGCGGCGGGGATGAGCGGCTCGCGCAGCAGGTGCAGTCCTTCTCCAACCTGAGCCGCGCCAAGGAGCTCACCTCGCAGGTGCGTGGCACCCTGTACGCCATCGCGGTCCAGGGGCGCTTCGGGTTCGGCCAGTTCCAGACCCTGGCCGACCTGCTCGCGCAGCGGCAGGCGGCGCTGGACCAGTTCGTGGCCGACGCCGACGAGCAGCAACGAGGCCTGTTCGCGGCCTCGGTCAAGGGCCAGGCCGTGCTCACGGTGCAGCGCATCCAGCAGGCCGCGGTCGACCGCCAGGCCCAGCCCACGCTCGGCATCGACCCGGATCAGTGGCTGGCGGCCAGCACGACCGAGATCGAGCTCCAGCGCACCGTTGAGACCCAGCTCCTGTCCACCGTCATCCAGCGGGCCGAGGACCTGAGCGGCCAGGCTCAGCTCCGCTCGCTGCGCGACGCCGGCCTGATCGCCATCGCGCTCGCGGTCGCCCTGCTGGGAGCGCTGGCCGTCGCCCAGTCCATGGTCCGGCCGCTCCAGCGCCTGCGCCGCAACGCGATGGAGGTGGCAGAGCACCGCCTCCCCGAAGCCGTCCACCAGACGGCGGCCGGGCAGGTCGACGTGCAGGTCGTGCGGATCGGCGAGACCGCCCGCGACGAGATCGGCGAGGTCGCGCGCGCCTTCGACGTCATCCACACGGCAGCGGTCGACCTGGCCACCGAGCAGGCCGCCCTGCGCCGCTCGATCAGCGAGATGTTCCTGAACCTGGCGCGGCGCTCGCAGACGCTGATCGACCGGCTGCTGGAGCAGATCGACGACCTGGAGCGCGAGGCGGACGCCGACACCTTGGAGAAGCTGTTCGGCGTCGACCACCTCGCCACCCGCCTGCGCCGTACCGCTGAGGGCCTGATCGTGCTCTCGGGCGCTCCCGAGCCGCCGCGGCGCTGGCTCGAGGCCATTCCGCTGATGGACGTGGTCCGCGGCGCCGTCCAGGAGGTCGAGGACTACCAGCGTGTCGAGGTGCTGCCGATCGACAACGTCCAGTTGACCGGCTACGCGGTCAGCGAGGTCGTGCACCTGCTGGCCGAGCTCGTCGAGAACGCCACCCGCTTCTCCCCGCCAGGGACCGTCGTGCGGATCGGCGGCCAGCCGAGCGCCACCGGCCACGTGATCGAGATCGAGGACCGCGGGATCGGCATGAGCGACGCCGAGCTGGAGCGCGCCAACCAGCGCCTTGCGGACCCACCGGCGGTGGACGCCGCGGTCGCGCGGCAGCTCGGCCTGGCCGTCATCGGACGCCTCGCCAGGCGCCACGACATCCGCGTGCAGCTCCGCCACTCCTTCTATGGCGGGATCACCGCCCTCGTGCTGCTGCCGTCCAGGCTCACCTCCAGCATGGCCGTGCAGCCGCCCGTGACCGCGCCCGGCGGCATCCTGGCCGAGCTGCCGGCTCCGGCGCTGGCCACCGGCCCCGGCAGGCCCTTCGGCTTCACCGGCCAGGTTCCCAGCGGCCACGCCGGCAGCCACGCCGCCCCGGCCGGTACCGGCGACAACACCGGTCCGCTCCCGTTCGCGGGTCCGAACGTCCAGTTCGAGTCTTCCGGCGAGCCCAGCGCTCCCGAGGGACCCAGCGGGCCCAGCGCTCCCGGGGGACCTGGTGGGCCGGGCGCCCCTGGTGGGCCGGGTGGCCCGGGCCGCGCCGGCGGCCCCGGCGAGCCGGGTGGACCCGGTGGACCCGGCGGCCCCGGCGGTGTCGGCGATCGTGGCGCCCCCGGCGGGCCCATCCCCGCGGAGCCGGGGCCGGAGAGTCCCGCCCCGGCCGGAGGGCCCACGGGCCCGGGAGGCCCTGGTGAGCCGGCCAGACCCGGTGAGCCGGTCGAGGAGCTTCCCATCTTCGAGCAGGCGCGAGCCCAGTGGTTCCAGCCGCCGACCGGGGCGCACCGGCCACGACGCCAACCGCCAACGCCCCCGCCGCCCGCGGGGCCGCGGCCGTCCCGCGCGTCCGCCTTCACACCCGCCGGCCCACCAGCTCCCCCGCAGGCCGCCGCTCCGCCCCCGGCTCCGCGCGCGGAAGCCCGCGCGACCGCGCCACCGGCGCCGCCCGGGCCCGGGCCGCTCCCGCGGGCCGGCGGCCTGCCCAGGCGGATGCCACGGGCGAACCTGGCCGAGGGACTGCGTGGTGCCCCGCCACCCGGATTCGGGCCCGCGAACGGCCCATCCGCCCCGCGGCGCCCCGCTCCCACGCCCACCCGGTCCCCTGAGGAGATCCGGGCCATGCTGTCCAGCTACCGCAGCGGTGTCGAGCGAGGACGTCGCACCGCCGCGAGCTATCCAGCCGAATCCCAACGGCGCTCCGATCGCCGGTACGACGATCCTTCACGGGGTGGCGACTGGGGATGACCGACAACAAGGTAGTTCAGCCCTGATAGCGAGGCCGGACGCATGGATCATCCAGAGGCCTCACCCCCATCGCATCCAGGGCGGCTGCTACGTCCCTATGCCCTGACCCGCGGGCGTGTACGGCCGAGCCACGCCGACCTCGAGATCGAGGCACTGATCAGCACCACCGTGATCGGCGAGACCATGCACATGCCCGCGCCCGAGCCGCACTCGATCGCCATGCTGTGCCGCGAGCCGTTGTCGGTCGCCGAGATCGCCGCCCACATGAAGCTCCCGATCGGCGTCGTCCGCGTCCTGGTTGCCGACATGGCGGACCAGGGCATGGTCGCGATCCACCGGCCCAGCCACATCGGCACCGGGCCCGACATCACCCTTCTGGAGAGAGTTCTGGATGGACTCCGCAGAGTCTAGGCATCGACCGGGTCGCAGCGGCTCGGCTCCCTGTCCCGCCAAGATCCTCGTCGTCGGCGGCCCCGGCTCCGGCAAGACCACCTTCCTGCGCAGCGTCGCCGGCCAGGCCCTGGCAACGCCGCCGAACCCGGAGGCCGGCGGCCGGCGCCGCCTGCGCAAGCGGATGCGCCACCAGGCGCCCCTGGAACTCGGCCGCATCACTCTCGATCAGGACCTCGTCCTGTACCTGTTCAGCGCGGTCCGGGCGGATCCCGACGGGCAGCTCTGGAAGGAGATCGCCCGCGGCGCCATCGGCGCCGTCGTGCTCGCCGACCCCCGCCGCCTCCAGGACTCCTTCGCCGTCCTCGACGACGTCGAGCAGTGCCACCTGCCGTTCATCGTCGCGGTCAACCGCTTCGGGCCGATGACCCACACCGCCAACGACGTGCGCGAGGCGCTCGCCGTCCGTGCCGACGTCCCGGTGATGTTCTGTGACGCCCGCCAGCCGCTGTCCGCCAAGGCCATCCTGCACCGGCTGGTTCGCCACACCATCACCCGGACCGTCATGGGGAGCCGCGGCAACGTCCGCCACCGCCACAGGCTCGGCGCTCCGCTGCTCACCAACCAGCCGCACGTCTCCACACGCTCCGGCCGCTAGCCGAGGTCGTCCAGGTCTCGCACCGACCGGTAGCTCCCGTGCAGCCAGGCCAGCGGGTCGTCGAGGTCGCGCGGCTCGACCTCCTCGATCACGCCCTCCACCAGCTCGGAGTATCCGACGGTGGTGGACCCCGACAGCCGGCAGGCCGCTCGTGGGCGAGCGCCGCCGAGCACCGGACCCCAAGGCGACGCGCTCACGTCCAAGCCCTCGAACATCCCGCGGATCGGCGGCCGGACCTCCGCGAACCGCTCCGCCAGCGCGCGGTCCGCCTCCCCGAGCACGTGCACCACGAACGCCCCGGCTCGACGCATCGCCTCCCAGAACGCCGAGGCCGGGTCGATCAGCCCGAGCAGCCGCGCCGGCTCGCCGTCCGCCACCAGCACGGAGGACACCGTCAGGCCGGCCCCGTCGCCGGTCCCGCCGGCCGTCCACACCGTCACCGGCGCCACCAGCCGCCCGCGAAACCGGCGGGCCGCGCTCCGCCACTCCGCAGGAGTCGCGAACGGATGCTGCCCACCGATCCGTATCCGCCCGTCGTCAGCGCCCATGGACCGCTCCCCGATCGCCTCGGGACCGGCCCGAGGCCCGCCCGTCATGCTAGCCGGTCACACCGCCCATGCCGCTGGGGAGCCGGGTCTGGAAGTCGATGAGCCCCACCCAGGTGGGGCGCACCGCGATACGCGCCATCCTCGTGCCCGGCTGATCGATCTGCGCCAGATAGGAGGCGGCGGCTTCCGCTCCCAGGTAGCGACGCGCCGACAGCGCGTACTCCGGCGCGACCCCGTCCACCTCGTCGACGGTCGCCCGGCCCCGGACGCTGAGCACCAGCGGCGGGAAGCTCTCGGTGTCGATGGCGATCGCCACATGCGGGTTCGCTCGTAGCGCGGCGACCCGGGCGGCAGTGCCATCATCGCCTCCTTCTGGCGGGGGACTCGACGTGTGTTGGCGGGGATCGGGCTCCCCCTGGGGTTGGGAGCCCGGGCGCACGCCTCGGAGCAGCGCCGCACCAGTCTGCTCGGACAGCCGCGCGGCCGTGGCCACCGCACCGCCAAGGCTGTCCCTGGCGGCCTCCGCCGCCCGAGGTGGGACCCCGACCGGGCTGAGGATCTGCTCGCCACGCTGGAACTCCCCGGCGTCAACCCACGCGTGACCCGCCGGCCGCCTGACCACCTACCGGGGTCAGCTCACTTCTGCTGCTTGAGGAGCGTATCGATGGCGAGACAGGAGGCGACGACCAAGCTGCGCAGGGGGTCAGGGAGGTTGGGATCCAGCTCCACCCGGTACTTGTCCGCGGTCGTGAACAGCTCGCGGGCGCCGGCCCACTTCTTGTCGACCCGGGCGATGAGCCGGCCGGTCGCGTCCTGGACGTTGAAATTCCATGCCCGCAGGTTCTCGGCACGGACCTCTCCGAGCACCCGCTCGGCAGGATCGGTGATCGCCATGCGCGCCTTGCCGAGGCGGATCTTCGCGGCGATGCGGCCAATCACGGTTCCGTTCGGCCGTGACACCGCGCACGTGATCCGGAACGCCGGCTTGTGCAGCAGCAGCGCGACGGCGCCGTTCGCCTCACGGATCTCCAGCTTCACGCCCAAGAGCGAATCGCCCTTGAGGACCAGCCGCAGCAGGCGGGTCAGGAACGACTGGCCGACCTGCATCACCGACCCGATCCGGTTGCCGGACTCGTCGTAGATCGAGTACTCGTTGCGGAGCTCGATCAGCTTCGCCTTCTGATCGACGACGAACTTCGAGTGGGCCAGCAGCCGGTCCGGGGCAGCCGGCGCGTACCCGTAGGTGTACTGCTGGTAAGGATCCGAGGGGGTCGGCTGCATGGGGAGCTCCTTGCGGCTGACGGCTATGTCCAGATGAAGAGCTTTTTGCCTGAATGCGCACGTAGCCTATCCGACCGGCATCCGCCGAAGCAATCAAACCCATTCGACCCCAACGACTCAGGACGCCAGTCCCCGACATCGGCTTCGCCGGCCTTCGGCATTGGGGCTGTGACGGATGGTCCCGAGGCCGTCACAGGTAACCCGCACGGCCACGAAGGCTGCGTCCGTCACCCCTTGTAGGGGTAGTGACCGGACTTGTCGCCGGCCTCCCACGCCTCGCGCAGTCCGGGCGCGCCAAGGTCCCAGTCCGGGCGGCACTTGCGGGTCACCTCACGAAGGTCGCGGCGCAGGTCGTCGGGTGAGGGACGGCCCCAGAACCAGTAGCCGTTGTAGACCGTGTAGACCACCAGGCCGGGCTCCAGCACCAGCGTGTGGGGGATCATCGGGTCGTGATGCGGGTCGGTGTACTCCTGGATGTCCAGGTCCTTCTGCACCTTGCGGCCAGCATCGGACAGGAATGTCCATTGCGCGCCGACGGAGCTGCGGAACTCGTTGGTCTCCAGGATGTTGTCGGTCGAGATGGTCACGATCTGCGTGTAGGCGACCGCGATCTTGGGGTACAAGGCCGCCAGTTCCAGGTGCTGCTGGTGATCCTTGGGGCAGAAATGCCCCCGGGCGAGGACCAGGACCATGGGGTCGTTGCCCTGGAGGTCGCTCAGCCGGCGGCGGGTGCTGGTGTGGTCGGTCAGTTCGTAGTCTGGGAACACTGCTCCCGGCACGATATCGGCACGCATCGGCGATCCTCTGGCGCGAGCGGTCCTGGCGGTGATTGCAACGGCGGCCGCCATTGGGTGCATTCCGCGGCCAAGCCGGCACCTCTCCCGGCGGGTCGCAGCTTCGCGACCTGCCCGTGCGTGGGGCCGTCGACAGGGATCACCTCGTTGACGAGTACGGTGGCTCTGCGACGAGTCCAGCGAGGAGGCACCCCGTCTCACTCGATGTTCGCCGCCGCGGGAGGTTTCGGATATGACCGGCATGAACGTCGCCCACAGTGCACTGCCACTGCCCCCTGGGACCAAGGCACCCGACTTCGAGCTTCCGTCCACCTCAGACAAGACGATCTCACTCGCCGACTTCCGGGGTCAGCCCGTGATCCTCGCGTTCTACCCCGCGGACTGGAGCCCGGTCTGCTCCGATCAGATGACCCTGTACCAGGAAGTGCTTCCCGAGTTCCAGAAGTTCAACGCCGCGCTGCTGGGCATCTCGGTGGACGGGATCTGGTGCCATCTGGCCTTCGCGAAGGACAGGAACCTTCATTTTCCGCTGCTGTGCGACTTCGAACCCAAAGGCGAGGTGGCTCGGACGTATCAGGTCTACCGGGCTGAGGAAGGCACCAGCGGGCGGGCCCTGTACGTGATCGACGGCGAGGGCATGGTGCGGTGGAGCTACCTCTCGCCGGTGAGCGTGAACCCCGGCGCGGACGGGATCCTTCGCGCGCTCGAGAACCTGGGGGAGGAGGGGGCCCGATGAGCACAACCGGGTGGGGGGCTGGACTGGCCCTGCCGGTCGCCGAAGACCGGGACCACATCCAGGGGCCAGCGGACGCGGCGGTGACGCTGGTCGAGTACGGCGACTACGAGTGTCCCTACTGCGGCGCCGCGTATCCCATCGTCAAGCAGGTGCAGGCCCGGATGGGTGAGCGGCTCCGGTTCGTCTTCCGCAACTTCCCGATCACGACCTCCCACCCCCACGCCGAACAGGCCGCGGAGGCCGCCGAGGCCGCGGCCACCCAGGGCAGGTTCTGGCCGATGCATGACCTTCTGTACGAGAACCAGAGGAACTTGGGCGGCCGGGACCTCCGCGCCTACGCCGAGCAGCTCGCGCTCGACGTGGAGCTGTTCGACACGGAGCTGGCCGGGCACGTCCACGCCGAGCGGGTCCACGAGGACTTCATGAGCGGCGTGCGCAGCGGCGTGAACGGCACGCCGACCTTCTACGTCAACGGTGCAAGACACGACGACTCCTACGATCTCGAGACCCTGCTCGCCGCGCTGGAGCGAGGCTCGCGATAAGGGCGCTGCCGGTCGTCGACATGGTCACCATCATGACCGGCAAGATCGCCAACCCCGGGCCGAGCGGACCAGCCCGCCGGCTTCGGCCGGGACCCGGCGCCGCTGAGCTCACCACCGCGCCGCCTGCGATGGCGACGTCGTCGAGGAAGCCGCGAACGTCCTCGTCGTGGTCGGCGAGCGCTTCGGACGATGGCCGGGAGGCTTCACTGTCGAGGAGGGCCGGCCTGGGGGTCCGGTGTGGAGGGGTCGGGTGGTTCGGGGTGGGGGCGAAGGGTGGCGCTGAGTCGGCCCTCGAGGTCGTCTCCTGCCCTGACCGCGACCTTCCCGGCGCGGTTCGACAGGCCGTGACCGAGCGGCTACGGCCCGACACCGCGGTGACGGTGCTCATACCCGAACATCACTACGGCACCCTGCTCGACTGGGCGCTCCACGACCGCACCGCACAGCGCCTGCTGCACGGCCTCGACGACCTCGAGGACGGCCAGGGCGCCGTGCACCTCACGGTCATGCCCTACCACGTGGGGCCGCGCCGCCGCCGGGCCGCGACCACGCCAAGGCGTCGACGTCAGCGGCTTCCTGCGCCGCGATGGGCAACCAGCGGCGCCGCCTGACCCACGCGCCCCGCGCCCCACGGGCCTGGCAGCCCGGGGCGGTTGGTCTCAGGAGACGTCGGTCTCGTTGTAGTCGTCCAGGCCCAGAGCGCGGCGGATCTTGTTCGCGGGACCTGTGCCGTCGTGGCGAGCCGCCTCCAGCACCGAGCGGGCCAACTCCTCCCGCGTGCTGGCCTCAGCCGCCTGACGCCAGTACGGCTGTGCCGCCGCGGACTCCGTCAGCAGTTGCTTCATCGGCGAGCGCACCGCCGAAGGCCATACCGTCGCACGAAGCTGGCGCATCTGGGTCGCGTTCGTCCCTGCGACCGCATCCGCCAGCGCCCGCAACCTGACGAGCGGCGCGCCAGAGTTGAACGCCTGCTCCAGCCGCTCCAGGGCCACGTTGTACGGCCGGACGATCTCCAGGTAGCGCCTGGCCGCCGCGGCGCGCGACAGCGTCCTGCTCTTCACCGTGGTCGGTGGCGCCACCGCGCGCACGGTCGACGCGGGGCTCACGGTCGGTGTGAGGGTCCCCTGGGATTGGGAGGAGCAGCCCGCGATGGCAACCAGCGCGGCGGTGGCCGCGGCGGCCAAGAGTGGACGCACCCGAGCCTCTTTCCACGTCGATGGTGCAACACGTCCAGCCAAGGCGCGCCACCCTATCAATCCCACAGCAGATGCCGAAATCGACGTCATCCGCGGGTTCGGGGTTTAGAACATCGGTAGTCGTTGGCGGCGCTACCCCAACGCCGAGCTGGACCGCCTGTTCCACCGCCTGGCCGAGCACCAGCAGACCGCCCACGCCGCCTGAGCACCACCCGAACTTGCGACCGCCGTGCGTAACGTGATCACAACAGCAGCCGGGCGAGCTCATCGAGCAGGACCCTCACGCGTTGCGCCTGGTCGGGATCGGCAACGGCGTGGGTGATGGCGTCGTCGACGCGGCGGCTCGCACGGGCCATGATCGCCTGTCTGGCGGTCTCGGAGACCCGCACGCGGGTCCGCCGCCCGTCGGCGGGGTCGGATGTCGTGTCGACCAGTCCGCGCTGCTTCAGCCGGGCGACAGAGACGGACACGTGACTTTGTACGAAGCCGGTGCGCGCCTGGATCTGGCTGACCGAGCCGCCGGGGTGGGTGAGCGCGTCTTCCAGCACGGCCACCTCTCCCGGGGTCAGCGACGGGTCGCCAGCCAGGGTGGTGACCGCACGCGACAGCTCGAGCAGTCGCTTGCCGAGCCGGTGCAGTTGCCCACCATCCACACCGGCATCCTACATCGCTGCCGAAGCATCGCCCACGATGTATCGTTACCGATACACATGATTGCGGATCGGAGGCAGGCCGTGGCTTCGCAGGAGTCGTCGTTGCCCAGCATGGGCAAGACCGCGCTCGGGATGGCGCGGGTGCGGGCAGCCGAGAGCCGCCGACCCGACCGGCTCTTCGACGACCCCTACGCCGCGGCGTTCGGGGCCGCGGCCCCAGGCGCCTTTGCCGAGGACGAGCAGCGTGCCACCTCCGCTGGGCTCGCCCGGTTGGGGGCGGTCTTTTTCTTCCACGGCGTCATCCGCACCCGGTTCTTCGACGACTACCTGCTCGCCGCGACCACCGCGGGCTGCCGCCAGGTGGTGCTGCTGGCCGCCGGGCTGGACACCCGCGCCTTCCGGCTGGCCTGGCCCGACCGGGTGCGGCTGTTCGAGCTCGACCTGCCCGAGGTCCTGGCCTTCAAGGAACCGGTGTTGGCCGCCCAGCACGCCGTCCCGCGCTGCCAGCGGGTGGTACTTGCGGCCGATCTCCGCCAGGACTGGCCGGCCGTGCTGACCGCGGCCGGGTTCCAGCCCGCCCAACCCACGGCGTGGCTGGTCGAGGGGCTGCTGATCTACCTGTACGCCGACCAGGCAGCCCGCCTGCTCACCGCGGTCGGCGAGCTGTCCGCCCCCGCCAGCCAGCTTGCCTTCGAACACGGCAACATCGCTGACAGCTCGCTGCTGGCCAACGCCCGCGCGATCCCGGCCATGGACCAGTTCACCTCGCTGTGGAAGGGCGGCCTCGGCGCCGACGCGCCCGACTGGCTCACCCGCCACGGCTGGCAGGCCCACACCCACGACCGCGCCGCCCTGGCCGCCTCCTACGGCCGGGCTGTCCCAGCATCCTCCAGCGGCGGCTTCCTCACCGCCGTCCGCCGCGCGAGACTCTGATCGGATGTCACAGGAAACGCCGGCCCAGCAACAAACCACTACCCACGAACTTCCATACGGCAGAACTTCGCAGGCAAAACCGCAGGTCAATGAGCGCGTCGGTGGAGCCCGGGGGGATTCGAACCCCCGATCATCGTTGTTGACGTGCAGAAACGGCCTAACGACAGCTTCGGTCGTCACCTGGCGTCCCTGCCCGTTCCGCCCCGTCCCGC
>WNFV01001148.1_pt1 | contig 61552 bp, 63 predicted proteins | sample 5400101 | NCBI WGS metagenome assembly WNFV01 (sample SAMN13153361, study PRJNA577476) | soil metagenome | isolation source: 115 cm soil or saprolite under grassland replicate 1 | place: USA:California | collected 2016-06-15
ACACCGCCAATTTCGATCCGATCTCGCAGGCGGCAGTCACCAGCGGCTTCTGCCTGCCGACGACGGCCGATCCCGCCGTCAAGAACACGACCAATTGTCTATTGCGCGGCGTTCCCGGCAACTACAACCGGTTGTCCTCCGAGGCCTATTGGCGGCGCTCGATCATCGACCCGTACGGCCAGGTCTTCACGCCCTTCATCATCATGCGCGGGGATGTGGCGACGATGCGCATCGACGCGGAGCCCGGCGTGTCGAACTACATCAATGTCGGCGACAACACCGTCGGGCGTGTCATGCCGACGGTCGGTCTCGAGTACCGCTACCCGCTCATCGGCGTGCAGTCCTGGGGCACGCAGACGCTCGAGCCGATCGCCCAATTGATCTTCCGCCCGGACGAGACCGGCATCGGACGGCTGCCCAACGAGGACGCCCAGAGCCTGATCTTCGACGATTCAAATCTGTTCAAGGTCAACAAGTTCTCCGGCTGGGACCGGGTGGAAGGCGGCAGCCGGGCGAACGTGGGCTTCCAATACACCGCCCAGTTCAATCGCGGCGGCAACATCAATCTCCTGTTCGGACAGTCCTATCAGATGTTCGGACAAAACTCGTTCGCGCTCGGCGGCACCACCAATACCGGCCTCGGCAGCGGCCTCGACAGCGCCCGCTCGGACTACGTGGCGCGGGTGTCGTATCAGCCCAATTCCACCTTCATGTTCACCTCGCGGTTCCGCTTCGACGACAACGACTTCACGCTGCGCCGCACCGAGCTGGAAACCACCGCCAATTTCGGCCGCTGGACCACCTCCGTGATGTACGGCAATTACGCCGCCCAGCCGGAATTGGGTTTCCAGAACGCCCGCGAGGGCATCCTCGGCAGCGCGCGGCTGAAGCTCAATTCGAACTGGGTCTTGCTCGGGGCGGCGCGCTATGACCTTCGAGCCGACCAACTCAGTCAAACCCAGATCGGCGTCGGATATATCGACGACTGCCTCATCTTGGCCCTGAATTATATTACAGATTATGCTTATAGTGGCAGCGTTTCGGTCAACCGCACGTTCATGATGCAGGTCAGCCTGCGCACGCTGGGCGGAAACGTCGCCGGTACGAGCGCTTCCGCGCTCACCAACACCCTCAGCGGGACGCGCTGATACGGCGGCCGCCGCGGAGGCAAGAGGCGAGACACTATGGTTGTCGAGAAGGCGAACGAAGCGATGACAGACATGGTCGACATCTTCATCCGAACCCGCGGGCTGCTTGCAGCTGCGCTGCTCGTCCTTGCCGCGTCGGTGCCGGCGACCGCCGTCCGCGCCCAGCAAGTCGTCGTCATCGTCAACGGCGATCCGATCACGGCGCTCGACATCGAGCAGCGCAGCAAGCTCGTTCAGATCTCCACCCACAAGACCCCGCCGCGCCAAGAGGTCCTCGACGAGCTGATCAACGAAAGGCTCAAGGTGCGCGAGGGCAAGAAATTCGGCCTCGAAGTCGGCACCAGCGAAGTCGATACGGCCTTCGCCACCATGGCCGGCCGGATGCGCCATACGCCCGAGCAGCTCACCCAGGCACTGGCGAAATCCGGCATCAACGCCAATACCCTCAAGGCGAAGATCAAGGCCGACATCACCTGGCAACAGCTCGTGCGCGGACGTTTCCAAAACAGCCTGCAGGTCGTGGACAAGGACGTCCTCACGGCGCTGGAAAGCAAAGCCGACGATACGACGGGTTTTGATTACACGCTGCGGCCGATCCTGTTCATCGTGCCGGCCGGCTCGCCCGAGAGTTTCGTCGACGGACGTCGCCGCGAAGCGGAAGCCTTGCGCGGCCGCTTCCAGAATTGCGAGGAAGGCATCCCCTTTGCCCGCGCGCTCAAGGACGTCGCCGTGCGTGATCAAGTCATCCGCAGCTCGGCCGACCTTCCGCTCGAGCTTCGCAAGGTGCTCGAGAGCATCGAGATCGGCCGGCTGACGGCACCAGAGGTCACCAAGTTCGGAGTCGAAGTGTTTGCCGTCTGCGCCAAGAAGGAGTCGGCAGCCGAAAACACGCCCGGCAAGCGTCAAGTCCGCGACAGCGTGTTCGCCGAAAAGTTCGAGCAGAAGTCGAAGCAGTATCTGCAGGAAATACGGCGCAGCGCGATGATCGAATACAGGTAGGGCGCGGCCGATGCCACGGCCACTGGCGCTCACCCTCGGCGAGCCGGCCGGTATCGGACCCGACATCACGTTTGCGGCGTGGCGGCGGCGCAGCGAGCTTGACCTCCACCCCTTCTACGTTCTCGCCGACCCCGAATTCCTCGCGCGGCGCGCCGAGCGGATCGCGCCCGGCCTGCCGATCGCCGTGGTCGAGCCGGCGGGCGCAGCAGCAGCCTTCAAGACGGCGCTGCCGGTCGTCGACGTCGGCGTGCCGGTCACCGCCGAGCCGGGCCGCCCCGATCAGTCGAGCGCGCCGGCGGCGATTGCAGCGATCCGCCGGGCGGTGGCCGATGTCGGCGCCGGCGCGGCTTGCGCGATCGTCACCAACCCGGTCGCCAAGAACGTGCTCTACCGCTCGGGTTTCACCGAGCCCGGCCATACCGAGTATCTCGCCAAGCTCGCCGAGGATCTGGTCGGCGTCGCCGCCCATCCGGTGATGATGCTGTGGTCGCCCGAGCTCGCGGTCGTGCCGGTCACCATCCACCTGCCGCTGAAGGACGTGGTCGCAAAGCTCACGACCGAGCTGGTGGCGGAGACTGGCCGCATCGTCGCGCGCGACCTTCGCCTGCGTTTCGGCGTGCCGCATCCGCGCCTTGCGGTCGCCGGCCTCAACCCGCATGCGGGCGAGGACGGTACGCTCGGCGAGGAGGATATGACGATCGTGCGTCCTGCGGTCGAGCGTCTCAAAGCCGAGGGGATCGACGCCCGCGGACCGCTGCCCGCCGATACCCTGTTCCATCAGGCCGCGCGCGCGACCTACGACGTGGCGCTCGCCATGTATCACGACCAAGCGCTGATCCCGATCAAGACGCTCGCGTTCGACCATGCGGTCAACGTGACGCTCGGGCTGCCGTTCGTGCGCACCTCGCCCGATCACGGCACCGCATTCGACATCGCCGGCACCGGCCGCGCCGATCCGGGAAGCCTGATCGCCGCCATCAACCTAGCGGCCCGCATCTCGGCCACGGCCACGCCGCGCCCGGTCGCCCTGCGCGACCATAGCCCGCGAAGAACATCAGGGCGTTCACGCCCGTCTTCGCGGGCTGTGCCGTGAACGCCCTAATGAGCGCCGCCGACGATCTCCCGCCGCTGCGCGAGGTGATCCGCCGGTACGGTCTCAACGCCAAGAAGTCGCTCGGCCAGAACTTTCTGCTCGACCTCAACCTCACGGCCCGGATCGCGCGCGCCGCCGGCCCCCTCGACGGCATCGATGTGGTCGAGATCGGTCCCGGTCCCGGCGGGCTGACGCGGGCGCTGCTCGCCCAAGGCGCGCGGCGGGTGATCGCGGTCGAACGCGACGACCGCGCCGTCGCGGCGCTCGCGGAGATCGCCGCGCGCTATCCGGGCCGCCTCACGGCCATTGCGGGCGATGCGCTCGATGTCGATCCGCGCGACCATCTCGGCGGTGCGCCGGCGCGCATCGTCGCCAACCTGCCCTACAACATCGCCACCGCCCTGCTGGTCTCGTGGCTCACGCTCGAACCGTGGCCGCCCTGGTACGATCGGCTGGTGCTGATGTTCCAGCGCGAGGTCGCCGAACGGATCGTCTCCGCGCCGGGCTCCAAGCGCTACGGCCGCCTGTCCGTGCTGGCCGGCTGGCGCTGCGAGGCGCGCATCCTGTTCGATGTCGCCGCTTCCGCCTTCGTGCCGCCGCCCAAGGTGACGTCGTCGCTGGTGCAATTGATCCCGCGCCCGCAGCCGCTCGCCTGTGATGCTCGGGCGCTCCAGCGCGTGACCGAGGCCGCGTTCGGCCAGCGCCGCAAGATGCTGCGCCAGAGCCTCAAATCGCTCGGCGCCGACGCGATCGTGCTGCTCGCGGCCGCGGGCATCGACCCGACCGCGCGGGCCGAGGACATTGCGGTCGAGGGTTTCGTTGCGCTGGCGCGCGCGCTCACTCAAACGGGTAAGATAGCTCCATGACCGATCTCCGCCGCCAGTCGCTCACCGCCTATGGCACGCCGCTCTGCGAGACCGTCGTCGCGTGTCCGCAGCCGCAGGGCAGCGAAGTGCTGGTGCGCATCACCCGTTGCGGCGTCTGCCATTCCGACCTGCACATGCAGGACGGCTATTTCCTGCTCGGCGAGGACAAGAAGCTCGACGTGCGCGCTGGCCGCGCGTTGCCGTTCACGCTCGGCCATGAGATCGCAGGCGTGATCGAGCACGTGGGGCCGCACGCGCAAGACGCCATGCCAGGCCGCGCGGTCGCGGTCTATCCCTGGATCGGCTGCGGCGCCTGCCCCGCCTGCCGCCGCGGCGACGAGAATATCTGCGCCGCTCCGCGCCATCTCGGCATCAATGTCGACGGCGGCTTCGCCTCCCATGTGCTCGTACCGCATCCGCGCTACCTGCTCGATCATGCCCCGCTTCCGGCGTCGTTCGCGGCGACGCTGATGTGCTCGGGCCTCACCGCCTATGCGGCACTCAAGCGGCTGGCGGCGCAAGCCGCGCTCGGACCCGTTCTGCTCGTGGGCATGGGCGGCGTCGGCATGATGGGCCTCGCGCTTGCGCGCGTGCTGTTCCGGCACGCGCCGCTGGTCGCCGACATCGACGCAAAAAAGCGCGAGGCCGCGCTGGCGGCCGGCGCTGCGGCGGCCTTCGATCCGGGCGACGCGGGCGCGCGCAAGGCCGTGCTCGCGGCGACCGGCGGCGGCGCCTATGCGGCCTGCGACTTCGTCGGCTCGGAGCGCTCGCTCGCGTTTGCGACCGGTGCCCTCGCCAAGGGCGGCAAGGTGGTCGTTACCGGACTCTTCGGCGGCACCTTCACGATGCCGGTCGCGATGTTCGGGCTGAAGGCGATCGCCATCGAGGGAATACAAACCGGGACGCTCGCCGAGGCGCGCGAGGTGCTCGATCTCGCGCGCTCCCAAAAACTTGCGCCGCCGCCGATCGGCGAGCGACCGCTTGACGAGGCGCAGGCCGCGCTCGAAGCGCTTCGTGCCGGCCGCGTGGTCGGCCGCGTGGTGCTGACCGCGTGACGGTCGACCGAAAAATACCAATCAGAACAATTACATATATGGTTAATGAAGCGCTAACGATCATGGTTAACGGTTTGTTAGCAGATCGCGGCGCAGGCTCGCTCGTTTCCCGCAGAAATGGAGCGGGCCATGACCCCGACACCACATGGAGGTGTAACGCGTCTCGCGCTTGTCGCTCTTGCCCTGACCGCGACGCTGTCGCTTGCCAGCGCACACGGTCCGGCGGAGTGGATCCAACGCGGCGGCTATAAGAACGCCGCCGGGGAGTTATGCTGCGGCGAGCGCGATTGCTTCGAGCTTGCCTCGAGCGATGTGAGCGTGACCGCGGCGGGTTATTTCGTTCACAGCACCAAAGAGACCGTACCGTTCAGCGAGGCGCTGCCCTCGCCCGACGGCCTCTACTGGCGTTGCCAATGGGGCGGAATGCGCAAGTGCTTCTTCGCACCGCCGTCGAGCATCTGAGTCAACGACCGATCGAAGACGACATCAGAGTTTCGCCTGCAATCCGCGCACGAAGGCGGAAAGGCCGGTCTGTCGCTCGCGCTTGAGCCGCTCGGCGGCGAGGATCGATCTCACTTCGGCGAAGGCGCGGTCGATGTCGTTGTTGATCACCACGTAGTCGTATTCCGCCCAATGGCTCATCTCGTCCGCGGCTTTGGCCATGCGGGCGTGGATCACCTCGTCCGAATCCTGCGCGCGGGCGCGCAGCCGTTGTTCGAGATCGGGGATCGAGGGCGGCAGCACGAAAATGCTGACCAGGTCGCGTACGGCCTTTTCGCGCAACTGCTGGGTACCTTGCCAATCGATGTCGAAGAGAACGTCGCGCCCGCGTGCCAGCGCGGTCTCGACCGGAGCGCGCGGCGTGCCGTAGCGATGTCCGAACACCTGCGCAGACTCCAAAAGTTCGCCCTGCTTGAGCATGGCGTCGAAGCGCGCGGCATCGATGAAGTGATAGTCGCGACCGTCGACCTCGCCCGGCCGCTGCTTGCGGGTCGTGACCGAGACCGACAGCTCGACCGCGGGATCGGCCTCGAGCAACCTGCGCGACAGCGTCGTCTTGCCGGCGCCCGACGGCGAGGAGAGCACCAGCATGAGCCCGCGCCGGGCGATCGCGTTCGGTTTTTGGTCGTCGCCGCTCGCCGTCATCGGCTCATTCCAGGTTCTGCACCTGCTCGCGGAACTGCTCGACCACGCTCTTGAGCTCGAGGCCGATATTGGTCAGCTCCACGTCGTTCGACTTGGCGCAGAGCGTGTTGGCCTCGCGGTTGAGCTCCTGGGCGAGGAAATCGAGCCGGCGCCCAACCGCACCGCCGTCGGCGATCAGGCGTTGCGCCTGAGCCACATGCGAGCCGAGCCGGTCGAGCTCCTCGCGGATATCGGCCTTGCTGGCGATCAGGATCGCCTCCTGATGCAGCCGGTCGGGATCGAAGCGGTTCGAGCTGTCGAGCAGTGTTGTTACCAGCTCCGCAATGCGTGCCTTGATCGCCTCGGGCCGACGGCCGGGCGCCGCGTCCGCCCGCGCGGCGAGCGCCGCAATCTCGGCGAGGCGCTGCGCCAGCACCCGCCCCAAGGTCTCGCCCTCGCGTCGGCGCATGGCGGCAAGCTCGGCAACCGTTTGCTGGAAGCCGGCGATGACCGCCGCCTCGGCGGCGCGCCGATCGTCCTCGCGCTCGTCCTCGTCGAGGACTTCGATGACGCCCTTGAGCGAGAGAATGCCGTCGAGCCGTGGCTCGGCGGCGTCGACGCGCCCGGCAAGACCCTTGAGCGTCGCGAGCACCGCGTTGAGCACCGGCTCGTTGATCCGCACGATCGGGGCCACGCCCTTGCGCTCGGCCGTGAGCGTTCCGTAGACGTTGCCGCGCGCCAGCGCTTGCGCGGCGCTCGCGCGCACCGGGCCCTCGACCGCATCCCAGCCGGCCGGCAGCCGCAGCCGCAGGTCGAGCCCCTTGGCGTTGACGGATTTGAGCTCCCAGGACCAGGCATAGGCGCCGATGACGCCGTGGCCGCGCGCAAAGCCGGTCATGCTCGAGAGCGCCATCGGCCTCAACCCGCGTCGAAAATCCTGGAGGGGTGAATCGGGCCGAAACCTTAGCGGCGGGGGACTGGCGTCACAAGGGCGGAGCGTTTGGCGCAGCGGCCTCGCCGCCTATTGCGCCGCTCCCGCGGACTTCGGTGAACCGCTCGCGCTGCGCTTGCCGCGCGCCGGCGGCGTTGCGGGAGCGCGCGCCGGTGCCGGCGACTGCGCGTCGGGAGCCGACGGGTCCCTGACCTCGTGCTCGATCACGCGCAATCGCGCGACGTTCTTTTGATGCTGATCGTAGGTCTCGGCGAAGACGTGTCCGCCGGTGCCGTCGGCCACGAAATAGAGCTCCTTGGTGCGCGCCGGACTGGCGGCGGCCTCGATCGAGGCGCGACCCGGATTGGTGATCGGTCCGGGCGGCAGGCCCTCGATGAGGTAGGTGTTGTAGGGCGTCGCCTGTTGGAGCTCGCTCTTGGTGATCGGGTGCCCGAGCGAGCCCTTGCCGAATACCAGGCCGTAGACGATGGTCGGGTCCGATTGCAGCTTCATCTTCTGCTTGAGCCGGTTGACGAACACCGCGGCGACCCGGGTGCGCTCGTCCGCTCGGCTGGTCTCCTTCTCGATGATGGAGGCAAGAATGATGAGCTGTTCGGGCGTCTTGACCGGCAGATCGGGCACCCGGCGCTCCCAGACTTCTCGCACCAGACGATCTTGCGCCTGCCGCATCCGCTGGATCATCTGCTCGCGCGTGAAGCCGCGATGGAAATGATAGCTGTCGGGCAGCAGGCTGCCCTCCCGGGGAATGTCCTTAATGTTGCCGGTCAGGATGTCGTTCTCCAACAGACGCGCCACGATCTGCTCGGAGGTCAGCCCCTCCGGAATGGTCATCTGATGCTGCACCACCTTGCCTTCGACGATCGTCTCCACCACGTCGCGCACGCTCGCGCGCTTGGTAAAGACGTATTCGCCGGCCTTGAGCTCGCTACGCGCCTTGAGCGCGAACACGCCGCCGACGAAGACGAGCCGATGCTCGTCGATCACGCCTTCGCGTCGCAACAGGTCGGCGATCTCCATCATGCCGAGGCGGGGCGGGATGTTGACCATCTTGTCCTGCTGCAGCGGGCCCGGCGCCTCGAACCGGCTTTTGCCGAACACGACCGCCCCGCCGCCGGCCAGCAGAGCCAGGATCAACACCGTGAAAATGGCGTTCCCGACGATCACCAGCGGGTTGCGCGCGCGCCGCGACGGGCGCGATGAACGGGTCGGCACTGGCACGTATTCGGGCTCGAGAGCAGCGCGCGGGCTGCGCGGGGTGATGCGTTTCTGCTCCATGAGCGATGCGCCAAGTCCATCGATCGGCCGGCCGGATATCGGCGGCTCGGGCTCCCCCGCGTCGAGCACCAACCGTGCCGGCGCCGCCGGAGGGGGCGTGCCGGGGTTGGCGATCGGACGCCCGGACGCGGGCGAGATAGCGCCGACCTTACCCGACATGAGTCGCTGCGGGATAGCCAAATCGGGCTTTGCCGCGCCGCCCGTTGCGATTGCGCCGGGCGCAGACGGAGCGGGCTTGACGCTGCCGGCGGCCGGTGCGGGCGCCGTGGCCGCGGCTGTCCCTTTGGACGAGCCGGCTGAAGCATTCGTCGTCGGCCCGACCTTGGACCGGATCGGCCCGTTTTCAGCCCCGAGCGGCGCCGGCTGGGGCGGCAGCCCGCCCAAGATCCGATGGCGCGGAGCCGGCGCCTGGGGCCGGTCGCGACCGGACGGCGGCGCGCCCGATCGCGACCCGGGTGGCAAGGTCGATTGGGCTGGTGGCTGGCTCACGGCCGGCGGGAGAAGATTGGGCGGATCCGTACGCCGCGCACTCTGCGGTGGCCCCGGCGGGTCAGAACCCGTGGCGCGCCGTCCAAGCAAGGACGAAGCAAATGCCGTGCGCAGACGCGGCGGATCGCGCCCGTCACCACCAGGCGGTGTGCTGCCAGAATTCACCGCCTACTCCCCACCTTGACGCCTACCATGTCGCAACCACCGCGTCGTATGGTCTGGCATCGACCCCGGGCCCCTCTAGGGGTCAGTCTGGTATTTTTCCGGCTTCCGATGGAATTTCGCAAGCGCCATCGGACCACCGAATCCGCCGACGTTAAATTTGAATAATATGGCGAATCGGAGGACGGACAAGCGACGACAAAGGACGGATTTTAGCCGTCTTGATCTGTCCTCCGTCGTCCGCCGTCAACCCTCCACCCGGCGAAACACCAACGAGGCGTTGGTCCCGCCGAAGCCGAACGAATTGGACAACACGACATCGATGTCGCGCTTTTTCGATCGGTGCGGGACGAGATCGAGCGGCGTTTCCACCGACGGGTTGTCGAGATTGATGGTCGGCGGCGCCACGCCGTCGCGCATGGCGAGGATCGAGAAGATCGCTTCGACCGCGCCGGCCGCGCCCAGGAGGTGCCCGATCGAGGATTTGGTCGAGGACATGCACATTCGCCCGGCGGCGTTGCCCGCGAGGCGATGCACGGCGCCGAGCTCGATCTCGTCGCCGAGCGGGGTCGAGGTCCCATGCGCGTTGATGTAATCGATCTCCGTCGGCGAAATCCCCGCGCGCCGGATCGCTGCATTCATGCAACGCAACGCGCCATCGCCGTCCTCGGCCGGCGCCGTGATATGATAGGCATCTCCCGACAGCCCGTAACCGATGAGCTCGGCGTAGATTCTCGCCCCGCGCTTCGTGGCGTGCTCGTAGGTTTCGAGCACGACCATGCCGGCGCCCTCGCCTATCACGAAACCGTCGCGATCGCGGTCGTAGGGACGGGACGCGCGTTCCGGGGTATCGTTGAACGACGTGGACAGCGCCCGACAGGCGATGAATCCTGCCAACCCGATGCGTGAGATCGGCGACTCGGCGCCGCCAGCCAACATCACCTCGGCGTCGCCGAGCGCGACCAGTCTCGCGGCATCTCCAATCGCATGCGCGCCGCTCGAACACGCGGTCACGACCGCGTGGTTCGGCCCTTTGAGGCCGTGCGCGATCGATACATAGCCCGCTGCGAGGTTGATCAGGCGGCCCGGGATGAAGAACGGCGACACCCGCCGCGGGCCCCTCTCCTTAAGCACGATCGCGGTCTCGGCAATGCCGGTGAGACCGCCGATGCCGGAGCCGATCATCACGCCGGTGTTGATCTGGTCGTCGTAGCTCGCTGGCTTCCAGCCCGCATCATCGAGCGCCTGGCGCGCCGCGCACATCGCAAAGATGATGAAATCGTCGACCTTGCGCTGCTCCTTCGGCTCCATCCATTGGTCGGGATTGAAAGTGCCGCCGGAGCCGTCGCCGCGCGGGATCTGGCAGGCGATCTTGGCCGCCAGGTCGGAGACGTCGAAGACCTCGATGCGCCGGGCGCCGCTTTCCCCGTTGATGAGGCGCTGCCACGTCGGCTCGACGCCGCACGCGAGCGGCGTCACCATGCCGAGCCCTGTGACGACGACACGCCTCATCCGCGGCTCCTCAACCGATAGCTAATAACTATAGCCTCCCGACGCCATGACGCGCCAAGGCATTGGCCAAGTATCAGCAACCGGGATGGTCCGCGCCGACAGGGGGCGTTTTAGCCTTTTGCGTTCTTTTCGAGGAACTTGATGGCGTCGCCCACGGTCAAGATGGTTTCGGCGGCATCATCCGGAATCTCGCAGCCGAATTCTTCCTCGAACGCCATGACGAGCTCGACGGTGTCGAGGCTGTCGGCACCGAGATCATCAATGAAGCTCGCGTTCTCGGTCACCTTGTCGGCTTCGACCCCCAGATGCTCCACGACGATCTTCTTTACCCGCTCGCCAATGTCACTCATCGCTGCAACCTCGTGGTCCTTCGAATTGGGCTCGATCGGTCAGCGCCCCCGAGCCATTGCAGTATGGGGTTTCCGGCGTCGAATCATCCGGGTCGCGAGCGGACCCCTGTGATGATTGGCCCCGTCATGCCGCCCCAGTCAAACCGAGGTTCGGTTACCATACTTCAAATGCCTTGACCAGCGCGGCCGCGCCGCGCCTGGAACCCCGCCGGGCCGACCGACGAAGCCACTCAAATCATCGCCATTCCGCCGTTCACGTGCAGTGTCTGGCCGGTGACATAGGCGCCCTCGTCGGAGGCGAGATAGACCGCGGCCGCCGCCACATCGGCGCCGGCGCCGAGCCGGCCGGCCGGCACCCGGGCGAGGATCGCCTCGCGCTGCTTGTCGTTGAGCTTATCGGTCATGGCGGTGGCGATGAAGCCCGGCGCGATACAGTTCGCGGTCACGTTGCGCTTGGCATATTCCTGGGCGATCGACTTGATCATGCCGATCATTCCGGCCTTGGCCGCGGTGTAATTGGTTTGGCCCGGGTTCCCGGTGACGCCGACCACCGACGTGATGCCGATGATCCGGCCGAAGCGGCGGCGCATCATCCCGCGCACCGCCGCCCGCGCCAGCCGGAAGGTCGAGGTCAGATTGACGGCGACGACCTGGTCCCAATCCTCGTCGCGCAACTGGACCAGCAGGTTGTCCTTGGTGATCCCGGCATTGGCCACCAGGATATCGAGCTTGCCCATGGCCTCCTCGGCCTTCGGCACCAGCGCCTCGACCTCGTCCTTGTCGGCGAGGTTGCAGGGCAGCACGTGGACCCGATCCTTGAGCTCGCCCGCGAGCTGCTCGAGCACCTCGCGCCGAGTACCGGAGACTGCGACGGTCGCGCCCTGCTGGTGAAATACACGCGCGATCGCGGAGCCGATGCCGCCGGTCGCTCCGGTCACGAGCGCGGTCTTGCCGGTCAGATCGAACATGAATCGGATCCTCCCTGGTCTGCCCACCTACCGGCTGGCCCCAAACCGGCGCCGCGCACGCGACGAGCAGCACGGCCACGATCGGCCATCGGTTGATTGCTGACAGCGGTCCCATGGTCACAAAAGTATCAGTTCGTTGGTCCTAACGAAATGGCGCGGGCCGGACCGCCTGCTTATCATCTCGATCTCGCCGACGATGCTAGGCGCGCGCCGCCTTGAAGGCAGCCACATCCTCTGGCGACCCGATCGCAACGCCGCTTGCGCCATCGGCGATGCGCTTGACCAGACCGCTCAGCACCTTGCCGGCTCCGACCTCGTAGAACGTAGTCACGCCCTGCCCGGCCATGAAGGCGACCGACTCGCGCCAGCGCACCGTGCCGGTGACCTGGGCGACAAGCGCGCGCACGATCTCGCCGGAATCGCTGACCGGCTTGGCCAGCACATTGGCGACCACCGGCACCGCCGGCGGCTTCACCGCGACCTCTGCCAGCGCCTGCGCCATGACGTCGGCGGCGGGCTGCATCAGCGCGCAATGGAACGGAGCGGAGACCGGCAGCATCATGGCGCGCCGGGCGCCTTTGCCTTTGGCGATCTCGACCGCGCGTTCGACCGCCGCCTTGTCGCCGGAGAGCACCACCTGGCCGCCGCCGTTGTCGTTGGCGGCCTGACAGACCTGGCCCTGCGCGGCCTCGGCCGCCACCGCGGCGGCCTCATCGAACTCGAGCCCGAGCAACGCCGCCATGGCGCCGGTGCCGACCGGCACCGCCTTCTGCATGGCGCGACCGCGGATGCGCACGAGACGTGCGGTATCGGCGATCGTGAGCGCGCCGGCGGCGGCAAGCGCCGAATATTCGCCGAGCGAATGACCGGCCACGAATTGCGCGTCGCGCGCGAGACCGACGCCCGCCTCGGCTTCCAGCACTCGCATCGCCGCGAGCGAGACCGCCATCAGTGCAGGCTGCGCGTTCTCGGTGAGCGTCAACGTCTCGGCCGGCCCTTCCCAGATGATCTTGGTGAGCTTCTCGCCGAGCGCCGCATCCACCTCCTCGAAGACCTCCCGCGCAGGCGCAAAGGCGTCGGCCAGCGCCTTGCCCATGCCGACCGCCTGGCTGCCTTGCCCCGGGAATACGAAAGCGACCGACATTCCCCCAACTCTTTAGAGTGGCGCATGTTCTTGTCGGCGAACCGGTTCCCACTTCGCCGGGACATGCGCTAGCGATGTTTTTCGTCCTAAGACACCGCGCCATCCCGAGTGTCAAGATATGCGATCGGTTCTCGTAACGAAGCAAAAACCCTGGTTCGTAACGGACCGGCAACCCTTACCCTAAACCAAACGACAACCGGCGACGGCTAAGCTCATCGGTTGGATCGAACCGGCGAGAGGGCCATGAGCGACCTTGGCGTGGTAACCGATGCGGACCTCGCGCGCGCGCGCCAGGACCCGATTTTCCGACACCAGCTCGTAGCCGACCACCTCGAGCTGCTGCTGGGCGAGCTCAACAGGCTTCGCAGCTCGACAACCGATGCCGCGCGCGCGCGCCAGATCCGGGAGGGTGTCGACTTGGCGGTGCGGCTCGCGGATCTGCTGCAGAAAATCGCCACCCGAGGTCCCGGCACATCGCGGGCGGCCTGACCAGACCCCGAACCCTGCGCCTTGCCTTTTTGCCAAAAATCCTTATAAACCGCGCTTCCGCTCGATCCCGGCCGGGAGCTGAACGGACGGTCGCACGCCTCTTGCTACTCAAGAGGCACGCGACAGGGCCAACTGGCCCGGCGTCCCGTGTTCCCGCCTTCTGAGCTTTCGAGCCTTTCCCGAAAGGGCTCGAGGGGCTTCGCGCCGAGATCGGCACCACAGCAGGGAAAGGCATCCGCATGCCGCTCTACGAACACGTCTTCCTCGCGCGCCAGGACGTCAGCGCGCAGCAAGTCGAAGAATTGACCGCCCAGATCAAAAGCGTCATCGAGCAGATGGGCGGCAAGGTCGCCAAGACCGAGCAATGGGGCGTGAAGTCGCTGTCCTATCGGCTGCGCAAGAACCGCAAGGCGCATTTCACCTTCATGAACGTCGATGCGCCGCCGGCCGCGATCAACGAGATCGAGCGGCAGGAACGGCTCAACGAGGACGTGATCCGCTACCTCTCGGTGCGCGTCGACGAGCACGAAGAAGGTCCTTCCGCGATGATGCGCAAGGTCGACCGCGACCGCGATCGCGACGACCGCGGCGGCGGCTTTCGCGACCGGGAGCGCGGCGGCTTTCGTGACCGTGACCGCGACCGCGATCGGGACCGCGGTGAGCACCGTCGTGACCGCGACGGCGGACGCCCGCCACGCGAGGTGGCCGAAGGGCCGGACTCTGCCGCGACGATCGAGGAGTGACCGCCATGGCATTTTCTTCCCAGACGCAAACCCGCCGTCCGTTCTTTCGCCGCCGCAAGACCTGCCCGTTTTCCGGCTCCAACGCGCCGAAGATCGACTACAAGGACGTTAGGCTGTTGCAGCGCTACGTCTCGGAGCGCGGCAAGATCGTGCCGAGCCGCATTACCGCGGTCTCCGCCAAGAAGCAGCGCGAGCTCGCCAAGGCGATCAAGCGCGCGCGCTTCCTCGGACTATTGCCGTATGTGATCCGATAACAGGCGACGGAAGACGGACGACGGAGGACAGACGACCGCTCATTTCTTGATCCGTCGTCTGTCCTCTGTCGTCCGACAATGGTTGGGACGGACTTGATCCGTCTCTAACCGCTGATGAAGCGGGACAGCTCGCGATGATACAGATCGTACTGATCGGGTTGGGAGCCGGCGCCGCGGCCGCCCTGCTGTTTGCGTCGGTCGTGTCCGGCGCGATGGCCGCGATCTTCCTGTTTTATCTCGCGCCGTTGCCGATCCTCATTGCCGCGCTCGGCTGGAGCCATTGGGCCGGGCTGATCGCGGCGGCATTGGCCACCGCCGTGGTCGTGATGCTGTCCGGATTCTTCTTCATCGCCGTGCCGGTGATCGCCTTCGGGGCCTGGTGGCTTGGATACCTTTCGCTGCTGGCGCGGCCTGCATCGAACGGCGGCGGCACCGCGCTCGAATGGTACCCGGTCGGGCGGCTTGTGCTGTGGTCGGCGGTCATCGGCACCCTGATCGTCGCCGCCGCCGTTCTCAATTTCGGCACCGACCAGGAAAGCCTGCAGGCTGGATTGCGCAAGACCTATGAGCGCATCTTGCGCGACCAGTCGCGGATCGATTTGCTGGTGCTCGCGGTCCCGCCTGCTGCCGCCGTGTTCACCACTATCATCAATCTGTGCAACCTGTGGCTCGCCGGCCGCGTCGTGAAAGTCTCGGGCCGGCTCAAGCGGCCGTGGCCGGATCTATCGGCCCTGACGTTGCCGACCTCCGCGTCGGGATTGCTGGCCGCTGCCATCGCCGGCTCGTTCCTGCCCGATCTCCTCGGTATTTTTTCGGGCGCATTTGCCGCGAGCCTGCTCATGGCCTTTGCGATCCTCGGTTTCGCCGTCCTGCACGCGATCACGCGCGGGATGGCCAGCCGCGCCGTTCTGCTGGCGGCGACCTATGCCGCCACTTTCGTGTTCGGTTTGCCGGTCCTTGCGATGTCGATGCTGGGGCTAGCGGACACGGTCTTCGACTTTCGTGGCCGCGTTGCGAGAAAGCGCGGACCGCCGACCCTGCGAACCTGATGAACAGTCCAATTCGGAAGATGGAGATACGACAATGGAAGTGATCCTGCTCGAACGCGTCGCCAAGCTTGGCCAGATGGGCGAAGTCGTGCGCGTCAAGGATGGATTTGCGCGCAACTACCTGCTGCCCAAAGGCAAGGCGCTGCGTGCCACCAAGGAGAACCGCTCGCGTTTCGAGAAGATGAAGGTCGAGCTCGAAGCGCGCAATCTCGAGCAAAAGAGCGAAGCCGAAAAGGTCGCCAAGAAGCTCGACGGCCAGAGCTTCACCGTGCTCCGGCAGGCGGCCGAAGGCGGTCAGCTCTACGGCTCGGTGTCGCCGCGTGATCTCGCCGCGCTGGTCAGCGAGAAAGGCTTTGTTCTCAATCGCGCTCAGATTGCCCTCAACACCCCGATCAAGGCGATCGGAATGCACAAGGTGCCGGTGTCGCTGCACCCCGAGGTCGAGGTGACGATTACCATCACGGTCGCGCGTAGTGCGGACGAGGCCGAACGGCTGGCCCGCGGCGAGGACGTTACGGTCGCGCGCGAGGAGGCTGGCGAGCAGGAAGCCGAGGCTATCGCGGCCGAAGCCGAAGCCTTCTTCGAGCCGGAAGTGGTCGAGGCGCGCCGGGCGCGCGAGGAGGCACCGAAGCCGGAAGCGGAGACGAAAAAGGAGTAGCTCTATTACGTCTGACGCATTTTCTGCGGCGAACCGGTTCCCAGTCGCCGGAGAACGCTTTATCGACCGAATAGGCGGCGCAGCCGACCACTCAGCCACGACCAGACCAGCCGCCCGACATTGAGCGGCGCACTGGACGCATTGGTTGCGGCACCGCCCCCGAGCCGGGCGTTGAGATTGGCGGCGAAATCGGCAACGAGGCGGCGGCCGAGATCCTGCGCCAGGCTCGAGCGCGAGAATTGCGCAAGCGCGCCCTGCAGGCTGTATTCGACAATCAGGGAGACCCGGGTCTGATCACCCTCGCCCTCCGGCGCGAGCCGATAGACGACGTCTCCTTTTGTGCGCGAGCCGGTGCCCCGGTCGCTGCCGGCGCCGCGGATGACGCCGCGCAGCGTCCGATCGTCGCGTTCGATCACCGCCGATCCGCCGAAGGCGGCCAGGATCGGACCGAGCTTCACCGTCATCTTGCCCTTCGCGGTTTGGGCATCGTATTCGGTGAGGTCGGCCCCGGGCAGGCACGCCGCGACCGCAGGAACATCCGCGAAGACCTGCCAAACCACCGCGGGCGGCTTGACGATCACGAAGCTCTCCTCGAACCGTATCCAGCCCGGCCGCGGTTGTTCGAGCGTCGGCGCCACCGGCGCCATCGACGGGGTCCCACCCGCTCCGCTGCCGCTCGGCACGAAGGCGGCAAGGCGAGCGGAGGCGGGCGCCTCGGATGCCGAACTGGTCGCAGCCGGGCTCGACCCGCGGGCTTCGATCACGCCCGCCACCGCATTGACGATGCCGAGATAACCGGTGCACCGGCATAGATTTCCGGAAAGCTCGACCCGTATCCGGTGCTCGTCCGCGCCGGGCAGCCGCCGCACGATGTCGCGTGCCGCGATCAACATGCCGGGCGTGCAAAAGCCGCATTGCAGCCCGTGCTCGCGCGAGAACGCCTCGCGCAGCTGTTGCATGATCGGGTCGCCGTCGAACCCCTCGATGGTCTCGATCGCGTAGCCGTCGCAGGCCACCGCGTAGGCGATGCAGGAGCGGGCCGGCTCACCGTCGATCAACACGGTGCAGGCGCCGCAGACGCCGTGCTCGCAGCCGAGATGGGTTCCGGTCAGACGGCAGTGCTCACGCAAGAAGTCGGCGAGATGCGTGCGCGGCTCGACCAGCGCCTGGATCTTGCGTCCGTTCACGGTCAGCGCGATCGGCGTCACGGCGCGAACACCTGCTGCAAAGCCCGCGTCACGGCCGCCGCCGCCATGCGGCGCTCGATCGCGTCGAAATCGCGGACAATTTGGGTGAGGGCCTGCGTTACCGTTTCCGCCGAGGCCGCGGCTTCCCCTTCTCTGGCGACGCGCTGCGCCAGGGCGGAAAGCGGTTGTGGGGTTCCGCGCAGCGCTCCGAGGAAGATGCGCGCTGCGCCGGTTTCCGGATCGAATACCGCCGCGGCGCTCGCTTCCGCGAACTCTCCGGTCTTGCGACAGAATTTATAGAAGCCGTAACGCCCCGCGCGCGAGAGCTTTGGGACATCGATCGACTCGATGATCTCATCGTCCTCGAGCGCCGTGGTGAAGGCACCCCGGATGAAGCGCTCGACTGGAACACCGCGCGGCTCTGCCCCCCGAATGTTGACGGATGCGCCCAGGGCGGCGAGCGCCAGCGGCCAGTCGGCCGCCGGGTCGGCATGGGCGAGACTGCCGCCGATCGTGCCGCGGTTGCGGATCGAACGGTAGGCGATGCTCGCCGCCACCTCGCACAGCATCTCACCGCCGGGGAGATTTCCGCGCAGATCTTCGAGGCGGGAGTGGGTGACGCCGGCACCGATGCGCCAGGCGCGGCCGACGTCTTCCACGCGTTGCAGGGCTTTGAGCCGCGACACGTCGACCAGGAGCAGCGGGCGTGTCAGCCGCAAGTTCAGCATGGGTCCGAGCGACTGTCCGCCGGCCAGGAGCTTGGCGCCGCCCCCCGCCTGCGACAACGCGGCCAATGCCTCCGACACGTCACCGGGCCGGACATAATCGAAGCGCGCGGCCTTCATGCGATGGCTCCGCGCGCATGCGGCGGCTTGACGCGTTCGATCGCCTCGAGCAACCGGCGCGGGGTGAGCGGAGTCTCGGTCAGTTCCACGCCCAAACCCCGCAGCGCATCGTTGACGGCGTTGAAGATCACCGCGGGCGGGGCGATGGCACCGCCTTCGCCCATGCCCTTGATGCCGAACTCGGTGTACGGCGACGGCGTCTCCAGGTGAAAGATGCGGATGGCGGGGATCTCGGTCGCCCCCGGCAGCAGATAGTCGGCAAAGGTCGAGGCGAGCGGCTGTCCATTGGCGTCGAACGGGCTCTCCTCGTACAGCGCGGTGCCGATGCCCTGGGCGGCACCGCCCAGCGTCTGGCCTTCGACGACCATCGGATTCACCAAGGTGCCGCAATCCTCGACGATGACGTAATCGAGGATCTCGACCCCGCCGATCTTGGTATCGACAGCCACCACGGCGGCGTGCGAGGCATAGCTGAACGCGCCGGTGTCCCGCTTGGGACGGAATCCGACGGTGGTCTCGAGTCCGCCGAGGTCGACATCGGGCGGCAGTTGCTGCGGCCGCAAATACCAGGCTTCGGCGACCTCGCGCAGCGAGATCGACTTTTGCGGCCCCCTGATCTCCCCGTTCTCATACTTCACCGTGCCGGCGGCCGCTTGCATGAGATGCGCGCCGATCGCGACGAAGCGCGGGATCAGCGCCTTGCAGGCATTGGCCACGGCGCCGCCCGCCATGACGATGCTGCGCGAGGCGTAGGTGCCGGTGGAATAGGGCGTGGTGCCGGTATCGCCGAGCACGACCCGGATGTTGGCGATGTCGATGCCGGCCGTCACCCGCACCGTGGCCTGGTCATAGCCCGGAATGATCGGCAAGCCCCAACCCGAGAATACGCTGGTGCCGTGCGCGGTCTGCTCGCAATAGGAGGCGAAGCCGATGCCGATCAGGCGGCCATCGGACTCTCCCCGACGTTGCCGCTCGCGCCAGGCCTCGAAGCCGACTTTTTCGCGCGCGAGCATCAGCGCCTTGCGGTAGTCGCCGCTGTCGTAGTGTTTGCGCGCCACGTTGTCGTAGGGCATCGCCGAGGCCGGGACGAGATTGTCGTAACGGACCTCCCACGGCTCGCGCCCGACTGCGCGCGCGATCGCGTCGATCATCAATTCCATGGCGAAGCAGACGCCGGTTCGTGCCACCCCGCGATAAGGGAGAAAGCCGGGCTTGTTGGTCGCCACGCAATGGGTCCGGCAGCGGTAGCCGCGGAAATCGTAAGGCCCCGGCAGGTTGCCGGTCGCTTGTCCCGGTTCGAGCGCGACCGTGAACGGCCAGGCCGAGTAGGCACCCCCGTCGATCGTGACTTCGGCATCGAGCGCCAGCAGCCGACCGCGCTCGTCGGCATGCGCCGTGAGCCGGTAATGATGCTGCCGCGAGTTGGCGCCGACCACCAAATGCTCGCGGCGGTCCTCGACATAGCGAAACGGCCGCCGGAATTTGAGCGCGAGCCAGGCGACGCAGAGTTCCTCGGGCTGCAGAATGCACTTGTAGCCGAAGCCGCCACCGACGTCGGGCGAGATGACGCGCACGCGCCCCTGGTCGATCCCGAGGAAATGCGCCAGGCCGACCCGGATGATGTGCGGAACCTGGGTCGAGGCGTAGACGATGAGCTGATCGGTACGGTCGTCCCAATGGGCCAGGACGGCTTTGCCCTCCATCGGCACCATCGCTTGGCGCGCCAACGCGATTTCGCGCCGGATCACGACCGGCGCCCCCTTGGCCTTGGCTTCGAAGCCGCTCTCGTAGTTGAGCGTGAGAAACGAGTTGTCGCTCCACGCCTCGTGAACGCGGACGCTCGGTTCGACGCGTGCCGCATGGGCGTCGAGTAGCACGGGAAGCTCGTCGAACTCGACCTCGACGCCTTCGGTGAGGTCCTCGGCCTCCGCGCGCGTCGGCGCGACGCACATCGCCACCGCTTCCCCCACGTACCGCACCTTGTCATGCGCCAGCGGATGCCATTCCGAAAGCTTGTAGTCCGGTAGCGTCGTCGGAGCGACGATCGCGGCGACATCGTCGAGGTCGGCGCGGATGAAGACCTGAGCCTCGGTGCCAGGCGATTTGACGATCCGGCGGATGCGGCCATGCGCGATCGGGCTGCGCAGGAAGGCGACCTCGCTCTGCCCGGGGAGCAGCATGTCCGATACGAAGCTGCCGCGACCGTGCAGATGCCGCGCGTCTTCTTTGCGCCGGACCCGCACGCCTACGCCTTGCCTCGTCATGTCTCGTCCTGGTGCGACGCCGAAGCGGTACGCCGCGGCGGGCGGTGCGCTTGGCTGTGGCAGGGTTGGCGACAGCCTTATCGGGGCTGCGCGGACATCGTGTATCGGTAGTTGTCGAGCGTGTTCTCGGCGACCCGGAACCACAGATTGGAATCGGCCAGGAACTTTTGCCAGGATTCGTAGATCAGCTTGAAGTCCGCGCTCTTGGCAGAGAGCTCTTCATAGGTCTCGAACGTCGCCTTGTAACAGGCGTCCATCACCGGACGCGGAAATTGCCGCAGCTGCACGCCAGCGGCGACGAGGCGCCGCAACGCCTCGGGGTTCTTGGCGTCGTACTTGGCCATCATCAGGATGGTCGCCTCGGCGCACGCCGTCTCGAGCGCAGCGCGGTAGATCTCGGGCAGCGCCTCCCAATGCCTGAGATTGACGAGCAGCGTGACCTGCGCGCTGCCCTCCCACCAGCCGGGGTAGTAGTAGTATTTGGCGACCTTGTGCAGCCCGAGCTTCTCATCGTCATAAGGACCGATCCATTCGGCCGCATCGATCGTCCCGCGCTCGAGCGCCGGATAGATGTCGGCCGTGGCAATCTGTTGCGGCACCACGCCGAGCTTCGACAGGATCATGCCGCCGAGCCCGCCGATCCGGAACTTGAGCCCTTTGAGGTCGTCGACGGAGTTGATCTCCTTGCGGTAGAAGCCGCCCATCTGGACGCCCACGTTGCCGCAGGGGATCGGCAGAATGCCGTCCTTCTTCATGACGTCGCGCATGAGCTCCAGCCCGCCGCCGGAATACATCCAGGCCTGCTGCTGGCGGGTGTTGAGCCCGAACGCCACGCCGGAATCGAATGCAACGGCCGGATTTTTGCCGATATAGAACGCGGTGAGCGTGTGGCCGCACTCGATGGTCCCGCTCTGCGTCGCATCCCAGACCTGCAGCGGCGGCACGATCTCGCCGCCGGCAAAGACCTGGATCTCGAACTTCTTGTCGGTCAATTGTGCGACGCGCTGGGCCATGGCTTCGACGCTGCCGTGGACCGTGTCGAGACTCTTCGGCCAGCTCGTCGCCAGCCGCCAACGAACCGGCGCGCCGGTCTGCGCGATCGCCGGGCTCGCGAGCGCGGTCGCGGCCATGCCGGCGGCGGCCCGCTTGAGAAATGCACGCCTTTTCATTTCGGTTCTCCCTGCTGAGGTATCTCTGCTCGAACCTGCGCCGCATCGACGTGTTGCGCGTTCCGCCTATTGCCTGTTGCATCTCTGCGCGGCGCCGCTAAAAGCCTAACACAGTCACGAACGCGTGCAAGATATGATCTATACTGATTATTTGCCGTTGCGGGCGCAACGACGTGCGCCGGGGAAAATCCGATGACGACAAACAAGAGATCGAGATCGGCACGAAAACGCACGGCAAGACGCGTCGGCGGACGAAAGACGCGTGGACACCGGACAGCGACGAAGGTCTTGCGCGTCGACACGGTGCACTCCGACATGCCGCTGTGGGCACGGCCCGGCTATCTCTTGCGGCGTCTGCATCAAATCCACTACGCGCTGTTCTTCGAGGAATGCGCGGGCTTCGACATCACGCCGGTTCAGTACGGCCTGCTCACCACGCTCTCGCTCAATCCCGATCTCGATCAAAACTCATTGGCACGCGAGCTCGGGATCGACCGCACCAACGTCGCGGACGTCCTCAGCCGCCTGGCAAGACGCGGTCTCCTGGAGCGGCGGCGCAGCCGCGACGACCGTCGCATGGTGCTGGCGCGATTGACGCCCGCCGGGGCGAGACTGACGAAGAAGATGTATCGGCCGATGCGACGCGCTCAGGAGCGTCTGCTCAAACCGCTGTTGTCGCAAGAACGCAACCCTTTCATCATCACGTTGGTCCGCCTCATCGATGGCAACAACCATCTCGGGCGGACGATTTTCGACCCGAGTTGAAGTCGGATGACGGAGGGCAGATGTCAGAGGTCAGATGACAGACGGCCCATCGTCCGACATCTGACATCTGACCTCGGGTCAGAACGCGTCCGCCTGAGTGCTCGGCTGCGTCGTGGAAAAAGCGTCGAGCGCCATGCACCGCTCGAAGATCGCGTTCAGAGTGGGGTAGCCGTCGAGAGGACAGCCGAAGCGCTGCGCATTGAAAATCTGCGGTACCAGGCAAATGTCCGCCATGGTCACGGTATCGCCGTAGCAGAATTGGCCGAATAGGCGCGCGCCGTCGAGATAGGATTCCAGCCCCCCGAGCCCTTCCGCGATCCAATGCCGATACCAGACCTTGGTGGCGGCCTCGTCGGCGCCGAATTGCGTCTGGATGCGCTTGAGCACCCGTACGTTGTTGAGCGGGTGGATGTCGCAGCCGATGATTTGCGACACCGCCCGCACGTACGCGCGCCCATGCACGTCCTTGGGCATCAGCGGCGGTTCCGGATAGACCTCGTCCAGATACTCGATGATGGCCATCGATTGGATGAACGATCGGTCACCGTCGATCAGCAACGGCACCAGGCCCTGAGCATGCAGCGCCCGGTACGACGGGGCTCGGTGCTCCATCTTCGGCAGGCTCACGTAGTGCGGCGTATAGTCGAGCCGTTTGTAGACCAGCGCGATGCGCAACCGATACGAGGTGGAGGATCGGAAGAACGTGTAGAGATCGCGCGACAAGCGATCACTCCGCCGCTGTTGCCGCGTTTTGCAGAATCTCGTCCGGCGTCGACGAGACCACCTCGACATATTTTGGAATGAACTTGCCGCCTTCGATGTATTTGATGAATTCCGGCTTGAGCTCGTTGGCGAGAATCTTGCGGATACGCGCGTGCTCTTCGATGTCGGACCACTCGGCGATCAGGAAGAAGCGCTGCGGGTCCTCGGTGTCGCGGCACAGCACGCCGTCCTTTACCTGCGCCCACGATTTGTGCATCGGGTTGCCGTCCGAATAGTCGAACGCTTCGAACAAGCGGACGAACTCTTCCTCTTTCCCCTTGGTCACGCGAAAATCATAGATGTGCAGAAAATTGCCCTTGGTTGCGAGAGGTTCTTGCGCCATGGCGTCCTCCTTGTCTGACGATATGAGGGTACGCTGATGAATTTCCGAAAGCAACCTGTGGGCGCGGCTCATCCGCCGCATGGGCCAAGATGAACGGCGCGCATGCAAGCGATTTGGCGGGCGGGAAAATAATTGCGAGCATTGGGAAATGCGGTATGCTGAGGAAGCTGCGGACAGGCGAAAGCTTCGCAAGGAGTGTTCCACTATGGCATGGCAAAAGGTGGCGTCGCTCGAGGCGCTGCGTGCCGGCGAAGTGCTCGGTGTCGATGTCGACGGCACAGCCGTCGCCCTGTTTCGCATCGACGACGAAATTCATGCGACCGACGGCATCTGCACGCACGCCGACGCCCCCCTCGCCGATGGTTTTGTGGACGGCGGCACGATCGAGTGCTTCTTGCATCAGGCGGTTTTCGACATTCGCACCGGCAAGGTGCTGTCCGGACCGGCGACCGAGAGCCTGCGGGTCTATCCGGTCAAGGTCGAAGGCGGCAACATCCTGATCGAATTCAGCGACGCGCAGCCAGCGAGCGAAGCGCCTGCGGCGACGGCTGCTGTTTCCGCGATGACGCCACCCGATGCCGGCGCGAGGCCCGTTTCAAATCGCGCCGCCCACGGCGAGCCGGAGAGCCGCGACATGGCGACCAACGGCGGACCGATCATTAGCAAGCAATATATATGGCCGGGGAACGATCTCACCGTCATCCCCGATTGGGTCTATACCGACCAGCACATCTACGACCGCGAAGTGGAAAAGATCTTTCACGGTCGGACCTGGAACTACGTGGCGCTCGAGGCCGAGGTCCCGAATGCGGGCGATTTCATCCGCTCGAACGTGGGGCCGACGCCGGTCGTGGTGGCGCGGGCCGAGGACGGTTCGATCAATGTGGTCGAGAACCGGTGCAGGCACCGTGCCGCCGAGTTTTGCCGCGAGCTGAGCGGCACGGTCAAGGAATTCGTCTGCCCCTATCATCAGTGGACCTATGATCTCAAGGGCAAGCTCATCGGCATCCCGTTTCGCCGCGGCGTGGCCGGCAAGGGCGGCATGCCGGCGGATTTCAAGCCGGAAGATCACGGCCTCCGCAAGCTCGACGTGACCACCCACCGCGGCGTCGTGTTCGCGTCCTATTCGTCGGACATGGAGCCGCTCGCCGACTATCTCGGGCCGGACGTGCTGCGGGAGTTCGAGGCGACGTTCGACGGCCGGAAGCTCACCATCCTCGGGCATTACCGCCATTCTCTGCCGGGCAATTGGAAGCTCTACCACGAGAACCTCAAGGATCCCTACCACGCCACGCTGCTGCACACGTTCCTGGTGACATTTGGGCTGCTGGTCGCGGGAAATCGTTCGCTCATGCTGACCGACGCAAGCGGGCGACACGGGGTGATGGCGTCGGCGAAGTCGGACGCAAAGTCGGTCACGAGCGACGCCAAGAAGGAAATGCGCAATTTCAAGGAAGGCATGACGCTGCGCGAGCCGCGGTTCATGGACTTCGTCGAGGAATTCGACAGCCCGTGGTCGGTCACCATGGCGACGATCTGGCCGAACCTGATCGTGCAGCGGGAGATGAACACGCTGGGCATTCGCCAGATCGTGCCGACCGGGCCGCACGAATTCATCATGAAGTGGACCATGTTCGGCTTCGAGGGAGATGACGAGAACATGACCCATCATCGCCTGCGCCAAGGCAACCTGATGGGACCGGCGGGATTCCTCGGCCTCGAAGACAACGAAGCGATCAAGTTCGTCCAGGACGGCATGCGGCGGGTCCCGGATGGACAGCATCTGGTCAAGCTCGACCCGGCGACCGGGGCCGGAACCGCCGATACGCTGATCTCCGAGGCGGCCATTCGGGCGATGTACAAGCACTGGCGCCAGGAGATGGGGCTCTAAGATGCTCGATCTACGGCACGCCGCAACCAACGACCGGCGCCTCGAGGCGCTGCTCCTGCATTACGAGGTGGAGACGTTCAACACCGCCTATGCGGCTGCGCTCGACGAGCAGCGGTTGACCGACTGGGTGGAAATGTTCACCGACGACGCGTTCTACGTCGTCATCTCGCGCGAGAACGCCGACCGCGGAATGCCGGTCGGCCTGATCTATTGCGAGAACAAGGGCATGATTTACGACCGCGCCTTCGCGCTCGACAAGACGGCGATGTTCGCGCCGCGCTACCTGCGCCACCTTATCGGCAACCTGCAGATTCTCGGCGAAGATCAGAACGGCGACATTCGGGCCCGCGCAAACTATGTGGTGTTGCAGGTGCTGTTCGACCGGCCTGATGCCAAGCTGCACCAGGTCGGCGTCTATTACGACAGATTCCGTCGGGTCGGTGAGCAACTGAAGCTGGTCGAGCGACGCTGCGTCTACGACAACCTGCTCGTGGACAATGCGCTGTGCCTGCCGGTGTGAGCCCGCCTCGCTCGGCCGTCGGGAACAAACCTCTGCCGGAGGCGGCAGCGCTCGCGGACGACCATCGTGCGCGCCGGCGGGACCCGCGGGAGACGGTCCGCGACACCCTCGCACGCGTGGACCGGCTGCAGCCTGAATTGAACGCGTTCGCGACCATCGACCACGCCGGCGCGACCTCAAATGCCGCGGCGATGGCCCGCGAGATCGAGCAGGGACGAAATCCGGGCGCGTTGGCGGGCGTGCCGGTGTCCGTCAAGGACATTCTCGACGTCGCCGATCTGCCGACGCGCTGGGGCTCGCCACTGATGGCGGATGCGAAACCGGCGAAATCGGATGTCGCTGCGGTCGCCCGCCTGCGAGCGGCGGGCGCCATCATCATCGGCAAGACGACGACGACCGAATTCGCACACTCCCCGCTCGGCACCTCGCCGTTGACCGGCGTGACCCGCAATCCTTGGGCGCCCGAGCGCACCTGCGGCGGCTCTTCGGCAGGCGCGGGGGTCGCGGTGGCGGCGGGCCTCACGCCGATCGCGTTGGCAACCGACGCCGGCTGCTCGACCCGCCTGCCCGCCGCTTGCACCGGCATCTACGGGCTCAAGCCGACGCTCGGTCGCATCCCCCACGATCGCGTACCGGAAGCCTTCGGCAATTTTATCCACCTGGGTTTGATGGCGGCGCATGTCGGCGACTTGGCGCTGGCGCTGGACGCCGTTGCCGGACCTCATCGTAGCGACCCTCACAGTCTGCTGCACCCGAAGCCGAGCGCGCGCCCCTGCCTCGCCGCGCCGGTGCTGGAAGGAGCGCGCGTGGTCCTGTGGACGACAGTGGGCAACAGTCGGGTCGCCGAGGAGGTTTTGAGCGCGACACGGACGGCGGCTTCGGTGCTGGCGGCGCTCGGCGCCCGCGTCGCCGAGAAGCCCTACCCTTTCGTCAATCCCGACCCGGTCTGGCGCACCCTTCAACAATCGAACTGGGCCGCGCGCTTTGCCGCCGCGACGCCGGACGATCGAGCAAAGCTTTCCGCGACCCTTCTCGCCGGCATCGATGCGGGCCTGTCCTATCGGGGCCTCGACTTGCAGCGCGCATTGATCAAGCGGACGGAATTGTTCAGGGGAATTCAGGCAATCTTTTCCGAACGGGCCGAGTTCATCCTCACGCCCTGCGCATCGGCGCCGCCGGTTCACGCCGAGCACGAATTGACCGCCCCGCTGATCGTGGACGGCGTCGAGGTCGGCGATTTGCGCTCCGAATGGACACCCTATCTGTCGCTGTTCGACCTGTCCGGCCATCCCGCAATCGCAATGCCTGCGGGCTTGGCGGGCTGCGGCGCGCCGCTCGGTGTCCAGCTGGTCGCGCCGTGGGGTTGCGAGGCGCAGCTGCTCGCCGCAGCCTCGGCGTACGGGCGAGCATGTTCCATGGGATGATGGATTCTTGCCCCGTGGCAGGGGATTGCTGGGGATTGCTACAGCTCGAGTGTTTCGGGGTCGCGCATGGCGTTCCAAAAATGAAGGATGTCAACGGTGCGTGCCTCCTCGTCGACCGTATAGATGATCCAATATTGGGTGCGCCGGCCGACGCGAAACAGGTAGGCGCGGTAGGGAGCGCCGGTGAAGGCAAAGTAGCTCCAGGTCAACGGGGATTCCAGCAGGTTGACGGCGAGGATGCGATCGAGCCGCCCGATCTGCTCGATGGCGAAGTCCTCGCTGTAATTTCGAAGGTAGGCGGCGAACTCATCGATTTGGCGCAGCGCGACCGGATCGATTCGCACGCGAAATGTCATAACAGGCTATGGCTTGCCGGCGCGATAGATGCGCAGCAGCCGATCTTTGAAGGTCTTGGGGTCGTAGTCGATACCCTTGCCCGCCTTGATGCGGCCCTCGGCCTGCTTAAGGGAATGCAGGAGCCGTTCGCGTTCCTTCGACGACAGGACAGGGATTTCTTCCATCGTGGTGACGGGCACCATGGTGGTGCGGCGGCGCTTGTCTTTGGTCGCGGTCTTGCTTGCCATACCCACAATATAGCACACCGGCAGGGAATCGACAGACCGCTCGGCGCGCCCGTCGATGACAGCGCGGCGACGATCGTGACCCGAAAGGGCCGAGACCCGCGTCGCGGCAGATTGGTCGCGCGACCCACGGCGCAAGGCATCGGTATCGAACTTCGGCTGCAGGCCGATGATTCTCCAAAAACGGACGCTTGAAGATCTTCGGAGCAAGATCGAAGTAAAATTTCTTGATATCTTGTGTCGTGAATCCCATTGCGAGCACTTCAGCAATGATGACGCCTGTCGAGATCCCGCCGATGAGGTCGAACCAGTGGCCGAGGTGAACCGGCCTTCAAATGCTCGGATCGGGCTTGAACGATTTGGGCGTCCCGCCGAGCAGGGTGTCAGGAATCGTCTGCTCTGCCTGGCTGGGCTACCGAAACAAAACCAGAATTTCCGCTTCCAGCCCGCGCTATTCCTCGAACGGCTCGAGCGCGGCCGGATTCGGGGCCGGTGCTTCAGCCGGCGCCGATGTGGTGCCGGTGGCCAGCGTCGCCAGCGGCTTCGCCGCCTCGACGCTCTCCGAGGGGCGCCGGGGTCTCATCACGGCCGCGCTGGCTTGGCCTTGCGCCGGCTTGGCCTGATCGCCCGGCTGCGTCCGACGGGCGGGCGGCGCCGCCGGCAAAGCCGCCTGGGCGTCCGGCGGCTTGGCTTGGTCGGTGGACGGGATCGGCTGGGGAGGCCGGTTGCCGTTGTCCCCGGCGGGCGCGGCTGGCGCCGCGGCCGCGGCCGGAGCCTGCCCCGCCCCCATGGTCGGCGGCCGCCGCTGCTGCACCGCGCGCGGGTCGCTGCCGACCGCCGTCACGTAGGCCGCCATCGCCGCGGCCTCGCGCGCGCCGGTGGTATAATGTTCCCGCAAGAACGAGGGGCTAGTCGGCTTGAGTTCGCGCGGGCTGCGGTGACACGCGTTGCAGGTGTCGGAAAAAATCTGCGCTGGCGACTTGCCAGCATCCAGGTTCGATTGCGCGTGGGCCGGGGCGGCTGCCGCCCCGAGGGTGACCCAGACCAGCCCCAGCACAATGCAACCCGGTCTCGACACCATGATCCTCCTCGCCAGCGCCGGCGTTACGCCGGTCGCCGCCCTTTGCTCTGAATTCTTGGCCGAAAGACGATGTGACCTGCGCCCGCCTACCCTGCCCCGCATCCTTTTCCGGTGCAACTCGTGCCGCCTGCACGTTGCCGTAACGCTCGGATTTTGTTTTAATTCCCCGTCCGGAAAGGGCTTTCGGCCGGGACCGGCCGAAGCCCGATCTTTTCGCACCGACGCCGGTGGACTCCAATTATGTCCTCGGCGTGGCAGGCGAGGGCGTTGAGGCGGCGGGGAGGCGGCCGATGGATCGGTTGCTTCAGGCGGCGTTGGAAAGATTCATCCGTGCGGGGAATCTGCGGGTCACGACCGCGGGGGGGTCGACCTTTACCTTGGGCGACGGGACCGGCACCCCGGTCGCGATCCGTTTCATCACGCGCGCCGCCGAACGCGGTGTCCTGATCGATCCTGAGGTCAAATTCGGCGAAGCCTATATGGATGGCACCGTGGTGGTCGAGCAGGGCTCGATCGCGGAGGTGCTCGCCGTTGTGTTGGAGCAATGCGTCGGTGGCAGGCCGCCGTTTTGGGCGCGGACCCAATGGCTGCTGCGCTACCTCCATCGCCGTCTGCAGCAATTCAATCCGCGGCCGCGTGCGCGGCGCAACGTCGCGCATCATTACGATCTCGACGGACAACTCTATGCGTTGTTCCTCGACGCCGACCGGCAATACAGCTGCGCCTATTTCGAGACGCCGGACCAGTCGCTCGACGACGCCCAGCTTGCCAAGAAACGCCATCTGGCGGCGAAGCTTCTGGTCACGCCGGGCCAACGCGTGCTCGATATCGGAAGCGGCTGGGGCGGACTTGCGCTCTATCTCGCCGAGGTCGCCGGCGCGCGCGTCACCGGCATCACGCTCTCGCAGGAGCAGCTTGCGCTCGCGCGCGTGCGCGCGGCGGAGAAAGGATTGTCGGGCGGGATCGAGTTCCGACTGCAGGACTATCGCGACGTGCCGGACCGGTTCGACCGCATCGTCTCGGTCGGCATGTTCGAGCATGTCGGCGTCGGCTTCTACGAGGCGTTTTTCCGCAAATGCGCCGCGCTGATGGACGACAACAGCGTGATGGTGCTGCACTCGATCGGCCGTTCCGAAGGCCCCAATGTCACCAATCCCTGGATTGCGAAATACATCTTCCCCGGCGGCTATATTCCGGCGCTGTCCGAGGTGCTGCAGGCGATCGAGCGCTCGGGCCTGCTGGTCACCGACATCGAGATCCTGCGCATGCATTACGCGGAGACGCTCAAGGCGTGGCGCGAACGCTTCCTCGCCCATCGCGAAGCGGTCGAGCGGCTCTACGACGCGCGCTTCGTGCGGATGTGGGAGTTCTATCTCGCGGCTTCCGAGATGGCGTTCCGTGAGCAGGCCATGATGGTTTTCCAGATCCAATTGACCAAGCGGCAGGGCGTGGTGCCGGTCACGCGCGACTATATTGCCAACGAGACGCAGCGCCTGCGCGCGCTCGAAGGCGGCAAGCCGCCGTCCTTGCGGCTGGCGGGTGAATAATCCCGGCCAAAAACCGCTCGCCTACTAGCCCTAGGGTCAAGCCCCCCGCAGGCGGTTTTCAAACGCTATCGTTGTTCGGTGAGTTTCGGGGACAGCGGATATCAGCCGTCGCCTCGAATCGGATCGCGGTGTAAACGCGCCACTCTTTCGGCGGATTGGAACTTCACCCCACCGGCATCATGGCACCACTCGATTCGGCTGCGCGCAAACAGGCGGAACAATCCGCCCCGCAATACCGCACCGCCCCGCACAACATCGAGGCGGAGCAGGCGCTGCTGGGCGCGATCCTCGTCAACAACGAGGCGCTCTACCGGGTCAGCGATTTTCTCGAGCCGCAGCACTTCTTCGAGCCGGTCCATCAGCAGATCTACGACATTTCCCGCAGCCTGATCCGCACCGGCAAGCTCGCGTCGCCGGTGACGTTGAAGACGTTCCTGCCCGCAGAGGTCGACATCGCCGGTTTGACGGTCGCCCAATACCTCGCCCGCCTTGCCGCCGAGGCGACCACCATCATCAACGCGGTGGATTACGGGCGCACGGTCTACGACCTCGCGATCCGGCGCGACCTGATCAAGATCGGCGAGGACATGGTCAACGTCGCCTTCGACGCGCCGGTCGATTTCGCGCCGCGGGAGCAGATCGAGGAAGCCGAGCGCCGTCTCTACGACCTCGCCGAGATCGGACGCTACGGCGGCGGCTTCCAGAAATTCGAAACCGCCCTCACCACCGCCGTCGACATGGCGGCGCGCGCCTACCAGCGCGACGGCAAGCTCTCGGGCCTGGCGACCGGCCTCAAAGACCTCGACAACAAGATGGGCGGGCTGCAGCCCTCGGACCTGATCATCGTCGCCGGCCGCCCCGGCATGGGCAAGACCGCGCTCGCCACCAATATCGCCTACAACGTGGCGCGCGGCTGGCGTGGCGAAGTGCGCGCCGACGGCCATATCGACACGGTCAACGGCGGCATCGTCGGCTTCTTCTCGCTCGAAATGTCGGCCGAGCAGCTCGCCACCCGTATCATCGCCGAGCAGAGCAGCATCCCGTCAAGCACGATCCGGCGCGGCGGCATCAACGAACGCGACTTCGAGAAGATCAAGGACGTCGCGATCGAGCTGCAGCATCTGCCGTTCTTCATCGATGAGACCGGCGGGCTGACCGTGGCCCAGCTCGCCGCCCGCGCCCGGCGGCTGAAACGGCAAAAGGGAATGGACCTCCTGGTCATCGATTACATCCAGCTGCTGCAGGGCTCGACCCGCCGGTCGCAGGAAAATCGCGTGCAGGAGGTGACCGAGATCACCACCAACCTGAAGGCGCTGGCGAAGGAGCTCAACGTGCCGATCATGGCGCTGTCGCAACTGTCGCGGCAGGTCGAGAACCGCGATGACAAGCGCCCGCAATTGTCCGATCTTCGCGAGTCGGGGTCGATCGAGCAGGACGCCGACGTGGTCCTATTCGTGTTCCGCGAGGAATATTACCTGAGCAACAAGGAGCCGCGGCCGGGCTCGGACGAGCATATCAAGTGGCAGACCGAGATGGACGTAGCCCACGGCAAAGCCGAGGTCATCATCGGCAAGCAGCGGCACGGTCCGACCGGCACGGTGAACCTGCAGTTCGAAGCCAGCGTCACGCGCTTCGACAACCTCGCGCGCGAAGACCAGGTGCCGGAGCAGCTCTGACGTCCTGGAGCGGCACGGCACCGCGACTCCATGGCTGCGCGCGGCGATAGGTCCGCTACTCGGCACTGGACGGGCCGGCCTCGGGCGGCCATAACCCTGCCCCATGACCGCCCACGATCCCGCCTTGCAGACCGCAAAAGTGCCGCCCGCCGGTCCGGCCGAAGCCGAGGCCGGCGGGGTCCTAACCATCGACCTTGCCGCCATCGAGGCCAATTGGAAGAAGCTCTCGAGCACGACCGTGCCGGTCGAATGCGCGGCCGTGGTCAAGGCCGACGGCTATGGTTGCGGCCTCGAGCAGGTCACCGCCAAGCTGGCGAAGGCCGGTTGCCGGACCTTCTTCGTTGCCGACGTCGCCGAGGGGCGCCGCGTGCGCGCGATCACGCCCGGCAGCGCCATCTATGTGCTCAACGGGGTCATGCCGGGCACGGCGCAATCTTTCGCCGACGCCGCGTTGCGGCCGGTCATCAACAGCACGACCGAGCTCGCCGAGTGGGATGCATTCGTCTCCACCAAGACCTGGCGCGGCGGCGCGGCGCTGCACGTCGACACCGGCATCAACCGCCTCGGCATCACGCCCGACGAGGCGGTCGCTATTGCGCCGCGCATCCAGTCCGAGCATCACGGCTTCATGCTGTTGATGAGCCAACTCGCCTGCGGCGAAATTCCCGACCATGCGATGAACGACCGGCAGATCCGGATATTCCGCGAAATCCGCATCATGTATCGCGGCGTTCCGTCCTCGCTGGCCAACTCATCGGGGATATTTCTCGGCGGCACCGTCTATTGCGATCTGGTGCGGCCCGGCGCCGCGCTGTTCGGGGTCAATCCCACCGCCGGACGCCCGAACCCCATGCGCCCGGTGGTCGAGCTCAAAGCCCGCATCGTCCAGGTGCGCAGCATCAAGCGCGGCGAGACCGTCGGCTACGGCGCGACCTGGACCGCCGCGCGGCCGAGCCGGCTCGCGATCGTCGCGGTCGGCTACGCGGACGGCTTTTTGCGGTCCGCCGGCGCCGCCAAGCATAAGGAAGCCGCCGAGGTCATCATCGGCGGCAAGCGCTGTCCCATCGCCGGCCGTGTCTCGATGGATCTGTTCGCCGTCGATGTCACCGATCTCCCCGAGGGTACCGTGCGCCGCGGCGATCTTGCCACCCTGATCGGCGACGGGTTGAGCGTGGACGACTTGGCCGCCGCGATGGGAACCATCGGCTACGAGGTGCTCACCAACCTCGGACGGCGCTATCACCGGGTTTACAAGAACGCCTGACTCGGGACACGTGTCTCCGATGCGGCGCAATGCGAGCGCACCGGAAGTCGGGTATTCCCGACTTCCGGCACTTCTTATCAGGTGTCGCAAGTCGGAAACATCCGACTTGCGATGCGCGAGTGGTGCGCCGCTGATCCGGGACACGCAGGATCGCAATATATGGCCCGTCGCGAACAAAGCTTCATCTGCCAGAACTGCGGCGCGGCCTATGGGCGCTGGCAGGGTAAATGCGACGCCTGCGGCGAATGGAACACCATCGCCGAGGAAAGCTCGGCGACGGCGCGTCCATCCCTGCCTGGCCGCACGCCGCGCAAGGGTCGGCTGTTCGCGCTCGAGCCGCTGGCGGGCGCCGCCCATGACGCGCCGCGGCTGGCATCGGCGCTCGCCGAGTTCGACCGCGTCACCGGCGGCGGCTTCGTGCGCGGATCGGTGCTCCTGCTCGGCGGCGATCCCGGCATCGGCAAATCCACGCTCTTGATCCAGGTTGCGGCCGCGCTCGCCGTCGGCGGCCACCGCGCGATCTATATTTCCGGCGAGGAGGCGGTGGCGCAGGTGCGGTTGCGCGCCGAGCGGCTCGGCCTTTCCGGCGCCAAGATCGAGCTCGCCGCCGAGACCTCGGTCGAGGACATCATCGCGACGTTGTCCGAGCGAGAGACTCCGCGTCTGGTCATTATCGACTCGATCCAGACCATGTGGACGGACGCGGTCGAATCCGCTCCCGGCACGGTGACGCAGGTGCGAGGGAGCGCGCAGGCGCTGATCCGCTTCGCCAAGCGCTCGGGCGCGGCGGTGATCCTGGTCGGCCACGTCACCAAGGACGGCCAGATTGCCGGGCCGCGCGTGGTCGAGCACATGGTCGACGCCGTGCTCTCCTTCGAAGGCGAAGGCTCGCACCAGTTCCGCATCCTGCGCGCGGTGAAGAACCGCTTCGGCCCGACCGACGAGATCGGCGTGTTCGAGATGACCGGCGCTGGCTTGCGCGAGATCGCCAACCCGTCCGAGCTGTTTCTCTCCGAGCGCGATCTCGGCTCGCCCGGCACCGCGGTGTTCGCCGGCATCGAAGGCAGCCGGCCGCTGCTGGTCGAGATCCAGGCGCTGGTCGCCCCCACCTCGCTAGGCACGCCGCGCCGCGCGGTGGTCGGCTGGGACCAGAGCCGGCTCGCGATGGTGCTGGCCGTGCTCGAAGCCCATTGCGGCGTGCGGCTCTCCGGCCACGACGTCTATCTCAACGTCGCGGGTGGCTTGCGCATCCAGGAGCCGGCGGCCGATCTTGCCGCCGCGGCGGCGCTGGTGTCCTCGCTCGCCAATGCGCCGCTGCCGGCCGATGCGGTCTATTTCGGGGAAGTCTCGCTCTCGGGCGCGGTGCGGCCGGTGGCGCAAGCGGCGGCAAGGCTCAAGGAGGCGCAAAAGCTCGGCTTCGCCCGCGCCGTCGTGCCGGAGGCCGCCCGCGGCGAGGGCAGCAGCGATTCCGGACTTTCGCTCCAGTCGGTGACCAGCCTGGCGAGCCTGGTCGCCGATATTGCCGCGCGCGGAACCCGGGCGACGCGCGCCGACCGGCGCGCCGTCGGCGACGCCTGACCCGTCAGCTCGTCCCTCTCGGATCGGCGACCCGGCCCTGGAACAGGATCGCGCCGGTCGCGTCGTCGACGACGTAGAACAGGAACGGACGGTCGACGCGGAATGGTTCGGGGCTGGGCGGCGCGCTGGTGCGCGACATTTCGATCGCGGTTGCGGCGGCTGCCTCGGTGCCCTCCTCCTGCACCTCGATAACGGCACGGTGGACGATCTGGCTGATCACCAGCCGCTCCTCCGATGCCGGACGGCCGGTCATGCCGCTGAAATCCGCCCGGTTCGGGTCGAAGGGCAAGGTCATTCCCGCCTGCCGGAATGGTGTCACCAGTTCCGCCTTGAACGCGGTCTTGAAGCGCGGCAACGACAGGTCGACGTATTTGGCTTGACCGGCACGCAGCGCCGCGAACAGCTCGGACAGGTCTTGCGTGCCGAGCCTGGCGGCGACGTCGGCGAGCCCATCGACCGCGTCAGGGAGCACGAAGATCATGCCGAGCTCCCTCACCGCATAGGGCAGCCGAATGGCCCGATATCCTGCGCGCGCGACCATCGAATAATAGGCCCGCTTGTGCATGGTCGGGACTTGTACCGCCGCCGACGAGGAAAGCTGGAAGGCGTCTTCCCGCGTGTCCTGCTGTCTGAAAGTCGAAGCCCAGGCCGCTTTGAAATAGATGGCGTTGATGAGAACCGCGGCGGAGTTCGGGTCGAGCTGCTCGATGATCTTGTCGATCTTGCGCTCGGTCTTGCGGGCGACCCAGCCGTTGATTTGCTCGAGATCGGCGTTCTCGAAGACCTCGGCCGAATATTTGTCCTTGAGCAGCGCCGCGTAGTCCTTGGAGACGAGCCCGCCGTGCTTGGTCAGCATCAGCGCGTTGGCGACGGCGAGCTTCGCCGAGGGTGGATATCGGGGCGTGGCGACACAGAGCTCACCCTCGCGCCGCGCCGGGAAGACGCACTGACCGTTCGCGGCCGGCGCCGCCTCGCAGCGCTGGGCGCTAAGACGCATGCCCTCGGGGCAGGCCGGTGCGGTCGAACTCTTGTCGTAGGCGTTGAGGGTCGACAACACGCCGGCATTCGCCGCATCGATCTCGGATCGCGCCAGACCATGCTTGAGCGCCTCGATCATCTGGCGCTCGGTCTCCCCGCGCGCGCCGGCGATCGCCATCGCCATGGCGGTGCCGATCGAATAGGGCGAGAACACGATGTTGCCGGCCGCGGCCGAAAACTGCTTGAACAGCTGCTGGCCCGACGCGTTGTAGGCCGCGGTCAGCAACCGCGCCTGGGCGCCGTCCTGGGCCGCCGTGCCGCTGAGCGCGAGCGCGGCGCCGACCAGTCCCGCAATCGCGGGATATAAGATGAACGCCCCCCTCCTCGTGCGGCGCATCGGATTCTCCTCGGCAAACCCGCGACCGAGCGAATCTGGCTCGCGAATTGCATCGAAATGATGATTCCACCGTCGCGCTGGGAGCCGCCAATGAAGAGCTTGTGCCGCGCTCAACTGCCGCAACCGGTAACCTGGCCGAACCGGGCCGGATTCGTTAACGCGCGCAACAAGACGGGTGACGGGAGGGCGTCAGCCGGCTATACAGCGGCCGGAAATGACGACCCGCTCCGCCCCGCTGTGCCGGGGCCGGGGCCGGCGAATTACGGCAGGGATATTAATGAGTTGGGGCGATCCTCGGCGGACGCTTGCTGGCGACTCGGGGTGGTGGTCGGGCGGCGACCTTCATTCGACGATTCGACCGGTCCGGCGTCCCGGAATGCAAGAGCACAGTTAATCATGCCCATCACGCTCCTCGACATCATCCTGCTCGGCGTCATGCTGGTCTCCGCGCTGCTCGCCATGATCCGCGGCTTCATGCGCGAAATCCTGTCGATCGCGTCGTGGGTGATCGCGGCGCTGGTCACGCTTTATGCCTATTCGAAGCTGCTGCCGTTCGCGAAGTCGTATTTCAACAACGACATCGTTGCGGCTGCGGTGGTGATCGGCGGTACCTTCCTCGGCACGCTGCTGATCGTGTCGGTGATCACCGTGCGGTTTTCCGACATGGTGCTCGACAGCCGCGTCGGCGCGCTCGACCGCACGCTCGGTTTCCTGTTCGGGCTCGCGCGCGGGCTGGTCATCGTGGTCGTCGCCTTCCTATTCTTCGCCTGGCTGGTGCCCGAGCGCAGCCAGCCCGAATGGATCCGCGGCGCCAAGTCGCGCGTCGTGCTGCAGGGCACCGGCGACTGGCTGATGTCGATGTTGCCGGATGACCCGGAGAGCACCATCTTGAAGCGGTTGAAGAAGCCGAAGCCCGAGGAGGGCGAGCCGGCGCCCGACGAGCCGCCCGGCCAGCGCTCCGGTCTTAGGGCCCCGGCACCCACCGAGGCGGCGGGCTACGGGCCGTCCAACCGGGCCGGTCTGATCCAAACTGGCGTTACGCGTTAGGCTGGGCGCAGAGGACCTGGAATGAGCCACCCGATGAACGAGTTGACCGAGACCGAAGGCGACACCGGGGTTCTTGATCTTGAAGGCGACCGGTTGCGCGAGGAATGCGGCGTCTTCGGCATTTTCGGGCATCCCGACGCCGCCGCCATCACCGCGCTCGGCCTGCACGCCCTGCAGCACCGCGGGCAGGAGGCGGCGGGCATCGTCTCGTTCGACGGCAAGCGGTTCCATTCCGAGCGGCGGATGGGGCTCGTCGGCGACAATTTCTCCCGCCGCGAGGTGATCGACCGCCTGCCCGGCATGTCGGCGGTCGGCCATGTGCGCTATTCGACCACCGGCGAGACCATCCTGCGCAACGTGCAGCCGCTGTTCGCCGAGCTCGACGGCGGCGGCTTCGCGATCGGCCATAACGGCAACCTGACCAACGGGCTCACGCTCCGCCGCCAGCTGGTGCGCGACGGCGCCATGATGCAATCGACCACCGACACCGAGGTGATCCTGCATCTGGTGGCGCGCGCCAAGCGCAACCGCTTCATCGACCGCTTCATCGAGGGGCTGCGCGCGCTCGAAGGCGCCTATGCCTTCGTCGGGCTCACCAACAAGAAGCTGATCGGCGCCCGCGACCCGTTCGGCATCCGTCCGCTGGTGATGGGCAAGCTCGACGGCTGCCCGATCCTCGCCTCCGAAACCTGCGCGCTCGACATCATCGGCGCCAAATACGTCCGCGACGTCGAGAACGGCGAGGTGGTGGTGTTCGACGAGGAGGGCATGCAACCGTACAAGCCGTTCCCGCCGACCGCACCGCGGCCGTGCGTGTTCGAGTACATCTATTTCGCGCGACCGGACTCGATCGTCGGCGGCCGCCCGGTCTACGACGTGCGCAAGACCATGGGCGGCGAGCTTGCGCGCGAGGCACCGGCGACCGCCGACGTGGTGGTTCCGGTGCCCGATTCCGGCGTTCCCGCCGCCATCGGCTATGCCCAGGCCTCCGGCATTCCCTACGAGCTCGGCATCATCCGCAACCATTATGTCGGGCGCACCTTCATCGAGCCGACGCAGCACATCCGCCAACTCGGCGTCCGCCTCAAGCACAGCGCCAACCGGGCGGTGGTCAACGGCAAGCGCATCGTGCTGGTCGACGATTCGATCGTGCGCGGCACGACCTCGGTGAAGATCGTGCAGATGCTGCGCGAGGCGGGCGCGCGCGAAGTGCACATGCGCATCGCCAGCCCCCCGATCACCCATTCCGACTATTACGGCATCGACACGCCCGAACGCGACAAGCTCTTGGCCGCCACCCACGACCTCGAAGGCATGCGGGCCTTCATCGGCGCCGACTCGCTCGCGTTTTTGTCGGTCGACGGCATCTATCGCGCCATGGGCTACGAGCAGCGCGACCCGGCGCGGCCGCAGTTCACCGACCATTGCTTCACCGGCGACTATCCGACCGCGCTGACCGACCGGAGCGCGCAAGAGACGCCGCCGCGGCAATTGTCGCTGCTCGCCGAGGCGAGCTGACGCGAAGCGTCATCCCGCAAGCGCGCAGACCGCGTGACCGCGCGCGCTCGGCTGGAATGACGGAAAGCGATCATGCCTCTCCCCCTCGCCGACCGCATTGCGCTGGTCACCGGCGCCTCGCGCGGGATCGGCCATGCGGCGGCGCTCGCGCTGGCCAAGGCCGGCGCCCACGTCGTCGCCGTCGCCCGCACCGTCGGCGGGCTGGAGGAGCTCGACGACGCGATCAAGGGCTTGGGCGGCTCTGCCACCCTCGTCCCGCTCGACCTCAAGGACTACGAGGGGATCGACCGGCTCGGGCTTGCCCTGCACGAGCGCTTCGGCCGGCTCGATGCGCTGGTCGCCAATGCCGGGATCCTCGGCCCGCTCTCGCCGCTCGGCCATGTGGAGGCGAGCGCGTGGGACGAGGTCCTGGCGGTCAACGTCACCGCCAATTGGCGGCTGATCTGCGCGATGGATCCGCTGCTGAAGTTCTCCGATGCCGGGCGCGTGGTCTTCCTCTCCTCGGGCGTCGCCTCGCTCGCGCTCGCCTATTGGGGCCCCTACGCCATCTCCAAGGCGGCGCTCGAAGTGCTGGCGCGCACCTATGCGGCGGAAACCGCTTCGACCAATGTGCGCGTCAATGTGTTCAACCCCGGGCCGGTGCGCACGCGCATGCGCGCCCAGGCCATGCCGGGCGAAAACCCCATGACGCTGGAGACGCCGGACCAGGCCGCGGACAAGATCATCGAGCTCTGCCTGCCGAGCATGCACGAGAGCGGCAAGCTCTACGCCTATCCCAAGCGCAAGTTTCTCGAGTTCCGACCGCCGTCGTGACGTGGCGGAGCGCTGCCGATCGACTGCTCACGCCGCAACACGCTCACCCGCGTGACGCTGGCGAAGCGCGCCCCGCAGTCCACCATGCGACGAACATCGCCAGCGCCAGGATCAGCGCCGCCAGCAGGAACGCCGCGCCCGGCAGATGCCAGCGGTCGTCGGCGATCGAGAACGCCAAGGTTTGCGCGAACAGGCCAGGACCGAGCAGGTTTGCAATGCCCATGATGCTCGAATTGGCGCCTTGCAGCTGGCCCTGCTCGCTCGGGCCGACCAGATGACTCATCAGGCCGAGCGCGGCCGGACTCGCAAAGCCCCAGAGCGCGAGCAGCGGGATGCCGGCCCAGAACACGATCCCCGTCGCGGCGAGCCCGAACACCGCAAAGCCTGCAACGCCGAAGAGGAGCCCGGCGACCAGCGCCGCGCGCTCGCCGAAGCGGGCGACCGCGGGGCCGATGAGGACGCCCTGCACGATCATGGCGCACACGCCGACGCCCGCCATGGTGAAGCCGACCGTGCGCTCGTCCCAGCCGTAGCGGTACATCATGTAGAGGACGCCGATATTCGGCAGGCTGGCATGGGCGAGGTGGCCGAGAAAGTTGACGGTGGCGAGCCCCAGCAATCGCGGCTGCGCGCGCAGCAGCACGAACGAGCCGAGCGGATTGGCGCGCCGCCATTCGAAACGCGCGCGCAGCTCGCGCGGCAGCGATTCCGGCAGCACGAACAGCCCATAAAGCGTGTTGGCGAGGCTGAGCGCGCCGGCGATCCAGAACGGCAGGCGCGGGTCGATGGTGCCGGCAAGCCCGCCGAGCGCCGGCCCGAGCACGAAGCCGGCGCCGAAGGCGACGCCCAGCATCCCAAAACGCGCGGAACGCAGCTCGGGCTTGGTCACGTCCGCGACGTAGGCGTATGAGGTGGAGATGCTTGCCGCCGTGATGCCGGAAATGACGCGCCCCACGAACAGCCACCACAGGTTCGGCGCCAGCGCCATCAGCACGTAATCGAGCCCAAGCCCGAAATTCGAGATCAGGATCAGCGGCCGGCGGCCGAAGCGGTCCGACAGCGCACCGTGCACTGGCGAGAATACGAACTGCATCAGCGCCCAGATCGTGCCGAAAATTCCGTAGATTTCGGCAGCGCGGGCGGTGTCGCCGGAAACAAAATCGACCACCAGCTTGGGCAACACCGGAATGACGATGCCCAGGGCCAGCATGTCGAGCAGCACGGTGATGAAGACGAAGATGAAGGCGGCGCGGCGCGCGGGCATGGCCGGTTGCGTTTCCGTCATGCACTGGCTCCGCGCGCCTTTGCTCGACCGCGCGTCCGCTTGCGCTTGGCGTACGGATTCTTCTTCTCCCGCAAGGTCAGCCGGATCGGGGTGCCGGGCAGATCGAACGCCTCGCGCAGCCCGTTGACGAGATAGCGCCGGTAGGCGTCCGGGACCGCGTCGGCGCGGCTCGTGAATAAGACGAAGCTCGGCGGCCGGCTCTTCGGCTGGGTGAGGTAGTCGAGGCGGATGCGGCGGCCGGCGACCGCCGGCGGCGGATGCGCGGCGGCGACCTCGGCGAGCCAGCGGTTGAGCGCGCTCGTTCCAACGCGCCGGTTCCACACCGCATGGCTATCGATGACGGCCTGCATCAGCCGGTCGAGCCCCGCCCCGGTGAGCCCGGAGACGGCGACGACCGGCACGCCTTTGACCTGCGGCAGCCAATGGTCGGTCTCTTCGCGCAGCTTCTTCATCGCACCCGGACGGCTGTCCACGAGGTCCCACTTGTTCATGCCGATGACGAGCGCGCGCCCCTCGCGCTCGACGAGATCGGCGATGCGCAGGTCCTGCTCCTCGAACGGGCGTTCGGCATCGATCAGCAGGATCACCACCTCGGCGAAGCGCACCGCATTGAGCGCGTCCGCGACCGAAAGCTTCTCGAGCTTCTCCTCGATCCGGGCGCGGCGGCGCAGCCCCGCAGTGTCGTGGATGCGCAGGCGCCGATCGCGCCAGGTGAGGTCGACCGCGATGGCATCGCGGGTGATGCCGGGTTCGGGTCCGGTCAGCAGCCGCTCCTCGCCGAGCAGCCGATTGATCAGCGTCGATTTGCCGGTATTGGGCCGCCCGATAACGGCAATGCGGATCGGCGCGCTGGGCACCTCCGAGGTGCCACCATTCTTTCTTTTGTCATCATCGGTCGCGCGCGCGTCTGCTTCCGCCGGCCGCGCCGTCACCTCGGGGAGCGCCGCGCGCAACGCCTCGTAAAGATCGGCGAGCCCTTCCCCGTGCTCGGCCGAGATCGCGACCGGGTCGCCGAGGCCGAGCCCGTAGGCCTCCAGCAAGCCGGCTTCCGCCGCCCTGCCCTCGCTCTTGTTGCCGACCAAGATCGCGGACCTGCCGGACTTGCGCACGAGATCGGCAAAGGCGCGGTCGGCCGGCGTCGGTCCGGCGCGCGCGTCGATCAAAAACAGCACCGCATCGGCGGCGGCGATCGCGGCCTCGGTCTGCGTCTGCATGCGGCCGGTGAGACTTTCCGGCGCACCCTCATCGAGCCCGGCGGTGTCGATCACCGTGAAAGCGAGATCACCGAGGCGCGCGCGGCCTTCGCGTCGGTCACGGGTGACGCCGGGGCGGTCGTCGACCAGGGCAAGGCGCTTGCCGACCAGGCGATTGAATAGCGTCGACTTGCCGACATTCGGCCGGCCGACAATGGCGACCGTGAAGCTCATGAGCGGGCCTAAAGCGCGTTCACGCGCGTCTCGGCGCGCTATGGCGTTGCGGCTGCCGCTCTATGCCCGGCGCAACGGCCAGATGCAATCAGCGGGAGGGCGCCGGCGGATCAGGCCATGCGACCCCGCCCTGCGACTGTGGACTGCCGGGCCATCCGCCGGCCGCGGGCTGCTGCCGTTGCGGCTGCTGCTGCTGGGTCTGCGGCTGGTCCGGCCATTGCGATTGCGACGGCCGGACGGTTACCGCCGTTGGGCTCGACGGCTCGCCGGGCGGCGGTTTCGCCACCACCTTCGGCTTGGGCTTCGGCTTCGGCTTCGGCTTCTCTTCCGGCTGGACGACGGCCTGGGCGGGCTCCGGGTCGGTCGGAGCTTGATAGCCCTTGACGAGCTCCCGCGGCACACCTTGGTCGACCCCCGGCGTTCCCTCGGGGAAGACCGGCTTGCGTTCGCCCTGCAGCTTCTTCTTCGTGCTGAAGATATCCGAGTTGAAGAGATCGGTCGGATCGAAGGTTTCGCACCCGGCCAGCATCGGACCGAGCGCGAGCACCGAGACCACCGCAGTGACACGAGCGAAGCGGTTCATTGGTTCGCCCCTCAACTCTTGCTCTCGGCCGCAGTGAGCGCCATCAGCATCTCGACGCGGGAGCGGGTGGCGGAAGGCGTTTGCGCGTCCGTTGTGATCATGTCGAACCAGCGCTTGGCGGCGGTCGTATCGCCGGCGCGCCAGGCAGCGAGCGCAAGCAATTCGCGCGCGGTATGACGGAAAGTGCGATCGGGCGCGGTCAAAGGCTCAAGCAGCTGCTTCGCTTGATCGAACGAGGACGCATCGATTTGGAGCGCAGCCGCCCGTAAGGCTGCGAGGTCCTGCAGCACCGGGCCGACTGCGCCGTCGCCCGCGACCTTTTCATAGGCCGCGATCGCCGCCTTGCGGTCGGAGTGGGCAAGCTCGGCCGCTTCGCGCAGGCGCGCGAGATTGCGATAGCCGGGGGTACCTTCGACCACGATCCTGGCGAAGGCCGCTTCCGCCTCGGAATGCTTGCCCCCGTCGGCGAGCGTGATCGCCGCCTCGAAGGCGGCGCCGATCTCGGCCGCCTTCTTGGCCTCCCACCATTGATAGCCGCGCCAAGCCGCGATGGCCGCGACCACGATGACGGCCGCCGCCACGACGTAGCCGCCGTAGCGCTCCCACAGCTTCTTGAGCTGTTCCCGGCGGACTTCCTCGTCGACTTCCTGGAAGATATCGGACACGAACTTTTCCCGCGCCAAACCCACGCCCACGCAAATCCCCACTCGGGCAATCGCGAGTTACCCTAACGATGTGGCACAGGCAAGGCAAAACCGCATCGAGCCCCCACGGCTAACCCATTGAGAGATCGGCCTACTTTCCCTTCGTCCGCATGGGATAGACATGCTCGGGGCCGGGGAAGGCGCGGGCGCGAACATCGGCCGCATAGCCTGCCACCGCGGCTTCGATCGAGGGGCCGAGGTCGCCGTAGCGCTTGACGAATTTCGGCACCCGCGGGGAGAGCCCGAGCATGTCCTCGAGCACCAGGATCTGGCCGTCGCAGGCCACGCTGCCGCCGATGCCGATGGTCGGGATGGCGACCGCCCCGGTGATGCGGCGGGCAAGCGGCTCGGCCACCGCCTCGATCACCACCGAAAACGCCCCGGCATCGGTCACGGCGCGGGCATCCTCCTCGATCGGCGCCCAATCGGCCTCGTTGCGACCTTGCGCACGAAACGAGCCGATCGTGTTGATCGACTGCGGCGTGAGGCCGATATGGCCCATGACCGGCACGCCGCGCTCGACCAAGAAGGCGATCGTTTCCGCCATGCGGCGGCCGCCCTCGACCTTGATCGCCCCGCAGCCGGTTTCCTTCATCACGCGCGCGGCCGACATGAAGGCCTGTTCCCGCGACGCTTCGTAGGAGCCGAACGGCATGTCGACGACCACCAGCGCGCGCCGCGAGCCGCGCATCACCGCGAGGCCCTGCAGGATCATCATGTCGAGCGTGACCGGCACGGTGGTCTCGAGCCCATGCATGACCATGCCGAGCGAATCCCCGACCAGGATCACGTCGCAATGGCGATCGACCAGGCGCGCGGTGTGGGCATGGTAGGAGGTGAGGCACACGATCGGCTCGCCGCCCTTGCGGGCGCGGATATCAGGCGCGGTCAGCCGTTTGATCTCGTCTTGCGCGGACATTTTTGGAAGTCCCTAGTAGGCCGGTCTGCCGAAGACCGGAACACCGACCACGATCGGGTGGAACACGAAGCCGAGCGCAAGGTAAAGCAGCGTGCCGACCGCGATCGCGATCAAGTCGCGCCGGCGCCCGTCGGCCGGGATCGGCGGCGCGCCGGGATCGCTGCGGCGCTTGAGCGTGATGCGGTCATAGACCGCCCAGGCCAGGAACGAGCCGAACAGCACGATCGAGCCGAGATCGCCGTTCGAGATCAGATGGGCGACGGCCCAGGTCTTTACGCCGACCAGCATCGGATGCTTGAGCTGGCGCCAGATGTCGCCGCGGATATAGGCCGCGACCACGAAAATGCTGGCCGGCCACATCAGCAGTTGGGTGATGTAATACGTCCAGCGCGGCGGATACCAGACGTCGATCCAGCCGGTCGTGCGATAGGCCACGAAGCCGTAGCCGATCAGGACGATGCCGACGAGAGAGAGGAGCGCGATCAGCCCCTTGTACGGCCCCTCCCCGATGCGCGCGATCACGGCAGCGCGTTGCGTGCGGCAGGTCACGAAGCCATGGGCTCCGAGGAAAACAACAAGTCCGACCACGAGAATTGCCAGACCCATGACCGCTCCCACCACGTTCCTGCCCGTTGCAGCACTGGCACTAGGCCAAGGCGCGCCGGGAGGCAAGGCGCCGATCTGCCGGCACCGCCATGCACGGGCCGTCCTACGCGGCCCTCGGCTCGAGCCCGAGGAGATGGCTTGACGCGCGCAGCCATACCGCCTTTACGCTTGCGCGCTGGATCGTCTTCTCGGCCCCGGCTGACGACAAAAGGGATACCCGGATGAAAAAGCTCGCGCTTGCATGGCTCGGATTATGGCTCGGCCTGGTGCCGGCCGCGGCGCAGGACTGGCCCACCAAGACGGTCAGGATCATCGTGCCGTTCGGGCCCGGCTCGACGCCGGACATGGTCGGACGGATGATCGCCGACCACATGCAGCAGAAACTCGGCCAGTCCTTCGTGATCGAGAACCGCCCGGGCGCCAGCGCCAATACCGGGACCGACATGGTGGCGAAGGCGGAACCGGACGGCTACACCATCGGCATCAGCCTGGGCGGCCCGCTCGCGATCAACACGCTGTTGTTCGCGAAGATGCCGTACGACCCCGCCAAGGATATCGCGCTGATCACCATGCTGACAACGCAGCCGAGCGCGCTCGTGGTGCATAGCAGCCTGGGCGTCAAAGGCGTCGGCGAGCTGGTCGATCTGCTGAAAAAGAACCCCGGCAAATACAACTACGGCTCGATCGGCAACGGCTCGCTGTCGCATCTCGCCATGGAGGCGTTGGCGCTGAAGAGCGGCACGACAATGGTGCACATCCCCTATCCCGGCTCGCCGCAGGCGATGACCGCGGTGCTGCGCAACGACGTGCAGATGGCCTGCCTGCCGGCCATCTCGGTGACGCCGCACGTCCCCTCCGGCCAGGTGAAAATCTTGGCGATCTCGCTCGGCCAGCGCTCGGCGCTGATGCCCGACATCCCGACGCTCAAGGAGGCCGGCCTCGACGTCGAGGCGGACGCCTGGAACGGGCTCATCGCCCCGGCGCGGACGCCCGAGCCGATCATCGCCAAAATCCAGAGCGTGGTCGCCGACGCGCTCGTCGACCCGGCGATCCGCGCGAAATTGGCAACCCAGTTCATGGAGCCGATTCCAACCACGCCGGCGCAATTCCGTGCCAAGATCAACGCCGATCTGGCGCGCTGGTCGCCCGTCATCAAGGCGCTCGACCTGAAGATCAATTGAGCGCGCGGACGACGGCGGCGTCCTGCCCCATTGCGACGCCGCGCCGGCGCGGCCCAGAATGAGACCGACGCTCAGCCGGCACGCTGGACGGGAATTCCAATCGCGCTAGACGGCAAAGAGAGCCCCCGGAGGAAACGAGATGTCATGGTTGTTCGGACGTTGGATGCTGGCCGCGGTAGCGCTCGCTGCAGTGCAGCCGTGGACGCCGGCGCAAGCACAGACCTATCCGTCGAAGCCGGTGACCATCATCGTGCCGCTCGCCGCCGGCACCGGCATGGACAGCCTCGCGCGGCTCTACAGCGAGCAACTCACCCAGGCGCTGGGCAAGCCGGTGGTGATCGAGAACAAGCCAGGTGCCGCCCTGATGCTGGGAACCGCGGCGATTGCGGCGGCGACGCCCGACGGTCACACGATCGGCATATCGACGGCGACTCCCATGGCGGCTTATCAAGTGCTGTACAAGAAGATCAACTACGATCCGACCAAAGACTTCGCGCCGATCTATTTCTACGTGAAATCACCGTTCGTGCTGGTCGTCGATCCGAAGCTGCCGATCAACACGGTGCCGGAGCTCATCAAATACGCCAAGGACAGCGCGACGCCCCTGAACTACAGCACCGCGGGCGTGGGCAGCTCGCAACATCTGTCGATGGAGTTCATGGCACAGCGGTTCGGGCTGAAGATGACGCACGTGCCGTATCGCAATTCGCCGCAGGCGATCGCCGACATCGCCGCCGGTCACGTCAATCTCGGCTTTGCCGAGGCAGGTGCGTCCCTGCCGTTGATCCGCGACGGAAAGCTGCGGGCGCTCGCAGTCTCGTCGCTGATGCGGCTGCCGACGCTGCCCGACGTGCTGCCGTTCGCCGAGGCGGCCGGCGCGCCGGACTTCGAAGCCGTGTCCTGGCACATCCTGCTGGCGCCGGCGGCGACGCCGAAGGAAATCATCGACCGGCTGCACCAGGAAATGCGGCGCATCATGTCGGCGCCCGACATGATGAAGCGCGCCTCCGATATCGGGCTGCTCCCGCTCGACTCGCCGCCGGTCGAAGGCATCCGGCAATACATCAAGTCCGAGCAGGAGAAGTGGGGCTCGCTGGTGAAGAAACTCGGGCTCGAGGGATCGCAGTAAGACACACAACAGAGCACAGACGACAGAAGCCGCAACAATCTTCGTTTGTCCTCGGTATTCCGATCCCGATACCGCAACTTTTATTCCAATACGTCGCAGGGCTGGCGCGTCTCCGACACCTTTCTTCCGCACTTCCGCCAAGTCTAGACCGAAGCATCGCGGGCGGGCGGATCGAAAGCCAGGGAGAAGGTCCATGATGTCCCGTGCGATCGGTGCCTGCGTCATCTGTCTTGCCGGCCTCCTGCTTGCGACTCTGCCGGTACGCGCCGACAAGCCGATGGTGCTGCAGACCCGGCTTGCCCAGCCCGTAATGAAAGGCGGAGAAACGCAGCGAAACTATCTTCGCATTGCGCTCAACGGCTGCGAGCGCGAGAAGACCGACCGCACGCCCGTCAACGTCGCCTTCGTCATCGATCGGTCTGGTTCCATGCAGGGAATCCGCATGGCGGAGGCGCGCGAGGCTGCCATTGCGGCGCTCAAGCGGCTCGACGGCAACGACATTGCGTCGGTCGTCATTTTCGACAACCTGATCGATGTGCTGGTGCCGGCGCAGCCGGTCGCCGATCATGCGACCTTCACGGACCGCATCCGGCAGGTCGCCGCCCGCGGCAACACCGCGATCTATGACGCCGTGCTGAAGGGCGCCGACGAGGTGCGCAGGTTCAAGGACAATCGCCGGCTCAACCGCGTCGTGCTCTTATCCGACGGCCTCGCCAATGTCGGCCCCAGCAAGCCCGACGATTTCGCCAAGCTCGGCCGCGAGCTGCTCGCCGACGGCATTTCGGTGAGCACGATCGGGCTCGGCCTCGGCTACAACGAGGACCTCATGCTTAGGCTCGCGCGCGCGAGCGACGGCAACCACGCCTTCGTCGGCGAGGCCACCGACCTGATCCCGATCTTCAACAAGGAATTCGACGACGTGCTCGCCTCCTGCGCGCAGACGGTCTCGATCGACGTCGAGATGCGCCCCGGCGTGCGCGCCGTGCGCGCGCTCAGCCGCGACGGCAGCATCGACGGCCAGCACGCCAAGTTCCAGTTGAATCAGGTCTACCAGGCGACCGAGCATTACGTCTTGCTGGAGGTCGAGCTCGACAAGGCCATCGCCACCGGCGAGCAGGATCTCGGGCTGGTCCGGGTCGCCTACACCTCGCCGCAGGACGGATCGCGCAAGACGCTCGATGCCGCCATCAACGGCCGCTTCAGCCCGTCGGACGCGGACGTCAAGGCCGGCCGCGACAACACGGTGCTGGAATCCGTGCTCGAGCAGGCGACGCGCGAGCGCACCGCCGCGGCCATCAAGCTGCGCGACCAGGGCCGGCACGAGGAAGCCCGCGCGCTGTTCCAGCAGAATGTTTCCGAGATCAGCGCCTATGCGGCTACCGCGCCGGCGCTTTCGGAGCGCTTGCAGTATCTGCGGAAAGAGTACGGCGCGATCGCCAATGCGCCGGCAGCGGCGGCGCCCGCCCAGTGGAATGCGCAGCGCAAGTTGCTCCGGCAGCTCGATACGACGCAAGCCGGAGCCGCCAGCCGGTACTGACGAGCCTACACCACCGGCGAGCGACCGCCGTCGACGTTGATCGCCGTGCCGGTGACGTAGGAGCCCGCGTCGGACACGAGGAGGCAGGCCAGATTGGCAAATTCCTCGGCGCGCCCGATGCGGCCGAGGGGGATGTCCTTGGCGCGCGCGTTGACGTAGTCCTGCAGCGGGATGCCGGCCTTTTTCGCCGCCTGCACATGCTGGTCGGCCTCGATGAACCCGACCAGCAGCGCGTTGACCAGCACGTTGTGGGGGGCGCCTTCGTGGGACAGCACCTTCGTGAGCGCCATGCCGGCGGCACGCGTAATCGAGGTGGGCGCGCTCCCCCCGCGCGGCGCCTTGGCGCCGATATTGAGAACGTTGATGATCCGCCCCCAGCGCCGCTCCTTCATCTGCGGCCACACCAGCCGGGTGAGCCGGATGGCGGCGAACAGCTTCTGATCGAAGTCCTGCTGCAAAATCTCGTCGGTCAGCTTTTCGAACGCCCCGGTGGCGGACGTACCGGCGTTGTTCACGACGATGTCGATCTTGCCCAACGCCTGCATGGCTTCGTCGTAGGCGCGCCGGACGTCGGCCGCGTTGGCGACATCGCCCTGAATGCCGACGACGCGTCCGCCGCCCCGCGCACCGATCGTCTTGACCGCTTCATCGAGCGCCGCGCGTCCACGTGCCACGATGGCAACGTCGGCGCCGGAAGCGGCGAAGCGGGTCGCGATCGCAAAACCTATCCCTTTGCTGCCGCCGGTGACCACGGCCGTCCGGCCGGCAAGACTGATCTCCATTCTTTCCTCCAGGTGTCCGCTGAACCTTCGCCGCGTCAGTGCCATGCCCGCTCAGGCTGCAGCCTTGCGCGCCACGATACGATGAATCTTCTTGCCCGACGACGCGCTCATGACCTCCTCGTCCAGCAGGACCGTGGCGGCAGACAGCGCGCCGAGCACGATGTCCCTTCCGAACGCTGCGTAGAGCCGTCCATGTGGGTCGCGCTGATCGGAGCCTTCGGTGACGCTCCAGCTCAAGTACAGAACACCGTCCGGGTTGAGGATAGATACCAGCCTGCGAACCGATGGCGCAATCAACTCCCGCGCCAGATGCATGACGACCGTTTCACACAGCACGTTGTCGAACGTGCCCTCGGCGATGCCCGCCAGCTCGGGCAAGGCCGCCGTCTCGAATGCGAGCTGCGGATACCTCGCCCGCGCCTGTGCGAGCAGGCCGTCCGACGGATCGTAGCCCACCGCCGGATAGCCGTTGGCGCACAGCCACGCGACCTCCCGGCCGCTGCCGCAACCAATGTCCGCCGTCAGGCCCGACCTGAAAAAACGCCTGACGAGAGCATGTAGATCGACGGGAGCCGGTTGTTCGTGCCAATCGGCCGCAAACGTCGCCGCGGCCGCGTCATAGGCGAGCAGGGTGTTTCGGTCCATGAGGCCTCGGGAGCAAACCTGGCTTCCGCCGACGGCAGACGGGCGAAATTTACTGTAGAATGCGCCCTTCTTCCTTGCATAGAGGACGACAAATGGAATTCACCGCGCTGTTTCTGGCCGTCACCGTCGTGATGCTGGTCGCCTGGCGAGGCTCGCGGACGCTGGCGCTTGCGCTGTTCGCCGCCGCGCTCGTCGCCTCGGTCGCGACCTATCTGCATCATGCGACGGATGTGCTGAAGCTGTCATTCTGAAGGCGCGCCCATGACCAGATCGCTCGCGGTGACGCTCAATGCCCTCGGTCTCTACGCCGTGGCGCTGGTGCTGGCGGCCGCCTTTGCGGCGCAACTCATCCTCAATGAGCTCCCCTGCCCGCTCTGTCTGCTGCAGCGCATCCAGTTCGCGATGCTGGCGATCGGACCCATTCTCAATGTCCGGTACGGGCCGCGCCCCAGTCATTACGCGGTGTCGCTGCTGGCTGCCGCCGCCGGTGCGGCCTTTGCCATCCGCCAGATCCTGCTGCACATCATGCCCGGCGATCCCGGCTACGGCTCGGCGCTGCTCGGCTATCACTACTACACGTGGGCATTCATCGGCTTCACAGTTGCCATCGTCGTGATCGCCGCCATGCTGCTGTTCGACCGCCAGTTCAAGGACGACGGTGGGGCACAGCCGGTCAAGGTCGGCGCGTTCACCAGCTGTGCTGTCTGGCTGGTGATCGCGCTGACGGCGCTCAACGTGATTGCAACGCTCTTGGAATGCGGCTTCGGCGCCTGCCCGGACAATCCGATCGAATACGAGCTGCTCAAACGCGGTGATATTGGCTCTCACTCCCGCTTGATCGGATTTGGCGATATTTCGTATGCCTATTTTAAATGTTATCAGGACGTGATATTATAATGCTATGACGCGAGATGATCCTGGTCTCGACACCTTGCTCAATCTCGACAGCTTCCTCGCCGAAATTGGCGGTGGCTTTTGGATCAAGATCGCGGCGCGACGCGTGCCGGCGGATACGGCAAGACCATACGGCATCGCCTACACGCTAACTGTGCACGATTCCAGCGGGCGACGGGTTTTCGGGATGGACAATGCCCACCCCATCCATCCAACGCGTGGTCCTTCGGGACGATCGCGCAGCGGGCGCGATCATCTGCACCGTGGGGACACGATTCGGCCTTACGTCTATCGCGACGCCCGCACCCTGCTAGAGGATTTCCGTCGCGAGGTAGAAGCGATATTGCGGAAGGAGGGCATCCGATGAAGAAAAGGGCATTGAAGGTCGGCATTGCGCCGCGGGCAGAAATCATGCGGTACATGCTGGATGTTGGCACAGGCCGGCGCCGCCGCTCTGCGGACGATCCGGACATATGGTTCTCCTCTCTCGAGAGCTTCGCCAAGGTGCTGTCGGAGAAAAACCGCGCCTTGCTGGCACTCATTGCGGAGCGGCGGCCGGAGTCGATCGATGCGCTCGCGACCGAGAGCGGCCGCGCCAAAAGCAATCTGTCGCGTACGCTGCGGACAATGGAGCGCTACGGCTTGGTGCGACTTGAAAAAGGAGACGGCCGCAAGCTCAGGCCGGTTGTGACCTTCGGGCGGGTGGAATTGCGGCTAAAGGTGGCGGCCTGAGCCACCCTCCAAACCGAATTGCTCACTCCCACTCGATCGTGCCCGGCGGCTTGCTCGTCACGTCGTAGACCACGCGGTTGACGCCTTTGACCTCGTTGACGATGCGGGTCGCCACGTCGCCGATGAACTTCATGTCGAACGGATAGAAGTCGGCGGTCATGCCGTCGGTCGAGGTCACCGCGCGCAGTCCCACCACGTAGTCGTAGGTGCGGTAGTCGCCCATGACGCCGACGGTGCGCACCGGCAGCAGCACCGCGAAGGCCTGCCAGATGTCGTCGTAGAGCCCGGCGCGGCGGATCTCCTCGATGTAGATCTCATCGGCGAGCCGCAATATGTCGAGCTTCTCGCGGGTGATCTCGCCCGGGCAGCGGATCGCCAATCCCGGCCCGGGGAACGGATGGCGGCCGACGAACGCGTCCGGCAGGCCGAGCTCGCGGCCGAGCGCGCGCACCTCGTCCTTGAACAGCTCGCGCAAGGGCTCGACCAGCCGCATGTTCATGCGCTCGGGCAAGCCGCCGACATTGTGGTGCGACTTGATGGTGACCGAGGGTCCGCCGGTGAACGACACGCTCTCGATCACGTCGGGATAGAGCGTGCCCTGCGCCAGGAACTCGGCGCCGCCAAGCTTTTTCGCTTCCGCTTCGAAGACGTCGATGAACAGCTTGCCGATCGTCTTGCGCTTCGACTCGGGATCGGTGACGCCCGCGAGCGCGGAAAGAAATGTCTCGGACGCATCGACGTGCACCAGCGGAATATTGTAGTGGCCCCGAAACAGGGCGACCACCTTTTCGGCTTCGGCGAGCCGCAGCAATCCGTGGTCGACGAACACGCAGGTGAGCTGCTCGCCGATCGCCTCGTGGATCAGCACCGCCGCGACCGCCGAATCGACGCCGCCCGACAGCCCGCAAATCACCCTGCCCTTGCCGACCTGGGCGCGGATCTTCTCGATCGCCTCCTGCTTGAAGGCGCGCATGGTCCAGTCGCCCTTGCAGCCGGCGATCTTGCGCACGAAGTTGCGGATGAGCGCGGCGCCGTGCGGCGTGTGCACGACCTCGAGGTGGAATTGGGTGGCGTAGAACTTGCGCGCCTCGTCGGCGATCATGGCGATCGGCGCGTTCGACGAGGTGCCGACCACGCGAAAGCCCTGCGGCAGCCGGGTCACGCGATCGCCGTGGCTCATCCAGACCGGATAGCGCTCGCCTTTGCGCCAGACGCCCTCGAACAGGGCGCAATCCTCGGTTACCAGCACCTCGGCGCGGCCGAATTCGCGGTGGTGGCCGGCCTCGACCAGGCCGCCGAGCTGTTGCGCCATCGCCTGCTCGCCGTAGCAGATGCCGAGCACCGGCACGCCCGCCTCGTAGATGGCGGGCGGCGCAAGCGGCGCGTCCTGGTCCAGCACCGAGGCCGGCCCTCCCGACAGGATCACGCCTTTCGGCCGCATCGCCCGGAACGCCTCGTCGGCCTTCTGGAACGGCACGACCTCGCAATAGACCTTCTCCTCGCGCACCCGCCTTGCGATCAGCTGGGTCACCTGCGAGCCGAGATCGACGATCAGAATCTTGTCGTGGGCGGCGAGCCGGTCCGAGCCGGCGCCGCGAACGAGGGAAGAATCGAGGATGGTCATTTAGACTTATGTGCGGCCGGCCGGGCGTCCGGTCAAGGCCGCCGGCCGGCGTTCACCACAGGCTCCGGCGCTTGGGCCCCGAGCGGGGCTATTTCGTGATTCCGGGCCTGAGCGAACGCCAGCATGAAGATCCGACCATGAAAAAAGTGTTCCGAAGCGCTATAATCGTCACGCTGGTGTCGCGTTACTAAGGAGAAGAGCGATGAGAGTGGTACTGAGTGCGTTTGCCATGTCGGCAGCTTTGGTCGCAACCGACGCATCGGCGCAAGGCGTCAATCTCACCGGCCGATATCGCTGCGTGGAGCTTTGCATAGCACCCCAGCCGGGCCAGTTTGCCTTCATCACCCAAAACGGCTGGGAGCTGAACGTGGTGAACGATGCCGGCCAGGCCTCCCGAGGCTGGGTGGACTATCCAGGTCGCATCTGGATTCAACAGGCGAACCAGGGCGCGATCTATTCCCCCGACGGCATGACCATCCAGTTCGACCGCGGGACGATCTGGCAGCGAGCCCTGGAGCCACCGCCGCCGCCACCGCCTCGACGTCGCCGGTAACCGAGAGCCGCAGCGAGCGTAGGGTGAACAAAGCGAAGCGTGTCCACCGGAGCGCTCCGGTTATCAAATCCCGCTCGGCGCGGCCGCCGTGGTTGCGATCTATACGGAGCACTGGCATCATGTCTCGATGCTGCGCAAGGTCCTGCTGCGAATGCGGAGCTGGCAGAACTACATTTATCTGGAAGGTCACTGATACCAGCGGCAGCCGAGAATGACTCACTCTCACCGTCATCCTGAGGTGCTCGCCTTCTTGGGCGAGCCTCGAAGGGCGACGGCCCCCCGCTATGCCGCGAGCGGCGAGTGCCGGGCCGTTCATCCTTCGAGGCCCGCGAAGACGCGGGCACCTCAGGATGACGGGTCAGGGATTACTGCCGCTGGTATAAGAGGCTGGCGTCGGTTGAATGATGACGTCTGCGGCAGGCAAGAGTGCTTGCGACCAGCACAATACGCAATTGCGCCCGCCGGGCCCTACGCTTCACTGCTTCGGCATCCCTGGGCTCGGCTGTTGCTTCAACTTTCTGACGTCCCGCTCCATCTCGAGACAGGTGAGCCATTCGATGTAGCTCGGCAGATAGGCCTTGGGAGTGATGCAGCGGGTTCGATCGGTGGCGGTGAACTGCGCCCATTGCTTGGCGATCGACTCGCGTGCGGCTTGCTCGCTTTTGCTGCATCCGTCGGTATCCGTCGAGAGGCCGACGCTGACGGCGGCCGCGGCCTTACAGGTAGCCGTTGAACGACGCGGCGGTGCCGACGCGCACCGCCTCGGCCCAGGCCTTCTCGTCCGCCTCCTTGCGCGCTTGCTCCTCCAGCACGGCGAGGCGCGCCCGCGCCTCCGCCAGGTGCGCGCCGGAGCCGAAGTTCTGGATATAGGCGGAGAGCGCCGCCGCCGTGCCGACGCGCAACGCGTCGGCCCAGGCCTTCTCGTCCGCATCGTTGCGGGCCTGCTGCTCCAGCGCGGCGACGCGCTGGCGCGCCTCCGCAACATGCGCCCCGGAGCCGAATCTCTGGATATAGGCGTTGAACGCCGCCGCCGTGCCGACGCGCACCGCGTCGGCCCAGGCCCTGTCGTCCGCCTCCTTGCGCGCCTGCTGCTCCAGCGCCGCGAGCCGCTCGCGCGCCTCCGCGACGTGCGCGCCCGAGCCGAAATTCTGCACATAGGCGGTGAGCGCCGCGGCGGTGCCGGCGCGCAACGCGTCGGCCCAGGCCTTCTCGTCCGCGTCCTTGCGCGCCTGCTCCTGCGACACCGCCTTCGGCTGGGCCGAGGTCTGTTGTGGTGCCGAAGACTCGCCGCAAGCCGACAGCAGGCCCGCGCCCGCAATGAGTCCGGCGACGATGGCGTTACGAACGGGGGCCGCGGATCGCATGCTCATACGAGCCCTTGTAGACGATTCTACCAGCCCCCTGAAGCACGTCCCGCCATTCTACTTCAATCGCGGGCTGGTCGCGCGGCCGCAGACCCGTTGGCGCGGACCCGCGTAATCCGGGCGGGCCGGATTTCGTGCCGGTGCCCGAGCGCATCGCCACCTTCGACAACGACGGCACCTTGTGGGCCGAGCAGCCGATCTACTTCCAGGTGCAGTTCGCGTTCGACCGCGTGAAGGCGACGGCCGCGCAGCACCCGGAATGGAAGACCAAGGCTCCGTTCAAGTTCGTGCTCGCCGGCGACGTTAAGGCACTCGCCGCAGCGGGCGAGAAAGCGCTGTTCGAGATCCTGCGGGTCACCCATACCGGCATGACCACCGAAGCGTTCGCCAAGGACGTCACCGACTGGATCACCACCGCGCGCCATCCGCGCTTCGACCGGCTCTACACCGACCTGGTCTATCAGCCGATGCTCGAATTGCTCGCCCACCTGCGCGCGAACGGCTTCAAGACCTTCATCGTGTCCGGCGGCACCATCGAGTTCATGCGGGCATGGACCGATCGGGTCTACGGCATTCCGCCCGAGCAGGTGGTCGGCTCCTCGTTCGTCACCCAGTTCCAGCTCAGGGACGGCAAGCCGCTGTTGATGCGGCAAGGCAAGATCCGACGGCGACCAGCAGATGCTGGAATGGACCGCCGCCGGCAGCGGCGCGCGCTTCATGGGGCTGGTGCATCACACCGACGCCGAGCGCGAATGGGCCTATGACCGGCAGTCGCATGTCGGACGCGTCGACAAGGCGCTCGACGAGGCGACGCGGCGCGGCTGGACCGTCGCCAGCATGAAGCAGGACTGGAAGGTGATCTTCCCGTTCGAGAAGTGAAGGGCCGTCAGGCAGGAGCAGAGCTCGAAGCTGCTGCGGGAAGGGACACGGTCTATCCCTTCCCGCTCTCGTCATTGGTGAATTGGCACGGGCCGGCCCAGTATGGTTCGCGCGAACTTGCGCGCCGCCATAGGCTTCGCGAAATGAAAGCCTTGGGCCAAAGCGAAACCCATCTCGCGCACGGCAAGAAAATCCATCTGGGTTTCGACGCCTTCCGCGACCGTGCGTGCGCCTACGCCGTCGGCGAGTTCGAGAATCCGTCGGCATATGACCTGTTTCAGGCGATCAGCCGCGCAGCCGGCGATGAACTTTCGATCGACCTTGATCTCCACAAACGGAAAATCTCGAAGCTCCATCAACGCGGGCCATTCCGCTCCGAGATCGTCGATTGAGATGCCGATTTTGTGAAATCGAAGCTGCTTGGCGAGCTCCTTCGCCGGCTCCAGGTTGCGAATGAGATCGACGCCATTGATCTCGATGATCAACCCCTCGAAGGCCGGATGATCCGGCATCTGCCGACACAGCCCACTCACCGATTCCGAATGCTGAAGGAACGCAATTGGCAGATTGATCGCAATTTCAACGTGGCCATGATGGGAAACGAAGTCGCGCCAATCATCGATTGCGCGACCAATCACGAATTCAGACAGCGCGCGGAAGTGGGGGTCGCCGTCATCCGGTATGAAATACGCCGGCGGCACGAGTCCCCAGGTTGGATGACGGATGCGGATGAGCGCTTCGGCGCCGCTCAGGGCTAGCACGCCCACGTCGATTTTCGGCTGATACCATAGTTCAAACCAGCCCGCGTGGAGCGCTTCGGCGACGTCGACCGGAGGGCTCGGCGGCGCTTCGGTAGGCAGCAGCACGCCCACACTGTCGCGCAAATCCTCGTGCCGAAACGGCGTGGGAAGGGCGGGCAGCATCGCAACGCCAAGCTGCTCGCCGAGTTCTCGGACCGCCGCCACCACGAGCGAATCGCGGGGCCCGAGCAGCAGGACCTTGCCGTCGAACTCCCTGGCTGCGAGCCTCTTCAGAATCTCGCCGGCTTCGACCCCGCCGGCCGACAATCCGATCACAACGAGGTCGGGGACCTCCTTCTTGAGCATCGCAGCAAGTTCACTGGCTTGAGCGCATTCGCAAGTGACAAATCCGAACTCTTCAAAAGCCTCGCTAAGGAATGTGCGAACGTGTTGCTTGACATCGGCGATACAGACGCGCGGCATAACCTTTCGTCGGCCGAATATCGCGAGCTTGGACGTTTCTTCCGATCCGTGCTTGTCCATGGCACTACTCCCCTGCGTTGGAAGCAGCGTCTTCTAGCAGCACGTCAGTGCCACAATGCGGCGACGCTCCACGCGCGGGAGTTAACCGATGGTAGTATTAACTCGGACAATGATTGAAGATTTCAAGCGAGGGCACGTAGAGTCATTGCCCGCATGGTTCTATGTCGTCGCTTCCAACTTCAGTGCAAGCAACGCACGGGCACGACGGCCGTACCGGTGGCGCAATCCGGAAGAGCGCCACACGAGCGCGAGGTAAGCGGATGCTCCCGCATCCCGCGGCCGATAATACAGCCAAATAGCAAATAACAGATCACGCCAATCAGAAGGTAGATGGCCACGCGCCTCGACCGACTTGAAAAGGATCAAGGGCCGTGGCCGCCTGCCAATTTCGATCTTGAAGGCACATCGAATATCTCGAAGCCCACCTCGATGGCCGCCGTGGTAGGACTGATCATGGGCCGGCGGTTGCAGACGGTCTTCACGCACGTCCGGAGACGAGCATCCGTGAGAATGAACCGGGCGGAGGTTGTTGCCGTTCTGGTGAGCGTCGCGCTCACCTGCGATTGCGGGCAGGCTCAACCGGCGATTCCCGGCAATCCCCCCATCCCCGATCGAGAGCTGCTGATCGCCACCAAGGAGGCGCCGCCGTTTGCGATGAAGCAGCAGGACGGCACCTGGCGCGGCATCAGCATCGATCTATGGCGCCGCATGGCGGAGCGCTTGCACCTGCGCTACCGATTTTCGGAGCAGGCGACGGTGCAGAACCTGGGCGACGCTGCCCGGACGCGTCGTGGCCATCGGCTGGATGATCGCCTCGGTCATTGCGATCGCGGTGTTCACCGCCGGCATCACCTCGACGCTGACCCGGCGGGAGCTGCAGGGGGTCGTGCATAATGTGAATGACCTGCGGTCCGTTCGCGTCGGCGCGCTGGCAGGTTCGACTTCGGTGGACTATCTCGACCGCCAACGCATTTCACACCGCAGCTTCACCGGCGTGCAGGACGGATTGACCGCATTGCAGGCGGGCGTCATCGACGCTTTCGTCTACGACAAGCCGCTGCTGACCTGGATCGTGCTGCACGACTTTTCAACGACGCTGCGCATGCTGGACATCGTTCTCGACACCCAGAATTACGCGATCGCTTTGCCCAAAGGCAGCCCGCTGCGTGCGATCCTCAACCCGCCGCTGCTGGAGGAGACCGAGAGCGATTGGTGGCAGCAGACCCTGTTCCAGTATCTGGGCAAGAACAGTCGAGTTAGCGCGGTTTCCGCAGCGTGCGCCGCTGTTGCAATTCTCGCTGGCCGAACCGTGAGCGGGGCCCTCGTCCGCCCGATTGCTACCTGCGACAATTTGACTTAAATTGGGTTGTGCAATTTTGCGTCCCAGTTTCAAGTGGTTGTGAGGAGGTCACCCATGCTCAAGACTACGCTCGGAATGCTCGGCGTCGCGGCTGTCGTGCTGCTGGCGGCGTCGTTCGCCAATGTGTCCGCCGAGACCGCGCCGAAGCCGCCGGCCTGCAACACGCTCAAGGAGGAGACGGCGTGCAAAGCCCGCGACGACTGCCAGTGGGTGGCCGCCGTCGTCGACTCCAAGACCGGCAAGGAGAAGCGCAAGGCCTATTGCCGACGCAAGCCGGCCGAGAAGAAGAAGAAGACGACGCGGCCTCGACCCGCTGCGGCGATTCCGGGGCGGCGCGTTTCCTTGCGACCGGGCGCCTTTAGCCCCGTCACGGTTCTCTCATAGTCCGCCCCTGGGTCGCACGAAGCACTGGATCGTGCCTGCCAGCATAAAGAGGTGGGCCTGATCATCCGGCGCAAAGGGGCTTCATTTCTTGGCAACTAGGTAATAACACCTGTCCTAATGAATTTGGGTGACCTCCGAGTGACGGCCCGGAATAGCCGAACTGACCCCTACCCCACCTTCGACCGTGTTTGATCCTGTGCCGCAAATCGCCTCATCGGCGAAATGCGATTCGTCGCACTGCGCCCGCCGGCACCCGCCGTGCGGGTTTATTCTCGACCCGCCATTGCGCTTTACGTCCGACACCCCACCTAGCCAAATACGGGCGAGCAGCGGCTTGTCCGAGAGCTGCGCAAAAAAGACGGCGACGTACCGAAGTCTCCGTTTCCTACAAAAGGCAGCCCTGGTGCCCTCGGCAGGCACAATAACACTCCAAATAGAGTTGCGTTCGGATGCGGGTGCCGCGAGCACCCGCCCCGCTTACGTGTCCGCGCTCCGCGCGGCGCGCGTCCCTCTCATCGAAAGGCGAAAGCCATGCAACTTCCTTCAATCCTGCAGGGCGTGTCGTTGACCCGTCTGCTGCAAGGCGCAGCCGTCGGCGCTATCGTGACGATGATCGTCGGCTTCAACTGGGGCGGCTGGACGCTTGGAAGCACCGTCGAAAAGACCGCGAAGGAGCGAGCCGACTCGGCAGTCGTTGCCGCGCTCGCGCCGATCTGCGTCGACAAGTTCCGCCAGGCGGCGAACGCAGCAACCAACCTCACCGACCTGAACAAGATCAGCTACGTTTGGGACCGGGGCACGTTCATAGAGAAAGGCGGGTGGGCAACAATGCCGGGAGCGACATCACCCGACACCGCCGTGGCTCGGGCTTGTGCGGAGTTGCTCGGTCGACTGCAGTAGGCATTGCGGATCATTGCGCCGTCGGACTGCTGCCTGCGACAACGATTGGAGCAGAACGACAGCTGATCTTCAGGACAATCCGGGCGCGGTGTGCGGATGGGGGGCCAACTCCAGGAGCGTCGTCAGATGTGGTCCAATGTCCAGATCTGGTTCCCTCTAATGACCATCGCTTTGACTGCTGCGATCTGCCTCAGCGTGGTGTCGTTCATCATGGGACGGGCAAAGCCTCAGCCGTAATTCGCGTGATCCTCGGATCGGAGTCCGTTTCGAATCGGCGCGCAGACCGCGCGGACGTCTTGGTGCAGCTTCTGACCTCGGGAGATCTTCGTGACCAATATCAACGATAACCTACCGTACAGCCGCCCGAATCGTATGACGCTGGTGATCGCGCTTGCGCTCGTTCTCGGCGTCGCAGTCATTGCGTTTTGGCCGCAAATATCCGCATTTGCCCATCTCGGCTGAGGCGCAGAGATTGCGGGCCGGGCGGAAAGCGACACCACGGCGATCAGCAGAAAGAGCGTCCCTATGCTCTCGGCCCATATCACGAGCTTCTTGAAGCTCATCCGTGCCCAGCTCGAGGAGACAGCTCGCGGGGTCACCAACTCTCATCACTTCCACAACGTGCAATGCGGAATTGAAAATATTTTGTCTCTCCTCGAGAGGAACAATGACGTCGTTGAAAAAGCCGATCAACTCTCCAGCCGAGCGTCCAACTACATCACACGCCACGATCTGGTCTCATCGAGGATGAGTGATAAGGACGTCAGCGAAGATGCCGATCGCCTGCGCGCCGCTCATGA
>WNFV01001092.1_pt1 | contig 61443 bp, 54 predicted proteins | sample 5400101 | NCBI WGS metagenome assembly WNFV01 (sample SAMN13153361, study PRJNA577476) | soil metagenome | isolation source: 115 cm soil or saprolite under grassland replicate 1 | place: USA:California | collected 2016-06-15
CTGGGCGCCATGGCGGCGGCATGTCGTGAGCCTTGCCCCTTCATGTACGCGGTTGATGCGCGTCGGCTTCGTCCGCTCCCGCTCAAGTAACGGAGGGACCGACCCTAGCGGTCGCGCTCCCGTTTCCACTCCTCGGCCTTCTCGTCGATCTCCTTCTTGGGAACCCGGACGAGCTTCCTTGCGAAGCGTTCGAAGCGGGAGCGCTCGGCGTCCTCGGGCTTCGGCGCGTCGGGCTCCGGGGCCTTCTGCTCAGGCATGGGCGTGCTCAGTCAGGCTCACGTCCTCTGCCGGCCACGCGATGCCCTCGGGCTCTCGGCCTTCGGCCTCGGCGGCTTCCCACTCCTGCTCGGAGCAGACCAGTACCACCTGAAAGTCGCGGCCCATGACGACGCCCGTCACGGCTCGACGGGGCAGCAAGTCCCCGAACGCTGACCGTGCGAGCACCTTGCTACCAGGCAGAATGCGCTCCATCGGCCCCACCTCCCGACCCGACGCTAGCCCAAGCCATCGCGTGTGCCAAGAAGTGTCCTCCCTCAGTTTGACGACGGCACGCGACGTGGCTCACAATCCGGCCTACGTCTTACCATAGGCCAAAGGAGCACGAGTTGGAGACTCAGCAGTGGTGGACGCCGCCGTACGGGATCCCCTGGAGCACCATGCTCCACGCTGTCGAGAAGATGGGCCAGGACGGCCTGCCCAACCGCATCGACCGCAGCTACCTCGGCAACCTCTCCGGCAACGTCCAGACCTACCTGATCGCCGCCTTCAAGTCGTTCGGCCTCATCGCGGAGGAGGGCAACGCGGTGCTGCCGCCCTTGAAGGAACTTGCCGCCAACGAGGCCGAACGCCCCACCCTCATCGCCGGACTGCTGCGCTCCTACTACCCCAAGGCGGTCGAACTCGGCAAGACCAACGCCACCCTCGACGAGCTGTCCGACCTGTTCGACGCGGAGTACAACGTCAAGGGCGCCACCAGGATCAAGGCGATCCGCTTCTACCTGAACGCTGCGGTCTTCGCCGGGGTCCAGACCAGCCCGCTGTGGAAAGCGACCCGAGGAGGTTCTGGCGCTCCCTCCACGCCCAAGCCCAAGAGCCGGCCCCTGCGGCCCCTGCGGCCCCGCGCGAGGCAGCCGCGCGATGACCAGGGCACGACCGGGGCGGCGCAGCAGGGCGACGCCTACACCGTGTCGCTCCGCTCGGGCGGGGTGGTCGGACTGTCCGTGGACGTGAACATCTTCGAGTTGTCGGTCGAGGACCGCAACTTCGTCATCGGCCTGGTGGACAAGGTGAAGGGCTACGACGCGGGCCAGCCACCAACGCCCGGCGACCTGGACGGCAAGATCACCGAGGAGGCCGATAGGCTGCCCTGACGCGCCGAAGCCCTGGCGGTTCAGGCCAGGACCCCGGCGAAACTCGGGAGGTGGAGGTCCGCTACCACGGCTCCATCTCCCAGCACCGCCCCTGTAGCTCAGTGTGGAAGAGCACCGGTTTCGTGAACCGGGTTTGACGCAGGTTCAAGTCCTGCCAGGGGCACGACCGAACCTGCGCTACGTGGGGGCAGCACCCTGAGGGTAGGGCCTAGCGGCTAGATTGTCGAGCTTATGCCTTACCAGTCAGCCCCGCGTAGGTCAGCCGCCTGCCGGCCGCCGTGCCGAGCACTTCGAGGAAGCGCTCCAGGTCGGTCAGCTCGCGCTCGTTGTAGGTGAACACCCGCTCATCGATGTAGCGGAACAGGTGCCAGGGCTGGACGGAGACGTAGGTGCCGTGCAGGCCGCGCTTGAGCAGCGACCAGAAGTTCTCGACGCCGTTGACGTGGACCTGGCCGTCGACGTACCGCTCGGCGTGGTCGACGACCTGGTGGTCGTACTCGCCGGCAAGCCCGGCGTAGGCGTGGAGGGCGTCGGAGTAGACCGCGGAGCCCTTCTCGACGTTCTGGCGGACGCCGCCCTGGAGAGTGGCGCGACGCGTGTCGGGCACGACCACGGCGCGGACCTCGCCGCCGCGCTGGAGCACCCCGGCGACGATGGTCTTGTCCTTGCCGCCCGTGCCGGTGATCTTGCGGGCGCGGGTGCGCTTGTGCATGTTGCGCGCCTTGCCGCCGATGAAGGTCTCGTCGACCTCGATCTCGCCGTCGAGCTTGGCGAAGGTGCCCGTCTGCATGGCGAGCCGGATGCGGTGGAGCAGGAACCACGCCGACTTCTGGGTGACCCCAAGCGCCCGGCCCATTTCGTGCGAGGAGACGCCGTTCTTGGAGTTGGCGATCATCCACATCGCGGCGAGCCACTTGTCCAGCGGGATCGCGGAGTCCTCGAAGATGCTGCCGACCTTGACGGAGAACTGCCGCTTGCAGCTCTTGCACTTCCACAGCCGGCGGGTCGTGAGGTAGGAGTGCTCGGTCCCGCCGCACCGGGGGCAGACCGGGCCGTTCGGCCAGCGGAGCCACGCCACGAACTCGACGCACACGTCCTGGTCGGAGAAGTAGCGGATGGCCTCGATGAGGGTCTTCGGGAGCTGCCGTCCTGCGTCCATAAGGTGAGTCTACTACCTCACCCTAGGTGAGTCAAGTATATCGTTGCCCTGAGAAGCGTCCGTTGATCCTCGTGCTTGCCGTCGCCGCCTACGCGGTCCTTGCACTGGGCTACTCGCTGGCCCAGTGGAGCTACGCCGTCCGGTTCCGGCGGGAGTGGCTCGAGGAGGAGCTGACCTACTGCCGCTTGCACGCCGTTACAGCAGCGGCAAGTCCGCATCCCCGTCGGTCGACGTCATCGTGCCGTGCTACAACGAGGAGCCCGAGATGCTCGAGGCCTGCTGCTCGGCGCTCGAGCGACAGGTCAAGCAGTACCCGGGCCGCATCCACATCTGGATCGTCGACGACGGCTCACGGAGGGTGTCCGCGCTCGAACCCATCTACCGCAGGTTCGAGGCACTGCCAGGCTGGACGGTGCTGCGCCACGAGCGCAACCGCGGCAAGCGCCGCGCCCAGGACAGCGCCTTCCGCTTGGGCACCGGCGACTACGTGGTCACCGTAGACTCCGACACGACCCTCGAGACCAAGTGCATCATCCGCCTGGTCGACGGGATGGAGCGTAACCCGAAGGCGGGCGCCATCAGCGGCCAGGTCACCGCACGCAACGCCGCCGCCAACCGGCTTACGGCCCTGATCGATCGCCGCTACGAGTTCTTGTTCCAGCAGGAGAGCGCGGCGCAGAGCTGGCACAGGACCGTCACATGCTGCTCCGGCCCCGTCTCGATCTACCGGCGCCGGGTGCTCGAAGGGATCTGGAACAGCTACGTCGAGGACCGCTTCCGGGGAAGGCTGCGTCAGTTTGGCGACGACCTCAAGCTCACCCTGCTGGTCCTCGAGGAGGCCTACGACTCGCTCTACTGGCCGTCGGCCAAGGGGCTGACGATCGTGCCCGAGACCCTCCTCGGCTACGCGCGCCAGCAGGTGCGCTGGAATAAGAGCTTCTACCGCGAGCTGCCACGCACCCACCACGCTCTTCGCGTGCACCTGTCATGGCGCTTCCTGGAGCTGCAGCGTGCTCGTTACCTTGGGCGCCGCTCCCGCTATCTGGGCTGGTCCGGTGCCCATCGCTACATTCGCTTTGAGTTGGTCGCGCGTGCGCTGGTGCCACTGCTACCGCAGGTCCTGCTCGCGGCAAGCGCATGGTTCGCCCTGGCCGGCCGGGGCGTCGTCCACCTGCTGCCGCTGATGGCCATGATCGCGGTGATGCTGCTGCACGCCCTGGTCATCGGGCTCCAGGCTAGGAGCTGGACGTTCCCACTGCTCTACGGACCGCTCCACCTGGTCGTGCTCGCCCTGGTCAGGCTACGCGCCTTGGCCACGCTGGCGGACAGCCGCTGGGGCACGCGTGGACCTCCGGACGCGGGTGATCCGGCGCACGCGGTGACAGCGGTCAAGCCGGGTCCGTCTCCACGCTCGCAGCCGGCCTCCGAGCGCGCAGTGCCTCGAGCTTGCTGGCCGCGATCACGTTGCCCTTGCGCTCGTACAGCCTGCTCGCGTGGTGGAGCGCCTTGACGGCGTCAGCGTCCTTGCCGATTAGTCGCAGGACCTCGGCCTGGTCGGCCAGGGCCTCGGCCTGGGTGTCGGGCTGCTCGCAGCTCTCGGCCCGGGTGACCGCCTCCCGGGCCAGGTCTTCCGCCTCGGCCAACTCGCCCCGGCGGGCTAGGATGATGGCCCGCAGCGCACGCCACTTGATCTGCGAGTCGAGCTGGCTGGTGGCCGCGAGCTCCTCGCAGATCCGGGTGTAGTGCTCCGCCTCCTGGTCGTTGCCCTGCGCGATCAGGGCGCGGGCGAGCATCGCGGCAACGGCCGCGAGCGGCCCCGTGCCACCCATCTCCACCAGCGCCTCGTAGCCTGTCCGGAGGGTCGCCTCGGCGGCCGCCGGCTCGTCGGCGAGCAGCTCCACCAGCCCGTCGGCCACCGAGTCCGCCGCGGCGGTGAGCACCTCGCCGAGATCGATCTTGATGTCGCGCGCCTGCTGGTTGAGCCGGCGGGCCAGCTCGAAGTCGCCGCGCATCGCCGCCGCCCGCCCCAGGACGCTCAGCGTGCCCGCCTGCAGGCTGGCGATGTTGCGGGCGCGGGCCCAGTCCAGCGTCTCCTCGGCGTAGCCCACCACCTGGTCGAGCGGGGTCGGGCCCCAGAACTCGATGATGCACAGCAGCCGGCGGGCCTTGGCCTCCAGGTACTCGAAGCCGTTGCGCTGGGCAAGCTCGACCGCCCGCCTTGCCTCGGTCTCCGCCACGCCGGTCCGTCCGACGGCGAAGTTCACGTAGGCGTTGAGGCGCCGGGCCTTGGCCAGGCCGAGGTCGTCGCCGGCCTTGACGAACAGCAGGATCGCCTCCTGGATCTCGCTCGTGCCGCCGAGGATGCGTTCCGGGTCGCGGAACGACATCACCTCCAGCAGCCCCAAACGCGCGTGCATCAGCAGCGTCGGCTGCCTGGCCACCTTGGCCGCCTCGACGACCTGCTGGTAGGCCTCGACCGCGCGGCCGAGCTCGCCGGCCTCGGTGCGCGCGTCGGCCAGGTCCAGGGCGGCGTCCAGGCGCGCCTGGTGCCCCTCGGGCAGCAGCCAGACCGCCCGTTCCAGCAGCTTCGAGGAGACCTGGATGTTGCCGCGGTTGGCGGCCCGGCGGCCCGCTGCCGCAAGCCGCTCGCCCGCCCGCTGGGCGACCTGGCGGTCCTCCTCGTCGTCGAAGCCCAGCTCCAAGCGATACTGGTAGGCCTCGGCGAGGTGCAAGCCGACCAGCTCGTCGAACTCGGACATCCGCGCCGGGCTGGCGGCGGTCTCCAGCCAGGTGGCGTAGCGCTCGTGCAGCTCGGCCCTCGTCTCCTTGAGGATCCGCTCATAGGCGGTCTCGCGCATGAGCACGTGACGGAACTTGTAGGCGTCGCCGCTCTCCTCGGCCGGGAGCAGCGGCGCCGGGTCGAGGTCGCGCTGGACCAGCTCGCGGCTGGCGAGCGCCTCCAGTGCGGCCTCAACCCGGCCCTGGTCGGGTTCCGGGGTGAGCGCGAGCACGTCGGCGACGTGGAACTGCTTGCCGACCACGGCGGCGCGCTGGATCACCGCGCGCTCGTCCGGGCCGAGGCGGAACAGCCGGTCGCTCATCAGGTCGTCGATGGTCGGCGGGGCGGGCAGATTGTCGAGCGCCGCGTCCTTGCCCTCGGCGAGGAGGTCCTCGAGCAACGCCACGCACTCCTCGGCGTACAGCGGGAAGCCTTCGGACAGCTCGGCGATGCGGTCGGTCATGCCGGCGATGCGCTCGTGGACCGCTGGGTCGAGCTGCTTCTTGTCGAGCACGCGACCGATGTGCTCCCGCTCCTCGGCCATGCTCAGCGGTGACAGGCTCAGCGAGAAGGAGTTGAGCTTGGCCCCGGCCCAGCCCCGGCGGCGCTCCAGCAGCTCCTCGCGGGCGATGCAGACCAGCATGAGCGGGGCGTCGCGGATCTCCTCGGCGACGTACTCGATCGCGTCCAGCAGGGTCGCGTCGGCCTTGTGCAGGTCGTCGATCAGGATCACCAGCGGCCGCTCGCGCGCCAGGACCTCCAACAGCCGCCGCAGCGCCCAGGCGATCTCGGTCTGGCTGCCCGCGCCGGCGCCGACGCCCAGCATCTGGGCCACGCCGGTGGTGATGCGGGCCGCGCCCGGCGCGTCACCGACCAGGGCGCGCAGCTTGTCGTAGGCGGCCGAGGGCGGGTCGGTGGCGGCGATGTCGGCCGCCTGCCTGATCATCACGACCAGCGGCCAGTAGGTGACGCCCTCGCCGTAGGGCGGGCAGTGGGCGGCCAGGACCCTGGCCTGGTCGCCGATCGTGTTCCAGAACTCTTCCACCAGGCGGGTCTTGCCGACGCCGCCAGGACCGAGCAGCCGCACCAGGTGGCAAGTCTCCTCCGCGACGGTGCGCTGGAACAGTTCTTCGAACAGCTGTACCTCCCGGGTCCGGCCGACCAGGGGAATGTCGGTCAGCCGGCGCCGGTGCGTCGCCTCGCGGTCGATGTCGATCAGCCGGTAGGCGGAGACTGGCTGCGGTACGCCGGGCGGCTTCAGCAGACCAAGGAAGTCGACCGTGACCACGTCTCGGACGAACTGCAGGGTGGCCTGGCTGAGGACGATCGAGTGCTCCTCGGTGTCGAGGTTCATCGCGACGGACTGCAGTCGGTGCGCCAGGTTGGGGATTTCGCCTCGCACGTCTTCCGGTCCAGCGTCCGGGCCTACCAGGGCCTCGCCGGTGTGGACGCCCATACGGACCTTGACGGTTACCGAGTACTGCCTGGACACCTCGCGATCCAGCTCGGTGAGGGTGTCGCGGAGCTCGTGGGCGGCCCGCACCGCCCGCAGGGCGTGGTCCTCGTACCAGACAGGCACCCCGAAGACGATCAGCACGCCATCGCCCACGATCGCGCCCGCGGCGCCGCCGAGCCGCTCGGCCACCCTGCGGATTACCTGGTGGTAGCTCGCCATGAGCCGGTCGTTGACCTCAGGCTCCAGGCGGTCAGCCGTCTCCACCGAGCGGACCATGTCACAGAAGATCACGCTGATCCGCTTGAAGCCCCGGTCACCGACCGGCGCGCCCGCCCGTGGGTTGGGCCGCTCCGGCTGGGCATCGCGGGCGTCGGGATCCACGTCGCTGGTCTCCCGCGGCTCGGCCCCGGCTCGGCTCTCGGGCGCCGCCTCAGTGAGCCGCTTGCCGCAGTGGCCGCAGAACCTTGCGTCGTCGCGCGCCTGCGCGCCACACGACGGACAGAAACGAATCGGTCCGGCGTGCAGCCCGGAACGCTCACCTGAGACAGAAGTATCGGACATCGTACTCCCGGCGAGGAGACGTACCGGCCACCTTGGACCCTATCGAAGGCGGGACAACCACTGGTCGCGTGTTCGTCTCGGCCCCGACCCGCCTGGAAAGGTCGATGTCGATCCGCCAGGGATGCCGATCCGGCTTGCGACGCGAGTAGAAATGTAGTCAATAGGGCCCGACGATATGCCGATGCCTGAGCCGATTCGAAATCGTCGGCCCGCGTTAGCGAGAGATAAAGCGATATAACACCACCTGGTCACGTCATAACGATTGACGATCTACCACGAAACGTTCCTCAACAGGTGTCAGCTCGGCGACAAACATCTGAGCCCAGAGGCGATAGGACAGCAGTCCAGAGGGCAGCTGACCAGGAGTTCGGGTTGTTCACGGTGTTGCGCGAGCTTGGGCGAGAAGGGCATCGTCCATCGTGGTACGCTCCCACGCCGTGTTTGGTAGCAGTGCGAGCAAACGAGCCTAGACGGGCATTCGATCGCGTCGTGAGGTTGACAGGGGGGCACGGTGGCGGGGAAGGCGGGATGAGCCGACTCGTGGGTGACCACCGCGAGTCGTCTGAGCTTCCCCGAGCGTCTCGAGCGTCTACCGAACGCAAGTGATCCTACGGATTCGGAGGCCGTAGTTGCCAACAGAGGCCCTATCAGGAGCGGCGGACGTCTACAGGCTTCTCTCCGACGAGAGGGTTCCGTGGACTGACTGGTCCATCAGCAACGTACTGGCCGTCGAGTTGATGGAGCATCTGGCGAGAGTAAAGCCGAAGCGGATCCTCGAGATCGGCAGCGGAGCCTCAACCGTCCTGCTCGGCCTTCATGCGGCGAGGCATTCCGCCCAAGTGGTCAGTCTGGAGCACTTGGACACGTACTACAGCCAGACCAGACGCTCCCTCGAGACGTTCGATCTGCTCGACCACGTCGATCTCAAACTCGGCCCGCTGCGGAGCCGCCGTTTTTCAGACGGCGAGGACCATCTCTGGTACGACGTGGCCCTGGAAGGACACTTCGACTTCGTGTTCGTCGATGGTCCTCCCAAGCAGAATGGGCGGCAAGGTGTCCTGTTCGCAATCTTCGACCATCTCGCACCGGGGTGGGAGATCTGGATGGACGACGGCCTGCGCAACCACGAGAATAAATGCATGAAGCTCTGGCGCAGCCACTATCAGTTCACCTCCTCCCGACTCGACCTCCGCTCCGCTCGGCTACGCGACAGCAAGGGCGTCTGGGTCATGCGCGACGCCCAGATTCCACACCGCCGCTTGCCCGCTGCAGTGCCCGGAAAGCTCGGGATCGGCATTCTCGGCAACGGCAATCCTGATCGGCTTCGCCGCACAGTCACATCGCTGGAGCCGTACGTTCCCGCGGAAAGCCGCGTCGTCATCATGGCGGAAGACCAGCAAGCGACTCAGGAGGTAGTGAGGTCGCTCCAGGTAAAGCCGCAGCTCTTGCCACGTCCTGGGGGGCAGCCGCCCGAGCGTCTCGTCGGGCAACTCGTCAGCGAGGTGCTTCGAGATCGCGATGTCCGTTTCGTGCTCCAGGTCGACGAGGCTTGGGACTTCAAGACGCTCGACGAGACCTGGCTCACCCGGGCGCTCAGACTTCTCGAAGAGCGGGTTGACATCGAGCAGGTGCGCCTCTGCCACCGTCTCGACACCGGCCAGCGACAGGGCGAATCGAAGCGAGGACGGCGGCAGCGTGCGGGCGATCAGCCTTCGGAGGGCGGCTACGTGCTGGAGGGCTCAGTGCGGTTCGCCCTCGAACCGAGCCTCGTCACAGCGGCTGCCTTGCGATCCAGGATGAGACGCCTGAGTAGTTGCAAGCTGCGCACGGCACAGCTCTCTCCGGGAGCGTTCCGCCGCCCACCGGAAGCGGTCGGGAGCCACCACTCCAAGCGGCCACTTGGCCGACAGCTTGCACTGCCGCTGACCCTGACGTCTATCTTTCTCGTTGCTGTCCGCCAATGGTGGGGTTCGGCACTTGGCCGCAGGCGTCGAGATAGGTGACTTCGAACGGCGAGCCTGGGGCCTTGCGGGCTCCGATCATTCCGCCAGAGGCAGGCACGGTGGAACCAGCGCTATGGCGCCTCCTCGGCTACCCAGGATCGCTGGCTGCTCGCTTTCCGAGTCATCCAGTTAACGTGTCCCAAGGTAGCGAGCGCGTGTACCCTCACCGGGAGCAGCAGAGCGACATACAGTGCGCCGTACCAGAAGAACATTGGATCACGCATTTGGACGACAACGAACACAGCGTGCACGATCGCCATCGCAGCCAGACGAGTGAGGAATTGAGCGAGATCGTCACCTGACAGCATCAGTTGACCAGCGCAGATGGCGCTGGCAAGAATGAGCAGGAAAGGCAACAGCAACTGTGCGGTCACGTCCCAGGCGAGATAGAACCGGCGTCTTCGCCAGAGGTTGGGCACTGTCCATGCCAGCTCGCGATAGAAGGTTCGGTTCCAGCGAATCTGTTGGCGCACGAATTCGAAGATCGATGTTGGGACATTCGTGAAGGCTTTGGCTCGGTGCTCGAAGACGGTCCGGTAGCCAGCCGCGAGAACGAGATTGGCTAGGTGGTTGTCGTCGCCGTTGGTGCAGTGACGACCGCGGATCCTTTGTCCTAGATAGGAAGACCAGACCTGCCGCAATATCGAGCGCCGGTAGATCGAGAACGGCCCTGCACAGCAGAGCACCGCGCCGTGGAAGCTCTGCGCTGCCCGCTCCTCGCACAAGAGGTCGTAGCGCTTCCGTATGAGCCGGGTGAGCCAACTGGCGGAGACGTTCCAGACTCCTACAGTGCCGGTGGCGCCTCCGACGTCGTCCGCCAGGATTGCTTGGACGAGCCGCCGTACGCCATCCGGATCGATTCGCGTGTCCGAGTCGACCGTGAGTACGAACTCCCCGTTGCCTCGCCAGAGTCCGGAATCCTGGGCTCTCCGTTTCCCCTGGTTCGCGGGATGACGCACCACGTCCCAGCCGTCACGGTACTCGAAGCGGCGATAGGTCGGCTCGAGGTCATCGACATTGTGCGAGCCGTCATCGACGAGCCAGGCGCAGAGCCTGCCTTCGTACCGCTGTGCGGCGATGGACTCGCAACAAGCCAATAGCAGCTCCGGACGCTCGTTGAAGCAGGGGATGAGGACGTCCACGCTCGGCCACTTCCCGCCTGGGGGGGTCGCGGTCGGCTCGCCGTCGGCTTGCATGCTTCTGTACGCATAGAGGCGCTGGAGTGTCGACTGCCCGAAGACCAGGAGCAGGTACACCCAGAAGACGATTCGCAAGCTGGTGAGAGACAAGGAGTACATGAGCGGGCAAATGGCTCGCGTTGGACGCGAGCCATCCTGGATCAGACCTTGGAGCCCCGGAGATGCTGGCGCTTCTGCTACGCCGTCTTGCTTGCCTGACGCTGTGCGTGCGCATTATATGTGACTAGGCCGTAGCGTCCAAGATGGCAGAAGCAGTCTGTTTGCTCTAGAAGTAACCGTTCAGGCCTGCGCAGCAGCTCACCTGGCCATCAAGCGCCCATCTGCCCTGCGACCGTCCGCAGCCTGACATCACTCGTCCACCCCGGATGGGAGCCTCGTCCTCGAGTGGCCGCTCCCGGGAGTTGACCATGGCGACCTGTACCCACTGCACGACAGAGAACCCGGATGAGGCATTCTTCTGCATGAAGTGCGGAAACCGCTTGCCGGCACAGGGTCGCGAGGCGTCAAAGGTGGTCACGATCGTGTTCACCGACGTCATCGACTCCACCAAGCTTGGTGAGAAGCGGGACCCCGTCGTTCTCCGGAGTGTGATGACCTCGTTCTTCGCGACCGCCCGGCAGGTGTTCGAGGAGTACGACGGGACCGTGCAGAAGTTCGTGGGTGACGCGGTGGTTGCGGTATTCGGAGTGCCGACGATGCGGGAAGACGATCCGTACCGAGCCGTGAGGGCGGCCTACAGCCTCCACGTCCAGTTGCCCGTCCTGAACGCACGACTCAGGCGCGAGCACGGCGTCACGCTCAGGCTGCACACGGCGGTCAACACCGGTGAGCTCAGCATCGACGATCCGTCTGCCCCGTACGCGATCATGCTCGGCGACGCGGTGACCGTTGCGGCACGACTGGGCCAGCAGGCGGCCGACGGGGAAATCCTGATCACCGATGTTACCTATCGGATGGTCCGCCAGGCGATCGATGCCGAGCAGCTCACGGCGCCGGTCGCCCTGCGAGGAAGGAGCGAGCCGGCCATTGCGTGGAGGCTCCTTGGCATTCATGACATGCAGAGTTGGATCGCTCCTCGGCTCTCTGCCTCTCCGTTGGTGGGGCGTGACTTGGATCTCGAGGTTCTCGACCTGCAGTACAGACGGGTCGAGCGGGACGGGCGCTCGCAACTGGCGGTGATGCGCGGCGACGCCGGCGTCGGCAAGTCCCGTCTGGTCGAGGAGTTCACTCGAGCGGTTCGGGGGAAGCGGAACGCGAGCATCCTGCATCTGCGTTGTGTTCCGGGACACGGTGGTCAGGACACTGTCGCGCCGATCAGGGACATGCTGCGCCAAGCTGTCCGCGCACACCAGAACGACTCTCCCGAGCAGATCCACGATCGGCTGACGGAGATCATCGACGACGAGCGGGTCCTTGCTCACACGCGGGCGGTCCTCGGCCTTTCCGACAGCACGAGCACAGTGGACGAACTCAACCGCGCCCTGCGCCGGGTCCTCGAGTCCCTCTCGCAGAGTGGCACGGTGGTGATGGTGGTGGACGACCTCCACTATGCAGAGCCGAGCCTGCTGGACTTCATCGAGCACGTCGCCGGCTCTTCGCGTCCCGCCCCGATCCTGCTCCTTTGCACCGCCCGACTGGAGTTCTTCAACGAGGATCAGGCCGGCAACGGGTGGGCGACGAACCTGAGCAACCACATCTCCGTCTCCCTCGGCCCCCTGACGGCGTCCGACACCGAGCAGCTGGTCGAGCACCTCCTGAGTCGCGGCGAGGTCAGTCCCCAAATCAGGACGCGCATCGTAGAGGCGACAGAGGGGAATCCGCTCTTCGTCGAGGAGTACGTCGCGATGCTGATCGAGAGGGGATCTCTGCGCCTGGTCGGCGAACGCTGGGAGGCCACCGCCGACCTGGACGCGGTCGATACGGTCTCGAAGATCGGGCAGGTGCTCGGTGCCCGTCTCGACCAGCTCAATGAGACCGAGCGCGCTGTGATCGATGCCGCCGCGGTCATCGGCAGGCAGTACACCGCGGAACAGGTCACCGCGCTGGTGCCGTCCATCGACGAGGAGGCGGCCAGTACCCTTCTGGATCGCCTCGTCCAGAAGGAGTTCTTGCGCCTGACCACGCCCGCGGCCGTAACCGGTCACGGCGCGCGGGAGCGCTTCCGATTCCGGCATGGGCTGATCCAAGAGGTGGCCTACCGGAGAGTCGTCAAGACGATCCGTGCCAAGCTCCACGAAGACTTCGCCACGTGGCTCGAGCAGGCGTCAGGGTCCGACCGGACGATCGCCTTCCACCTGGAGCAGGCATACGACTACCGGATCGAAGTGGGCAGTAACGACGATGAGGCCACACGCGAGCTCGCGCGGCGCGCCGGTGAACGGCTGGCGGCGGCCGGCCGGGGCAGGGCATCGCACGAAGAGCCCCCGACCAGTGCCGCGGCCCTGCTCACCCGGGCAGTCGAGCTGCTTCCCGAGGGGCATCCGCAACGGCTGACCGCCTATCTCGACCTCGCCGACGCACTCCGGAACAGCGATCTCGACAAGGCGATCGAGACCTATGACCATGTGGAGGGGATGGCGAAGAGGGCCGGCGAGGAAGGCGTTGCCATGCACGCCGCGCTCGGACGGCTTGAGGTGCAGTGGTACAACGGCCTGCGCAGCGACTGGGACGAGAGCCGCCCGGAAATCGACCGCGCGATCATGATGTTCTCCGACGCCGACCCGCGTGACGATCTCGGCTTGGCCAAGGCCCGCCGCCTGCTTGCCAACATGTACGCCGCGAAGGGCAAGTCGACGCTCGCCAGGGAGCAGGCGGAACAGGCCGTCCGGAACGTCGAGCGTGTGGGTGACGACCGGCTTCAGGCGCAGATCAGGCGTTTGTACGGTGTGATTCTGTTCTGGGGTCCCGCACCCCTGGACGAGGTGGTGGAGCAGAGCGAGCGTGCCGTTGAGTGGGCGAAGAGCAAGGGCATGTACACCTTGGAGGCCGGCGCCCTGAGTGTACTGGCCCGGGCCGCGGCGATGCGGGGCGATTTCGAGAAGGCAAGGGAGCTGAACCAGCAGGCGCGCAGCACTGTCGAGGAGGACGAGGGAGACCTCCTGACCGCTGCCGCCGACACGATCTCCCAGGGCCTGATCGAGCTGCTGGCCGAGGACATCCCGGCTGCCGAGCGGGTTCTGCGCCGAGGCTATGAAGCGCTGGAGGAGCGCCACGCGACCACCTCCCGTGCCAACGTCGCCGCGTTGTTGGCTCGCGCACTTCTCCGTAGGGGGCGATTCACGGAGGCGGAGCACTTCACCCAGATCTGCGAGCGCCTCACCGCCATTGGACAGCTCGACACACGCATCAAGTGGCGCGGCATCCGGGCCATCGTCCTGGCCCGTCGTGGCAAGCTGCAAGAAGCCGAAAAGCTCGCCAGAGCGGCGGTCAAGCTCGCCCAGGATTCGGAGCAGCTCGACTCCCAGGCGGAGGCGCTGGTCGACCTTGCACAGGTCCTGCGCCTGCACGCCACGCCGGCCATGGACAAGGAGGCCACCGGGCTGATCGCCCAGGCGGCGGAGTTGTACAGAAGGAAGGGCAACCTCGTCGCCGAGGCGCAAACGAGGAATGCGGCAGAACCGCCGGAAAGTGTCGGCAAGCTGACACCAAGCCTGTCGTAGTCCGGACGGTCAGCTCGCTCCCGGGCCGTCACGCTCTTGACGGGATGCGATCCCGTCAGTACCTCGTCCGAAGGGCGATGATGACGCCGTGCGCCGACTCCGGCGATGCATCGTGCAGCTTGGTTTCCTCCGCACATCTGGCTGGGTGGTTCTCCCGCTGGCCTTCCTCGCCAGCGTGATCCGGTACGGCAACGACGGGGTGGACCTGCTGGGCGCTCTCGTATGCGTTCTGCTGCTGTGGTCGCAGCGGCACTGGCTTCCGCTACTCGCCGCGCGATGGACAGGAGCCGTTCCGCCGAGGTCACGCTGACCTGATCGCCAGGTGGCGGGTGCTCAGCCTGCATCCTGTAGCTTGCGTGGCAACCAGTCCGGACTTGGCTAGCCATAGCGCAGATCTGCTGGCGTCTGTCTACTAGAGCGCCCAGGCACGACCGGCCTCTCGGGCTTGCATGACCGGACGGGTCATCCTGACAGCCCGATCGAGGTATGGACATGCCGGTGACACGGTGGTGGGCTGAGCGGGCCTGGCTCGGGGGCGAGCGGGTGGCCGAGCGGGTGCTGATCGAGACCGACGGCGAGCGGGTCACCGCGGTCGAGGCGGGCCGGGACGCCCCTCCGGAAGCCCGGCGGCTCCCCGGGCTGGTCCTTCCCGGGCTGGCCAACGCGCACTCGCATGCCTTCCACCGCGCCCTGCGCGGCCGCACGCACGGCGGCCAGGGGGACTTCTGGTCCTGGCGGGAGCGGATGTACGCGCTGGCGTCGCGGCTGGAGCCCGACAGCTACCTGGCGCTCGCCCGGGCGGCCTACGCGGAGATGGCCCTCGCCGGCATCACCGCCGTCGGCGAGTTCCACTACCTCCACCATCCGCCGGGCGGGGGTCGCTACGCCGACCCGAACGTCTTCGGCGCCGCTCTGGCGGCCGCGGCCGCCGGTGCCGGCATCCGCCTCACCCTGCTCGATGCCTGCTACTTGCAGGCCGACGTGGACGGCAGCCCGCTGGCCGGGCCGCAGCTCCGCTTCGGCGACGGCGACCCGGAGGCCTGGGCGGCGAGGGTCTCCGCCCTGGACGACGGCGCCGTGCGCGTCGGCGCGGCGATCCACTCGGTGCGGGCGGTGCCGCCGGCCGCCATGAGGGTGGTCGCGGCCTGGGCGGGGGAGCGGGGCGCCCCGCTGCACCTGCACCTGTCGGAGCAGCGGCGCGAGAACCAGGCGTGCCTGGCCGCCACCGGCCTGACGCCGGCCGCGCTCTGCGCCGAGAACGGCGTGCTCGGCCCGCGCGCCACCGCCGTGCACGCCACCCACCTGGAGGACGGCGACGTGGAGCTGCTCGGTGGCGGCGGCACCAGCGTCTGCCTGTGCCCGACGACCGAGCGCGACCTGGCCGACGGCATCGGCCCCGCCGGCCGCCTGGCCGCCGCCGGGTCGCCGCTCGCCCTCGGCTCCGACAGCCATGCCGTCGTGGACCTGTTCGAGGAGGCCCGTGCCGTCGAGCTGGACGAGCGCCTGGCCAGCGAGCGGCGCGGGCACCATCGCCCGCGCGACCTGCTGGTGGCGGCGACCGCCGGCGGCATGCGCGCGATCGGCTGGCCCGAGGCCGGCGCGATCGCCGCCGGCCGGCTCGCCGACCTGGTCGCCGTGCGCCTCGACACGCCGCGCCTGGCCGGCGCACCCGCCGACGACCTGCTCGGCGCGGTCGTGTTCGCCGCCAGCGCCGCCGACGTCTCGGACGTGGTCGTCGGTGGCCGCCGGATCGTGGCCGACGGCCGCCACCTCCTTGTCGGCGACGTGGGCGCCGCCCTGGACACGGCGGTCCACGCCGTGACGGACTGAGCCTCGACCGGCCTCGGCTGGCCAGGACGGCACGGTGGCCGAGTGGGCGGCCGTGACCGGCTCGTCCGTTCATTGTGGTATTGGCACGGGCCGCCTGGGCTCCCTATGGTTCAGGGGCCTCGTCCGCGGCCCCGATAGGGGCGCGGGCAGCGCACGCCGTACCGACCGGGAGGAGGCATCGACATGCAGGTGCGCAACCTGATGAAGGTCCCCGTGGTGTCGATCGAGCCGGGGCGCTCGGTCCGTGAGGCCGCCCAGCTCATGCAGGACAACGTGATCGGCTCGGTGGTGGTGCAGGAGGGCGGCCGCCCGGTCGGCATCATGACCGAGCGGGACGTGCTCCGCGCCGTGGCCGAGGGTCGCGACGTCGAGCAGACCAGCGTCAACGATCTGATGACCAAGAACCTCGTCGGCGCCGGACCGAACTGGGACGTGGTGGTGGCCGCGAGCGTGATGACCGCGCACCGCATCCGTCACCTCGTGGTGCAGGAGGAGGACCGCGTGATCGGCGTGCTCTCCCTGCGCGACGTGCTCTCCACCTTCCTGCCCGAGCAGGTGCACGACCAGGCCTGAGACGCGGCTCGCCCGCCTCAGTACACCCGGCCGCCAGGCCGGGCCGGGCGGCCCGGGACGAGCAGCGAGAGGCCACCGTCCTCGGCCGGCACGCCGAGCAGCAACACCTCGGAGGAGAAGCCGGCGATGTTCTTCGGGTGCAGGTTGACGACGGCCACGAACTGCCGCCCGACAAGCTCGTCGGCCTGGTAGTCGCGCTTGGCCTGGGCGCTGGACCACTTCACGCCGAGCCCGGGGCCGAAGTCGACCTGCACCTTGTAGCTCGGCGCGCGCGCCTTGGGGAATTCCTCGACCGCGAGCACCAGGCCGGTGCGCATGTCCACCTTGTCGAAGTCGGCATAGTCGATCGGCATGGCTCTTCCTCCATCGGGTCGTGACGGCGGGCGTGACTCTCGCGTCGCGCTCCACGCTGGTCAACGGGGCCCGCCCCGCGCCAGCCGCCGGTGCCTCCACTCGAGGACCCGGGGGCGGTACGCTCGGCCCTGGCCCGCCGCAGAGCACGGGAGAAGTCCGGGAGCCCGGGGCAATGGTTCGCCGGAGGACAGGGGGACAGGTGGCCATGCCGACGCTGCAGCTCGCACAGGACCCGGAGGCCGACGAGCTGCTCGCCCGCGACCCGCTCGCCCTGCTGGTCGGCATGCTGCTCGACCAGCAGTTCCCGATGGAGCGGGCCTTCGCGGCGCCCTGGCTGCTCGCGCGGCGGCTGGGTGTCAGGGAGCTGGACGCGGCCGCGATCGCGGCCCACGACCCGGAGGACTTCGCCAAGCTGATGGCCGGGCCGCCGGCGCTGCACCGCTACCCGGTGGCGATGGCCGGGCGCGTGCAGGCCCTCTGCGGCTACGTCGTCGTGACCTACGGCGGCGACGCGGCCGCCCTGTGGCGCGGCGCCGAGAGCGGGGCCGAGCTGCTGCGCAAGGTCAAGGCCCTCCCGGGCTACGGCGAGCAGAAGGCGCGCATCCTCGTCGCCCTGCTCGGCAAGCAGCTCGGCGTGTGCCCGCCCGGCTGGCGCGAGGCCGCCGGCGCATACGGCGAGGAGGGCAGCCGCCGCTCGGTGGCAGACGTGACCGACTCCGACAGCCTCGCCGCCGTGCGTGCCGCCAAGCAGGCGGCCAAGCGCGCCGCGCACGGCGCCTGATCTACCGCACTCGCAAGGCGCCCGCCGGGCGCCGGCGAACTGATGCCAACCCACTCGCCCTCGCCGTGCTCGGCGTGCTCCTCGAGCGGCCGATGCACCGCTACGAGATCGGGTTCACGCTGCGCCACCGCCGCAAGGAGGACAGCATCAGGCGCAACTACGGCCCTCTACACCGTGGTCGACGCGTTGCAGCGCGAGGGGCTGATCGTCGCCAAGGAGACGGTGCGCGAGGGCCGCAGCCAGAGCGGACCGTCGTGGACCGCGAGGCGACCGGCCGCGAGGCGCTCGGCGCCCAGGTGGACTGGAGCCTGGTCGCCACCCGCGCCGGCTGGCTGCTCGCCCTGGCGGTGTTCTGCGCCTGGTTTGCCACCCGCGCCTTCCGCACCTATCAGCGCTCCGCCTGATCCGCACCACGCCCACCGCGGCACGTGGTGCGGAGTTGACGGTCTGGCGCCGGCGGTGGTCCGCTCCTGTCCATGAGCGACCTCGTCGAGCGCGTCCTCGCTGTGGTCCGGCAGATCCCGCCGGGCCGCGTGCTCACCTACGGCGACGTGGCCGCGATGACCACCGCCCCGACCCCGCGTGACGTGGGGCAGGTGCTGCTGCGCTTCGGGGACGACGTGCCCTGGTGGCGGGTGCTGCGGGCCGGCGGCACGCCAGCGGACCACCTGCGCGACCGCCAGCTCGACCTGCTGCGCGCCGAGGGCACACCCATGGCCGCCTTCGGCCGCGGCGTCGACCTGCGCCGCGCCCGCTGGGAAGCCGCCGGCCACGACGCCGGCGAACAGGGTTCGTTATTCGACTAGCGGCGGTCAGGCGTGGAGGTAGGCGAGCACGGCCAGGACGCGGCGGTGGTCGGCGGTGGTGGTCGGGAGCTGCAGCTTGGCGAAGATGCCGCTGACGTGCTTCTCGACCGCGCCCTCGGTGACCACCAGGCGCTCGGCGATGGCGGCGTTGGAGCGGCCCTCCGCCATCAGGCCCAGCACCTCGCGCTCGCGCGGCGTCAGCTCGGCGAGGGGGTCGTCGCGGCGGCGGCGGCCGAGGAGCTGGGCGACCACCTCCGGGTCGAGGGCGGCGCCGCCGTCGCCCACGCGGCGCACCGCGGCCAGGAACTCGCGCACGTCGGCGACGCGCTCCTTCAACAGGTAGCCGATGCCCTGGGCGCTGCCCTGGATGAGCTCGACCGCGTAGCGCTCCTCGACGTACTGGGACAGCACCAGGATGGCGGTGGAAGGAGCGCGGCGGCGGACCTCCAGGGCGGCCTGCAGGCCCTCGTCGGTGTGGCTGGGCGGCATGCGCACGTCCACCACGCAGATGTCGGGCCGCAGCGCGTCGACGGCGTCGACCAGCCCGGGACCGTCGCCGACGGCCGCGACCACCTCGAAGCCGCCGTCGGCCAGCAGCCGCGCCAGCCCCTCGCGCAGCAGCACCGAGTCCTCGGCGATCACGACGCGCATGGCAGCTCCGCCCGTACCACGGTCGGCCCGCCCGGCGGGCTGGCGACGGTGAGCCTGCCGTCCACGCCGCCCACCCGGCCGGCCAGGCCGGCGAGGCCGCCACCGGCGGCCGGGTCGGCCCCGCCGACGCCGTCGTCGGAGACCTCCACCACCGCCAGGTCGCCGTTGCGGGTCACGGTCACCGTCGCCGCGCTCGCCGCGGCGTGCTTGGCGACGTTGACCAGGGCCTCGGCGGCGACGAAGTAGGCGATCGCCTCGACCGGCGCAGGCAGCCGCTCCTCGAGCACGACCTCCACCTCGACGGGGACCGGCGAGCGTGCGGCCAGCGCCGAGAGCGCGGCGTCGAGGCCGCGGTCGCTGAGCACCGCCGGGTGGATGCCGCGCGCCAGGTCGCGAAGCTCGGCCAGTGCCCGCTTGGCCTCCTGGTGGGCCTCCTCCACCAGCGCCCTGGCCGCCTCGGGCTCGCTGGCGAACTTCTCCATCGCCATGCCCAGGTCCATGGCCAGGGCGACCAGGCGCTGCTGGGCGCCGTCGTGCAGGTCGCGCTCGATGCGGCGGCGCTCCTCCGCGGCCGCCTCCACCACGCGCGCCCGGGTCGTCTCCAGCGTCTGCACGCGGGCGCGCAACGCCGCCGGGCCCGGGCTGAGCAGGGTGCGGGCGACCACGGCATGGGCCATGCCCAGGCTCCTGACCAGCGTGGCCGCGAGCAGGCCCAGCAACAGCCCGATCGCCGCGCCGGCGAGTGCCTCCGGGAGGCTGTCGACCACCAGCAGGGGATGGCCGTCGAAGTCGAACAGCGGCGAGCGCCCCTCCGGCGGCAGGCGGTACCACAGCGGCATGGTCACCAGCGCCAGCGGGACCGACCAGCTGACCAGCACCAGGATGAACCAGAGCGTCCCGAGCGGCAGGAGCAGCAGCAGGTAGGCGACGTCGCGCCAGACGGCGGGGTCGGTCATGCGGGCGCTCCAGCGGCTCAGGAGCGACCCGGACGGCAGCGGGCGGTAGGCCTCGGGCAGGTCGATGCCGAGGCTGTCGCGCAGGCGTCCTCGCTCCGCCCGGCCACCGGCGCGCGCGGCCATCATCGTGGCGGCGAGGACCGGCAGCCCGACCCAGATGACCAACAGGCTGGTGCCGACCGACAGCCCCGTGACCAGCACCGTGAACCAGAAGAGGCCGAGCGGGAAGCTGAGCAGCAGGTAGCCGGTCGCCGCCAGGACGTCCGCTCCGGCGACGGCGCGGGTCCACCCGCGCCATCCGCCCTGCCCGGCGCCCTCCATCCCCGCCTCCTCGCTGCGGCCCACCGCGGCCGGTCCGGTCCACAGCCCTGCCGGTCGCCGCGCTCGGCACCGGCGTACCGCGAGCGTACGGCGCGCCGGCACCCGCCGGCCATGGCGCCGGCCACCGCGCGGCGGTGGGGCTGGCCCCACCCCCGCCCTCCGGCCAACCAGATGGAGGTTGTCCTGCTGGCGGGCTGTCCCGTCAAGGGGCGCCGCGGCCAAGGTTGCCATGGCCGGCGCCGCCGCACCGAGCGGCGGCCGGAGGCCCGGAATCGAGGAGGAGTCGCATGACGAACCTGGCCGAGCGCTGCGCGCGCTGGAGCTCGACCCACTGGAAGACCGCCGTCGTCGGCTGGCTCGCGCTGGTCGTGGCATTGATGTGGCTCGGCGGCGCGGTCGGGATGCGACAGATCACCAACGCCGAGAGCAGCTCGGGGCAGTCGGCCGTGGCCGAGCGCATCCTCGCCGGCGCCGGCTTCGACGACCAGGCCCAGGAGAGCGTGCTGGTGCAGTCGCCTTCGGCCCGGGCAAGCGACCCAGCGTTCCGGGCCGTGCTCGCCGAAGTCCGCGATCGCCTCGCCCGCCTGCGGCACGTCGAGCGGGTGCAGTCGCCACTCGACGCGGGCGGCTCCGCGCTCGCCTCCGGCGACGGGCACGCCGCCCTGGTCCGCTTCGAGATCGCCGGCGACCCCGACCAAGCCAGCGGCAAGGTCGCCCCGATCGTCGCCGAGGTGGCCGCCGTACAGGCACGGCACCCCGGCTGGACCATCGAGGAGTTCGGCTCGGCCAGCGTGGAGCAGCAGCTCGACGCGACCGTCGGCGAGGACTTCCAGCGTGCCGAGCGCCTCACCGTGCCCGTCACCCTGCTGGTCCTGCTGGTCGCCTTCGGCGCCGTCGCCGCCGCCGGCGTGCCGGTGGTGCTGGCGTTCTCCGCCGTGATCGGGACCCTCGGGCTCTCCTCGGTGGTCAGCCACGTCTTCCCGGCCACCGACACGACCGCCTCGGTGATCCTGCTCGTCGGCATGGCCGTCGGCGTCGACTACTCCCTGTTCTACCTCCGCCGGGAGCGCGAGGAGGCGGCGGCCGGCCAGGCGCCGCGCAGCGCCCTGATGCGCGCGGCGGCCACCTCCGGCCAGGCGGTGCTGATCTCGGGCGCCACCGTGGCGATCGCCATGGCCGGCATGCTGCTCGCCGGCAACAAGGTCTTCGTCTCCCTCGGTGTCGGCACCATCCTGGTGGTGGTGACGGCCGTCGCCGGCTCGCTGACGGTGCTGCCGGCGCTGCTTGCCAAGCTCGGCCGCCGGGTCGAGTGGGGACGCATCCCCCTGCTCGGCAGGCGCCCGCGCCACGGCGCCGGGAACCGCCTGTGGTCGGCGGTGCTGTCCAGGGTGAGCCGCCGCCCGCTGGTGGCCGCGGTCGCCGCGACCACCTGCCTGGTCCTGCTGGCCCTGCCCGCGCTGGGCATGCGCACCCAGCTCCCCGGCTTCTCCGGGCTCCCGGCCGACCTGCCGGTGGTGCGCACGTTCGAGCGCATCCAGGCCGCCTTCCCCGGCTCACCGGCGCCGGCCGAGGTGGTGGTCGAGGCTCCCGACGTGACCACCCCGACGGCGCGTGCGGCGATCGAGGCGCTGCGGCGCCAGGCCGTCGCCAGCGGCGAGATGGCCGAGCCAATCGAGGTCAGGGTCAACCCGGACCGGACCGTGGCCGCCATCAGCGTGCCGCTGGCCGGCAGCGGCGAGGACCGCCGTTCCGTCCACGCCCTCGAGACCCTGCGCGGGCGGATCGTCCCGGCCACCGTCGGCCGGCTCGGCGGCGCGACCGTGGCGGTCACCGGCGAGACCGCCGGCACCGCCGACTTCAACGACCTCATCCGGCGCCGTTCGCCGCTGGTGTTCGCGTTCGTGCTCGGGCTCGCCTTCCTGCTGCTCCTGGTGACCTTCCGCTCGCTGGTCGTGCCGGCCAAGGCGATCGTGCTCAACCTGCTGTCGGTCGCGGCCAGCTACGGGGTCCTGGTGGCGGTCTTCCAGCACGGCTGGGGCGGCTCGCTGGTCGGCGTCGAGCGCCCCGGCCCGATCGCCTCCTGGCTGCCGCTGTTCCTGTTCGTGATCCTGTTCGGGCTGTCCATGGACTACCACGTGTTCATCCTCAGCCGCGTGCGCGAGCTGGTCGACGCGGGCGTGCCCACCCGGGAGGCGGTCGCGAGGGCCATCCAGCTGACCGCGGGCACGGTCACCAGCGCGGCGGCCGTGATGGTGGCCGTGTTCGCGATCTTCGCCACCCTGCGCACGGTCGAGGTCAAGCAGGTCGGCGTCGGCCTGGCCGTGGCCGTGCTGCTCGACGCCACCGTCGTCCGCGGAGTCCTGCTGCCTGCCGCGATGGCCCTGCTCGGCGAGTGGAACTGGTACCTGCCCCGCTGGCTGGGCTGGCTGCCGCGCGGCCGTCGCGGTGAGCCGGCGCGGCTCGACCCGGTCGAGTCGCTGGAGCCCGTGCCCGAGCCGGCCGGGCGCTGAAGGGCCGCGCCGCCGCTGTGACGGCGGCGCGGCGCCCTCCATACTCTGGACGCGAGCTGCAGGGGAGGACGTCACGATGAGCACGACGGGCATGGGGCAGCGGGGAGCCGGGCCGGTCCGCCGCGCGATGAGCGGGCCTGTCCTGGCGGGCGGCGTGCTCGCGCTGGTGCTGATCGCGCTCGGCGCGACCAGCCTGGTCGGCCTCGCCATCCAGCGCACCGAACGCTCCACGCGGACCTGGGCCGGGGTCAGCGCCCTCGAGGTCGACGTGGACTCGGGCGACGTCGAGGTGGTCGCGGCGAGCCGCGACGACGTCCAGGTCGAGCAGTTCGAGCGGCGCGCCTGGCGGGCGCCGCGCACCGAGGCGGGGCTGCGCGACGGCGTCCTGCGGCTGCAGGCGCGCTGCCCGTTCTTCATCGGCTTCGGCAACTGCTCGGTCGACTACCGCATCCAGGTGCCGGCCGGCACGCCGGTACGGATCCGCGACAGCTCGGGCGACCTGACGGTCGCCGGCGTCCGGGGCGTGGTCGACGTTCGCACCGGCAGCGGCAGCGTGCACGTGCGGGAGGTCGTCGGGCCGGTGTCGGCCACGACCTCGTCGGGCGATGTCACGATGACGCGCATCGAGGGCGACGTGCGTGCCCGGACCTCGTCCGGGAACGTGATCGGCGAGCAGCTCGCCGGCCGCCGCATCGAGGCGCGCACGTCATCGGGCGACGTGCGTGTGGAGGCGGTGCGGACGCCGCCGGACAGCCTCACCGCCACCAGCTCGTCCGGCGACATCCGCGTGGTCGTCCCCAACGAGGTCTACCAGGTCGACGCGAACACGTCGAGCGGTCACCTCGACCTGTCCCTGCGCCAGGACCCGGCCGCGCCGCGCCGCATCGAGGCGCGCACCTCGTCGGGCGACGTGGTGGTGCGCTCGGGCTGACCGGCCTCAGCCGGGCTCGGCGCCGCCGGGGTCCTGCTGCCACGACCAGTCGCTGATCGGGCCCAGGTGGCGCAGCTTGTCGGGGTTGACGATCGAGTGCACCGTCTGCACCAGGCCGTCGGCGATGTCGAGCGAGAGCACGCTGATCAGGCCGCCCGCCTGGTCGTAGGCGATCATGCCCGGCTGGCCGTTGACCTCCGCCGGGACCAGGCGCAGGTTGGCCCGCTTGGCCTGGCGGGTGAGCCCCACCAGGAAGCGCGCCACCCGGACGGCGCCCGCGACCGGCTGGCCGACCGCCGGCGCCTTGCCGCCGCCGTCGCCGTACATCGTCACGTCCGCGGCGAGCATGCCGACGAGCCCGTCAGTGTCGCCCTCCTCGACCGCCGCCAGGAAGCGCCGCGCCAGCTCCTCACGGTGCCTGCGGTCCGCCTCGAAGCGCGGCCGGCCGTCCTCGACGTGGTGGCGCGCGCGGGCGGCGATCTGGCGGACGTTGTCCTCGCGCTTGGCGACCACGTCGGCGATCTCGCCGTAGCCGTAGCCGAACACCTCGCGCAGCAGGAACACCGCCCGCTCGACCGGCGACAGGCGCTCGAGCAGCACCAGGAACGCCAGCGACAGCGAGTCGGCGGTCTCGGCGTGCCGCGCCGGATCGGCTCCGAGCGCGTCGCTGTCGTCGGTGACCAGCGGCTCGGGCAGCCAGGGCCCGACGTAGGTCTCCCGCCGCACGCGTGCCGAGCGCAGGTGGTCGATGGCCAGCCGGGTGGTGATCGCCGACAGGTACGCCTTGGGCGATTCGACCTGCTCCGTGTCGGCCCGGTGGAAGCGGAGGAAGGTCTCCTGCACGATGTCCTCGGCCTCGCTGACGCTGCCGATCATCCGGTAGGCGATCGAGAACAGCAGCGGCCGGTACTCGGCGTAGGCGTCGCGTTCGTCCATGGCCTCGGCAGCCTCCTTGTCCGCCGCCGGTGGCGGCGTTCCGCCACTCGAGACGAGATGGCGCCAGGCCCCGTGACAGCCTGCCAGAACCGTGCGGTTGTCACAGCGGGGGCCACCGCCTCGTCTCAGCTTCTGGATCCCAGGCCGTCGGCCGGGCCGATGGAGGAGGCTGCAAATGAGGGTGTTCGTCGCCGGGGCGACCGGGGTGCTCGGTCGCCGTATCGTCCCGCTCCTGGTCGAGAACGGTCACGAGGTGGTCGGGATGACCCGCTCGCCGGAGAAGGCCGGCGGCCTGCGCGCCGCCGGGGCCGAGCCGGTCGTGGCCGACGCGCTCGACGCCGGCGCCGTCATGGCGGCGGTGCGCGCGGCCAGGCCGGAGGTGGTGGTCCACGAGCTCACCGACCTGTCGTCGATCGGCGGCATGCGCCGGCTCGCCCGCGCCTTCGCCGGCACCAACCGCCTGCGCACGGAAGGGACCGACCACCTGGTCGCCGCCGCCCGCGCCGCCGGTGCGCGCCGGCTGGTCGCGCAGAGCTTCGGCGGCTGGCCGTACGCGCGCGAGGGTGCGGCGGTCAAGACCGAGGCGGACCCGCTGGACCCGGACCCGCCAGGCCCGTTCCGCTCCTTGCTCGAGGCGATCGTCCACCTGGAGTCGGCCGTGCTCGGCGCTCAGGGCCTCGAGGGCGTGGTGCTGCGCTACGGCGGGCTCTACGGTCCGGGGACCTCGATCGCCCCGGGTGGCGAGCACAGCGAGCTCGTCCGCCGTCGCCGTTTCCCCGTGGTCGGGAACGGCGCCGGCGTGTGGTCGTTCGTCCACGTCGACGACGCGGCGACCGCGACGGTCGCCGCGATCGAGCGCGGCGCGCCGGGGGTCTACAACGTCGTCGACGACGAGCCCGCCGCCGTGGCGGAGTGGCTGCCCGAGCTCGCCGCCGCGCTCGGCGCCAAGCCGCCGATGCGCGTCCCCGCCTGGGTTGGGCGGCTGCTGGCCGGCGAGTACGTGGTGGTCATGATGACCGAGGTCCGTGGCGCCTCGAACGCCAAGGCCAAGGCCGAGCTCGGCTGGCACCCGGCGGTCACGAGCTGGCGCCGCGGCTTCCACGAGCTGTTCGAGCCACGTCCGGTATCTCGGACCGCATCGTCACGCTAGTCGGGCTCACCTTCCTGGTCAGGTCGAGGCGGGCACCTGCGGGCGGGTGCGGATCGCCAGGCCGCTGTCGCGGTCGAAGAAGTGGAAGCGTGCCGGGTCGACCGACAGGCGCACCGGGTGGCCGGCCCTGGCACCGCTGCGGGCATCGACCGCGGCCGTGAACACGCTGGTCCCCTCCGCGGCGACCAGGGGGATCGGGGTGCCGGCGCTGGGGTCCTGCTCGACGCCCTCGACCCGCACCGGCGGCGCGTCGACGGTGAACAGCACGTGCGCCTCGGAGCCGAGGTCCTCGACCACGTTGGCGGTCACCTCGATGACGGGCAGCCGCTCGCCGCGCCACACCTCGGCGTCCTCGAAGTCTGACGGCCGGATGCCGACGATCAGCGGCCGCCCCCTGGCCGTGCCCAGCTCGGCCCCTGGCGGGAGCGGCAGGCGGTGGCTGCCGAAGCGAAGCTCGTCGTCGACGACGACGGCCTCGACCAGGTTCATCGCCGGCGAGCCGATGAACCCGGCGACGAACAGGTTGGCCGGTTGGCGGTAGAGCAGCTGCGGCGTGTCCACCTGCTGCAGCACGCCGTCGCGCAGCACCGCCACCCGGTCCCCGAGGGTCATCGCCTCGACCTGGTCGTGGGTCACGTACACGATGGTGGTGGCGAGCTGCTCGTGGAGCCGCGCCAGCTCGGCGCGCATCTGCACGCGCAGCTTCGCGTCGAGGTTGGAGAGCGGCTCGTCCATCAGGAACGCCTGCGGCTCGCGCACCATCGCCCGCCCGATCGCCACCCGCTGGCGCTGGCCGCCGGACAGCTCGGCCGGCTTGCGCGCCAGGTAGTCGAGCAGCGCCAGGACCTGCGCGGCGTCGCCGACGCGCTGCTTCACCTCCGCCTTGGGCGCGCGCCGCAGGCGCATGCCGAAGCCGATGTTCTGCTCGACGTTCATGTGCGGGTACAGCGCGTAGTTCTGGAACACCATGGCGATGTCGCGGTCCTTGGGCTTCTCGTCGGTGACCACGCGCTCGCCGATGGTGATCTCGCCGTCGCTGACGTCCTCGAGGCCGGCGACCATGCGCAGGATGGTGGTCTTGCCGCAGCCCGACGGGCCCACCAGCACCATGAACTCCCCGTCGGCGATCTCCAGCGACACGTCGCGCACCGCCTGGACGCCACCGGGGAACTCCTTGCTCACATGCTCCAGGACGATCCTGCCCATCGACGACGCCTCCTCTGTCGATCGGGGGCTACCGCTTGGCTGCTCGAGCCCCCGAGCCCCCAAACTGCCGCTATAGGTTCGAGGCCGCGGCCCGCCGCAGCGTTCTCGGGCGCTCGCTGGTGAGGCGGGCGCGCAGGCGGTCGGCGGCCCCCGGGGGTGCGCCGAGCAGGTCGAGGCCGAGCAGCGCGGCTCCGACCACCGGCGGCGCCGTCGCCCGCCTGAGCCGCGCCGCCGGGGCCAGCGCCCGGATGCCGGCGCTGATCCGCGCCTGGAAGGCCGGGTCGTCGCGCTGCAGCACACCACCGCCGAGGACTACGTCCACGTCCCGGTGACCGAGGCCGAGCCGGCGGATCGCCGTCCTTGCCATGGTCACCACCTCGTCCGCCTGCCTGCCGACGATCCGGGCGGCGACGCGGTCGCCGGCCTCGGCGGCCGTGAACACCAACGGCGCCAGCTCGACTACCCGGTCGTCGTCGATCCGCCCCAGGTGGACAGCCTCGACCACCGCCAGCACCGAGTCCAGGCCGAAGTGCCCGGGAACCAGCCGCTCGAGCGCCGTCCGCGGTCCGCGGCCGTCCTCGCCGCGCATGGCGGCGCCGACCGTGGCGATGCCGATGTCGCGGCCGCCGCCCCAGTCGCCGGAGAGCAGGCCGAGCGCCGGGAAGCGTACCTCCGCCCCGCCCGGTGCCACGCCGGCGCAGTTCATCCCCGACCCGACGACCACGCCGACGCCCCAGGTGCGCTCGGTCCCCGCCCGCAGCACCGCGAAGACGTCGTTGCGCAGCAGGTCCTCGCGTGCCCAGTGGCACGCGGCGATCGCCGGCGCCAGCGCCCGGTGGTCCGCCGGCAGGTCGAGGCCGGCCAGGCACCAGGCGCCGACCTCCGCCAGGGGACGCTCCGACGGGTCCAGGCCGGCGTCGTCGCAGGCCGCGGCGATCAGCGCCTCGAGCAGCTCCATGGCGGTCGCGACGCCGAGCGCGTGGTGCGAGGCGCCCGGCCCGCGCACCGCCCCGCGCACCGCCCCACCGGCGTCGACGAGGGCGACGTCGGTCTTGGAGTTGCCGACGTCGACCGCGAGGACCGCGACGCTCATGCTGGCGCTCCGCCCTTCCAATAAGGAAACTTCCCTAACCTATTGTGATGCTGAACGATAGCAGCCACGGGAGCGAGCGATAAGGGGGGGCCATGGGCCTCAAGATCGCGGTGGTCGGGGGCGGCAGCACCTACACCCCCGAGCTGGTGCAGGGCTTCGCCACCCGCCAGGAGCGGCTGCCGGTGGACGAGCTGGTCCTGCTCGACGTCGACGCAGAGCGGCTGGAAGTGGTCGGCGGCCTCGCGCGCCGCATGCTCGACCGGGCCGGCTGGTCGGGGCGCCTGCTGCTCAGCGGCCGGCGCGAGGAGGCGGTCGACGGCGCGGACTTCGTGGTCGCGCAGCTGCGCGTCGGCGGCCAGGCGATGCGCCTGGCCGACGAGACCGTGCCGCTCGAGTTCGGCTGCATCGGCCAGGAGACGACCGGGCCGGGCGGCTTCGCCAAGGCCCTGCGCACCGTCCCGGTGGTGCTCGAGCTGGCCGAGGAGACCGCGCGCCGCGCCGCGCCCGGCGCCTGGCTGGTGGACTTCACCAACCCGGTCGGGATCGTCACCCAGGCGCTGCTCGACCACGGCCGGCGCGCCATCGGGCTGTGCAACTCGGCCATCGGCTTCCAGCGCAGCTTCGCCGCCGAGCTCGGCGTCGCCGCCGACCGGGTGGAGCTGGAGCACGTCGGCCTCAACCACCTCACCTGGGTGCGCGCGGTCAGGGTCGACGGCGCCGACCGCCTGCCCGAGCTGCTCGACCGGCACGCCGAGACGATCGCCGCGGGGCTCGGCCTGCCCGCCGCCCTGCTCCGCACCCTCGGCGCCGTGCCCTCCTACTACCTCCGCTACTACTACGCCACCGGCGAGGTGCTCGAGGAGCAGCGGCGCAACCCGTCGCGCGCCGAGCAGGTGATGGCGATCGAGCGCGAGCTGCTGGAGCTGTACAGGGACCCCGCCCTGGACACCAAGCCCGAGCTGCTGGAGCGGCGCGGCGGCGCCTTCTACAGCGAGGCGGCCGCGGCGCTGATCGCCTCGCTCCACGCCGGCACCGGGGACGTGCAGGTGGTCGACGTCCGCAACGACGGCGCCCTGCCGGACCTCCCCGACGACGCGGTCGTCGAGGTCCCGGCGCGCATCGACCGCGACGGCGCGCACCCGCTGCCGCTCGCCCCGCTCGCACCCGAGCTGCTCGGCCTGGTGCAGCAGGCCAAGGCCTACGAGCGCCTGGCCGTCCGGGCCGCGGTCGCCGGCGACCGCACCGTCGCCCTCAAGGCGCTGCTGGCCAACCCGCTGGTCCGCGAGTACCGGGTGGCCGAGCCCCTGCTGGACGCGCTGCTCGACAGCAGCCGGGCGTACCTGCCGCGGTTCTTCCCCGGCTGACCGCCGGGGTTGACTTCGACGGCGGGCCGTCAATAATTGCGGCAGGAAGGTTTCCTAACTATATGGGGTGGGGCCGAGGTGGAGGCGCAGCTCACGACCGGCACGCCGAGCCTGCTCCGCGCGATCAACGCGCGCACCATCCTCGAGCTGATCCGGCGCAGCGGCCCGATCGCCCGCGCCCAGGTCGCCAGGGACAGCGGCCTGTCCAAGCCGACCGTCTCGCTGGGCCTCGCCGCGCTGCTCGAGGCCGGGCTGGTCCGCGAGGTGGGGCGGACCAGCGGGCATCGTGGTCCCAGCGCGCTGCTGTACGAGCTCAACCCGGAGGCGGGCTGGGTCGCCGGTCTCGACGTGGGCCGCCGCTGGGTGCGCGCGGCGATCGCCGACATCGGCGGCACCGTGGTGGCCCGCCGCGAGCAGCGTGCCAGGGCCGCCAGTGCCAACGCCCTGATCGGCCAGCTCGGCGAGCTGGCCCGCGGCCTTGCCGGCGACGCCGGCATCGCCTGGGACCAGGTCAGCCACACCACCGTGGGCAGCCCCGGGGTGTTCGAGCCGAGCAGCGGCACCGTGACCCTGGCCCCGAACCTGCCGGGCTGGGGCCGGCAGGGGCTTGCCGAGGCGCTACGCCGCGAGCTCGGCGAGCGCATCGGGGTGGAGAACGACGTCAACCTGGCCGCGGTGGGGGAGCGCTGGAAGGGCCTCGGCCAGGGAGTGCGCAACTTCGGCGTCCTCTCGGTCGGCACCGGCGTCGGCATGGGCCTCGTGCTCGGCGGCGAGCTGTACCGAGGCAGCGGCGGCGCCGCCGGTGAGGTCGGCTACCTGCCCCTCGGTGGCGACCCCCGCGATCCCGGCGCGCGCCGCCGCGGCGCCTTCGAGCAGTCCACCAACGCCGCCGGCGTGGTCCGGCGCGCCCGCGAGGCCGGCATGGCCGGCCCGTTGACGCCGGCGAAGGTCTTCGCCATGGCGCGCGCCGGCGACCCGGCCGCGTCCGAGGTGGTCGACGCCGAGGCGCGGCACCTGGCGCTCGGCCTGGCCGCGGTGGTCGCCGTGGTCGACCTCGAGCTGGTGATCCTCGGCGGCGGCATCGGCCGCAACGCCGACCTGCTGCTCGCTCCCGTCGGACGGGAGCTCCGTGCCCTCTCGCCGCTGCGGCCGCGGCTCGAGGTCTCCGTGCTCGGCGACGACGCCGTCCTCCACGGCGCCGTCGCCACCGCCCTGGCCGCCGCCCAGGACCGGCTGTTCGACCTCACCCGCAGGCTCGACAAGAAGCAGTCCGCGATCTGAACCCAGGCACCACCGCGCGCCCTCGCGCGAAGGGAGGCTCCCATGAGACGACGCATCGGCCTCGTCGCGGTCGTGCTGCTCGCCGCCGCCTGCACGGCGGGCGGCGGCAGCAGCAGCTCCGGCCCGGCGCAGACGGTCGATCCCAACGCCAACCACGAGCCGATGACGCTGACCGTGTGGAGCAACTTCTCCGCACGCGAGTACAAGGTGCTCACCGGCGTGCTCGACTCGGTCAAGACGAAGTACCCGTGGATGACCATCAAGCACGTCGGCGGCAAGGACGACCAGGCGATCCAGCGGGCGATCAACGGCGGCACCCCACCGGACATGGCGGTCTCGTTCACGCCGGACAACGCCGCCAGGTACTGCCAGACGGGGGCCTGGCAGAACCTCGACCCGTACCTGCAGGCCGACAAGGTCGACAAGGCCTCGATGTGGCCGGCCGGGGTGTTCAGCTACACCCGGTACAACAACGTCCAGTGCGCGCTGCCGATGCTGACCGACGCCTACGGCCTCTACTACAACGTCGACCTGCTCAAGAAGAAGGGCTTCGACTCGCCCCCGAAGACCCTCTCCGAGCTGGCCGACATGGCCAAGAAGCTGACCGAGTACAACCCGGACGGCAGCATCAAGGTGGCCGGGTACGTGCCGCTGATGGGCTTCTACAGCGGCAACACGGTCAACATCTACGGTCACGCCTACGGCGCCAAGTGGTACGGCAGCGACGGCAAGCCCACCCTCGCGACCGACCCCGGATGGGCCAAGATGCTGCAGTGGCAGAAGGCCCTGGTCGACGCGATCGGCTACGACAAGCTGCAGAAGTTCGTCGCCAAGCTCGGCGGCGGCGACTCCGAGTGGTCCTCGTCACACGGCTTCGAGCAAGACAAGATCGCGATGATGATCGACGGCGAGTGGCGCACGGCCTTCATCGAGGCCGACAAGTCCAAGGTCAACTACGCCACCGCGCCCGCGCCGACCGCCGACGACCACACCGACCTGTACGGCTCCGGGCAGGTGGGCGGCACCATCATCGGCATCCCCAAGGGCGTCAAGCACCCGGCCGAGTCGTGGGCGCTGGTCAGGTACATGTCCACCGACACCAACGCCCTGGTGAACCTCGCCAAGGGGCTCAAGAACGTGCCGTCGACCAACGCCTCGCTGCAGAACCCGGAGCTGGCCGGCGACCCGCGCTTCAAGACCTTCATGGACATCTTCAGCAACCCCAAGTCCGACTTCAAGCCGATCACCCCGATCGGCCAGGTCGACGTCGACCTGCTCGGCACCTTCGCCGAGAAGTGGCAGGCCGGCAAGGTGCCAGACCTGACCGGCGGGCTGGGGAAGATCGACACGCAGATCTCCAAGCAGCTGCAGCTCGGCTGAGGGGGAGACGGCCATGGCCACCGCCGCCGAGCGGACCGGGGCCGCCGCGGCGCCGGCACGCGCCGCCGAGCGCCGCCGCCGGCGGCGGCGCTCGGCCCTGCGCCGCCAGGGGGTCGCGCTGCTGTTCATGGCCCCGTGGATCATCGGCTTCAGCGCCTTCTACGTGTACCCGATGGCCGCGAGCCTGTACTTCTCCTTCACCCACTACGACATCCTCAGCCAGCCGAGCTGGGTGGGCCTGGCCAACTACCGCTTCATGTTCAGCGGTGACGGCCTGTTCTGGCAGGCGGTGCGCAACACCCTGTGGATCATCGCCTTCCTGGTGCCGCTGCAGGTCGCCTTCGGGATCACCACCGCGATGGTGCTGACCAGGGTGAAGCGGGGCCTCTCGGTGTACCGCACGATCTTCTTCCTGCCGACCATGGTGCCCCTGGTGGCGGCCGCGCTCGGCTTCGTGTTCCTGCTCAACCCGGCCGGCCCGATCAACCGCATCCTGCACCTGCTGCACCTGCCGGAGCCGCTGTGGTTCTACGACCCGCGCTGGACCAAGCCGGGACTGCTGCTGATCGGGCTGTGGATGGTCGGCCAGACCATGATCCTGTTCCTCGCCGCCCTGCTCGACGTGCCGCGGCAGCTCTACGAGGCGGCCGAGCTCGAGGGCGCCGGCCCCTGGCAACGGTTCCGCCACGTGACCCTGCCGATGGTCTCCCCGGTGATCTTCTTCTGCGTGGTCATCGGCGTGATCCACGGCTTCCAGTACTTCACCGAGGCGTTCGTGATCTCCAGGGCGGGCGACCCGACCGGGCTCAACCAGCCGATCGGCTACCCGCAGGACTCGCTGCGCTTCTTCACCAGCCACCTGTACCAGCAGGGCTTCGAGGGCTTCCACCTGGGCTACGCCGCCGCCCTCTCCTGGGTCATGTTCCTGGTGATCATGTCCTGCACCATCGTGCTCATCCGCGGCTCGCGCCGCTGGGTCCACTACCAGGGAGGGTTCCGGTGACCGCGATCCCCGCCCCCGGGGCGGCCGCAGCCGCGCGCACGCGCAGGCCGCTGCCGCCGTCGATCCGGCGCCGCCGGATGCTCATGGCGGTCGCCAACCACTCGGTCGCGATCGCGCTGTCGGTCGCCTTCCTGGTGCCGTTCGTGTTCATCCTCGCGACCGCGCTGATGACCAACCAGCAGGCGCTCTCGTCGAGCCTCTGGCCGCACCCGTTCCGCTGGTCCAACTTCGGTGAGGTGTTCACCACCTTCCCGTTCGTGCGCTACACGCTCAACAGCTTCACCTACGCGGGCCTGGCCACCGTCGGCGTGGTGCTCTCCTGCGTGCCGGTGGCGTACGCCCTGTCGCGCCTGCGCTGGCGCGGCCGCCAGGTCGCCTTCGTGCTGGTGCTCTCCACCCTGATGCTGCCGCCCCAGGTCACGATCGTGCCGCTGTACATGATCTTCGTGCGGCTGCACTGGATCGGCTCGCTCAAGCCGCTGATCATCCCGATGTTCTTCGGCGACGCCTTCTCGATCTTCCTGCTGCGGCAGTTCTTCCTGACGATCCCGCAGGAGCTGTCCGACGCCGCGCGCGTCGACGGCGCCAGCGAGCTGCAGATCCTGATGCGGGTGATCGTGCCACTGGCCAAGCCCGCGATCGCCGCGGTGGCGCTGTTCCAGTTCCTCTACTCCTGGAACGACTTCTTCAGCCCGCTGCTGTACGCAGGCTCCAACCCCGACACCTGGACGCTGGCGGTGGCGCTGACGCAGCTCACCGCGCTCTCGCGCGGGGTGCTGTGGAACCTGCAGATGGCCGGGGCACTGCTGTTCACGCTGCCGGTGATCGTGCTGTTCTTCTTCGCGCAGCGGGTCTTCGTCCAGGGGATCGCGCTCACCGGGGTCAAGGGTTGAGCGGCTCTCCAACTGTGGTGCTCGGGGTCGACGGCGGCGGCTCCAAGACCCACGCGATGGTCGCCGACGAGCGCGGCGAGGTGCTCGGCTTCGCCTCCAGCGACCGCTCCAACTGGGAGGACACCGGGCTCGACGGCGCCAGGATCGCCCTGGAGAAGGCCATCACCGGCGCGCTGGCCGCCGCTGGCGTGATGGCCGGCGAGCTCGCCGCGAGCGCCTTCGGCCTCGCCGGGCTCGACTGGGACGACGACCGGCCGATGCTGGCCGCCCTGCTCGACCCGCTCGGGCTCGGCGGGCCCAGGGCGCTCGACAACGACTCGTTCATCGCGCTGCGCGCCGGCACCAGCCAGCCGTTCGGGGTGGTGGTGATCGCCGGGACGGGCACCGTCGCCGCCGGCCGCGACCGCGCCGGCCGCACCTTCCGCACCCTCGGCCTGGGCCCCATGTACGGCGACTTCGGCAGCGCGACCGACGTTGCCGAGGAGGGGATCCGCGCGGTCGCCGACGCCTGGACCGGACGCGGGCCGGCGACCAGCCTGACCGAGCTGCTGCCGCCGCTGGCCGGCTGCGCCTCCCCGCGCGAGTTGCTGCAGCGGTTCAGCCGCAACGCCATCCCGCTGCCGTCCGCCGCCCCCCTGGTGCTGCGGGAGGCCGCCGCCGGCGACGAGGCCTGCCGCGCGATCGTGGTCGCCGCCGGGACCGCGCTCGGGGAGGCCGCCGCGCTGGTGGCCCGCCGGCTCGGCCTGGAACGCGAGGCGTTCGACATGGTCATGGCCGGCGGCCTGTTCCGTGGCAGGAGCCGGCTGCTCGAGGCCACCCTCGCCGGGGTGCTGCGCCGGGTCGCGCCCGAGGCGGTGCCGGTCCGCCTGGCCTGCAGGCCGGTGGTCGGGGCGGTGATCGAGGCGCTGCTGCTCGCCGGCGTCGAGGTCTCCTCCGACGTGCGCCGCCAACTGGCCGAAGGATCAGGTGGGCGGTAGCCGCCGCGCCCACTCGGGCGCGAGCGCCTCGATACTGCCCGCCACGCCCCGGCGTTGCGCGCCTTGCACGGCGTCGGACCCGACAGCGCTGCCGCACTGCTGACCTGCGCCGGGGACAACCGGCCCGGCTGGCCTCGGAGGCCGCGTTCGCCGCCCTGTGCGGCACCTCCCCGGTGGAGGCCTCCTCTCCGCCGTGACCGGCGAGGTCCACCGCCGCCGCTCCGGAAAGACGATCCGAAACGCCGTGGGCTGACCGGGCGGTTGCCAGCGTGGCAAACCGCGAGGTCGGACTCGCAGCTGCGGCGTGCAGGCTACGGGGTCGGTCGCTGTGGTGATGGTTCGGCGCGCGGCGGCAGCTCGGGCGACGTGAGCGGTTCGAGCATCGCCTCGACCTGCTGGTGTCCGGGACTGTCGCTGGTCGCGTGGCTGTGCCAGCACCAGTCCAGGGGCATCAGCTGCCCACAGAATTGTCAACCATCTCCGTCAGTTCTAGAGCCCCGTGGTGGCCGATCAGATGCGGGAGGCGAGGAGGGTCGCGGCAAGTACGACGGTCGCGAGCGACAGGAGCCGCAGTCCGGTCTCGGCAGGAGCGGTCAGTCGCCTGGCGTCGAGCGGCTCCCTGCTCGCGTCGGCGAGTTCGAGCTCGCCGCGAACCGCGGTCACCCGGCGTCGTACGTACCGCACGTGGTTCGAGAGCACGCGCTGGGCGAGCGAGAGCAGCACCGCATAGACCGCGGCGAGCACGGTGACGCCTCGGATGTCGCCCGCGACGGCCGCGTAGCCGCAGAGCACAGGGAAGCCGCCCCACGCGAGCCCGAACCAGACGTCCGAATGGAAGCGCCCCCCGGCGAGTTCCAGGTTGTACGCCAGCACGAGGAAGAGCCCGAGGGGGACGAGGAGCGCGAGCCAGGCCTCGAAGGCAACCGCGCCCACGAGACCGATCGTGCAGGCGCCCAGGATCGAGACACCGGCGAGCGCGGCGAGAACCCGATCGGGGATCTTCGTGCGCAGCGGTCGCCCGTTCAGCTCGTCGAGGGCGTGCGCACCGACCCCGACGGCGAGTGCGAACGCGGCGACGGCGGCACCGAGCCTTCCCCAGGCGACGACGGGCGCGTGCCGTTCCCAGGCGACGACGGGCGCGAGGCAGCCGCCGATGACGACGTACGACAGGTGCCAGGCCGTGTAGGGAGGATGGAGCAGCGTCACGTAGTCCCGCCAGCCGCCGCGCTCGAGCGCGTACCAGGCAGGCCGGGCGGGCGGGCTCATGCCTTCCGTCCCCAGATGACGACGCCGGCGCCGAGGCTCAGCCGCCGCACCTCGACCCCGTGGAGGCCTGCCGCGTGCCACCACTCCAGCTGGCGCTGGAGCGGGTGGCGTTCCCAGAAGTCCCGGATCGACCCCCCCAGGAAGTCGCCGACCTGCTGCCAGCCGTTGCGGAGGAGGCGGCCGGCGAGCGGCAGCACCGTGTGGACGTAGAGGCCCCACAGGAGGCGGGCGGGACCCCGCGGGACGCCGAACTCGAGCAAGGCGACCACGCCACCGGGACGCACCACGCGCGCCAGCTCGGCCAGCGTCGCCCCCGGGTCGGCGACGTAGCGAAGCACGTGCGTGACCGTGAGGTGGTCGAAGGACTCGGAATCGAGCGGGAGCGCCTCCGCCGACGCCTGGATCAGCTCGACCCGGTCGCCGAAGCGACGGTGTGCGACCGCCAGCATCTCAGGGCTCAGGTCGAGGCCGGTCACCTCGAATCCCTGCCGCAGGAGCTCCGCCGCGACGAGCCCTGTCCCGGTCGCCACGTCGAGCACGTGGCCGCCTCGCGGAAGGCGCGAGACGAGGAAGCGGCGCCCGAGCGGGTCCTGTCCCAGCGAGAGCGCGGCGCCGACGCGGTCGTAGGTCGGCCCGAGCGGGGCGAAGAGTTTGCGGGCTTGCTCGTCCAGGGAATGCACGCTGCCTCACTCCGATCGCAGGATCTCGGCGGCCCGGCTGCGAAGGGCGGCTCGCCCGCCGGCCCCGTCGTAGGTCTTGCCGACCTCCGTCAGCTCCACCAGCGCCGTCATCGCTCGTCAGCTCCCTTCTTGCTCCTGATCTCTTGCGCGCAGGCGTCCACCCACTGGCAAACCATTGTCAAGCCGGATGTCCGTGACTCCTTGTCCAGCTAGCAACCCGGCACAGCCAGCGGCCCAGGCGTCGGTCCGTAGAAGGTTCCTGGCCTACCTCGATCCGAATCGCTCGAATCCGGGATGGGCTGTCATTGGAAGCCTGTGCCATGGCCTACAGCTTCCTGCGCGGCGACCGCGACCAGCCCTTCCTGCTCCCGGTCGGCGCTCCATACCCCTTGACAGTTGCCCGTATCGCGACTTAGCGTATCCGCCATACGGAAACGGAGGGATGGGTTTGCATGACCAACTTCGACGTCAACCTGTCCATCCTGTTTACCGAGCTCCCGCTGCACGAACGCCCTGAGGCGGCAAAGTCCGCAGGATTCGACGCAGTGGAGTTCTGGTGGCCCTTCGACGTCGCCGTTCCGGCCGACCGTGACGTGGATTCCTTCGTCAGAGCGGTGCGGGAGGCCGAGGTCCAGCTCGTGGGCCTGAACTTCTTCGCGGGAGACATGCCAGGCGGTGATCGCGGGCTGGTGTCCTGGCCAGTCCGTGCGTCCGAGTTTCGCGACAACGTCGACGTGACTGTTGGGATCGGCGAGCAGTTGGGTTGTCGGAGCTTCAACGCCCTGTACGGCAACCGGCTCGCCGGCTCCACGCCAGAGGAGCAGGACGACCTGGCGGTCCGGCAGCTGGCGCTGGCCGCCTCGGCCGCAGAGCGGGTGGGCGGCGTGGTCCTCGTCGAAGCCGTCAGTGGCGCGCCACGGTATCCCCTCAAGACCGCTGCGGACGCCGTCGGTGTCATCGATCGGGTGCAGCGGGAGACCGGCGCGACCAATCTGCGGTTCCTCTGCGATCTCTACCACTTGGCGGTCAACGGCGACGACCTCGACAAGGCAGTCGAGCTGTACGGCGATCGGATCGGGCACGTGCAGATCGCGGACGCGCCCGGCCGTCACGAGCCGGGAACGGGCTCGCTCGACCTCGACGGCCCGCTCGGCGCGCTGGCGGCATCCGGCTACGGCGGGTACGTCGGGCTCGAGTACACGCCGAGCGGCGCCAGCGCCGACAGCTTCGGCTGGCTGCCGGTTGAGCAGCGGTCGACCCGGGCCTGACCGCGACGACGCGAGGAGACGACAGGAGGAGCCACATGGCTCGGATGACCGCGGCCGAGGCCGCCGTTGCCGTCGTGGAGCGGGAAGGAGTCCGGCACGCGTTCGGCCTGCCCGGCGCGGCCATCAACCCCTTCTACGCCGCGATGCACAAGAGCGGCGGCATCCAGCACGTGCTGGCCCGGCACGTCGAGGGTGCCTCGCACATGGCGGAGGGCTACACCAGGGCCGCTGCCGGGAACATCGGCGTGTGCATCGGGACGTCCGGGCCGGCCGGCACCGACATGCTCACCGGGCTGTACTCGGCGTCGGCCGACTCGATCCCGATCCTGTGCATCACCGGCCAGGCCCCGGTGGCTCGCCTGCACAAGGAGGACTTCCAGGCGGTCGACATCACGGCCATCGCCAAGCCGGTCACGAAGCTGGCGATGACCGTGATGGAGCCGGCCCAGGTGCCCGGCGCCTTCGCGCAGGCGTTCCACCTGATGCGCTCGGGCCGGCCGGGCCCGGTGCTGCTCGATCTGCCCTTCGACGTCCAGATGACCGAGATCGACTTCGACCCCGACACCTACCAGCCGCTGGCGGTCCACAAGCCGGCCGCCACCAGGGCGCAGGTCGAGAAGGCCATGGACATGCTGGCCGCGGCCGAGCGGCCGCTGCTGGTGGCCGGCGGCGGCATCGTCAACGCCGACGCGGCCGACCTGCTGGTCGAGTTCGCGGAGCTGGTCGGCGTGCCGGTCATCCCGACGCTCATGGGCTGGGGGACCATCCCCGACGACCACCCGCTGATGGTGGGCATGGTTGGCCTGCAGACCTCGCACCGGTACGGCAACGCCACCATGCTCGAAGCCGACTTCGTCCTGGGCATCGGCAACCGCTGGGCCAACCGTCACACCGGCGGGCTCGACACCTACCGTCGCGGGCGCAGCTTCGTCCACGTCGACATCGAGCCGACCCAGATCGGGCGGGTGTTCCCGCCCGACTACGCGATCGTGTCCGACGCCGGGGCGGCGCTGGCGCTGTTCGTCGAGGTGGCCCGCGAGCGCCAGGCCGCCGGGCGGCTCCCGGACCGCGCCGACTGGTCGGAGGCGTGCGCCGAGCGCAAGCGCACCATGCTCCGGCGTACCCACTTCGACGACGTGCCGGTCAAGCCGCAGCGCGTCTACGAGGAGATGAACAAGGCCTTCGGCAGGGAGACCCGCTACGTCAGCACCATCGGCCTCTCCCAGATCGCCGCGGCCCAGTTCCTGCACGTCTACCGGCCACGGCACTGGATCAACTGCGGCCAGGCCGGGCCGCTGGGATGGACGATCCCGGCGACGCTCGGCGTCTGCGTCGCCGACCCGGAGGCCACCGTCGTGGCCCTCTCGGGCGACTACGACTTCCAGTTCATGATCGAGGAGCTGGCCGTCGGGGCGCAGTTCAACCTGCCCTACCTGCACGTGGTCGTCAACAACTCCTACCTGGGCCTGATCAGGCAGGCGCAGCGCGGCTTCGAGATGGACTACTGCGTGCAGCTGTCGTTCGAGAACGTGAACTCCCCGGAGCTCGGCGGCTACGGGGTCGACCACGTCAAGGTCGCCGAAGGCCTCGGCTGCAAGGCGTTGCGGGTGCACCGGCCCGAGGAGCTGCTCCCCGCCTTCGAGGAGGCGAAGAAGCTCATGGCCCAGTTCCGCGTGCCGGTGGTGGTGGAGGTCATCCTCGAGCGGATCACCAACATCGCGATGGGCACCGACATCGACAACGTGGTGGAGTTCGAGGAGCTGGCCACCAAGGGCGAGCACGCCCCGACCGCCGTGGCCCTGCTCGACTGACGCGCCCCGGCCACGCTGTCAGCCGCCGAGGAGGGCGCGGAGCCGCTGCGGCGCCTCGGACAGGTCGGTCAGCGGCCGCGCCGAGACGAGCTTGTCGGCAGCGGCCGCGGCGAGACCGCCGTCGTCGGCGAGGACCCGCCGGGCATGCCCGTCCGGCAGCAGGTTGAGCCAGCGGAGGCCCAGGTCGGCGCGGGCCTGCGCGGTCAGGTCCCCGTGGAGCCGGACCCGCGCCATGCCGCCGTCCGGGAAGACGTCAAGCCGCACGTGGGTGACCTCCGCCTCGCTGTCCAGCCGGAACCGGTGCCTGGTGTCCGGCAGCAGCCTGGCGCGCGGGAGCAGCTCCGCCCAGGCCCCGGCGTCCGAGGGGTCAGCGACGCGGGCGTCGCAGGCGCGCAGCGACGCCCAGCCGGGTGCGTTGCCGACGAAGTACGAGGTGTCCAGCTCCGCGAGCCTGACCACCCCGGCGCCGGCGAGGCGGAACTCCACCCAGTCGTTGCCGTCGTCGCGGCGGCGCGCCGTCTCCCAGCCCTCGCCCATGAGCCGGGCCAGCCCTGGCGAGATCAAGTTCGTCGGCGACGAGTAGAACATGTTGCTGCAGCCGCTGACGGTGCCGCCGTGCTCGAGGGCGGCGAGGTCGACCACGCCGGAGGTCAGGTAGCGGGGGTCGGGGACGACCTCGCCGTGCACGCGGAGGCGCGCGATCCCTCCGTCCGGGTACATGCAGAGCCGGACGTGGGTGAACCGCTGCGCCACCTCGACGCCGAACCGGTTCGGGGAGTCGCCCTGCACGTCCGACCTCGGGACCAGCGTCACCCAGTCGGCCTGCTCGAGCTCGGCCGGGGTCGGGTATCCCTCCACCGAGCACCCTTCCACCGAGACCTCCGGCGGGTAGTTGCCCTTGAAGAACGCCGTGTCGACCACGACCCCACGGACGACGCCCGCGACCCCGAGCCGGACGATGGCCCAGTCGGAGCCGGGTTCCCTGCGTCGCCTGGTCTCCCAGCCGTCGTAGACCTGGCCCTTGTGCCCGAAGGTGTACGTCTGGTAGGCGGGCGCCTCGGGCTTGATGAGGTTCTCGCGCTCCGCGAACAGCTCGTCGTTGGCCGCGACGACGCTGCCGCCCAGGCTGCGGACCGCCAGGTCGGGCAAGGTGAGGAAGTCGTTCTGGCTCATGCTTCTCCCCGGGTGAGAAGGATCCCTCGGCACTCGCTGCCGGTGACCTCACGGCCTCGCAGCCAGGTGCCGCGAACCACGCCGGCCAGCGGCCGGTCCGCGTACGGCGTCACCGGATGGCGATGGTGCAGTCGGGCCGGGTCCACGATGAACGCCTCGTCGGGGGCGAGCACGCAGAAGTCGGCGTCGTAGCCCAGTGCGATCCGCCCCTTGCGGCGAAGGCCGACGACCTCGGCCGGACGCTCGGCCATCCAGCGGACGACGTCGACCAGGGTGTGCCCACGCGCGCGAGCCGCCGTCCAGACCGCGGACAGGCCGAGCTGCAGCGAGGCGATGCCGCCCCAGGCCACACCGAAGTCTCCGACGTCGAAGCGCTTGAGCTCCGGCGTGCAGGGGGAGTGGTCGGACACCACGAAGTCGATCACGCCGTCGCCCAAGCCCTGCCAGAGCTGCTCGCGGTTCTCCGCCTCCCTGATCGGTGGGCAGCACTTGAACTCCGTCGCACCGTCCCGGATCTCCTCGGCGGCGAAGACCAGGTAGTGCGGGCAGGTCTCGGCGCTGATCCGCACGCCGTCCCTGCGGGCGCTGCGCAGCATCGGCAGCGCGTCGGACGACGACAGGTGCAGCACGTGGACGCTGGCGCCGGTCCAGCGCGCGCTCTCGATCACGTGGGCGATCGCCACGTTCTCGGCTCCGCGTGGCCGGGAGGCGAGGAAGTCGGCGTAGCGCTCGCCGTGCGCCGATGGCGCCCGCAGGACCGCCTGGGAGTCCTCGGCGTGCACCAGCAGCAGCGCGGGGAAGGTGCTGAGCACCCCCAGGTACTCGTCGAGCTGCTCGGCGTCCAGGTGCGGGAACTCGTCGACGCCGGAGTGCAGCAGGAAGCACTTGAAGCCGAACACGCCCGCGTCGTGCAGGCTGCGCAGCTCGCCGAGGTTCCCCGGGATCGCTCCGCCCCAGAAGCCGACGTCGACGTGGACGTTGCCCTCGGCCGCCTTGCGCTTGACCTCCAGCGCGGCCACGTCGACGGTCGGCGGGATCGAGTTCAGGGGCATGTCGAGGATGGTGGTGATGCCGCCGGCCGCCGCGGCCCTGGTCGCCGTGGCGAAGCCCTCCCACTCGGTCCGGCCGGGCTCGTTCACGTGCACGTGGGTGTCGACCAGCCCGGGGAGCAGGACCTCGCTATCGGGCAGGGTGACGGTCCGCTCGCCGGACAGCGCGGCCGCGAGCGGCTCGATGGCGGCGACCCGCCCGTCGCGGACGGCGACGCACCTGGGCACCTCGCCGGCGGCGGTGACCACCCGTGGCGCACGGACGACCAGGTCGAAGCCCTTCACCTCCGGGTCGCCCGGCATCACGGGCCACCGCCCAGCCAGTCGGCCGCGATGCGGCCGGCAAGGCGACGCAGCAGCGGCACCGGCTCGCGCATGCTGCGCTCGGGGTCCTCCTCGATCTCGGACAAGGTGTAGGCCTGCGCGATGCCGGCGGACTCGAGCACCGACGCCGGCAACGTGTTGCGGCCGGCGACCGCGACGGCCGGCACGCCGGCGGCCCTGGCCGCGGCCGCCACCCCGGCGGGCGCCTTGCCGCGCAGCGTCTGCTCGTCCAGCGAGCCCTCCCCGGTCACCACCAGCCGGGCACCCGGCAGCGCGGACCTGACCTCGAGCAGGTCGAGCAGGTACTCGATGCCCGAGCGCAGCTCGGCTCCGAGGAACACCACGGCCGCGAAGCCGACACCCCCGGCCGCCCCGGCCCCAGCCACGCTGGCGGCGTCCACCCCGGTCGCCGCGCGGGCCGCGGCAGCCCAGCGGGCGAGGGCGGCGTCGAGCAGCGCCACCTCGGCGGCGGAGGCGCCCTTCTGCGGGCCGTACACCGCCGCGGTGCCGTACGGGCCGAGCAGCGGGTTGTCGACGTCGGAGGCGACCACGAACTCGGTGCCGGCCACCCGGGGGTCGAACCCGGAGAGGTCCAGGCGGTCCAGGTCCGCGAGCGACGCACCACCCAGGGCCAGCTCGGCTCCGGCGGCGTCGAGCAGCCGCCCTCCCAGCGCCTGGATCATGCCGGCGCCGCCGTCGGTGCAGGCGCTCCCGCCGAGGCCGAGCACCACCTGGCGGCAGCCGAGGTCCAGCGCGGCGCGGATCAGCTCGCCGGTGCCCCGGCTGGTCGCGGTCGTCGCGGCGAGCCGCCCGCCGGGGAGCCGCCGCAGGCCCGACGCCTCCGCCAGCTCCACCACGGCAATCTCGTCGCGGACGGCCAGCGCCGCCGTGACGGCGTCCCCGGTCGGGCCGGTGCAGGGCACCTCCTTGCGGGCGAAGCCGGCGGACATCGCCGCCTCGACGGTGCCGTCGCCGCCGTCGGCGACCGGATGCTCCCGCGCGTCGATGCCGGGGACGGCCGCCCGCAGCCCGTCGGCGACCGCCAGGGCGACGGCGGCGGCGCCGAGCGACCCCTTGAACTTGTCGGGGGCGACGACGACGTGGCCGGGCATGCCCTAGCTGCCCCGGTAGGTGGAGTAGCCGTAGGGGCTGATCAGCAGGGGGACGTGGTAGTGGGCGGCGGTGTCGTCGATCTCGCAGACGACGGTGACGAGCGGGTAGAAGCCGGGGATGCCCTCGGCGGCGAACCAGTCACCGGTGAAGAAGGTGATGCGGTGGACGCCGGGGCGCAGGGTGCCGTCCGGGGCCAGGCCGGGCACGCGGCCGTCGGCGTCGGTCTCACCGCCGCCGACCGCCGTCCAGCCGTCGTCGGTCCGCGCCTCGAGCGCGACCCGCATGCCGCTTGCCGGCCGGCCGCGGGCGGTGTCCAGGACGTGGGTGGTGATGCCGCTCATCCCTGCACCAGCCTCTCGATCCGCAGCCGGGTGATGCGGCGGTGCTCCTCGGCGGCGACCCGTAGCTCGGTGTCAGGGTCGTTGCCCAGCCGGGCGCGCAGGTTGGCGAGGATCTCCCCGGCGCTCCGTCCCGCGGCGGAGATCAGGAACACGTGGCCGAAGCGGTCCTCGTACTCGGCGTTGCCGCGGGCGATCGCCTGTTGCGCGTCCTCGCCGGCCGCGCCGACGCCGGCCTGCTCCTGCTCGGACCAGTTCGCCGAGGAGCCGCCGCGCTCGCCGATCCGCGGGTGCGCCTCGAGTGCCTCGAGCCAGTCGGCCGGGTCGAGCTCCGTCCACACCTGGTCGGCGGCCTTCTGCAGGGCAGCGACGTCGGCGTAGGGGCGGCCCGCGGCAACCCGCGCCGCCCACCGTCGCGAGTGGCAGACCGCCAGCAGCTCGGCGACCGCCTCCTCCTGCGGCAGGCCGTTGAGCCAGCGCAGTCGCTCTCCGGTGTTCAGCTCGGTCACGCGGCCCCCTGCGGCCACAGCCGGCGCGCCCGGCGGGCGAGGTCCCGCCGCAGCTCGTGGATGTCCGCGCCGAGCAGGGTACCGTCGCGGACCACGTACTCGCCTTCCACCAGGACGTGCCTGGCGTGCCGTTCCGGTCCGAGCACCAGCCCGGCCAGCGGGTCGAGCACGTCGGCCAGGTCGTCACCCGGCCAGACGGCCACGTCGGCGCGGTAGCCGGGCTCCAGCTTGCCGACGTCGTCGCGGCCGAGGCAGCGGGCGCCGCCCTCGGTGGCCAGCCGCAGCGCGTCGGCCGGCAGGAACGTGGTCGCGGTCAGGTCGCGCTGGCGGGCCAGGAACAGCGCCATCCGCATCTCGGGGAACAGCCCGCCGATCTCGTTGGAGGCGACCCCGTCCACGCCGAGCCCGACCGGTGCCCCGGCCCTGGTCAGGTCCACCACCCTGGCGATGCCCGAGCCGAGCCGGCAGTTGCTGGACGGGCAGTGCGCGATCCCGGTGCCGGTCTCGGCCAGCCGCAGCACCTCGGCGTCGTCGAAGTGGATCCCGTGGGCCACCCAGACGTCGGAGGCGATCCAGCCGATGTCGTCGAGGACCCGCAAGGGCCGGCGGCCGAACCGCTCCAGGCAGCTGCGCTCCTCGTCGAGCGTCTCGGCCAGGTGGGTGTGCAGGCGCAGCCCGTGGCGCCTGGCCAGTGCGGCGGACTCGGTCATCAGCTCGGGCGTGACGCTGAACGGGCTGCACGGGGCGACGGTGACCACGATCCGCTCGCCGTCGTGGAGCCGCTCGTACACCGACTGGGTGGAGGCCAGGATCGCGTCCAGGTCCTCGACCACCGAGTCGGGCGGCAGCCCGCCCTTGCTCTCGCCCAGGTCCATGGAGCCGCGGGCGATGTGGGCGCGGATCCCGATGGTGCGGGCGGCGGCGGCGATCGCGTCGAACACCGAGTCGTCACCGCCGGGCACCACGTAGTGGTGGTCGGCCGCGGTGGTGCAGCCGGTGAGCGCCAGCTCGCCCATGGCAACGGCCGCCGCGGCCTCGACGTCCTCCGGCCCGATGCGCGCCCAGACCGGGTACAGCGTCGTCAGCCAGCCGAACAGCGTGCAGTCGAAGGCCCAGCCGCGGGTCATCCACTGGTAGAAGTGGTGGTGGGTGTTGATCAGGCCGGCGGTGATGATGTCGCCGTCGACCCGGACCACCTCGTCGCCCGCCTCCTCGGGCACCGAGCCGACCGCGGCGATTCTGCCTCCCGTGATCGCGACGTCGCCCGGCCAGCGGGCGCCCCGCAGGACCAGCCGGCCCATGGCCGCGCTCACGACGCCGGCTGCTCGACCGGCTCCTCCACGATGTCGAGCAGGCGCAGGTTGGCGATCTTGGCGATCTCGACCAGCGCGGTGGCCTGCTCGGCGGCGGGAGAGTTCTGCAGCCGCGCGTTGCCGGCCTTGAGGATGGTCTCCTTGGTGTTCTCGCGCACCGCGACCACCAGCGGGAAGCCGAACTTCTCCCGGTAGGCGTGGTTGAGGTCGTCGAAGGAGGTGTACTCGTCGCTGCTGAGCTGGTCGAGGCCGGCGAACGCCTGGTCCATCACCGAGCGGGTGGACAGCCGGCCCTCGCGGGTGGCCACGCCGGCCAGGTCCGGGTACTGCCGGATCAGCTCGAGCTGCCGCTCCGCCGGCGCGTCGAACAGCACGTCGTGGAAGGCCTTGCGCAGGTCGTACACGTCCTCGAACGGCCGCGCCCGGTAGGCCTGCTCGGCGATCCAGGGCGGCCCCTGGAACAGGCCGCCGAAGGTGCCGACGAACTGGTCGCGGTCCATCTGGTTGACCTGGTCGATGGTGAGGACCTCGTCGCGGCGCGGGATCGGCAGGACCTTGGTGACCAGGTTGCTGCGGCCGCCCCAGACGTTGAAGACCAGGTTGAGCAGGATGGCGCTGATGCTGCCGAGAGTGATGCCGCTGGAGATGATCGTGCGCACCGACTCGGGGAAGAAGTTGACGATCGTCGGGTAGACGGTCGGCATCATCGCGAAGCCGAGGCTGACGGCCAGGATGATCACGTTGCGCTCGTCGTGGAAGTCGACCCGCCGCAGCGTCTGGATGCCGATCACGGCCACGGTGCCGAACAGGGCGAACCCGGCACCGCCGAGCACCGGCGGCGGGATCGCCGCGACCACCGCGCCGACTTTCGGGATCAGCCCGATCACGATCATGAACAACCCGGCGGTGGCGACCACGAAGCGGCTCTTCACCTTGGTGAGCCGCACCAGCCCCACGTTCTCGGCGAAGCAGGTGTACGGGAAGGAGTTGAGGATGCCGCCGAGGGTGGTGGCCAGGCCGTCGGCCCGCAGCGCCCTGCCGACGTCCCCCTTGTCGATCGGCTTGCCGACGATCTCGCCGCAGGCGAAGACGTCCCCGGTGGTCTCCACCATGGTGATCAGCATCACCACCACCATGGAGATGATCGCGGCCACCTTGAAGGTCGGGGTGCCGAAGTGGAAGGGCGTGGTGACGCCGAGCACGTCGGCGCCGCCGACCCTCGAGAAGTCGGTGAAGTCGAAGATCCAGCCGGCCAGCGTGCCGACGATCAGGCCGATGAGCACCGCGATGGTGGCCACGAAGCCGGTGAACAGCCGGTAGATGAGCAGGATCACCAGCAGCGTGAAGCCGGCGAGGGCCAGGTTGCGGATGCGCCCGAAGGTGGGCGGGTTGGTGAACTGGCTGGCGCCGCCGCCCCCGGCGTCCAGGGCGGCGACCGACAGCAGGACGATGCCGATGATGGTGATGACGGTCCCGGTGACGATCGGGGGGAAGAGCCGGATCAGCCTGGCGAAGAAGGGGGCGACCAGGAACGCGACGATCCCGGCGATGATCACGGAGCCGTAGATCGCCCGCAGGCCGGGCACACCGCCGCCCTCGGCCAGGCCGATGCTGATCATCGGGGACACCGCGGCGAAGGTGACGCCCTGCAGCAGCGGCATCCGAACGCCGATCTTCCAGAAGCCGACCGACTGGATGATCGAGGCGATGCCACAGGTGAACAGGTCGGCGTTGATCAGGTAGGCGAGCTGCTCCGGCGTGAGCTTGATGGCGCCGGCGAGCAGGATCGGCACGATCACCGCGCCGGCGTAGAACGCCAGCACGTGCTGGAACCCGTAGATGGCCAGCTTCGGCGGCGGCAGGATCTCGTCCCACGGATGGACGGCGGGGCGGTCGGATGCCCTCTGGTCTGTCCTGGCCATCTGGCGTCACCAACCTTTCGAGGAGGCGCGCTCCCGGTTTCAGTCGCGCTCGACGGTCGCCTGGATGCGTCCGTAGGGCTCGACCGTCACCCAGTAGATCTCCCGGTCGTTGTCCATGCCGAACGGGGCGAGGTCGTAGAGGAGGTGGTGCTTGTTGGGCAGGGTGAAGCTGATCCGCTCGATCTGCCCGAATCTCTCCAGGATCGCCTGGCCCATGCGCCAGATGGTGTGTTGCACCGACGAGCTGAAGTGGTCGCTGAAGGTGCGGCCGATCTGCTCGTGCACCCCGTCCCACCACGCGCCGAAGTCGCCGCTCGGCTCGCGGTAGTCCCAGGACGCGGTGATGCTGGTGGCGAGGATGCGGTCGTCGGTGTCCTTGAGCGTCCGGTAGCCGCCTTCGAGGAAGTTCGACCATCCCGAGTTGGTCGTCTTCAGCACGTGCAGGTCGTCGATGCCGGCGCTGACCGCCCGCCGGTCGCCCTCGCCGGTGACGACCGCGGTGTGCTTGCCGCCGGCGGCCTTGGTGAAGGCGTGATCGTGCGGCCGGCCGTCGACCACGATCCGGTTCCAGCGCTGCTCGACCACGCTCACCCTGGCGCCCTCGACCCGCGGCTGGGTCAGCAGGTAGTCCACCAGCTGCAGGCCGTACCGCTCCGGGGAGTCGAACTCGTTCTGGCTGGCCACCGCGTAGACGGTGTTGCGCATGGTGTCGGTGGCCATGGCGCCGGTGTTGTCGCCGTGGGTGTGCACCGCGTCGTAGTCGCCCGTCAGGGCCACGTCCACGCGGTAGTCGCGCACCTCGTGCCTGTCGGTGGCGCGCACCACCTTGAACAGGTGGTTGCCTGCCTTGCCGTAGCTGTTCGCACCCAGGACGATGCCCATGGCCTCCGACTCCTCACGCTAGTCGGGCGGCTGCCTCCGGGGACAGCGCGATGTCGTCCGGCCGCACCGGGATCCGGTTCAGCGGCAGGTTGGTCGCCTGCCGGATGGCGGCCACCACCGCCCCGGTCGAGGAGATGGTCGGCGGCTCGCCGACGCCCTTGGCCCCGTACGGCGCTCCCCGCTCGGGCTGCTCGATCCAGGTCTGCACCACCGGTGGCATGTCCAGGGCGGTCGGGAGCAGGTAGTCGGTGAACGACGGGTTCCTGACCCGTCCCTCCTCGACGATGATCTCCTCCATCACGGCGAGCCCGACGCCCTGCGCGATGCCGCCCTCGATCTGGCCGGTGACGGCCAAGGGGTTCAGCGCCCGCCCGATGTCCTGGGCGGTGGCCACCTGGACGACGCGCACCAGCCCGAGCTCCGGGTCGACGTCGACCACCGCGCGGTGCGCGGCGAACGCCAGGGACCAGTGCGCGTTGCCCTGGCCGTTCTCGTCGAGCGGCTCCGTCGGGGCGTGGTGGAACTCGCGGGTCGCCTCGATCGGGCCGGCGCGCAGCGCGTCGGCCAGCGACACGCTGGCGGCGCCGTCCTTGGTCACCAGCTCGCCCTCTTCCAGCACCATGTCCGCCGGCGCCAGGTGCAGGTCGAGGGCCGCCCGCTCGAGGATCACCTCGCGAACGGCCGAGCAGGCCATCTGCACCGCGCCGCCGGACATCATCGTCTGGCGCGAGGCGCTGGTGGAGCCGGCGGAGCCGACCTGGGTGTCGGCGGGGTGGACGACGACCTCGGTCACGCCCAGCTCGGCGCGGGCGATCTGCTGGCCGATGGTGACGAACCCCTGGCCGACCTCGGCGGTGGCGACGTGCACCGTGGCCACCGGCTCGCCGCCCGGGCCGAGCTCCAGGCGCACCTGCGCGGTGGAGTAGTCGTCGAACCCCTCGGAGAAGGCCAGGTTCTTGAACCCGACCGCGAAGCCGACGCCGCGCCGCACGTCGCCATGCAGGGCGGTCAGCCCGGCACCTCCCGGCAGCGACATCACCGGCGCGTCGGCCGACAGTGGCTCCGGCATCGGCAGGTCGCGGCAGGCGACGATGCACTCGGCGACCGGGGCGGTGCCGGTGATCACCTGCCCGGTGATCAGCTGGTCGTGGGTCTTCAGCGCGTTGCGCAGGCGCAGCTCGACCGGGTCGATCCCGAGGGCCGCGGCCAGCTTGTCCATCTGCGCCTCGGCGGCGAAGGAGGTCTGCACCGCGCCGAAGCCGCGCATCGCGCCGCACGGCGGGTTGTTGGTGCGCACGGCGAAGCCGTCGACTTTCGCGTTCGGGGTGAAGTAGGGGCCGGGGGCGAAGGCGGAGGCATTGGAGATCACCGCCGTCGACGACGAGGTGTACGCGCCGCCGTCGAACACCATTCGGCATTCGACGTTGACCAGCCGCCCGTCGCGGGAGGCGTGGTGGCGGTACCAGAGCCGGGCAGGGTGGCGATGGACGTGGCCGAAGAACGACTCCTCGCGGCTGTACACCATCTTGACCGGCTTGCGCGTGACCAGGGCCAGCAGGCAGGCGTGGATCTGCATGGACAGGTCCTCGCGGCCGCCGAAGGCGCCGCCGGTCCCGGCGAGGGTGAGCCGCACCTTCTCCCTTGGCAGGTTCAGGCAGGCGGCGATCTGGTCGCGGTCGACGTGCAGCCACTGGGTGGCGACGTACAGCTCGACGCCGCCGTCCTCGCTCGGCACGGCCAGGCCGGACTCCGGGCCGAGGAACGCCTGGTCCTGCATGCCGACCTCGTAGTCGCCCTCGACGACCACCTCACCCTGGGCGTCCGGGTCTCCGAAGCGGACCCTCAGGTGCCTGAACAGGTTGCCGGCGGGGTGGATGGCCTCGCCGACCATGGCCGCCTCGGGGTCGACGACCGGGGCGAGGACCTCGTAGTCCACCACGATCGCGTCGGCGGCCCGGCGGGCGATCTCGGGGTGGTCGGCGGCGACGGCGGCGACCGGCTCGCCGTGGAACCGCACCACCCCGTCGGCGAACACCGGCTGGTCGTGGTGCTCCAGGCCGTAGGTCCGGCTGCCCCACAGGTCGTCGTTGGTGATCACCGCGTGCACGCCCGGGATGGCGAGGGCCGGGGCGGTGTCCATCACCCGGATGCGGGCGTATGGGTGGGGGCTGCGCAGGGTCGCGCCCCAGACCATGCCCTCCGTCCACAGGTCGGAGGAGAAGGCGAACTCGCCCTTGGTCTTGGCCGGGGCGTCCGGCCGCAGGACGCTCTCGCCCAGGCCGGGAGCCCGGCGCGTGCGCGTGAAGGTGCTTGGCAGGCTAGGTGCTGGCACGGGCGCGCTCCTCCTTGACGGCGTGGAAGGCGGCGAAGATCCTGCCGTATCCGGTGCAGCGGCACAGGTTGCCGGAGAGGGCCTCGCGCAGCGCCAGCTCGTCGGCGTCGGGCCGGCGGTCCAGCAGGTCGTGCATGGCCACGATCATCCCGGGGATGCAGAAGCCGCACTGCACGGCACCCTGCTCGAAGAAGGCCCGCTGGACGTCGGTCAGCTCGCCCTCGGGGCTCAGGCCCTCGACAGTGCGGACGTCGCTGCCGACCGCGTCGGCGGCCATCACGCAGCAGGAGGCCACCAGGGTGCCGTCGAGCATCACCGAGCAGGAGCCGCACTCGCCCTGCTCGCAGGCGTTCTTGGCACCGGGGAGGGCGAGGCGCTCCCTGAGCACGTAGAGCAGGCTCTCGCCGATCCAGGCGTCGGCGACCTCCCGGTCCTTGCCGTTGACCGACAGGCGGTAGCTCTCGGTGGGCTGGGCGTCCGGGGCGGCCGGTTGCACGCTCATGCGGCGAGGCTCCTCTGCAGTGCTCGGGTGGCGACCACTCCGACGGCGTGCCGGCGGAACTCGGCCGTGCCGCGCTGGTCGGAGATGGGGGTGGCGGCATCGCGGGCCAGCTGGCCGAACCTGGCCACCGCGTCCGGCGGGGCGGTCATGGCGTCCCAGTCGATCTCACCGGCGATGAACTCCTCGGCGGCGGTGGCCCGCAGCGGCCGCGGCGACACCGAGCCGAGGCCGAGCCGCACGCTGCGGCCGGCCCGGTCGACGACCAGGCCGCAGACCACGATCGAGATCACCATCGCGTTGCGGGTGCCCACCTTGAGGAACTGCTGTGGACCGTCGAGGCGGGGCACCCGGACCTCCCGGATGACCTCGCCCGGCTGGATCGCGGTGCGCTTGACCCCGGTGATGAACTCGGCCAGCGGCAGCCGGCGGTCGCCGCCGCGGCTGGCGAGCACGATGGTGGCGTCCATCGCGCCGAGCACCGGCAGCCCGTCGCCCGCCGGGCTGGCGGTGCCGACGTTCCCGCCTACGGTGCCGGCGTTGCGCATCTGGGGCGAGCCCACCGTCCGGGCGGCCGCCGCCAGCCCGGGAAGGACGTCTACCAGGTCGTTCTCGACCTCCGTCCAGGTGGTTCCAGCGCGGAGCACGACCTCGTCGTCGAGCACGTCGTAGCCTCGCAGCTCCTCGACGCGGCGCAGCGCGACCACGGACGGCGGACGCCGGTGGCCGAAGTTCACCTCCACCATCAGGTCGGTGCCGCCGGCCAGCAGGTGCGCGTCAGGCAGCTCGTCGAGCGCGTCGAAGACCTCGGCCAGTGTCGTGGGGCGGGCAACCAGCATGTCGACCCCTCATCAAGCGGTGGGACGGGGACCGCCGCGGCCGGACAGGTCGGCGATCAGCGTCAGGATGGCGCTGTGGTCGAGCGAGCCGCGGTCCAGGCTGCGCAGCGCAACCAGCATCTGGGCGACCAGCGCCGTCACCGGAATGGCCACACCGGCGTCGCGGGCCGCCGCCTGGACGATCTGCATGTCCTTGTGGTGCAGGTCGATGCGGAAGCCAGGGTCGAACTTGCGGGCCAGCATCCCGGCGGCCTTGCGCTCCAGGATCTGGTTGCCGGCCAGCCCGCCTGCCAGCACCTTGATGGCCGGCGCCATGTCGACCCCGTGGGCTTCCAGCAGCACGATCGCCTCGCTGACCAGCTCGATCACGCCGGCGACGATGAGCTGGTTGGCGGCCTTCACGGTTTGACCGGAGCCGACCGGCCCGACGTGCACGACCGTCTTGCCCAGCACCTCGAGGACGGGCAGGGCGGCGTCGAAGTCCTCGGCGGCGCCGCCGACCATGATCGAGAGGGTCGCCTCCACGGCGCCGACCTCGCCGCCGCTCACCGGGGCGTCGAGGAACCGCACCCCGCGGGCCCGCGCCGCGTCGCCCACCAGGCGGGCCGTGTCGGGCCGGATCGTGCTCATGTCGATCAGCAGGAGCCCGTCGCGCGCGGCCGAAAGGACGCCGTCGTCGCCGAGCACCACGTCCTCGACGTCGGGGGAGTCGGGCACCATGGTGATGACGACGTCGGCGCCGGCCGTCACGTCGGCCGCCGAGCCGCCCGCCTTCGCGCCCGCCGCGACCAGGGCGCGCACTGGTTCCTCGGAACGGTTGTGGACGGTGAGCTCGTGGCCGGCGCGGACCAGGTGCTCGGCCATGGGTCTGCCCATCACGCCGAGGCCGATGAACCCGATCGCCGTCATCGGCGGCCCTCCTCGTTCAGCAACTTCTGCATGCCCAACCCGTGCATGCCCAACCCGCTGCTGGTCCAGCGGCGCGAGACGCGGCGACGAGGCTGCCTGTCATCGCTGCTGAGATGCGCATCATCTCTGGCAGCAGGCGCTCGTAGTCATCCCGACGAAGGCGTCCTTCGGGCGCGGAGACCGATACGGCGGCTACGCTGTCCCCGACGCCGAACACCGGCACCGCCAGACAGCGGACGCCGATCTCCTCCTCACCGTCGTCGACCGCGTATCCCTGACGCGCGACCACGTCGAGCTCGGCGAGGAACTTGTTCCGGTCGACGATGGTCCGCGGTGTGCGCGGCGGCAGACCGGTTCGGTCCAGCAGTGCCTCCATCGCAGGCCGCGGGCGGAAGGCGAGCAGGACCTTGCCAACCGCGGTCGAGTGCGGCAGTACTCGGCGTCCCACCTCGGTGAACATCCGGACATTGTGCTTGCGAGAGGCCACCTGCGCGACATAGACGGCATGGTCGCCGTCCAGCATGACCAGGTTGGCCGACTCACCGCTGACCTCCATCAGCTCGGTGAGGAAGGGACGTGCCCACCCGCCGAAGTGGCGCCCGGCCGCGTCACCGAGGCGCAGCAGGCGTGGGCCAAGTGTGTACTTGTGGGTCTCCGGATTCTGCCGGGCGTAGCCGTGCAGCACGAGCGTGCCGAGCAACCGGTGAATGGTGCCAAAGGGCAGTCCCGTCACGGTGCGCAGCTCGCTCACGCCGACCTCCTGCTCCTGTCCCAGGTCGGCGAGGCTCTCGAGCAGGGATAGGGCGCGCTCCACCGACTGCACGCCGCCTGTGGTCCTCTCAGCGGTGGCGATGACCGGCCTCCTGTTCGAACGACCCGTGCGTTGGAGCTACGGATTCCCCAATCCTGCCCACGATGTGGAAACGGCATCCGGGTGACGGGCACGGATGACCACTATGGCGCTCCTCGGCCGGCACCGCCACACCCTCAGCCAGTTCGCCTCGCATAGCGGTCGATTACCGTGTGGTCCAGCCCGGTGAGCTCCTGGACCTCGGTCGCGTCCAACGCCTGGCAGTCGAGGCCACGGGCCACGAACCCGGCCAGCGCCTGTGCCGTGGCCGGCTCGTCGAGCACGCCGCCGGCGGTGCGTTCGGCATACGCCCGCAGCCGGGCCGCCGCCGCCGGCAGACCCTCCCGGAAGAAGGCGTAGGTCGCCAGGTAGCGGGTGGGCAGCTGGGCCGGGTGCATGTCCCAGCCCTGCCAGTAGCCGCGCACCAGGGACCGGCGGACCAGGCGGGCGTGCAGCCGCCACGCCGCGTGCACCGCCTGGGTGTCGCCGACCGGCAGCACGTTGGTGGACCCGTCGGACAGGCGGACGCCGGTCGCGGCCGCGGCCACCTGCATGACCGCCTTCGCGTGATCGGCCACAGGGTGCTCCATGCTCTGGTAGGCCGCAGCGATCCCGCAGGCGGCGCTGTAGTCGTAGGTGCCGTAGTGCAGGCCGGAGCAGCGGCCGTCCGCCACATGGATCATCCTGGCCACGGCGGCGGTCCCGTCGGCGGCCAGGACCGACTGCGGCGTCTCGACCTGGATCTCGAACCTCAGTCGGCGCGCGGGCATGCCGTGCGCCTGCTCCAGCAGGCCGCAGACCACGGCCATGGCCTCGACCTGACGCACGTCGGTCACCTTCGGCAGGGTGACGACGAACCCGTCGGGCAGCGCGGCGTGGGCGAGCAGCCCGCTCAGGAAGAGGTCCAGCGTTCGCAGCCCTCGGCGCCGGGTCGCGGCCTCCAGGCACTTGATCCGCAGCCCCACAGAGGGCGGCGACGTCCCTGCTTCGATCTCCGTGGCCAGGGCCCGAGCCACGGCCAGGGCGTCGTGGTCCTCCTGCTCGTCCGGCCGGGCTCCGTACCCGTCCTCGAAGTCGAGGCGCAGGTCCTCGATAGGCTCCCGCGTGAGCTTGTCCAACACTCTGGGGAACACACGCGCGACCAGCGTCGCGTCGACTCCGGTGGCCTCGGCCAGCGCCGGCGCGCTGGCGGCGTGCTGGTCGAGTGCCGCCCGTGCTTGCGCGCCCCAGTCGGCAGTGAGCCCGGGAGTCATGAGGTCGGCAGGGACGTACACGGTGTGCACCGGTTGGCGGCCGCCCGCGTCTCCGGGATAGCGGGCGGCAAGGTCGGCGTCTGCCGGCGCCAGTCGTCGGTCGAGGTCGTCCAGAACGTCCACGCCGAGACGCGGAAGGGCTGCGGCCACGGGGACTCCTCGCAACGGCCACAGCGGCCGCCCTCGTGGACCCATCCCTTCGTCGGTGAGGGCAGCGAGGTCGGCTCCGCCGTGAAATGTAGTTTCCGTTCTGCGGGCACACCGTACCCCGTCTCATGTCCGACGGCGAGCCCACCACAAGTCACCGCCCGCGCCGACCGTGCATGCGATGACGGCCGAGCCCTCACTGGCGAGCCCCGATGGGGACCCCCCGAATCCTCGCCAGGGGGCTCGGCCGCCCTGGATGGTCCCGCTGGGCCGACTCCCTGCCAAGGCGGAGAAGTGCCCAACCCGGCCGGGGTCGAACTACCCCTCTTTGGGGAAGCGGGGCGCAATCCCGCGTTCGAGGGCGAAGCGGGTCAGGTCTGCCCGCCGGCGCGAGCCGGTCTTGTTGCGGATGCGGTCCAGGTGGGAGTGGACGGTACGGACGCTGAGCTGCAGCAACTTCGCGATGTCCTGGTCGGTCTCGCCGCCGGCGACCAGCTCGAGGATCTCCCGCTCTCGCTCGGTGATCCTGATGGGCGCCTGGAGCAGGTAGGAGGCGAGCGTCGCCGAGACATAGGTACGTTGCTCCGCGACGGCGCGAATCGCCCGGACGATCTCGGACTCCTCGGCCTGCTTGGTGAGGTAGCCTCGGGCGCCGGCCCCGATCGCTTCGATGACGTCGGCGGGTGCCTCCGAGGCGGACACCACCAGAACGGACTGGCCGCGGGCGCACAGATGGGTGACGGCCGCCGCCCCGCTGAGTCCGGGCAGGTGCAGGTCCAGCAGCACGACCTCGGCCTGTGCCTCGCCTTGGGCGTCCAGTTCCTCGACCGACCGGCTCGCACCGGTCAGCCGGAGGTCCGGTGCGGCGTCGATCACGTGGACCAGTCCCTTGCGGAAGATCGGATGGTCCTCGACGACTGCCACCCTGATCATCTCGGCCCCCACAGCGTCACCCGTGTCCCGCGTCCTGGGGCCGACCACAGCTCGGCCCGGCCGCCCACCTCGTGCATGCGGCTGGTGATCGACCGCTCGACTCCGAAGCCGTGGTGCTCGGTTTCGAGGTCGAACCCGCGGCCGTGGTCGCGGACGATGACCTCCACCCCGTCCGGCCGTGACACCGCCCGCACCACCGCCCGGCCAGCGTCGGCGTGCTTTGCCACGTTGGTTAGCGCCTCGCGCGTCGCCCCGATCAGGGCGGTCGCCACGGCCGGAGGGGGATCGCGGTCCAGCCCACCGGTCACCAGCTCGGTGTGCAGGCCGCGGTGCAGGAACTCCTCGGTGAGCGCGTGCAGGCCGCCGGTGAGCCCGCCCTGGCGTGCGCTGTCCTCACGCAGGACCCCGCGCAGTTCGGTCGCCTGCTGCAGCGCGGTGGCTCGGATCTCCCGTAGGCGCTCGGCGGGCATGCCGTCGTCCGCGCCGGCGCGTAGGGCGATCGCCTCCAGGGTCTGTAGGACCGTGTCATGGGTCTCGCGGAGCAGGCGGGCCCGCTCACCTTCCCGTCCGGCCCGCAGTCCCTCGCCGACGGCCGCCCGGGCCCCCTGGCGGGCCAGCGCGACGATCACCAGGGCCAACCCGAACGCCAGCGCCAGCCAGGCGATGCGGGCCACGAAGGTCATCCAGCCGTCGAAGTCGAAGACCGCATGGTTGAGTCTGGCCATCAGCAGGTGCAGGGCGACCCCGCCGGCAAGGATCGCAGCGCCGGTCCTGGCTCCTCGCAGGGCGGTCCAGAAGCTGATCACCCCCAGGCCGTAGCCCCAGACGATGTCCCGACCGGTCCACAGGAACGTGCCGTGCTGCAGCGTCGACGTCGCCCAGAGGTTCAGGCCAGTGGCGACCGCGAGGTCGACGGCCAGGAATGCGGGCGACCGCAGCAGCCCGCGGAAGCGGCCCATGCTGACGCCGACCAGCAGTACCAGATCGCCGGTCAGCACCACGGCCAGGCCGGCCAGGAGGGAACGAGGGATGTCGGTCCCGAGGTTGCCGAGCGCGCCGGCCACCAGGATCGGAGTGATCGCTACCCGGTAGGCGAGCGCGGCCACCGCGAACCAGCTCAGCGTCCGCCGGACCAGCTCGTCGGCGCCCGCCACCCCGGTCGACGACGCATCACCGGCCGAGGACGCCGGCCCTACCGTCGCTGGGTGATCGCCGGTCTCCGCAGGACGCCGATGCTGCCCTGCGAGCCGGCTCCGCCTGTGCCGGGTGACGCTGGACCAGGTCCGACTACGTGCGGATCGCGCCATTGCGGATCACGTGCCAGGACCTGTGGAACAAAGCATGCTCGTCCGCGCTCTCATCTTGCTGGCAGAGACCGAGAGCCTAAGGGAAGAGCGCCGATCCGGCTATCCATGCATAGCCCTGCCAAGCCGTACCATCTGGCGCCACGTTGGCCAGCTCGACGTGGAGCGGCCTCAGCTGAGCACCTGCGAAGTGGGGTAGTTCTGCCCTTGGCTGGCTGCGCGAGCCTCACCATGATCGACAGATGCCCGAGGCCAAAGACGCCCCAACGGCTGCTCGTGTCGTCGCAGGAGTGCCGCTGCTGCAAGCTGGGCTCGAGCAGGCGGCGCTCGCTGTCGGGCTGCGGGTCGTGGACGGGGAAGAGGCAGCGGCAATCGGACTTCGATCGCCAAACGCCGGGCCAACCCTGGCTGCGATCGACGTGTGCGCCGACGCCGATCACGTGACCATCACGCTGACCGCCGTCCCCGATTCCAAGACCTGGTTCAGGCTTCTCGCGCTGCTCCGCGAGCTACTCGACCTGAGTTCCTGACAAGGTCGCAGCGCCGAGCCCACATCGCGCGCCGCTTGGACGCTACCGGCATGCCAGCTCCTCGACGATGGCGGCCAGCGCCTCCACGCCGGCCAGGCAGTCGCTCAGCTCGGCGTGCTCGGCCGGGCTGTGGCTCACCCCGGTTGGGTTGCGGACGAACAGCATCGCGCTCGGCACGGCGGCGGCCAGGACGCCGGCGTCGTGGCCGGCCGCGGTGGGCAGCTCGACCGGGTCCAGCCCGCGGCCGCGCAGGCAGGCGGCCAGCCGGTCGGTCAGGGCGCGGTCGAAGGCGACCGCCGGGCTGCGCGACTCGCAGGCGACCTCGACGGCCAGCCCGTGCCCCTCGGCGGCCCGGTCGAGCACCCCGCCGACCTCGGCGAGCACCCGGTCAAGGGTGGCGGCGTCGGCGGCGCGCACGTCCAGCCAGGCGCGGACGCGCGCGGCGACGCTGTTGGTCGAGTTCGGCTCCACCTCCAGCCGGCCGACCGTGGCGACCGCCCCGTGCCGCGCGGCCGCCGCCCGGGCCGCCAGCGCGGCCTCCGCCAGGCCGAGCACCGGGTCGTGGCGGTCCTCCAGCCTGGTCGTGCCGGCGTGGTTGGCCTCGCCGGCCAGGTCGAGCCGCCAGCGGCCGTGGGGCCAGATCCCGCTGGCCAGGCCGAGCGGGGCGTCGTGGTCGACCAGCCAGCGGCCCTGCTCCACGTGCAGCTCGACTGCGGCGGCCAGGCGGGCCAGCCGGGCCGGGTCGGGCCCGAGCGCGGCCGGGTCCAGCCCGGCGGCCCGCAGCGCCTCGGCCAGGGTGACCCCGTCCGTGCCGGTCCGCTCCAGCACGGCGGCCGGGTCGAGGGTGCCGGCGAGGACCCGGCTGCCGAACGTCGCCATCCCGAAGCGGCCGCCCTCCTCGTCGGCGAACGCGACCACCGCCACCGGCCACCGGGGGACGGCGCCGCCGCGGGCGAGCGCGCCGACCGCGAGCAGCCCGCCGACCACCCCGAGGGCGCCGTCGAAGGCCCCGCCACGCGGCACCGTGTCCAGGTGGCTCCCGACCGCCAGGGCGCCCGGCCCGCGCCCGCCCCACCAGGCCCACAGGTTGCCGGCCCGGTCCTGCTCCACGTCCAGGCCGCGGGCGGCCGCCTCGGCCGCGAACCAGCCCCGCGCCGCCCGGTCCTCAACGGTCCAGGCCAGCCGCGTCCAGCCGCCGGCCCCGTCGCGCCCGATCGCCGCCAGCCCGGCGAAGCAGCGCTCGAACTCGTCGCGCAGTTCCATGGCCGGACGATACCGTCTCGGCGGGCGCCACTGGCGGGGCGGGGACTTTGCATTGAGGCCGAGGGCGTCGCCGAACCTCAGCGGAGTGGAGGTCCCTCCCTGTACTGAGGCAGATCGAACGGCTCGAGCAAGGGTGATCAGGACCACGATCGGGGCCAATTGAGCACCCAGGTCGACCAGGCCGAGAACCGGATGCATGCCATCAAGGCCGTGATGGTGGCCCCTTGGCGATTGATCGGAGGATCCGATGAGAGTGGTCGTGGCGCTGGGAGGCAACGCGCTGCTGAAGCGGGGCGAGCCGATGACCGCCGACGTGCAGCGTGGCAACGTGAAGACGGCCGCCCGCGCGCTTGCGTCGGTGGCGCGCAACCACCAGCTGGTGCTGTCGCATGGCAACGGACCGCAGGTGGGGTTGCTGGCGCTCCAGGGCGCCGCCTTCGCAGAGGTCGAGGCCTATCCCTTGGACGTGCTCGGCGCGCAGACCGAAGGCATGATCGGGTACGTCCTCGAGCAGGAGCTCGGCAACCTGCTGCCCGTCGAGGTGCCGTTCGCGACCATCCTCACGATGGTCGAGGTCGAGCCGTCGGATCCGGCGTTCGGCAACCCGACGAAGTTCGTCGGGCCCGTCTACACCAAGCCGCAGGCCGACAAGCTGGCCAGCGAGAAGGGGTGGGTCTTCAAGCCGGACGGGGATCGCTGGCGGCGGGTGGTCCCGTCGCCCGAACCCAAACGCATCTTCGAGATCCGGCCGATCCGCTGGCTCCTCGACAAGGACGTCATCGTGATCTGCGCGGGCGGGGGCGGGGTCCCGACGATGTATGCGCCGGACGCCGAACGCACCCTCGTCGGGGTCGAGGCCGTGATCGACAAGGACCTTGCGAGCCAGCTGCTCGCCCGGGAGGTCGGGGCCGACTTGTTCGTCATGGCGACCGACGTCGACGGTGTCTACGCCGGCTGGGGCACCCCCGAGCAGCGCCGGCTGGAGCGGGTGACACCGAACGAGCTGCGCAAGCTGGCATTCGCCGCCGGGTCGATGGCCCCGAAGGTCGAGGCAGCTGTCCGGTTCGTCGAAGGCACGGGCAAGCAGGCCGCGATCGGTGGCCTGGCCGAGATCGAGGCGATCGTGGACGGCAACGCGGGGACCCGGGTGGTCGCCCCGTGATCGCCGTGCCGCGGGAATGGAGGGATGGTGGACGCGTAGCGCCTCGCTATCCCTGGCTGCCGGGCCGAGGATGTCCTCGATCTACGTATGTGGTGGCTGCGGCCCGCACAGCTACAGCGGGGCGGTGAGCTCCAGCGCCACCCCGTCGGGGTCCTTGAACGGCAGCACCGCGATGCCGAACGGCGGCAGGTCATGGATGCCGCTGTGCTCCACGCCACGCTCCTCGAAGGCCTGCACTGCCGCCTCCAGGTCGGCCTTGCCGGCCACGCTGAAGCTGAGGTGGTCAAGGCCGCAGCGGAACGGGTCGAAGCGGTCGTTGGTCCGCTCGGTGTCCACCGGGCGCAGCCCGATGAGCAGGTCGCCGTTGACCATGACGATGCCGTCCTGCAGCAGGTCCACGGTCAGGTCGTGGTGGGGATCGTCGCGGAGGGCGGGGCGTCCATGGCGATCTGGACCCGAGCAGTTCGGTGTAGAACGCCCGGGACCGTTCGACGTCGGTGACGGTGAGGCGAAGGTGGTGGACCGGGCCGAGCGACAGCGGGACTGCCATCGAGCGCCTCCTCGTGTCGACAGCGGGTGGCGGGCCCATGAT
>WNFV01004796.1_pt1 | contig 61431 bp, 55 predicted proteins | sample 5400101 | NCBI WGS metagenome assembly WNFV01 (sample SAMN13153361, study PRJNA577476) | soil metagenome | isolation source: 115 cm soil or saprolite under grassland replicate 1 | place: USA:California | collected 2016-06-15
GAGCACGTTTGCGTCGCAGGCTGCGGTCGCGTGGTGCCGGGCGCGGCACATTCCGTACGTGTTGCACGTCGAGAGCCACGACCTCGATCCACGTCCGGCGTGGCGGCAGCACGTCAAGGACTCGGTCGCGACGCCGGTCATTCGCGGGGCTGCGTCGGTGCTGGCCGTCGGCTCGGCGGCGCGCGACTCCGCGCTCGCCCGCGGCGCGCGAGACGTGCGCGTGTTCGCGAACACGATCGACGTCGAGCGCTGGATCGAGCGTGCCGACCGGCTGACGCCTGCGGCGCACGAAGGCGTCGTCGTTCTCTCCGTCGGGCGGGACGTCCCCGAGAAGGCGTTCGACGTGCTCAGGGACGCCGCTGGGCGCGCCGGGACGAACGTCGCCATCGCGATGGGCGGTCTCGACGAGGAGGAGCTGGCGCAGCGCTACGTCGATGCGGACGTGTTCGCGCTCCTCTCCCGCCACGAGCCCTGGGGGGTCGTCGTCAACGAGGCGGCGGCGTCCGGCCTCCCGCTTGTCCTGTCGGACCGCGTCGGCGCCGCGCACGACCTGCTCCGCGACGGCGAGAACGGGTTCATCGTCCCCGCAGAGGACGTCGCCGCGGCCGCCTCCGCTTTGCGCACGCTCGCCGCCGACCCCGACCTCCGCCGGCGGATGGGCGAGCGGTCGCGCGAGCTCGTCCGGGCCTGGAACTACGACGCGTCGGTCGAGGCGTTTCTCGCGGCGACGTCCTCGTAGATCCGCTCCTGCACGTCGGTCACGGTGTCCCACGACGTCCGCCGCGCGGCCACCGGTCCGCCGCGCGCGAGCTGCTCCCGCAGCGCGTCGTCTGAGAGCACGCGTCGGATCGCTTCGACGACCGCAGCGCGCTCGTACGGGACGACGAGCGCCTCGCCGTCCTCGAAGAAGCCGGCGATGCCGCAGCGGTCGGACACGATCACCGGAGTCCCCGCGGCGGCCGCCTCCGCGGCGACCATGCCGAAGCTCTCGCCCTCGGATGCGAGCACGAACACGTCCGCCTCTGGATAGAGGTGAAGCGGCGGCTCCTCCGAGGGGGGCAGCCTGTGCACCCGCTCGGCCTCCGTCGAGACCCCGTGCCGGTCGTCGGGCCCGGCGATCACGAGGTGCGCCTCCGGCAGCTCCCGCATCGCGGCCAGAAGGTGGTCGATTCCCTTCCCCGCGGCAATCCGCCCGACGTACAGGACGAGCGGCGCGTCGGCCGGAATCCCGAGCCGGGGTCTGATCCCGAAGGGGTCTGACCCCAGCCTTTCGCCGTTGTCCGGTTCCGGAAAACCGTTGCCACGAACGTGCACCTTCTCCGGCCGCACGCCGCACGCCACGACGTCGTCGCGTTCTCGCTCCGACGCGACGACCACCGCCGCCGCCCCGCGCGCGACGCCGCGGTAGAGCGTCGCGTCGAGTGCGCGCTTCAACAGCACTTTTCGCAGCCGCGGCTGGAACATCCCGAGCGGCTCGAATACATACGGCACCCGCGCCCAGCGGCACCACGCTGCCGTCCCCGTGGTGATCGGATCGCGGAAGCCGAAGACATGGACGACGTCCGGCCGCTTCAGTCGCGCGAGCGCGATCGGCAGCGTCGGCGTGATGCCCATCCAGCGGTAGCGCAGCGGAGTCCCGAGGTAGTGCACGGTCGCGCCGTCGACGATTCGGGTCGACGATCGAGCAGCCGGGCGCCGCGCAAGATCCAGGATTGTCGTTGTCAGCACCTCGACGTCGTGGCCGCGCGCGACGAGCCGCGGCACGAGCTCGCCCGCGGCGGCGACCGGACCGCCGAAGGCACGCGAAGGCGACCAGGCGGGTGCTGCAAACACGATCCGCACGGAAGTAGCCTTGCTCACCATGTCCGAGTCCCGCAAGCCGAGGCTGCTCGTCCTCAATCAGTACTACTGGCCGGGAGTGGAGGCGACCGCGCAGCTGCTCACCGATCTGTGCGAGGCGCTGGCAGAGGACGTCGAGGTCAAGGTGGTCACCGGAGTCCTGCACGGGCACGAAGACGAGCCGCGCCAACTCGTCCACAACGGCGTCGAGATCTTGCGCGTGCGCTCGACGTCCTTCGAGCGCAGCAAGGTGCTGGCGCGCGCCTCGAACTACGTCACCTACCTCTCGAACGCGCTCCTGCGCGGATTGCGCGGCCCGCGACCCGACGTCGTGCTGTGCATGACCGATCCGCCGATCGTCGCGGACATTGCGCTGCTCGTCGCGCGCCGCTACCGCGCGCCGCTTGTCGTGATCAGCCAGGACGTGTTCCCGGAGATCGCCGTGCAGCTGAAGCGCCTCGAGAATCCGGTGGTGATGAGGCTGCTGCGCTCGCTCGTGTCGCTCTACCTCCGCCGCGCCGACCGAATCGTCGCCATCGGCGACACGATGAGACGGCGTTTGGAGGCGAAAGGTGCGCCGCCGGAACGCGTGCGCGTGATCCCGAACTGGGTCGACACGGAGCGCCTTACACCTCGCGACCGCGGAAACGAGTGGTCGCACAATCTCGGGCTGGACGACAAGTTCGTCGTCATGCACTCGGGCAACGTCGGCCACGCGCAGGACCTCGACTCCCTCGTCCGCGCCGCGACCTTCCTGCGCGACCTCGACGACCTCGAGATCTTCATCATCGGGACGGGCGCCCGTCACGCCGAGCTCGTTGCGCTGGCCGAGCTGCTCGAGGTCGACCAGGTCAGCTTCCTCTACTACCAGTCGCGCGAGGCGCTGCCGCGGTCGCTCTCGGCGGCGGACATCCACGTCGTCGGCCTCGCCCCAGGGCTCGCCGGGTACGTCGTGCCGAGCCGGCTCTACGGGATCCTCGCCGTCGCGCGCCCAGTCATTGTCGCGGCCGATCCGGAGAGCGAGACGGCGCAGGTCGTGGAACGCGTGGGGTGCGGGATCGTCGCTCCGTCCGGGCGGCCGGAGCTGCTCGCGCGCGCGATCCGCGATGCCCACGACGGGAAGTACGACCTCGTCGAGATGGGCAGGCGCGGGCGCGAATGGGTGGAGCGCGAGGCGGACCGCTCCGTCGCCGTCGGCCGCTACCGCGACCTGCTGCGCGAGCTTGCGCCGAGCTGAGCTCGCCGCTGCGGCGCTGATCGGCGCGCTCGCGCTGATCGCGGGCTGGAACGCGTACAAGTATCCGAGCGGCTCCGGCTACGACGTGCGGGAGCACCAGGAGTACGCCGACCTGCTGATCCACCACGGCGAGATTCCCGGCGCCGGCAAGCGGAGCGAGTACTACACGCCGCCCGGTTTCTACGCGCTCGCCGGCGTCGCGACGGTGATCGGCGAGCACGTGCACTCCGGCGACCCTCACAAGCTCGCGCAGGCGCTCAATTGGCTCGTGCTGCTGCTCACGGCCGGCGTCCTCTGGGCACTCGCCCGTGAGCTCTTCCCCGGTCGGGTGTGGGCGCAGCTCGGCGCGCTCGCGTTCTTTTGCTTCTTACCGGTGGTGCTGCGCGTGGGCGCGATGTTCCATCCGGAGCCGCTCTCGATGCTGCTCACCTCGGTTGCGCTGCTGCTCGCCACGCGCATGCTGCGCGGACGCGACTATCGCTGGCAGCTCGCAGTCGCGACCGGCGTCGCGCTCGGCCTCGGACAGCTCGTGCGCGCCTTCTCGCTGTGGACGTTCGCCGCGGTCGTGCTCGCGTTCGCGGTCGCGCGCGCGTGGCGCGCGCTCGTCGTCGTCGTCCTCGCGGCGGGCGTTGTCGCGGCGCCGTGGTACATCCGGCAGACGATCAAGTACGGCGATCCGGTGTTCGACCGGCCGACCCCGCACGAGGCGATCTGGGACCGGCGGCCGGCGCGCTTCTACGTTGGGCTCGGGCTGCCGCACGTCTTCACCGAGCCGATCCGGCCGCACTTCGTCAACGAGGCGATCCCGACGACCTACAGCGAGGTCTGGGGCGACTACTTCGGCGTGTGGCGGGGCGGCCGGGAGCTGCAGAGCTTCCTCGGGCTGCTGCCGACCCTGCTCGCTGTCGGCGGCTGGCTGCTGTTCCTGGGACGCTCGCTTCGCGCGCCGCCGCGGCTCGCCGTCGCCCTCCTGCCCGGTCTCGGCCTGCTCGGCTACCTCTACTTCACGGTCAGCTATCCGACCCCCGACGGGGACGTCCTCAAGGCGAGCTACATGCTCACGACCGCTCCTGCCTGGGCGCTCGCCTTCGGCTATGCGCTCGACCGCCTCCCGGGCCGTTTGCGGGTCGTCACGGCCGCCGTCCTGGGCGCCTCGGCGCTCGCTGCGCTGCCGTTCCTGCTGTACTGATCGCGGTGACAGCGGTTCTCTTCACGTGTGCGGGCCAACGGGTCGACATCCTCGACGCGTTCCGCCGCGCGGGCGCGACGACGATTGCGGCGGACGTGAATCCGCTCGCTCCCGCTCTCTACCGGGCCGACCGCTACGCCCTCGTGCCGCGAATCGACGACGACGGCTACGTGCCCGCGCTGCGCGGGCTCGTCGACGAGCACGACGTCCGCCTGATCGTCCCGCTCACCGATCTCGACCAGGTCACGCTCGCCGAATCGCGTGAGGAGCTCGGCGCGCTCGTGCTGCTGCCGGACGCGGAGACGGTCGAGCGGCTGGGCGACAAGTACCTGGCGCACCTGCTCTTCGAGGAACGCGGGATAGCGTCGCCGCCGACGTGGCTGCCCAACACCGTTCCGGACGACCCGTCGTTCCCCCTGCTCGTGAAGGCGCGGCACGGCTTCGGGTCGCGTCACATCTACCGCGCAGAGGACCGCGCGCAGCTCGGCTTCTTCCTCGGCTACACGCCGGTCGACTCGATCGTGCAGGCCTGCCTCGCCGGCGAGGAATTCTCGATCGACGTCTTCTGCGACTTCGAGGGCCGCTGCCTGAACGCGATCCCGCGCACGATGATCGAGTCGAAGGGCGGCGAGTCGATCAAGGGGATGACGATCCGCGACGAGCGGCTGATCGAGCTCGCCCGCGACGTCGCCGAGAAGCTGCGGCTCGTCGGGCCGGCGAACATCCAGTGCTTCCGCGAGGAGGACGGCTCGCAGCTCGTCACGGACATCAACCCGCGCTTCGGCGGTGGCTTCCCATTGCCGCTCGCCGCAGGCGGCCGCTATCCCGAGCTCGCGCTCGCACTCGCGCGGGGCGAGCGGCCCGAACCGCGGCTGGGCGACTTTCGCGAAGGGGTCGTCATGACGCGCTTCTTCTCCGACCTCAGCCTCACCCAGAACGGCGACGGGACACTGAAGCCGCTCGCACCCGCGGAATGAGGTACGTCGTAACCGGTGCCGCGGGCTTCATCGGCTCGCATCTCGCCGAGGCGCTGCTGGCGGAGGGGCACGAGGTCGTCGCGGTCGACTGCTTCACCGACTACTACGACCCGGCGCTGAAGGAGGAGAACGCGCGCGCGCTCGAGGTGTCGCGCCTCGACCTCGCCGAGGACCGGCTGGCGCTGGATGGGTTCGACGGCGTCTTCCACCTGGCTGGCCAGCCCGGAATGCGCAGCTTCGGTGACGTCTTCGAGGACTACGTCCGGCGCAACCTCGTCGCGACGCAACGCGTGTTCGAGTCGGCGGCGGCAGCCGGCGTGCGCGTCGTCTTTGCGTCGTCCTCGTCTGTGTACGGAGACGCCGAGCGGTACCCGACACCCGAGGATGCCGAGCCGCGACCGCTCGTTCCTTACGGGATCACGAAGGTCGGCTGCGAGCAGCTCGCACGTGCTTACGCGAGGAGCTTCGGCCTCGACGTCGTCGTGCTCCGCTACTTCACGTTCTACGGACCGCGCCAACGCCCGGACATGGCGTTCGCGCGGGTCGTCGACGCGCTCGCACGCGGCTCGTCCTTCGAGCTCTACGGCGACGGGCAGCAGTCGCGCTCCTTCACGTACGTCGCGGACGGCGTCGCGGCCACAGCCGAGGCGATGGAGCGCGCCCCCGGCGGGAGTGTTTACAACGTCGGTGGTGGTCGCGAGGCGACGATGCGCGAGACGATCACACTGCTCGAGGACATCGCGGGCCGCAAGCTCGAGCTCGTCGAGCGTCCGGCCGCCGCGGGTGACATGCGGCGGACCGCTCCCGACGTGACGAGGATCGAGCGCGACCTCGGGTGGCGCGCGACGACGACGTTGGAGGACGGCTTGCGCGCTCAGTGGGAATGGGCCTCGGTTAGAGTCGCCGCGCCTTGAGCGCGCGTGAACCTGACGTCGACGCCGAGCAGGAGGTCGATCTCGGTCGTTACTGGAACGCGATCGTCGCGCGCTGGTGGCTGCCCGTGCTGGGGCTCGTCGCCGGTGCGCTGATCGGCTACCTGATCTCGCTCGGCGGCAAGGAGGTGTGGAAGGCGAGCGCGACGGTCTACCTCGGCGCGTCGTACAGCTCGGTCGGCGGCGTCTTCCTGCAGGGACCGCAGGCGAACCCGTCCACGGCCGGGACGATCGCGCGCGCGGAATCGTCGATCGAGACCGCGGCGGCCCAGGCCGGGCTGCGGGCGGGCGACCTCCGCGGCCACGTCTCGACGCAGTCCATCTCGACGGGCGCCGGCAGCACGGTCGTGCGGACGACCGGCAATCCGCTCGTCCGGATCACCGTGCAGGCGTCGACGCGGCGCCGCGCTGCCGCCGCCGCCAACGCGCTGGCGAGGATCGTCGTCGACCGGCTTGCGCCGTATGCCGACCGGAAGATCGAAGCGCTGAAGGAGCGCGTCGCCGACGACCAGGCGCAGATCGACGCCATCCGCCGGAGCTCGTCGTCCGGCGACGCGCTGGGTCGGGCGGTGCTCGCGGTGCAGATCGGCGACGTGCTCGACGACCAGCTGCAGGCGAAGCAACTTTTGATCCAGGCGGAAGAGATCGAGCGGCCGAAGGTGCTGACGCGTGCAGCGGCGACGAAGACGACGGCACGCAGCCGGCGCAACTCCGTCGTCGTCGCCGCCTTCCTCGGCGTAGTGCTCGGCCTGCTGGCCGCGCTCGTGTGGGAACCGGTCATGCGCCGCCGGCGCGGGTAATGCTCGAGGGCAAGACCGTCGCGGTCGTCGTCCCTGCGTACGACGAGGAGGGGCTCGTCGCGACGACGATCCAGGGCGTCCCCGAGTTCGTCGACCGCATCATTGTCGTCGACGACGCATCCCGTGACGGCACCGCGGCCGCCGCGCGCGCGGTTGGAGACGGGCGCGTCGAGGTGCTCACGCACGAGCTCAACTCCGGCGTCGGCGCCGCCATCGTCACCGGCTACCAGCGCGCGGTCGCGGAGGGAATCGACGTCGCGTGCGTGATGGCCGCCGACAACCAGATGGATCCCGTCGACTTGCAGAAGATCGCGCTGCCGGTCGCGCGTGGCGAGCTGGAGTACGCGAAGGCGAACCGTCTCATCACCGGCGAGGCGTGGAAGGTGATCCCGCGCTCGCGCTATCTCGGCAACGCCGTGCTCTCGCTCCTGACGAAGATCGCGTCCGGTTACTGGCACGTCGCGGACTCGCAGTCCGGCTACACCGCGGCAAGCCGGGAGATCCTGGAGCAGCTCGACCTCGACCGGGTCTACCGCGGCTACGGGTTCCCGAACGACATGCTCGTCCATCTGAACGTCTGGAATGCCCGCGTCCGCGACATTCCCTCGCGGCCGGTCTACGGAGTGGGTGAGCGGTCGGGGATCAAGATCCGCAAGGTCGTCCCGCGCATCTCGTGGCTGCTGCTGAAGGGCTTCTTCTGGCGGATGCGCGAGAAGTACGTGATCCGCGACTTCCACCCGCTCGTCTTCTTCTACGTGCTGGGGTTCCTGATGACCCTGCTGGGCCTCGGCCTCGGGATCGCGGAGGTCGTGCTGCGGATCATGGGCAACGCGGTCTCGGTGGGGACGGTCGTGCTGGTCGCCCTGCTCCTGATCTTCGGCTCGCAGTTCACGCTCTTTGCGATGTGGTTCGACATGGAGTCGAACAAAGATCTCCGCTGACGCGGAGATCTTTTGGTACGGCGCTTCGCGCGGAACGCGCGCGAGCTGAGCTCGCGCGCTCTAGGTTGGTCGGCGGATGTTCTCTTCCGTGCGGCGCGGCCAGGCTGCGCGTGGCCGCGTCGCATCGGTTCGCCTGCGCGTAAGCCGCGCTTCGCGCTGGCTTACGCTCCGGCTTCTCGGGCTCGATGGGGCGAAGGTTTTTTGGCCTTGTAAAGCCGTCGTAAAGTCTGCGACTGCCCTCGGGAGGCGTGGGTAAAGTCCGGCCGATGCCCACCGCCGTCGTCACCGGTGGGGCCGGCTTTCTCGGCTCCCACCTCTGCGATCACCTCGTCTCGAAGGACTTCCGGGTCGTCTGTGTCGACAACCTCGATACCGGCTCGCTGCAGAACGTCAAGCACCTGCGTGGGGCGGGCTTCCAGTTCCTCAACCACGACGTCACGGAGCACCTCGAGGTCGACGGCGGCGTCGACTTCGTCTACCACCTCGCCGCGCTCGCGAGCCCGATCGACTACCTGCGCATGCCGCTGCACTCGCTCAAGGTCGGCTCGTACGGCACGCACAACGCGCTCGGCCTCGCGAAGTTCAAGCGGGCGCGCTTCCTGCTCGCCTCGACGAGCGAGGTCTACGGCGACCCGCAGGTGCATCCGCAGCCGGAGACCTACTGGGGAAACGTCAATCCGATCGGCCCGCGCGGCGTGTACGACGAGGCCAAGCGCTACGGCGAAGCCATGACGATGGCGTACCACGGCCAGCAGGGCGTCGACACCGCGATCGCCCGGATCTTCAACACCTACGGGCCGCGGATGCGGCCCAACGACGGGCGTGCGGTTCCGACGTTTGTCCGCCAGGCGCTCGAGGGCAAGCCTCTAACCGTGTTCGGGGACGGAACACAGACACGCAGTTTTTGTTACGTGGACGACCTCATCCGCGGGCTCGTGGCGCTCGCGGAGTCCGAGGAGCACCTCCCGGTGAACCTCGGCAACCCGCGCGAGTTCACACTCAACGAGCTCGCCGAGACGGTGCTGCGCATCACGGGATCGAAGAGCGAGATCGTGCACGAGGCGCTCCCGATCGACGACCCGCAGGTGCGCCAGCCGGACATCACGCGGGCGAAGCAGCTGCTCGGGTGGGAGCCCAAGATCCAGCTGGAAGAGGGCCTGCGCCGGATGCTGCCCAGCTTCGGACGGGAGCCGGTCATTGCGTAAAAGCCTGGGGGTCTTCGCAGCGACTCTTCTCCTCGCTGCCGGATTGAGCGTGCCTGCAGCGCAGGCGAAGCGGCACATGCTCGTCGGGCTGCAGGACGACGCGATGGTGCTGTACGGCAATCCGACGTTCACGTTCGGAATGCTGAAGCAGCTCCGCGTCCAGATCGTCCGCATCAATCTCAACTGGGACCGCGTCGCCAAGCGGCGGCCGGCGCATCCGCAGGATCCGGCGGACCCGGCCTACGACTGGGACGTCTACGACCGCGGCGTGCGGTACGCCGGGCAGAACGGGATGCAGGTCCTGATGACGATCCTGTTCGTTCCCTCGTGGGCGAACGGCGGCAAGCCGCACAACGTCCCGCCGACGAACTACAACGACCTGCGCAACTTCGCGTATGCGGCAGCGACGCGTTACAGCGGTCACTACATCCCGAACACCGACCGCTTCGACGAGACGTACCTGCCGCCGATCAAGTACTGGCTCGCATGGAACGAGCCGAGCAACCCGAACTGGCTGCAGCAGGTGGTCGGCGGTCGCTTCGTGAGCCCGAGTTCCTACGCGCGCATCTGCACTGCGATCTGGCAGGGCGTGCACTTCACGAACTTCACGGGCGAGAAGGTCGGCTGCGGCGCGACCGGGCCGCGCGGAAACAACCAGGCGCGCTCCTCACGCCCGTCCATGTCGCCGGTCGCGTTCATGCGTGCGACGAAGCGCGCGGGCCTGCGCAACCTCGACGCGTTCGCGCATCATCCGTACTACGGGAAGCCGAGCGAGACGCCGACGAGCAGGCCGGGCGGCACCGCCATCGAGCTCGGCAACATCAACACCTTGATCGCCGAGGTGAACAAGCTCTGGGGGAAGAAGCCGATCTGGATCACCGAGTACGGCTGGCAGACCAAGCCGCCAGATCGTCTCTTCGGCGTCTCCTTCGCGCGGCAGGCAGCGTACGTGCGGCAGTCGTATGCCATGGCGCGCGCGAATCCGCGGATCGACCTGATGGTGTGGTTCATCCTGCGGGACGACACCAATCTCGGAATCGGCTGGCAGTCGGGCTTCTTGACTGCCGCCGGAAAGCGAAAGCCTGCGTTCGCCGCTTTTGCGCGCCTGCCGCACTGAGTTCGCGCGGGGGAACCAATGGTTCCCCCGCGAGCCCCTCCTTCTTGGCTCGGCAAGGCGCGTGGTGGTGGCGCTACGGCGAGACGCGGTCTCGCCTCCGCGCGCGCGGAACGTCGCTCACCCTAGGACGCTTCGAGCGATGGGGTCGATAGTGCGGGCGGCGAATGCTTCGCGTTCGCCCGGCCGCATGAGTCCGCTAAGACCGCTGCGCGTGTCTTAGCGGAAGGCCTTTGTGTCGATGGAAGGTCGAGCGTCTTGTAGCAGCGACAGGTAGAGCCGGTCGACGTCGTCCACCAGCCGAGGGACTGCGTACCGGGGCAAGACCCGGTCGCGGCCGGCGCGGCCCATCCGTTCGCGTAGCTCCGGGTCGGCCGCGAGCTGGGCGAGCCGCTCGGCCAGCTCCTCCGTCGCGCCGGGCTCGACGAGGAAGCCGTCCTCGCCCTCCTCGACGACGTCGGGAACGCCGCCGACACGCGTCGCGACCACCGGCCGCCCGGCGGCGAGGGCCTCGATCGCGCTCACCGGCGTGCCCTCGATCGACGACGGCAGCACGAGCGCGTCGAAGGCCGCGTAGAACTGCGCGACGTCTTCCTGGTAGCCGAGGAAGAGCGTGTCGCGCACGATCCCGAGCTCGTGCGCCCGCTGCTCGAGCTGCGGGCGATCCGGGCCGTCGCCCACCATGCACAGCACCGCCTCGACTCCGTCCTCGCGCAGCCGCTTGAAGGCGACCAGAACGTCGTCGGTCCGCTTCACGGCAGTCATGCGGCCGATCCATCCGACCGCGAAGCGATCCGGCGGGATGCCGAGATAGCGCCGGCTCTCGACGCGGCCGTCCCCTGCGCCGGCGACGCGCTCGCCGAGCTCGATGCCGAGCCGGATCACGACGAAACGCTCCGGCGGTGCGACGCGCAGCGCGACGAGGTCGTCGCGGACCTGTGGGCTCACTGCGATCAGCGCGGTCGTGTGGCCTGCGAGCCAGCGCTCGAGCAGCCGGAAGACCAGCGAGCGCACGGGCCCGAAGTAGCCGCGCAGAACGTGTCCGTGGAACGTGTGCACGACGATGGGGGGGCGGTGCCGGCCCGCGAGCAGCGCGGCGACGCGGCCGACCGTCCCGGCCTTGGCGGTGTGCGTGTGCAGGATGTCGGGGCGCTCGCGCCTGATCAGCCGTGCCAGGCGCAGCGTCGCGACCAGGTCGCGCAGGGGCGAGATCTCGCGCCCGAGCTCGTCGATGCGCACGACGTCGACGCCGCGCGCTTCGGCCACGAACGCCATCGAGTCCTCACCTCGTGCGAGCGAGCCGGCGACGAGCGTCGTGTCGTAGCCGCGCTCCCGCAGACCTGCCGTCAGGTACGCGACATGCAGAGCGGGCCCGCCCATGTTCAGGCGGGCGATGACCCTCAGAATCTTGATGCGGCGCTCAGACCCGGGCAACGATCGCCTCGGCCGTCAGCTCGAGCCCGGCCGCGAGGTCGACCTGCGGTTCGTACCCCAGCGTCTCGCGCGCCGCGCCGATGTCCGCCCACGAGTCGCGGATATCGCCCGGGCGCGGCGGCTCGAACCGCTTCTCCACCGGCTTGCCGAGAATCAGCCCGATCGTCTCCGCGACGTGGTTCACGCTGGCCGGCGAGCCGGCGGCGACGTTGAAGACGCGTCCGCTCGCATCGGGCGCCTCCGCGGCGCGGATCGTCGCGTCGACGACGTTCGCGACGTACGTGAAGTCGCGCGACTGCTCGCCGTCGCCGAAGATCGTGATCGCTTCACCCGCATCGACGGCGGCGATGAAGAGCGGCACGGCCGCCGCATACTGCGACTGCGGGCTCTGCCGCGGCCCGAAGACGTTGAAGTAGCGGAGCACGACGGCCTCGAACGAGTGGTAGACGCGGCTAAAGCTGATGCAGTAGCGCTCGGCCGCCAGCTTCGTGACGCCGTACGGCGAGATCGGGTCCGTCGGCGCCGACTCCGGCGTCGGCAGCTGCCGGCTCGTCCCGTATACCGAGGTCGAGGACGAGAAGACCACCCGGCGGACACCTTCGTCTCGCGCGGCCAGCAGCACATTGAGCGTCCCCTCGACGTTGACCGCGTTCGACGTCAGCGGATCCTGGACGGAGCGCGGCACCGAGCCGAGCGCGCCGAGGTGGTAGACGACCTCCACGCCGCGCATCGCGGCGTGCACGCGCTCGTACGAGCGCAGCTCGCCTTCGACGACCTCAGCCTCCAGGACCTCGAGGTTGGCGCGGCTGCCGGTCGAGAAGTTGTCGAGCACCCGCACGTCGTCGCCGCGCTCCAATAGCGCGTGGACGAGATTCGAGCCGATGAAGCCGGCGCCGCCTGTGACGAGAGCTCTCACGTGTCCCATTTTCCCTGAGCTGCGGCCGAACTCCTCTGCGCTGCCGCAGTGGCGGCCAGGCCGAAGCCGAGCCAGGTGACCGCATCCAGTGGGATTCCCGCCACGAGCCCCTGCCCGAGCCAGATCCCCATCGCCGCCAGGATCGCGAACGTCGCGACCGCGCCGGGCGGCGCGTTCGCCCCGAGCGCGAGCATGAGTGCGATCGCAAACGGCGCCAGCCAGACGACGAGCCCGATCAGCCCGAGGTCCGCCGCCGACTGCACATAGGCGTTCTGCACGCCCCATTCGTGCTTGTGCGTCGGGAAGGCGAGCGGCGAGACGTCGGGGAACTCCCGGTGCGCCGCGGGCAGCTCGGGATCGACCGTCTCCGGCTCCGTCGACGCCTGCCAGCCTGCGCCCGCAACCGGATGGTCGCGCCAGATCCGATAGCCGATGTACGCGAGCAGCGTGTGGTGCGAGTACGTCTCGATGTTGGAGGTCTGCGTCTCCCGGCCTTTGAGGTGCAGGAAGCGCAGGAAGTGCTCGAAGTCGCCGGCACGCAGCGTGAGCACTCCGGCGGCGACGAGCGCGAGACAGGCGCCGGTGACGGCGAAGTCGCGCAGCTCGAGCCGCCGCCTCCGCGCGATCGCGTAGAGCAGTCCGGCGATGCCTGCAGCGGTCCCGATCAAGGCCGCGGTCGCACCGGCCAGCATCAGCCCGACCACTCCGCTGGCGACGCCGACCCAGCCGATGGCACGCCGGGCGAGCAGCACTGCCGCGAGACCGATCGCCAGCGCGAATGCGGACAGCGCCGCGAAGTCCGAGTGCCCGAGGAAGGACGGCTGCCTCCGGCCCGCGGCCCACGCATCCGCGACGTCGACGCCGAGGATCTGCACGAGCCCGAACAGCGTCGCGGCGACGCTCCACGCGACCAGCGGCAGGGAGACCGCGAGCAGCGCGTACTCCGCGAACTTCGCGGCCGTGACGAGGTGCGACAGCGACTGCGAGCGCACGAAGATCCAGATCAGCAGCAGCGCGGTTGCGACCCAGAGCCACAACGCCGGCCGCAAGCGCGCGAAGCCGTCGCGCAAACCTTCGCGCAACGCGGCCAGCGCGACCACCGCGACGCCGAGATCCGAGAGCTCGAGGCCGAGATGCGTCGAGCCGAGCGGGACGCGGACGCCGGGCTGGTACTTGACGTGCAGGAACAGGAACGGAACGGCCAGCGCCAGGGCGATCACGCAGCGAGTCTAGGCTTCACCCATGCGCTCTCGGCTCTTCTGGCGCCGCTCGGCCGCCGCCGCCGGGACCTATGCTTCAGCCGCGCTCGGCTTCGGTGCGACGGTCGTCGCGCTCCACGTCTTCTCGACCGAGACGTTCGGCCGCTACGCGCTCGTCCTCGCCGCGACGGCGTTCTTCCAGAGCCTGCTCGACCTCACGGTCGAAGAGGCGCTGGTCAAGTTCGGGTTCCGCTTCACGACGCGGGAGGACTGGGGTCGCCTGCGCCGGCTGTTCCTCAGCGCGATCGCGTTCAAGTTCGCCGGCGGCGTGCTCGCGACCGGGTTGCTGCTCGCGCTCGCGCCGGCCGCGAACTCGCTGCTGCACAAGTCGGGGCTGACGACCCCGCTCTTGATCGGCGCGTTCATCCCGCTTGCGCAGTGCACGGAGAACGTCGGCGGCGTCGCGATCGTGCTGCGCGGCCGCTACGACGTGCGGGCGTTCTTCCTGTTCGTCTCGATGGCGCTGCGCTTCACGGCGATCGCGGTCGCTGCGCCGCACGGACTGTCGGCGACGATCGCGGCGATGGTCGCCGCGCAGGTCGTGGCGACGTCGGCGATCAGCGTCGCCGGCTGGATTGCGTACCGCCGCTTCCCGCAGCAGGCGGCGGTGCCGCTCGGCGCGGAGCGTCGCGACATCCTCTCCTTCGTTGCGCAGTCGAGCGTTGCCACCGCCGTCATCTCGTTGACGGCCCCGCTGTCGCTGCTCGTGCTCGGCCGGGTGGCGTCGACGCGCGAGGTGGCGTTCTTCCGCGCCGCGATGTCGCCGCAGCAGGCGTTCGCGGTCGTCTCCGCCCCGGCGCGCCTGATCCTGCTGACGGAGCAGACACGCGACTGGGAACGGGGAACCCGCGACGTCGTGTTCGCGGGGATCAAGCGCTACATGCTCGGCATGGCGGCGGTCGCCGCGGTCATCCTGCCGCCGTTGCTCGTTTTCACACCGGAGCTCGCGCGGTTGCTCTTCTCCGCGAAGAACGAAGGCGCGGTCGACGCGACGCGCATCGTCATCGTCGCGGGCGCTCTGCGGATGGTGTACGGCTGGACGAAGTCGTTCCCGGTCTCGATCGGTCGTCCTGCGCTGCGCATCTGGACGCACGGGCTCGAGATGCTCGTGCTCGTCCCGCTCGCAGGTGTCTTCGGTGCGAAGTGGGGGGCCACCGGCGCCGCCGCCGCGGTGCTCGTCTCGAGCGTCGCGTTCTGCGTCTACTGGACGTTCCTCTTCCTGCGCATCCGGCGTGAGCCGCGGCCGGCGGGAGCGTCCCTCGAGGCGGCGCTGCCGTGAGGGTGCTGATCGTCTCCGGGATCTGGCCGCCCGACGTGGGCGGCCCGGCGAGTCACGCACCCGACGTGGCGCAGTTCCTGCATGACCGCGGCCACGAGGTGGAGGTCGTGACCACAGCCGACGCGCCGCCGGCAGAGGAGGCGTACCGCGTCATGGCGGTGCCACGCCGTCACCGAGTCGGCGTACGTCACTACCGCGGGGCCGCTCTCGTCCACCATCGCGCCCGGAAGGCGGATGTCGTCTACACCACGGGGATGTTCGGGCGGAGCGCTTTCGGCGCGACGCTTGCGCGCAAGCCCTACGTCGTCAAGCTCACCGCCGATCCGGCCTTCGAGCGGTCGCGCCGGCGCGGGCTGGTCGGGGGCGACGTCGAGGACTTCCAGCGCGGCGGCGGCGGCCCGGTCGGCTTCGTGCTCCGCCGGGCCCGCGACGCGGAGCTGAAGCGCGCCGCGTACATCTTCTGTCCGAGCGCGTACCTGCGGCGGCTGGTGCTCGCCTGGGGCATCCCGCCCGAGCGCGTCAGCGTGCTTCCGAATCCGGTCCCGTCGGTTCCGGACCTGCCCGACAGGGAGGAGCTGCGGCGCACGTTCGGGCTCAACGGCGCGACTCTCGTGTTCGCGGGTCGCCTGACCGCACAGAAGTCGCTCGGCCGGGCGCTCGAGAGCGTCGCCGCTGCGGAGGGCGTCGGGCTCGTGATCGCAGGCGACGGGCCTGACCGCGAGGACCTGGAGCGCCGCGCGCAGGAGCTCGGGCTCGGCGACCGCGTGCGATTCCTCGGGAGGCAGCCGCGGCGGCGGATCGTCGAGCTCTTCCGGGCCGCCGACGCAGCCATCCTCTCCTCCAGCTGGGAGAACTTTCCGCACACGGTCGTAGAGGCGCTCGCGGTCGGTACGCCCGTCCTGGCGATGGAAGCGGGCGGCGTCGGCGAGGTCGTCCGCGACGGCGAGAACGGTCTGCTCGTTCCCGCCGGTGACGGCGCCCAGCTCGCGGAGGCGGTGCGCCGCTACTTTGCCGACGACGCGCTCCGCGAGCGCCTGCGTGCGGCTGCTGCGGCTTCGGTCGCCGCCTTCGCGCCGGAACGCGTTTTCGGGGAGCTCGAGGCGACGCTGCGACGCGTGACACGGACGTGAAGCCGCGCGTCCTGTTCGTCTCGCGGCGCGTTCAGCTGCCGCTCTCGCCGGGCCTGGCACGCAAGTGGGATGCGGTCGGCGAGGAGCTCGACTTCCGCGTCCTCGCCGGCGGGAACGGACACGACGAGCGCTTCCGGCTCGCGCGCACGCTGCCCGCGCTCGACGGTCCGCTCTTCTTCGCGGCGCTGCCCGTGCGGATCGCGCGGGAGCTGCGCGACTTCCGTCCGCACGCCGTGCTCGCGCAGGGTGCGCACGAGGCAGCGGCCGCGCTCGCGGCGCGCCGGGTGGCCCGCGTCGACGCAGCTGTGATCGCGGATCTCCACGGTGATTGGCGCGCCCCGACGAGGCTGTACGGATCGCGCCTGCGCGGTGCGCTCAACCCGGTCGCCGACCGCGTCGCGATCGCCGGCCTGCGCAACGCGGACGGCGTGCGCACCGTCACTGGCTACACGACCTCGCTCGTCCGTGAGCTCGGCCTCGAGCCGGCGGACGAGTTCCCGGCGTTCATGGACTTCGACTCGTTCCTGCAGGAGCCGACTCGGCCGCTGCCGGCGGAGCCGCAGGCGCTGTTCGTCGGGGTGCTCGAGCGCTACAAGAACGTCGACGGGCTCGCCGACGTCTGGCGGCTCGCTGCGCCGCGCGTCCCGCAGGCACGCCTCCGCCTCGTCGGCGCCGGCACGTTGCGACCCGTCGTCGAGCAGCTGCTCCGCGACGTCCCCGGGCAGACCGGCTGGGACGAGCGGCTGTCGCAGGCGGAGGTGTCGCGCGCGCTGGACGAGTCGACGGCGCTCGTGCTGCCCTCCCGCTCCGAGGGAATGGGCCGCGTGATCGTCGAAGCGTTTTGCCGCGCGCGGCCGGTCGTCGCAACTCGGGTCGGCGGCATCTCCGACCTCGTCGAGGACGGGCGGAACGGACTGCTCGTTCAGCCCGGTGACACGGAGGCGCTGGCGGATGCCCTCGTCCGCGTCCTGACCGATCGCGAGCTGGCGGAGCGCCTTGCCGCCGCTGCGCACGCGAGCGCCGAGTTCTGGACGAGCTCGCCGCAGGAGTTCGCCTCCCGGGTCCGCGCCCTGGTCGAGCGGATCGCTGGGCTAACCTAGCGCGGTGCGCGCGGAGCGGATCAAGCAGGTCCTGAAGAACTCCGTCTACCGGACGATCGGCGAGACGGCGGCCGCGATCGGCGCCAACGGCAACGGGCATCGCAGCCTGCGCGTCCTCATGTACCACAAGGTCAACGACCTGCCCGGCAATCCGCTGACGATGCCCGTCTCGCTCTTCGACGAGCAGATGGACCAGCTCCGGCAGCTCGGTTACACCGTCGTCGACCTCGACGCCGTGCTCGCGCACTACGTCGAGGGCGAGCCGCTGCCGCCGCAGGCCGTGCTGATCACGTTCGACGACGGCTACCACGACAACCTCGAGAACGCGGCAGGCGTGCTGCGCAAGTACGGGTATCCGGCAGTGCTCTTCGTCCCGATCGGCTACCTCGGAGATCCACTGCCGCTGCCGCACGAGGAGCACCTCGTTGCGCGCGGCATCCTCTCGGCCGCTCGCAGATCTCGAGGTCGACGAGGCGGCGCGCGAGATCGCGCTGTCGAAGTTCCGGCTCGAGGAGCGGCTCGGTCGCCCGGTACGCGCGTTCTCGTACGTCAAGGGCTCGGAGGCGCACTACAAGCCGGTGCATCTGAGCCTCGTCCGGCAGGCGGGTTACGACGTTGCGTTCACGGCCGTGTCGGGCGCGAACTCGCCGCAGACGGATCCCTTGCAGCTGCGCCGCTACAACATCGAGCCGTACCCGCCGCGGACGTTCGAGCTCGTGCTCGCCGGTGCGTGCGACTTGATCTCGATCAAGGACACGGTCACGGGCACGCACGCACGTCGCCTGTTCAACGCGGCGCTCGGTACGTCGTCGAAGTAAGTGGCCGGCTACGAGCTGGCGACGTACGAGCCGGCCAACCGGGAGGACTACCTCCGCCTGCTGCAGGACGCGTGGGGCGATCTGGCGCTGGCCGGTCCCGAGTTCGACTGGTGGTTCCACGAGAACCCTGCCGGTTCGTTGATGTCCGTCGCGCGTGCGAACGGCCGAGTCGTCGGGGTTGCGTCGCATTCGCTCTTCCGGGCGATCCTCGGCGGGGAGGAGGCGCTCGTCAGCTTTTCCGTCCACGCCACCACCGCCGCCGACGCGCGCGGACAGGGCATCTTCGAGGCGCTCGAGCGGAAGCACGAGCAAGAGGCAGAGCAACGGGGCGCCGCGGTGGTGCTCGCCTTTGCCTCGAAACCAACCGCTCCGATCTTCCTCGGTCCGCTCGGTTGGACGGAGATCGGGCGGCTGCGGGTCTGGGCGCGTCCGTTTCCGCGGCTCTGGAGCAGGCCGCGTTCGATCGGCCGGATCGAGCGGTTCCGCCACGCCGGCGACGCCGCCGCAGCCTGGCCGAACCACATCATTCGCGACGCCGGCCATCTGAACTGGCGCTACCTCGAGTCGCCGCGGCGGTACGAGGCATTCGCGTGGGGCGGCACCTACGCGGTGCTGGGCCACAAAGAGCATCGAGGCACGCGCCTCGCCTATATCGCCGACCTCGTCGGCCAACCCAAGCCGCTGCTCAAAGCCTGTTTGGGCGCGGTGGATCCGGATGTTCGCGCCGTCGTGGCCGTCCCCGCGAAGGGACACCGGGCGACGTATGCGTCACTCGGTTTCTTCCCGAGCCGCACATCGCTATGGCTGATGGGCAAGGCACTTGCGGGCAAGCTCGATCAGGATCGCCGCGCGTGGCGGTTCACGCTCGGTGACACGGACTTCTTCTGATGAGGCGCCTCGTCTTCCTGACGCAGAGCGTCGACCCGGCGCATCCCGCGCTCGCGGCGACGATCCCCAAGATCCGCGCGCTCGCGGCGCGTGTCGACGAGGTCGTCGTCCTTGCGCAGTCGGCGGACGGCGCGGAGCTTCCGGACAACGTCGAGGTGCGGACGTTCGGGGCGGCGACGCGACCGGGCCGCTTCGTCCACTTCGAGCGCGAGCTGGCGCACGCGCTCCCGGGAGACGCGGTGGTCGCGCACATGATCCCCGTCTACGTCTTGCTCGCTGCGCCGCTGGTGCGGCCGCGGCGGATTCCGCTGCTGCTTTGGTACACGCACTGGAAGGCGTCCGCGCAGTTGCGGGCTGCAGCGCGGCTGGCGACTGCGATCGTCAGCGTCGACCGGCGCTCCTTTCCGCTCGAGTCGGCGAAGGTGCGGCCGATCGGGCACGGTATCGACGTGAACGAGTTCAGCTGCGCGGAGCGCGGTGGACGGACCGGCGTCCGCGCGCTCGTGCTCGGCCGCTATTCGCCGGCGAAGGGAATCGGGACGATCCTGCGCGCCGTGCAGGAGGTCGAGGGGGTCGAAGTCGAGCTCCACGGTGCCGCGCTGAACGAGCTCGAGCGCCGCCACCGCGAGGAGCTCGCGGCGCTCGGCGTGCCACTGGGCGACGCAGTACCGCGCGCGGACCTGCCAAAGCTGTTCGCCGGCTCGGACGTGCTCGTCAACAACATGGAGGCCGGTGCCCCTGACAAGGTCGTCTACGAGGCGGCGGCAGCTTGCCTTCCCGTGCTCGCGTCGAATCCCGTCTTCGACGACCTCTTCTCCGGCTACCCGCTCTTCTTCGACCGCGAGTCGCCCGAGAGCCTGGCCGAGCGCCTCCGCTGGTTCGCGGCGCTGAGCGTCGGCGAGCGCGCGGAGATCGGACGCACGCTGCGGGAGCGTGTCGCACGCAACCACTCCGTCGATACCTGGGCGGACGGCATCCTGGCGGCCGCGGCATGAACGTCGTCCACCTGCAGAAGGTCGCGGGCATCTCCGGGTCGGAGGCGCACCTGCTCTCGCTCCTGCCGCAGCTGAAGGAGCGTGGGTGGGACATCCGCTTCCTGATGCTGCACGAGCACGAGCCGGGCGCGTGGGACTTCGCGCGCGAGCTGAAGGCGCGCGGGATCCCGCTCGACGCGATCCCGCTCGCCGCCGACGTCGACCCGATCGCCTTCTTCCGCATCACCGGCTATCTCGCCCGCACCCGCCCGCGCATCCTGCACACGCATCTCGTGCACGCCGACGTCTACGGGCAGCTGACGGGCGCGCTGACCGGTGTGCCGATCCGCGTCTCGACGAAGCACGGCTTCAACGAGTTCCGCGAGAACCGCGGCTTCGCGCTCGGCGACCGTGCGATCGCGAGCCTGGCGCACACGCACATCGCGATCTCGCGCGGTCTGGCGCGCTACCTCGAAGAGGTCGAGGGCTTCGACGGCTCCACCTTCGAGATCGTCCACTACGGGATCGAGCCCGACGGCGAACCGCGGCCGTACGGGGGCGAGGTGCCGCGCCTGCTCTGTGTCGGGCGGCTGATTCCGATCAAAGGCCACATCGTGTTGCTGCGGGCATTTGCGGCGGCGCGCGAGCGGGTGCCGTCACTACGGCTCGACATCGCCGGCCGGGGCCCGCTCGAGCCTGCGCTGCGTGCGCTCGCCAAGGAGCTCGGCGTCGAGGACGCGGTTACGTTCCTCGGCTACGTCGCGCCGGTGCAGCGTGCGATCGAGGAGGCGGCGATCGTCGTCGTCCCCTCGATGGGGGAGGGCTTCGGGATGGTCGCGCTGGAAGCCATGGAACGCGCCCGGCCAGTGGTGGCGGCCGAGATCGGCGGGCTCGGCGAGCTCGTCGAGGACGGGGTCACCGGCTGTCTCGTCCCGGCGGGCGTGGCGGAGCCGCTCGCGGATGCGCTCGTGCGCCTCGCATCAGACCTCCCACGGGCGGCCGAGATGGGAGAGGCGGGGCGGCGGCGAGCCCTCGAGCAGTTCCTGCAGGAGCGCTGCACCGACCGGACGGAATTGCTCTACCGGCAGGCTCTGAACGGCAAAGGCCGGGGTCAGACCCCGGCAGTTCGGTAGACCCCAAGTGTGCGCTCCGCCATCTCGGCGACGCTGAACCGCTCGCGCGCACGTACGAGGCCGCGTTCGCCGTAGCCGGAGGGGTCGTTCAGCACGCGGTTGACGGCCGCTGCGAGCGCGGGAGCATCGTCCGGCGGAACGAGGAGTCCAGTCTCGCGGTCGACCACGATCTCCGGAATCGAGCTGACGTTCGTCGCGACGACGGGGAGTGACGCCAGCATCGCCTCCAGCAACGCAAGCCCGAAGCCCTCCCAGCGGACGGGATGCACGAGCAGCGACGCTCGGCGCAGCCACGCGGCGACGTCGGGCACGCGGCCGAGCAGGTGGATGCGCTCGCCGGCGAGGCTCTCGAGCTCCGCGCGCTGAGGGCCTTCGCCGAGAACGACGAGGTGTGCTCCGGGGATGTCGTGCAGGGCGGTGATCGCGACGTCGACCCCCTTCTGCGGCTCGAGCCGGCAGACGCACAGCAGCACCTTGGCGTCGGGCGGCACCGGATCCGGCGGGTTCGCCCCCCATGCCTGCGGCAAGTCGTCGAGGCCGTAGTGGATCACCTCGACCTTCGCCGCCGGCAGGCCGACGCGCTCCACCTGGAAGCGCGCGAGCGAGTCGGTGATCGCTATGACGCGCGCGGCCCGCCGCGCCAGCGCCCGTTCCACGAAGCGGAACGGCCCCGCGCGAAACGGATCGTCGTTGTGCTTCGTCGAAACCAGTCGCCGCGCACCGAGCGCGCCGTAGACGTCGGCGTGCACGAGATGCGTGTGGACGAGGTCCGCCTGCCGCGCGGCACGCCGGACCTGCCACGCCAGCACCGGGTCGACGTCGCGCGGCGCCCGCACGCGTTCGTACGGCACCGTCAGCGCCTCGTAGAACGGATCGGGCGCGCGAGACGGATCGTCGAGCCCGAGGAAGCGGACGTCGACGCCGCGCTCCGCCAGCGCAGGCAGCAACGTCAGCAGATGCCGCTCGGACCCGCCGATCCCGCCGATCCGGTGGACGTGGAGGACCTTCACGCCGAACGCAGCCGGCTACCGAATACGCGTTGGAAGACCGCGGCGGCGAGCAGGGCGATCAAGAAGTCGGTCGGGATCCGGTACCGCGTCGCGCCGACGAAGACGACGGCCGCGAGCGTCTGGTAGGCGAGCACCGCCAGCGCCAGCGCCGCGAACCTCCGTGGGGCGTACAGGAGGCCGAGCAGCCCGAGCGCGTAGAGCAGTGACGTGTACACCGGTTGGGCCCACGTCCGCAACGCCCCGTGGCCGGAGTCGGTAGCGGACGCAGTCGTGCGCGGATCCCACTCCATCCGCAAGGCGAGGCCGGCGAGCTTTGCCTTCGCGCCCGGGTGGTCGCGCACGAACACCCACGCCTTGTGCTGGTAGTACGACTGGTTCGCGCACTCGTCGATGTCGGACTTTCCGCCGCCGCGCTGGTAGATGACGCGCGCCTCCTCCGGGTTCGGGAAGGGATGGCCGGGCGGGTCCTGCACGTCGTCGATCCACTTGCCGTGGGAGAGCAGGTCGTACGTTTGCAGGTTGTTCGCCTTCCACAGCGCGCGGCCGTCGGTAGTCAGCGCGAGGCAGCCGACCTCGACGCGGTTGCGCACCACCCACGGCGCGACGGTGAGGGCCGCGGCTGCGAGGACGGCCACGGGTGCCCAGCTCCAGCCGTTGCGGATCAGGAGGTACAGCGCGACGACGACCGGGAGCGCGAGCAGGCGGACGTTGCCGAGGATCGCCAGTCCGCCGTACACGCCTGCCGCGACCGCCCAGGGAAGCGAGCGCCGGTCGGCGGCCACCAGCACGCAGAGCACGAGCGCGGCCGCGAGCAGCTGATCCAGGATCTCGCGGTTGAGGTGCACGTCGTGCCACACGAGGTACGGATTCAGCGTCGCGACCACCGCGGCGAACGTCCCGGCGGCACGAGAGAGCACGCGCGCGCCGATCAGGTACACCAGGAAAGCCGTCGCGGTCGCCACGAGGATCTGCGCGAAGCCGACCGACCACCACTCGCGGCCGAAGAGCCAGTACACGGGAACGAGGAAGAAGCCGTACAGCGGCTGTGTGTACGCGGACGGGTCGCCCGGCACGAGCCCGAATGTCCCGTGATGGACGAAGGACAGCGCGAAGTCGTCGCTCTTGTCCGTGAAGGACGTCAGGATGTCGGTCCGTTCGTGCAGCAGGACCACGAGCCGGGGAACGACCGCCGCGAGGGCGATCATCCAGAGGTGAGCCTTCCTCACGCTGCTACGAGGACCGGCGCCTCGACGTGCTCGCGCACCCAGAGCTCGAGCATCAGCAGGCACCAGAGCCGGTGTCCGTGGTCGGCGTGTCCCGACTCGTGCTCGTCGAGCAGTCGCCTGACAGTGTCCGGGCGGAACCAGCCGCGGTCGGTCGAAAGGACGTCGCGTGCGAGCTCGTGCAAGTCGTCGCGGAACCAGCGCCCGAGCGGGACGCCGAACCCGGTCTTGCCACGCTTCGCGACGTCGGGTGGAAGATCGCCGGCGAACGCGCGTCGCAGGGCGACCTTCCCCTCGCGCCCGTGCGTCTTCAGCCGGTCCGGCAGCGCGAGGCCGAGCGACAGCACCTCGTGGTCGAGGAACGGCGAGCGGAGCTCGAGCGAGTGCGCCATCGAGGCGATGTCGGCCTTCAGCAACAGGTCGCCGGGGAGATAGGTGGCGACGTCGAGCAGCTGCAGGCCCGCGATGCCGTCGCGCTGCGGCTCGAGCCGGACGGGATCCGCATGTCGCGGATCGACCCAGAGCTCGCGCCGCAGCTCGACCGGAAACACTTCCATCAGCCGGCCGTAACGTTCTCCCGGCGGCAGGCCGGCGACGTCGAGGAAGCGCGCGGCGCGGTGCAGCGTCGAACGCGGCTCGCGCCGCGCCGCGGGCACGAGGCGCAGAGCGGCGGCGCCGGCGCGCGCCGCGACGGCGGGCACTCGCCCGGCAAGCCCGTGCGCGATGTAGCGCTCGTACCCCGCAAACGCCTCGTCGCCCCCGTCGCCGGCTAGCGCAACCGTTACGTGGCGGCGTGCCTGCTCGGCGATGAGGAACGTCGGGAAGGCCGCCTCGTCGCCCAGCGGCTCGTCGTACGCCGCCGCGAGTCGCGGGAGGGTCGCGGCGACGTCCTCGACGATCGCAAGCTCCTCGTGGACTGTTCCGTAACGCTCCGCCACGGCGCGTGCGTAGGCGCGCTCGTCGTAGCGATCGTCGGCGAACCCCACCGTGAACGTCCGGACGGGCTCGGTCGAGGTTTGCGCCATGAGCGTGACGACGACGCTCGAGTCGATCCCCCCGGAGAGCAGGGCGCCGAGCGGCACGTCGGCGACGAGCCGCTTGCGCACCGCTTCGCCGACGGTCGAGCGCACCCGTTCGAGCCACTCTTCGTCGCTGGAGCTCGCCTCCGCCGGCCCCGGCTCCCAGTAGCGCTCCAGACGCTCGTGCTCTCCCTCGACGACGAGGATGTGGCCGGGCGGCACCTTGCGGATCCCGCGCAGCCCCGTTCCGTCACCGGGGACGTACTGCAGCGCGAGGTAGGCGTCGATCGTCTCGAGGTCCACCTCGCGTGACAACGCGGGCAACCGCAGCAGCGCCTTCAGCTCGGACGCGAACGCAAACGTCCCGTCCGGCAGCCGCGTCCAGAGCAGCGGCTTCTTGCCGAGCCGGTCACGCGCGAGCACGAGCCGCTCGCGGGACGTATCCCACAGCGCGAGCGCGAACATCCCGTGTAGTCGCTCGACGAAACGCGGCCCGCTCTCCTCGTACAGGTGCGGCAGGACGGGCGTGTCGCCGGTACCGCGTACCTCGTGGCCGCTCAGTTCGGCGCGCAGGGCCGGGAAGTTGTACGCCTCGCCGTTGAAGACGGCGACGACGTCCCCGGTTTCGTTCGTGACCGGCTGATAGCCGGTGTCGAGGTCGATCACCTTCAGGCGCTGGTGCCCGAGCACGCAGTGCCCGAAGACGTCCGTGGAGCCGTCGTCGGGGCCGCGGTGCACGATCGCGGCGCGCATTGCGTCCACGAGCTCGGGATTCGGCGTGCCCGTGGGCGAATAGAGTCCGGCGATGCCGCACACGGGCTCAATACTGCACGGACGGTATGCCGTCGTCTCGTGTCATGTGGAGCGTCCACTGGACGACGAGGTCTGGCGGCGCTTCTCCAGGCTGCAACGGCGGCGTCCCGGCCGCTTCGCCATTGCCGCGCTGATGCGCCCGCCGGCGGCGGGCGAGGACGAAGAGCTCTGGCTCGAACGTGCGCGCGAGGCGCAGGCGCTGGCGCCGCTCGGCCTGCACACGCACTGGACGGCCCCCGATCACGCGCGCCCGACCGGCGGCGACCCGGCGGCGGTCGTCCGCGAGCAGGGTGAGTGGTTGCGCGCCGCGGGACTGAACGTCGAGTTCTTCTGCGGCGGCGGCTGGTACCTGGACGCGGACGTTGCGCGCGCCGTCGCGGCGCTCGGCTACACGGACTGCACCGCGACCGCGTTCCGTCCGTCGTACCTGGAGCCGGGTGCGCCGCACCTCGAGCTGCAGGAGCCGGCGTGGCTCGAGCTCGGGTCCGGGCAGCGACTGCTCGAGCTGCCGTCGACCCATTCGATCGGCATGCTCGCGCGCGGCCTGCTCGGGCCCTTCCGCCGCCAGATCGTGCACGCGTACTTCCACGACACGGATCTGCTCGACCGCCGCCGCACGGTCGCGCTGCGCGTCGGGCTCACGTTTCTCGGGCTGAAGCGGACGGCGACCGACCTGCGCGAGCTTCAGCGGGGCTTGCGGCCGGCGAAGACGATGTCGTTCGCGAACAACCTGGGATGAAGCGGGACGAGCCGTCCGGCGACGAAGTGCACGTGCGCGTCCTCGAAGCCGGCGAGTAGCGCGCGCACATCCGCGCCGGAGAACATCTGCAGGTGCGTCGGGTCGTTCTCCGGCGGCCGACCGAACAGGAACAGCAACCGTCCTTTCAGCCGGTATGCATTCGGGACGGAGCCGACGAACGTGCCGCCCGGCCGCAGCACGCGGCGGATCTCGGCGACGACGTGCCGCGGATCGCGCAGGTGCTCCAGCAGCTCGCCGGCGATGACGACGTCGAAGCTTGCCTCGGGAAACTGCAGCGGCTGGTCGAGGTCGGCCCAGTGCGCCTCGATTCCGAGTTTCTCCGCTTCCGCCAGCGCCTCACGGTCGGCGTCCACGCCGACGACCTCGTTCCCCCTGGCGTAGGCCTGCGTCAGCGCGCCGTCGCGGCAGCCAAGGTCGAGCACGCGGCGTCCCGGGCCGCCGACGTAGCGCCGGAAGAGCGCCTCGCGCTCCGGCCGCGCGAAGACGAAGCCGGCGCCGCGTTCGCTGCGGTTGTGCTCGGCATAGCGCGCGCTGAGCTGATCCAGGCTCACGAAACGCCCAAAGTACACTTGCGCGAGTGAGCACGAAGCCTGCCGTGCGTCCCACTGAGTCGCCGGCGGCGCCGGTCGAGGACATCCGCTCCGCCAGGCCGTACGGCTTCTCGCGCGCAACCTTCGTTGCCGTCTCGCGCCGCCTGGTCAGCGTCGCGGCGCTCGTGATCCTCGATCTCGCAGGGCTCGTATTCGGGATCTACGTCGCGCTGATCTTCCGCGAGCTCTACCTCGGTCAGTGGCCGCCGCTCTGGGGAATCCTCTGGGACACCGAGACGGAGTGGCTGCCGTTCCTGACGGTGATCACGGTGCTCGTGTTCTGGGTCGGCGGCCTCTATCGCCGGCGCGAGTCGCGCGCCGGCCTCGGACAGATCGTGCTGTCGCTGATCCTCGTCGCGGTGATCACGATGGCCTTCGGGCTCGGCACCGGCTACCACTTCACGACCTATGGACTGACGCCGACCGCGCTCGTGCTGACCGCGCTCTTCATCGGCCTCTTGCGCTCGAGCTACGACGTGCTGACGCGTGACGTCCTGCAACTCGCGGGCGTCCGCCGCCGTGCGATCCTGGTCGGCGAGGGCGAGCACCTCGGCAGGCTCCTGCGAACGCTCGGCTCCGGCCGGAGCGGGATCAGATACGAGTTCCTCGGCGCGATCGCTCCCAACGGGGACACCGGCACGCTGCCGCTGCTCGGCGGCCTGGACGCCGTTCCCCAGATCCTCCGAGAGCACGACGTGCACGAGCTGATCCTCACCGACACCGGGTTCGACGAGGGCGAGCTGTTCGAGCTCGTCGAAGAAGCGCACCGGTTCGCGGTGAAGGTGAAGATCGCGCCGCGCACGACCGAGCTGCTGCTGCAGCGCGCCGAGTACATCCCGGGCGTGGGCGCGCCGTTGTTCGAGGTGAGGCCTCCGGCGCTCGCCGGCTGGGAATGGGCGGTGAAACGAAGCTTCGACATCGTCGTCTCGGGATTCGTGATCGTCGTGGGCTCGCCGCTCTGGGCGGCGATCGCCTGCACGATCAAGCTCAGCTCGCCCGGGCCGGTCTTCTACAGGGACCAGCGCATCGGCCTCGGCGAGCGGGAGTTCGGCATGATGAAGTTCCGGACGATGTACGAGGACGCCGCCGAGCGCCAGGCGGGGCTCGAGACCGCGAACGAGGCGTCGGGACCGCTGTTCAAGATCAAGGACGACCCGCGCGTCACGAGGATCGGGCGCGTTCTCCGCCGCTTCTCGCTCGACGAGCTGCCGCAGGTGCTGAACGTCCTGTGGGGGGAGATGTCGCTCGTCGGGCCGCGGCCGTTGCCGATCCGCGACTACGAGCAGCTGTTGCCGTGGCATCGCAAGCGCTACCTCGTGCTGCCCGGGATGACCGGGCTCTGGCAGGTGTCCGGCCGCATCGACCTCAGCTTCGACGACCTCGTGCGGCTCGACTTCTACTACATCGAGAACTGGTCGATCTGGCTCGACATCTCGATCCTGGCGAAGACGCTCCCCGCCGTGCTGGCACGGCGAGGAGCGTACTGAGGTACGCCGCTTCGCGGGGAACGCGCGCGGGCAGAGCCCGCGCGCTCCTGGTCGGTGGGCGGCGGTTCTCTTCTGTGCGGCGCGAGCATGCTGCGCGTGCTCGCGTCGCATCAATTCGCCTCCGCGTAAGCCGCGCTTCGCGCCGGCTTACGCTCCGGCTTCGGTCCGGTCGTGATTCGAGCGTTGCCCGGCGCGCGTACTGACATGTCTCAGGGACAGTCCCTGGGACATGTCCTTACCGCAGTGTGGAGCGGGCGGACAGTTGGCTGAGCCCGAGCGGGCTCGTCGCGGCGACGTGCACGACATAGGTTCCGCGCCGAACGCGCTGGCCTTTGCCGTCGCGGCCGTTCCAGCGCACCGTGACCTGACCGGCGGGGCGGAGGCCTTTCGCGACCGTCCGCAGGATGCCGCCGGAGCGCGTCTCCACCGTCACGCGGATGCTCACGTCGCGCGTCAGCGTGAACGCAATCTGTCGTGCGTTCCGCCCGTGGTAGCGGCCTTCCGCCGCGTCGAGCCCGTCCCAGGAGAGTTTGTAACGGCCGGGCGCCTTCGCTCCCGCGTCGAGCTCGCGCACGCTCCCGTCCGGCGCGATCACTTTCGCGCTGACCGTCGACGGGCGCACGAGCTTGTACGAGAGGACCTCGACGTCGCCGACGCCGTCCTCGTTCGGGGACAGTGTCGGCGCGACCGCCGGCGCATAGACACCGGTGTAGCCGATCACAAGCGCCTCGCCCACCGGCCGCTCGCCCTGAGGATCGGACGGCCGGTTGAGCACGCGGCCCTCGAACGCAACCGTGGTCGAGCCGCCGGAGTCGAGCGCGAAGCCTGTGACGACCCCGTAGCGCACGAGCGTCAGCGCGAGCTCCCAGTTCGTGATCCCGATGCTCCAGCCGCGGCGGCGGCCGTCGACGGCGACCATCACGATGCTGCCGTCCGCGCGCTGCCCGATGGCGGTGCGGGGATTGCGGCCGCGCAGCTGCGCAGGCGTCAGCGCCTCGCCGGCGTTGAAGATCGGGCGGCCGTTCTTGACGAGCGTCGGTCCGGAGCTGACGGCATCGGTCACCGACGACCACTCGGTCGGCAACGGGATCCGCACCGTCAGCTGGCTCGACAGTGGCAGGTCCCGTAGCAGGAGGGCCGCGGTGCCGCGCGCGACCAGAACGGCGCCGTCCGCCGGAATGGCGACGCTGCTGCCGTCGACGAACACCGACGTCACCGTTCCGACGAGATCCTGGCGCGGCGTTGTCGGCGGGAAGGGCTCGAGCACGACGACCGTGCCCGTCACTTTCGGCGTCATCCCGCCCCACACGGGCGTGAACAGCGCTGCGGCGTTCTTGCGCGGCGGCTCGTTCAGCTGCTCGATCGGGTGCGAGATTCCATCGGGACCGCGCCAGCGCCCGAACCACGCCACGCGATCCGCGTGCAGAAGCGCGCTCGTGTCGATCCCGACCGCTGCACGTCCGAGCGCGGATTGATGCTCGACCACGCCGCCGCGCATGAGCAACCCGCTCGGCCAGCCGCCGTTCCAGCTGAAGAAATCGCCGTTGATGCCGACCGTCGTCATCTGCGCGGACGCGTTGCGTTCCATCGACGAGACGGTCTCGCGGCCGATGATCGTGCCGTTCGAGAGCAGCGGCGTCAGGCGGTACAGGCCCTGCGGTTTCGGCGCGGTGACGACGTACATCGCCGTCGGTCCCGCCGACGTCCAGCGCAGAATGCGCTCGTAGGTCACCCCCGGCATGAGCTGCGTCGGCCGCGCTGACGCCGGCGGTACGAGGATCAAGCCAACGAGGACGGCGAAGAGAAGCTTGCGACCCATACGACCCCGCCTCACGGTAGCGGAGGCTGCGGCGCTTCTCGCACTCCTTGCATTTCTCTTTACAACCGCGGGCCACGCGGCGACTCCGCGTCACGACAAGCCAGTGCCGATCCTGATGTACCACGTCATTGCCGCGCCACCGGCAGGCGTCGCCTTCCCTGATCTGTTCGTGCGCCCTGCTGATTTCACCGCGCAGATGCACTGGCTCGCCGCGCACGGTTACCACGCCGTGACGCTGCACCAGGTGTACGACTACTGGCTGAACGGGACGCCGTTGCCGGAGCACCCGATCGTCCTGTCGTTCGACGACGGCTACATCGGCCAGGAGACGCACGCGATGCCGATTCTGCACGAGCTTCACTGGGCGGGTGTCCTGAACCTGGAGGTGAACGCGCTGAAGTCGCCGTACACGCTGCCCGCGTGGCGCGTGCACGAGCTGCTCGCAGCCGGCTGGGAGCTCGACGCGCACACGATCACGCACCCCGACCTGACGCACGTGGACGACGCGCAGCTCTGGCACGAGGTGGACGGGTCACGTGTCGAGCTCCAACACATGTTCCACGTGCCGGTCGACTTCTTCTGCTACCCGTCGGGCCGCTACGACCCACATGTCGTCGATGCGGTACAGCGCGCGGGCTATCTCGGCGCCACCACCACCAGCCACGGGCTCGCGCGGCCGCAAGACATCTACACCCTCAGTCGCATCCGCATCAACGGCGCCGACCACGTGCTCGGGTTCGCCCGGAAGCTGGAGAGTCTGGCGCGGTAGCCATACTGAGGCGATGCCAGCGGCGCCCAAGATCCTCGCCGTCGCCTCCGCGACCGACCTCGACTTCCGCTACGGCTGCACGCCGGCGTGGTGGCAGATCTGGAAGGGCCTCTACGAGGTGGGCGTCGACCTCATCGTCACGCCCTACCGCGGCCGCGCGATCGAGTCGCCGTGGTGGCGGACGGCGGCGAACCCGCTCTACCGCGAGGCGGAGCTGTTCGCGGGCGCGCGGGGATTCGCTGCGCGGCTGAAGGGCGACACGCTGCTCCGTCGCGCCGAGCACCAGCCGGAGGACACCGTGGGCGACAAGCTGACGCGCGAGGCGATCTGGCGCTACGTGACGCCGCGCTGGCAGCGGCACATCGAGCGGATCCTCGAGCGCGAGCACGACGTCGTGGCCGTGATCGTCTTCACCGTCCCGATGGCGCACCTGCGCGGCATTCCGACCCGGCTGCGCGAGCGCTACGGCGTTCCGGTCGTCTTCTACGACGGCGACGTCCCGATGAGCCTGCCGGAGTTCGGCGGCATGGACACCGGCTTCAACTACTACCACGGCGCCGATCCGTCCGAGTACGACCTCGTGCTCTCGAACTCCGAGGGCGGGCTCGACCGCCTGCGCGAGCTCGGGGCGCGCCGTGCCGAGACCGTCTTCTGGGCGGCCGATCCGGAGCTCTTCCAACCCGCGCCCGTGGAGAAGGAATACGACGTCTTCTTCTACGGGTACGGCGACAAGTTCCGCCGCGAGTGGATGCAGGCGCTGATCGGCGAGCCGAGCCGCGCTGCGAACGGGGAGATCGACTTCGTCCTCGGCGGGAAGGACTTTCGCGGGGACGTCGGGAATGCGCGCCTGATCGGCGACGTGCCCTTCAACGTCTTCTCGCAGGCGATCTCGCGCGCACGCATCAACCTGAACATCACGCGGCGCTCACATGCGACCGTGTTCGCGTCGTCGACCTGCCGGCCCTTCGAGCTCGCGGCGTCGGGTGCCGCGATCGTCTCGAACCCGCACGACGGGATGGAGCGCTGGTTCGACGTCGGCTCGGAGGTACGGGTCGTGTCGTCGGCCAACGAGGCGCTCGCCACCTACCGCGAGCTGCTCGCCGACCCGGCCGCGGCCGAGGCGATGGGCCGGCGCGCGCGCGAGCGAGTCCTCGACGAGCACACGTACGCGCATCGCGCGCGCCAGATCCTCGAGCTCGTCGGTCTCGGTGCGCCGGTGGGCGCCCGTGGCTGACCAGCTCGGCGAGCTCAAGCGCATCGCCATCGTCCCGGCGCTGAACGAAGAGGAGACGGTCGGGCGCGTGATCGACGAGATCCGGGCGTTCGATCACGGCTTCGACATCGTCGTGGTGGACGACGGTTCGACCGACCGCACGGCGGGCGTTGCCGCGGATCGCGGCGCACATGTGCTGCGGTTGCCGTTCAACCTGGGGATCGGCGGCGCCGTGCAGACCGGCTATCGCTTCGCGTTCGAGCACGGCTACGACCTCGCCGTGCAGATCGACGGCGACGGGCAGCACGATCCCCAGCAGCTGCCGGCGATCCTCGCCCCCGTGCTTGCGGGCGAGGCCGACCTCTGCGTCGGCTCGCGCTTCACCGGGGAGAGCGCCTATCGCTCGTCGTTCGCGCGCCGGGTCGGGATCCGGATCTTCGCCCGCATCGTCTCGGCGGTCGTGCGCCAGAAGGTGACCGACACGACCTCTGGCTTCCGCGCCGTCAACCGCAAGGGCATTGCGCTGTTCGCCGCCGACTATCCGCACGACTATCCCGAGGTCGAGGCGACGATCATGTGCGTCAAGCACAAGCTGCGCTTGCGGGAGGTGCCCGTCGCGATGCGCGAGCGCAGCGGCGGCGCCTCGTCGATCACCGCACTCCGTTCCGTCTACTACATGACGAAGGTCCTGCTTGCGATCTTCGTCGGACTCTTCCGCCGTTACGCCAGCCCGCTCGAGGAGGAACACTGATGACACCGCTCCCCGTCTCGATCGCCGCCGCAGTCGCCTCGTTCCTGCTGCTCGTCGTCGTCTTCGAGCTGATTCGATCGCGCCGGCTGCGCGAGCGCTACGCGCTGCTGTGGCTGCTGACCGGCGTCGTGCTGCTGGCGCTGTCGCTGTGGCGCGACGGTCTGAACACGATCGCCGGCTGGTTCGGGGTCGAGACGTACCCCCCCGCGATCCTCGGCGCCGTCGGCGCCCTCTTCATCCTCGTTGTGCTGCTGCACTACTCGACCGTGATCTCGCGTCTGTCCGACCAGAACACGATCCTCGCGCAGCGGCTCGCGCTGCTCGAGCAGCAGCTCAGGGAAGGGTGAGCGTCACCGGCTTGGACACGACGTAGATGTCGCCGAGCGTCGGGTCGTCGATCCAGTTTGCGGCGACGCCGATGCGGTAGGTCCACGTGCCACTTCCAGGACGGTCGGCGAAAGTTGTGCCGCGTGTCGTCGTCACGGAATCGGTATAGAGCGTGCAGTTGTCCGACGAACCGTTGATGCGGCCGGCGCAAAAAACGTCCCCGGCGCTGTGCGTGCGCAGCACGTGGTAGAAGGCGGATGCGGTCCGTGGTTCGCCGTCGTTCCACACGAGACGAATCGTGTCGCCGGCCAAAGTTGCGCGTAGGCTGACAGAGCGTGAGACGGGGATGAGTGTCTGGCCGACGTGGAGTGCGTCCATCCCGCCGTCGTGCAGCCTGGGCACGGCCGCGATCACACCGAGGGGCAGGACCGCGAACACCGCGAATACGGCCGCGACTGCGACGGTGAGGCGACGCCCGGCGGGTGCCGGAGGAACCGGAGCAGGGCGCGCGCGCGCGCCGGGAATCAGCAGCAATACGGAGCCTGCCAGCAGGACGTAAGCAGGAAACGCCGGCATCAGGATCCGGAAGAAGCTGGCGTCGTCGATCGAAGCGTCGATGTAAGTCCCTTTGGCGAGCAGGTAGACGACGAACCACAGGCCGACGAGCAGGAAGCCGCGGCGGGAGCGGGCGAGCAGGGCGACGAGCCCGGCTACCGGCGTCCACTCGATCACGCGTGCGATCCAGAAATGCTCCCGGAAGCCGAGCAGCACCTGATGCAGGTGCTCCCAGCTGTTCAGACTCGGGCGGTGGATGCGGCGTAGGAGATCCCCCGGTCCGCTTGCGAGGCGAACCGGCTCCGCGGGTGCGGCTGCGAGCTCTCCGAGGCCGCGGTACTTCCAGACCGCCAGTGTCAGCAGTGGGCCGGCGAGACCTAACGCGAACGAGAGCAGCGCGCGCCACCGCTCGACGAGCAGGAGGAACACCGGCGCCACGAGGAAAATCGCGTTCGACGGCTTGATCGCGATCGAGTACGCGGCCGCGAGTCCGGCGAGCGCACCGAGTTGCCAGCCGGGCGAATCGAGCGCACGCAGGCACAGGTACGCCGACACGATCAGCGCCACCGTCGCGGGGAAGTCCGGAACCGACGTCAAGCCGACGAGCTGTGGCAGCGTCAGCTCGGTGTACTTCTGGTGGTAGCCCGTCTCGACGAAGACGATTCCGAGATAGGGGATGACGATCCAAAACGTCGCGGCGACGTAGCCGAAGATCCGGCCCGCGATCCGCGCTGCGATCCCGTAGACGCAGAGCAGCGCGACCGGCAGCAGGACGAGCGTGTTGAAGATCACCAGCGCCGGCAGGGCCGAGACGAGGTTCGGCCCGGCGATCGCGGCGACGGGGAGCAGGAGGATCGACCAGCCGTAGCCGACGAACGACGGCGGCAGGTGGCCGTGCGCGACCAGGTACGCGCCGGTGTAATGCCAGAGCTGGTCGCCTCCCGCGTAGTAGAGCCAGCCGTTGTGCCGGACGGTGAGCGCGAGCGCGAGCACCGCGAGCCACTGGATGCCGAGGAGCGGGCCCAGCACGTAGGCCGGGCGCACCTCCGACGCGACGCGCCACCAGCGGCGCATGTGCAGGAGCGCAGCATCGAGCCGGGCCGGCGCAGCGGCGGTCTGCGACGTCACGCCTGAGCGGAGGCGACCGCGTCCGCATGCTCGCGGTACCAGCCCACCGTGCGCTCGAGGCCGTCGCGGAGCGGCGTGCGTGCCTCGAAGCCGAACAGCTCGCGCGCGCAGGTGGCGTCGACGCTCCGGCGCGGCTGGCCGTTCGGCATCGACGTGTCCCAGACGATCTTGCCCTGGAAGCCGACGACGTCCGCGACGAGCTCCGCGAGCTCTCGGATCGAGATCTCCTTCCCGGCGCCGAGGTTCACCGGCTCGGGGCCGTCGTAGCGCTCCGCCGCGAGCACGAGACCGTCGACGCAGTCCTCGACGTAGAGGAACTCCCGCGTGGGAGAGCCGTCGCCCCAGAGCACGACCTCGTAGTCGCCCGCCGTCATCTTGCGAATCAGGTCGGCGATCACGTGGGCGTTCGTCTCGTGGAAGTTGTCGCGCGGCCCGTAGAGGTTCGCGGGGAGCAGGAAGATCGAGTTGAGCCCGTACTGCTCGCGATACGCCTGCGCGCCGACGAGAATCGACTTCTTGGCCACGCCGTAGGGCGCGTTCGTCTCCTCGGGATAGCCGTTCCAGAGGTCGTCCTCGCGGAACGGGATCGGGGCGAACTTCGGATACGCGCAGACCGTCCCGGCCAGCACGAGCTTGTCGATGTTCGCCTGTCGCGCCTGCTCGAGCACGTGCGCGCCCATGAGTAGGTTGGCGTACCAGTAGCGCCCGGGGTTGGCGCGGTTCGCGCCGATCCCGCCGACCTCGGCGGCCAGGTGGAAGACGACCTCGGGGCGCGCCTCGGCGAACAGCCGTGCGGCGTCCTGTTCACGTGTCAGGTCGTAGTCGGCCCGGCGCGCGACGAAGACATCGTGGCCGTCGTTCTGCAGGCGTTCGACGAGGTGCGACCCGAGAAAGCCGCCGCCGCCCGTGACGACGGTCTTCATACCGGCTCGCGCGTCGGCGTCAGCCAGTCGACGCGGCCGATCCAGCGGTCCCGGTTCTCGGCGTACCAGGCGACCGTCTTCGCAATGCCCTCTTCCCAGGACACGCGCGGCTCCCAGCCGGTCTCGCGGTTCAGCTTCTCGTATCCGACGCGCAGTGCCATGACCTCGCTGGCGCCCGGCCGGTAGCGCTCGGGCGTGGACGCAAGCTCGCGCGCCTCCCAGTAGCCCTGCTCGCGGCCGATGCGGAGGATCAGCTCCGCCCACTCACGCATCGAGATGTTCTTGCCCTGGCCGTAGACGTAGAGGTCGCCCGGGATGCCGCGGGCCGCGACCATCAGGTGGCCGCGCACGCCGTCGGTGCAGAAGCAGAAGTCGCGCATCGGGTCGAGCTGGCCCAGCTCGATCGTCTCGCGCGTGAGCGCCTGCGTGATGATCGTGCCCGTGATGTACCGCGGGTTCTGGCGAGGCCCGTAGTTGTTGAACATCCGCGTCACGACGCCCGGCAGGCCGAAGGCGTCGTGGTAGTTCATCGTCAGGAAGTCGGCTGCGACCTTCGAGGTCGCGTACACGGACTTCGGGTTGATCGGCGACCGCTCGTGCAGGATCAGGCCGCCTTCCTCGTCGAAGTCGTGGTGGTGGGCGACCGCCTCGCGCACGTTGCCGTACTCCTCCGACGTCCCGGCCGTGTCGAACTTCTCCAGCTCGAGCCTGTGGTCGACGACCGACTGCAGCAGGTTGAGCGTGCCCACTGTGTTCGCCATCATCGTCTCGTACGGCCGGTGCCAGGACTCGCCGACGTGCGCCTGCGCGCCCAGGTGGAAGATGTACGGCTTGTCCGGCGCCTCCAGGAGGTCCTTGACGAGGTAGTCGACCGAGGTCTTGTCGGTGAGGTCCGCGAAGTGCACCTGCACGTGCTCGCGGAGATGCCCGATGTTGTTCAGAGCCCCGCTCGACGTCGCGCGAACGAACGCCTGCACGTTCGCGCCGAGGTGGACGAGCGCCTCCGTCAGGTGCGACCCCATGAACCCGTCTGCCCCCGTGACGAGACAGGTGCGACCGCCGAAGTACTCGCCGAACTCGCGCCGCAGGTCTGCGAGCGCCTCGTCCGTCCAGGTGGGGTCGTGTCGGTCTGATTTCATGCAGCGGTGCCCGCCGACGAGCAGGTCAAGGGTAGCCCGGCGCGCGGCCGGAGCGCGGTTCGAAGCGGAGCCCTGACCGGACTTTCCTATGTGACGCTGAGCCTCGCGGCCGCGCTCGCGGGCGCGTACCTCGCGCACAAGTTCGGCCGGAACCTGAAGACGGACGGCTTCATGGCCGCGTATGGCGTCTACCTCGTGCTCGTCCTGGGTGCGCAGGCCTTCCGGATGGTCGTCGTCCCGGACCTGACCCGGGCCGAGGCGGAGGGCCGGCTCGGCGCGGAGTTCCGCGCCTACTGCATTGCCTTCCTCGCCGTCGCCGTGCCTGCGACCGTGCTGACGGCGGCCTTCGCCGGCTTCTTCGGGGAGCTCGTCACCGGGCGGCTGCCCCATGTCTCCGCGGTGATCGCCGCCGATGCGCTGCCGTGGTTGATTCCCGCCGCCTTCCTGCAGCTCCTCGCCGCGCTGGCGGCAAGCGCGCTCGCCGCGCGTGACAGCTACCAGCCGGCCGCCCTCGGCTTCGCGCTCGGGGGCATCGCCGGGCTCGTGTTCTTCATCCTCGCCGCGGACTCGCACGGCCTCGTGTCCTTGGCGTGGGGCTTGACGCTGAACGGCGCGGTCGCGGTTGCGTTGCCCGCCGTGGTGCTGCTGCTGCGCGGCAGCCGTGTGCGTCGGCATCGCAATGTGCCGCTGCGCGTCGGCCACCGGCTGTGGCAGCTGCTCTACGGCGCGGCCGTTCCGCTGGCGACGCAGGGGCTCTATCTGGTCGCGCTGCGCTTCGCGGCCGGGACCGGGGAGGGCAACGTCACGTCGCTCTCCTATGCCTACCTGCTCGCCGGGATGTTCACGAGCGCGACGGCGTTCTCGCTCTCGTTGATCGCCACCGCGCCGCTGACACGTCGCGGCGTCGACGCGGAGAGCGCCGCCGAGCACGTCGTGCATTCCGCCTGGGTCTCGCTGGCGCTCGTCGGCGCCGCCGCCGGTCTGGTCGCGCTCGTCGGCGGCCGCGTCGTGACGGCGCTGCTCGGCCATGCGTACGCGGGCGACGTCGGGGACGAGCTCGGACGCCTCGTCGTCTACCTCTCCCCGTGGATGGTCGCGAACGCGGCCTTCTCGATCATGTATCCGCTGATGTTCGTGATGCACCGGACGCGCTACCTGATCCCGCTCGCGGCAGCGGGGGTCGCGGCCGACATCCCGATCTCGATCGCGGGCCGCGCGTGGTGGGGCCTGACGGGCGTGACGTTCGCGCTCGGCGTGGCGTCGCTGCTGCTCGTGCTCGGACTGATGGCGGCGCTGTCGCCGCGGGTGCTGACGCTCTCGGTGCGCGGGCTCGCCCGGCTGTCGGTCCTCGTCGGCGCTGCCACCGCGCTCGCGTTCGGCGGCGCCTCGCTCGTACTCAGTGCGGTACCGGCGGCTGCCGCGGGGCTTGCCCTCTATGCGCTGCTGCTCGTTGCGATGCGCGAGCTCGGATTGGCGCAGGCCTGGCAGTACGTGCGCGCCCTCCACTGACGGACGCGGCCCGTACAATCTTTCGGAATGTCCGGGCCGGAAGCGAAAAACCCCGCGCCTGCAGGCATTTCCGCGCCGGACGACCTCGACGTAGCGGATCTCTTCGAGCGTCTCCGCGAAGAGCTCCGCCGTGGGGCGGGCGGCGAGGGGACGGCGGGCGGCGACTTTGCGGCGACGCGTGCGCTCGCGGAGCGCTTCTGGCCGGTCACGGCGGAGCGAGAGGCCGGCAGCGGGCCGAAGGGTCTCGTCAAGCGCTTCCTGCGCAGGCTGATGCGCTGGTACGTCGAGCCGCTCGCAGCCGAGCAGCGCGTCTTCAACAACTCGCTGCTCAAGCTGGTCGACGCATTTTCGGAACGTGCGGATGCAGCGGCCGCGGCCGGTGAGCGGGCAGAGCGGCTGCTGCGTGAGCTCGAGGAACGGCTGACGCGCGTCGAGCGACGCGGCGGCGCGAGCGGCGGGGCCGCACCGGCGCCGGTGACCGTCGCGGCGCAACCGGCCGCGGCGTCCCTTCCCGACTATTTCGCCTTCGAGAGCCGGATGCGCGGCAGCGTCGAGGCGGTGCGCGAACGGCAGCGGGCGTACGTCGACGACTTCCGCGAGGCGTCGCCGGTGCTGGACATCGGCTGCGGCCGCGGCGAGCTGCTGTCGCTCCTACGCGACGCCGGAGTCGAGGCGCGTGGAATCGACGCGGACGCAGACATGGTCGCGTACGCGCGCGGCGAGGAGCTCGACGTCGAGCAGGCCGACCTCGTCGATTACCTCGAGCGTGTCGAGGACGCGTCGCTCGGCGGCATCTTCATGGGCCAGGTCGTCGAGCACCTTCCGCCGGCGGTGCTCGTCCGCTCGCTCGAGCTCGCGGCAGCGAAGCTGCGTCCGGGCGGCGTGCTCGTCGCCGAGACGATCAACCCGCTCTCTCCGCTGGCGCTGCGCCACTACTTCGCCGACCTGACCCATGCGCAGCCGCTGGTGCCCGAGACGCTGCAGCTGCTCGCGCGTCAGTCCGGCTTCGCCGAGACCGAGCTCCGCTTTCTCAACGAGCCCGCCGACCGCCTCACGGAGCCCGACGACCCGGTCATCGCCGCGAACGTCCGCCGCCTGAACGAGCTCCTCTTCGCTCCGCTCGACTACGCCCTCGTCGCGCGCACGGCCGCCGATGCGTAGCGGAGCGGTCGTTTCGCTTCGCGCCGGCGAGTATCCAAGGTATGTGGGGAAGCCGCACAGGCGGCGAAGCTGCCTGTGCTCTGAGCCGGCGCCGCCAAGTCGGCGCCTCGGTTACGAAACGCTTGCGATTGCGTCACAGACACGACACATTTTTCTTTCTAGATTGTCGGTGGGCGGGCGTGGTGGGACCCGGCAACACGCGCGTGTACATCTAAAGGAGAGGCCGTGAGGATCGCCGTGTGTGCGCCGCAAGTGCCGTTCGCGCGCGGCGGGGCCGAGATTTTCGCGGACGACCTCGTCGTCGAGCTGCGCGAGCGCGGGCACGAGACGGATCTGGTGACCGTGCCATACAAGTGGTACCCCGGCGAACGCGTGCTCTCGCAGGCGTTCCTCTGGCGGCTGCTCGACCTGACGGAGTCCGACGGACGTGCCATCGATCTCGTGATCGCGACGAAGTTTCCGTCCTACGCGGTGCGCCATCCGAACAAGGTCGTCTGGCTGTTGCACCAGTTCCGCCAGGCGTACGAGCTCGACCGCACCGACCTGGGCCAGTTCGGCGAGAACACCGAGGACCGCGCGACGCGGCGCGCCGTCCAGCGTCTCGACCGGGTCGCGCTCGGCGAGGCACGCAAGCTGTTCGCGACGTCGCGCAATGTCGCCGAGCGCCTCGAACGCACGACCGGTCTGCACGCCGAGGTGATGCCCCACCCGCCCCAGGAGCTTCCGTACCGGACGGAGAGCTACGACGACTTCGTTCTCTCCGTCGGCCGGCTCGACCGCGCGAAGCGCCACGATCTGCTGCTCGAGGCCCTTGCCGCCGACTCGACGCTGCAGTGCGTGATCGTCGGCGACGGCCCGGACCGTGAGCGTCTCGAGGGCGTCGCGCAGCAGCACGGCCTCGACGGGCGCGCGCGTTTCGCGGGTCGCGTCGACGAGGCCGAGCTCGCCACGCTGTACGCGCGCTGCCTCGCCGTCTACTACGCCCCGGTGGACGAGGACTTCGGGATGGTCCCGTACGAGGCCTTCCTCGCCGAGAAGCCGGTGGTGACGACGACGGACTCGGGCGGACCGCTCGAGGTCGTCACCGACCGCCGCACGGGGCTCGTCTGTGAGCCCCGCGCCGCCGCACTGGCCGAGGCGTGCTCCTGGCTCCGCACCCACGTCGACGACGCGAAGGCCTGGGGCCGGGCGGGCAAGGAGATCGCGCGCCGCGTCTCGTGGGACGAGACCATCGCGCGCCTGCTCGCGTGAGAGTCGCCTACTACTCGCCGCTGCCGCCCGAGCGCTCGGGTATCGCCGACTACTCCGCGCTGCTGCTCCCCGCGCTCGAACGGCTGGTCGAAGTAGACGTTGTCCGCCGCGGACGCACACGACCCGTGCCCGCCGACATCGCCCTGTACCACGTCGGCAACGACCCGGAGGCACACGGCTGGATCGTCGACGCGCTCCGCCGCCGGTCCGGTGTTGTCGTTCTCCACGACTTCGTGCTCCATCACCTCGTCGCCGGGCTGACGATCGGCCGGAAGGACGGTCCTGCGTACCTCGCTGCGATGGAGCGCGACGCAGGCGTGCCCGGGCGCCTGCTCGCGCACGGCGTTCTCGACGGCCGCGTGCCGCCGCCCTGGGAGACGCGCCCGCACGAGTTCCCACTCACGGGTGAGGTGCTCGCCGCCGCGACGGGTCTGGTCGTGCACTCCCACTACGTCGAGGAACAGGCGCGCGAGGGCTCCTTCGACGGCCCGATCTGGCGGATCCCTCATCCCGCCTGGCCGATGCACGAGGTCGAGCCCGCGCCTATCGAGGGCCGCCCGGTCTTCGGCGCCTTCGGACATCTCAACGCGAGCAAGCGCATCCCGCAACTGCTCGAAGCGTTCGCCGCCGTGCGTCGCCGGCACCGCAACGCGAAGCTCTTGCTCGTCGGTTCCGCTTCGCCCCGCTTCGATGCAAAGCGGCTCGTCGGCGAGGGCGTCGAGCGAATCGACTACGTGGACGAGGACCGGCTCTGGTCGCTCATGGCCGCGTGCGACGCGTGCGTCTCCCTCAGAGCGCCGACGATGGGCGAGACGTCCGGGAGCGTCATCCGCGCGCTCTCGCTCGGCCGGCCGCTCGTCGTCAGCGACCTCGGCTGGTTCGCGGAGCTGCCTGACGAGGTCGCACTCAAGGTCCCGGTCGACGAAGACGAGATCCCGGCGCTCGCGGCTGCGCTGGAGCTGCTGGCGTCGAGCGAGCCGACGCAGCTGGCGATGAGCGACGCGGCCCGCGCCTATGTCCGCCGCGAGCACGACCTCGACCGCGTCGCCGAGCAGTACGTCGCGGCGCTCGAGGAGGCCGCGGGCGGGACGATCGTCGCGGACGCCGTCGTCGCCGAGGTTGCGCAGGCTGCGGCGGAGATCGGCATCGAGCCGGGGACGCAGTTCGCGACCGAGCTGGCCGGCCGCCTCGACGAGGTCGGGCTGGCACGCGACGGACGACCGGAGCCGGCTCCGCCCCTTCCGCCTCACCGCCTGGCGCGGCTTCCTCCATGGGCCTGGCTGGCCGCGCTCGTCGTCTTCTCGGCCGTGTTCCGCTACGGCCTCTCCCGCCGCGTCGTCGCGCCTTGGATCATGGTCGACGAGCTGATCTACTCGGAGCTCGCGAAGAGCTTCGCGGCGACGGGCCACTTCCTGATCCGGGACGTGCACCACGGCGCGTACGGCGCCCTCTATCCGCTGCTCATCGCCCCGGCCTGGCGGCTCTTCGCGTCCGTCCCGGACGCTTACGCGGCGGCGAAGACCATCGGCTCGGTGCTGATGTCGCTCACGGCGATTCCCGTGTACTTCCTCGCGCGACGGCTCGTCACGCCGCTCTGGTCCCTGCTCGCCGCGGCGCTTGCGGTGGCCGTGCCGTCGATGATGTACACGGGCACACTGATGACGGAGACGGTCTTCTATCCCGTCTTCGCCTGCGTTGCGCTCACGCTCGTGCTCGCACTGGAACGCCCGACGCTGCAGCGCCAGCTGATCCTGCTCGGCGTCTGCCTGGTCGCGTTCCTGACCCGCTCACAGGCGATCGCGCTCGTCCCCGCAGTCGCGACGGCGCCGCTCGTGCTGGCGTGGCTGGATCGCCGGCGCCTGCTACGCGTCGCTGCCGAGTTCCGCGCGGTGTACGGCATCCTCTTCGCCGGTGTCGTCGGCGTGCTCGTGGTCGAGCTCGCACGCGGCCACTCGCCGTTCGACGTCCTCGGCAGCTACAGCGTGACGGGCCATGCCGACTACCGGCCCGGGCAGGTGGTCAAGTGGCTGCTCTACCACGTCTCCGAGCTCGACCTCTACCTCGGTATCGTCCCGTTCGCGGCTCTGCTGCTGCTCGTCGCGCTGGGCCGCTCGCTCGACCGGCCGCTCCGCGTCTTCCTCGCCGCGACCTTGCCGCTGACCGCGTGGCTACTGCTCGAGGTAGCTGCCTTCGCCTCGGCGCTGTCGCCGCGCGTGCAGGAACGGAACCTGTTCTACGTCGCACCGCTGTTCTTGATCGTCCTGCTCGCCTGGATCGAGCGCGGGCTGCCGCGACCCGCGCGAGCGGCAGCCATCGCCGCAGTCGTCGCGGCGGCACTCCCCGGCGCCCTGCCGTACCACCGCCTGATCGACACGTCGGCGGAGTCCGACACGCTCGCGTTGCTGCCGCTCTGGTGGCTGCAGGAGACGGTCGTCAGCCTCGACACGGTCGGGGTCGTCGTGGTCGCGGCCGCGGCGGTGCTCGGCCTCGTCTTCCTGACCGTCTCGCCGCGCTACGCACTCGTCCTGCCCGCCCTCGTCCTCGCCTGGTTCGCGTTCGCCACCGAGCGGATCGAGCGCTTCGACCATGGCTTCCCGAAGGCGTCCGTGGGCGCGCTCTACCAGGGCATCACGGCATCGAAGCGGGACTGGATCGACGCGACGGTCGGGCGTGACGCCGACGTGGCGTTCCTGTACTCGGGGAGGAACCCGCACGACCAGCCTTTGACCCTGTGGGAGAACGAGTTCTACAACCGGAGCATCGGGCCGGTCTACGACTTGCGGCAGCAGTCGATGGGAGACCTCCCCGAGACGCCCGTGCACGAGCGCGCAGACGGCGTGCTGCTTACCCCGGACGGCAGGCCGGTGCGCAGCCGGTACGTGCTCTCCGACGACAGCGTGCCCTTGACGGGGAAGGTCATCGGCCGCGACGAGCTGCGCGGGATGTTGCTGCGACGCACAGACGGCCTCGTCGCGATCGCGTCACACGTGTCGGGGGTCTATCGCGACGGCTGGTCCGGCCCGAAGGCCACCTACACGCGGCTGCGCTGCAGTGGTGGCAGTCTCACCGCAGTCGTCGCGAGCGACACGAACCTCTTCACTCGCCCGCAGACGGTCAAGGCCGAACGGAGAAGCGTCACGTTCGAACCGGGCGACGTCGGCCACCTGACCGTCCCGCTGCAGCCGCAGGGCGGCGTTTGCCGCGTCACGTTCACCGTCAGGCCGACCGCCGTGCCGGCAGTCGTGCGCGGCACAGCCGACTCGCGCGTCCTCGGCGCGCGCTTCGTCGAGTTCAGCTACCGCGCTCCGTGAGGATCGCGTACGACGTCACGCCCCTCTCGCATCCACGGACGGGCGTCGGCAACTACATCCTCGGTGCGCTGCGCGGAATGGTCGAAGCGGGAGGCGGTCACGAGCTGGTCGCATTCGGGCCGGTCAGCATCCGTGGACGCCCCTTGCTCGACCAGGCGCTCGACGGTTTGCCCGTCGAGCGACGGATCGTCACCGTTCCCTTCGCGCACGCGACGCGGCGCGTATGGGGCACGCTGGGTCGACCTCCCGCCGAGCGCTTCCTTCGCTCCTTCGACGTGCTCCACTTCACGGACTGGATGCGTCCGCCGCAGCGCGCGGGCCTGCGCACGACGATGATCCACGACCTCGGGCCGCTGCGCTATCCCGAGCGGCTGCACCCACGCACCGTGCGCATGCACACCGTCAACGCACGCGAGGCGCGCAGCTGCGACCTCGTCTTCGTCAACTCGGAGTTCACGGCGGGAGACGTTGCCGAGCGCCTCGGCGTCGCGCGCGAGCGGATCCGCGTCGCCCATCCGGGCGTTGGCCCCGAGTTCTCGCCGGACGGAACCCGCTTCGACAAGGGCTCCCCGTACGTCTTCACGACGGCGACGGAGGACTGGCGCAAGAACCTCGAGACGCTGCGCGCGGCCGAGACGGTGCATCCGCTCGTCTCGCTCGCCGATCGCGGCCACGTCGACCAGGAGCAGCTCGCCGCTCTCTATCGCGGTGCGGCGGCGTTCGTCTACCCGTCGCGGTTCGAAGGCTTCGGCATTCCGGTCGTCGAGGCGATGGCGTGTGGCGTCCCCTGTGTCGTCTCGTCACATCCCTCTCTGGACGAGGCAGCCGGCGACGCGGCCGTCCGGGTCGACCCCGAGAGCGCCGAGGAGATCGGAGCCGGGATCCGCGAGGCGCTCGAGCGGCGCGACGAGCTCGTTCCCCGCGGCTTCGCGCAGGCCCGCCGCTTCACGTGGCTCGAGACGGGACGCGTTCATCTGCAGAGCTACGCTGACGCGCTGTGATCCGCGCCGCGATCGACGTGTCGCCGCTCGTCCAGACTCGTGCGGGCACAGCGCGCTACCTGAAGGCGCTGCTGCGCGAGCTGCGCGGGCGCGACGACGTCGAGGTCTCGACTCGCTCCTTCGGACGGGGCGACCGGCTCTCGACGCTCGCCCGCGACGTGCGGACGCCTTCAACCGCTGGACGCGCACGTATAGCCCGCGCGTCGTGCCACGCGTGCTCGCCGCGGCGCGCCGGATCATCGCGGTGTCCGAGTTCACGCGACGCGAGCTGATCGAGCTGCTGCATGTGCCGGAGGAGAAGATCCGCGTCGTTCCCAACGGCGTCGACGACGAATTCACGCGCGACGGCCCGGCCGCGGACGGCGACTACGTCCTCGCGGTCGGGACGCTCGAGCCGCGCAAGAACCTGCCGAGCCTCGTCGAGGCCGCCCGCCGTAGCCAGGTCGAGCTCCGTGTCGTCGGCGCACGTGGCTGGGGCGGCGTCGAGGTCGAGGGCAACGGAGTCCGCTGGCTCGGCGAGGTGAGCGACGCCGAGCTTGCACGGCTCTATCGCGGAGCGCGCTGTGTCGCCTACCCGTCGCTCTACGAGGGCTTCGGGATCCCGGTGCTGGAGGCGATGGCGTGCGGGACGCCTGTCGTCACGTCTCGCGGGACGGCGATGGAGGAAGTCGCCGACGGTGCCGCCGTCCTGGTCGACCCGAACGACTCGGCGGAGCTGGCGGCAGGCATCGAGCGCGCAGCCGCACAGCGCGACGAGCTGGTCGCGCGCGGACTCGAGCGCGCGCGAGCGTTCCGTTGGGATGCGATCGCCGACGCGACCGTCGCCGTCTACCGGGAAGCGATTGCGTGATCCTGATCGACGCTGACGTCCTGGGACGGAACCGCACCGGCGACGAGACGTACGTCCGCGAGCTGCTCCGTGCACTGCCGGAGGTTGCAGGCGGCCTGGAGATCGCGGCGCTGACACGCGATACGTCGCTCATGCCGGCGGGTGTCGAGCCGATCGTTCTCCGTGCCCGCACGCAGGAGCTGCGCATGGCCGTCGGCGTGCCGCGCGTCCTGCGGCGATTGCGGCCGGCGCTGGCGCACTTCGTCCACTCGCTGCCGTTGCACTGTCCGGTTCCCGCGGTGCTGACGGTGCAGGATCTCTCGTGGGAACGCGATCCGAGCGTGTTCGGCTTCTGGGATCTATGGACGTTCAAGATCTTCGTCCGCCGCTCCGTGCGGCGGGCGCGGCACGTGTTCGCCATCTCGGAACGGACGAAGCGCGACCTGATCGAGCTCTACGGCACGCCGGAGCAGAAGATCACCGTCACGCCGCTCGCCCCCGATCCCGACTTTCGGCCGGCCGAGCAGCACGATTCCTTCCTCCTCTTCGTCAGCGCGATTGAGCCGCGCAAGCAGCCGCTTGCGGCGATCGACGCTGCGAATGCCGTCGGCCGGCAGCTCGTCGTCGTCGGGCCGCCGAAGGACGCCGAGCTCGCGGCCGAGCTCGCGCGCCGGGGCGCCGACGTGCGCGGGTACGTGCCGAAGGACGAGCTCGTCCGGCTGTACCAGTCGGCGGCGTGCCTGGTGTTCCCGTCGCGATACGAGGGCTTCGGCCTGCCGGTCGTCGAGGCGATGGCGTGTGGGACTCCGGTCGTCGCTGCGCCCGAGCCCGCGCTGCAGGAAGTCGCGGGCGACGCCGCCGTCTTCACCGACGACCTCGCTGAGGGCGTCCGCCGCGCGCTCGCTGAGCGCGAGCGGCTCTCGGCGGCCGGCCTCGAGCGCGCGAAGGCGTTTTCCTGGCGCGAGACGGCGCGCCTGACTGCGGACGTCTACCGGAGAATGCTCGCCGCATGAAGGCCTCCGGCATCTTCGTCGCCACCGGACCGGGCGAGGCGTCCCTGCTCCGGGACTCGCTACCGGCGCTGCACGCCCAGGTCGACGAGCTCGTCGTCGTCGCCAACGGGCCGGGCAGCCGTCCCGTGTCGCTGCCGCCGGACGTGCGTGTGGTCGAGAACGACCGGCCGCTCGGGTTCTCCGCCAACGTCAACAAGGGGATTGCCGCGACGAGCGGCGAGCACGTCGTGATCTCGAATCCCGACGCCGTTCCCGAGGAGGGCTGCGTCGCAGAGCTCGTGCGCTTCGCGGATGCGCATCCGCGCTGCGGGATCGCGGGGCCGAAGATGCTCAATCCCGACGGCACGCTGCAGGCCTCGCGTCGGAGCTTTCCGACGATCGGCGGCACGATCGTCCGGCGCACGCCGCTGCGCTCGCTGTTCCAGCCGCTCCGCTGGCAGCGCCGGCACTACCTCCTCGACGCGCCGGCGGACGAGCCGCTGCAGGTCGACACGATGCTCGGCGCGTTCCTGCTCATGCGCCGCGCGATGCTGGAGCAGATCGGCGGCTGGGATGCCGGCTACAAGCTTTACGTCGAGGACATCGACCTCAGCTACCGCGCGATGAAGGCCGGCTGGGAACGCTGGTGGGTCCCGAGCGCCGTCGTGCGGCACGAGTACCAGGCCGTGATCGACAAGCACTTCTTCACGCGGCGCAACCTCTGGCACCTGCACGCGATGCTGCGCTTCCTGCGCAAGCACCCCGAGCGCCTGTTCGCGCTGCGGTGAGCTGGACCGAGACGGCGTACGCCGACCCGCACGCGTACCTCGCGCACCGCGCAGATTTGATCCGCTCGCTCGGGCCGCGGCTCGTGAACGGCGACACGCTGCTCGACCTCGCCTGCGGCGACGGCGGTCTCGCCGCACATCTGCCGGACCTTCGCTACCACGGTGTCGACGCGAGTCCGGAGATGATCGAGTCGGCGCGCGCGCACGGACGCGATGTCGTGCTCGGCGACCTGAACGACTACGAACCGCCCGCGCCGGTCGCCGCGACGTCGTGTTTCCGTGCGATCTACTACGCGCGCGACCGCGCGGCTTTCTTCCGGCGAGTCGCCGGGTACACCGAGAAGAAGCTCGTGTTCGACCTCAATCCGCGGCAGTACCGCATCGACGACGTGCGCTCCGACCTCCTCGCCGCGGGCTTCGACCGCCTCGAGCTGCGCCCGTTCTTCTCGCCCCAGCGCTTCTCGCCGCCGGGCGTTGCCGCGCGCATGTTGCACGCCCTCGAGCGCACGCCACTCGCGCGCCTGCTCCTCATGGTTCGCTTCAGCTATCTGTGCGCCGCTTTTCGCGGCAGGAACGCATAGCTGATCTTCGCGCCGAGGTCGCGGTTGTCGCTCGTGGTCTGCGGCGAGAGCTCGCGCGGCCGGAAGGTCGGCGTGATCGTCACCTCGACGCGGAAGCGCGGCCCGGGCACGGGCAGAACGAGCCTGACTTCGCCCTTGCTGTGGATCTCGAAACGCCTGACCAGTGCCGGCTCGCCGACGTGCGGCTGGTTGTCGTCCCCGATCACGATCCGTCCCAGCTTGACCGTCACGTTGCCGAACTTGTCCGGCCCTCCCCACTCACGGCGAGAGACGACCACCCGCATCCGGCCGCCGGCGCTGCCGCTCCCGAAGTGCGTGTACGCGCTCGCCGCGCCGGCCCAGCCGTCTGCGTAGAGCCCCGTCACGAACGAGCGCAGGCGGAGCGGTGGCGCGATCTTGACGAGCCGCCAGCGCTGGAGCGAGCCGCCGGCGACGTGCTCGTGCGTCGCCACGACGTTGCCGACGACATCGATTCCGCGCTCCTCGACGACGTACGGATAGTGGGGGTCGTGCGAGAGCTCGCCCTCCGGCAGGCTCGGGTCGGGCGTGAGCGTCGGACCGGGGCCCTGCGCCGTTCCGTCCAGGCTCCAGACGCGGCCGATCAGCGAATGCGGGTTCCAGAACTCGAGTAGCCACTCCCCGTTCTGATCCGGGTACATCTGCTGGCCGATGTAGAGCGTCGCGGCGCCGCCGGTCGCGTCGTCCACCCAGGTGAACGGGCGGCGGATGTTGTCGACGAAGCGGTCGGACGAACGGTTCGACGCGGACGCGAACGAGAGCTCGCCGGTGAAGTTCCAGGCGATCACGCCCGCCGCGACCGCGACTCCCAGCGCGGCGAGCCCGCGTCGCAGCAGCCGCGGTACCAGCAAGAGGATCACCGAGAAGACGAGCAGTGAGACCAGTCCGATCTTCGCGCCGGTCGGATCGAGCCTCAGGTACCGGTTGGCCTGCTGCAGGATCGCGAGGCCGGGGGCGTTGTACGAGATGTCCTGCCCCATCTCGTACGGCGTCGTCAGCAGCAGGTAGAGCGCGAATGCCGCCGCCACGCAGACGGCGACCGGATGCAGGATCCGCCGCTCGAGCCAGACCGCCGTCCCGGCGAAGAGGAGCGGTGCCAGGTAGATGAGGTTGCGTTCGTACGTGTAGGTGCCGAACGTCGTCGACACGTACGTCTGCTCGCCCGGGGCGCGCCAGAGAGCGGCGAGCCCCGCGACGACTGGGAAGACACCGAGGCCGATCGTGAGCGCGCCCGCCGCGTTCAGACCGAGGTCGAAGATGCGGTGCTTGTAGTGATCCGTCGAGATGAACCACTCGTACGACCCCTTGCCGAGCGCGGCGCTGACGATCACGCCGGTGCCGAACAGCAGGACGAGGAAGCCGACCCAGTCCCAAGCCGTCCACGTCGAGCGCCAGCGCTCGACCCGTTCCCAGCGCCACGCCATGAACAGCAGCGAGAACACCAGCACGGCCCAGACGACGACGAGCTCGCCGCGGACGAACGGCGCGACGATCGCAGCCGCGATCGTTCCGGCGATCCACCAGCGCGACGGCCGCACGAGCGTGCGCAGGATCAGGAAGAGACAGAGCGTCGAATAGGGATATGCGAGCGGCTCCTCGACGATCATCGACGAGTACGCGAGCGCGGGGATCACACACGAGGCTGTGGCGACGAACAGCGCGGCGTAGCGTCCGACGATCAGCCGCGCCAGCGCATACGCGGGAAACGCGGTCAGCGTCATGATCATCACCGCCATGTACTTCACCGTCGCGTAGGCGGTGTGGACGTTGTGGATGCGCCACGCGGGCGCCATCACGTACGTCCAGAGCGTGTCGAACGAGTGCGGCTCGCCGCGGCGGGCGGCATGGCCGGTTGCGGCAACCGCGCGGGAAAGCTGGGAGAGCTCCAGCTCGTCCCCGAACAGCCACGGAGTGGAGTGCGCCCACGCCTCGACGGCGTAGACGATGCAGAGCCAGAGGAAGATGCTCAGTAGCGGCACGGCTGCGAGGAGCCGGTCCGCGAAGGTGCGCGCAGCCGGCGCGGGGCGCGCGGTCGCCACGCTCATCCTCAGCTAGTCGACGCTCGCGCCGAGCACTATGCGCGGGTCGAGGTCGGTCTCCCGCCGCACGAACCTGCACGGCACCTCGGCCAGCGCGCAGGCGTCGATCACGAGGCTGAGCCGTTCGTGCGGGGCGTCGGGGATCGTGACCAGCACGGTGTCCGGGCGCGTCTTCGCGAGGATCGCTTCGATCTCCATCAACCCGCCGAGAACGGGGACGCCCTGGAGGCGGCGGCGCACGAGGCGCTGGTCATCGTCCACGAAGCCGATGACCTGCTCGCCGGCGGTTTCGCGCAGCTCGCGCAGCAGGCTGCGACCGCCGCGACCGGCGCCGACGATCAGCGTGCGCCTCCGCGCGCCGCGGCCGGTGAGGGACGACACCGCCCGCACGAACGCGCGCTCCCAGAAGCGCGATGCCCCGACCACCACCGTGCAGACCAGTGCGTCGATGATGAAGATGCTGCGCGGGAACGCTCCCCATACCTGCGTCGCGTCGAGGACCAGGTAGGCGACCACCTCCGAGACGATCACGGCGCCGACGATCGCCGCCGCGTCGCGCGCGCCTGCGTAGCGCCAGACGCCGCGGTAGAGCCCGAACGGGATGAAGGCTGCGTAGCGCACGGCGAGCAGTACGGCGAGCGAGACGAGGAAGATGTGCCGCTCGTAGTCGCTGCCGCCGCCTTGCAGGCGCAGGTAGTACGCAACCGCGAACGACGCCGTGATCAAGGCGAAGTCGACGAGTGACTCGACGAGCCGGCGCGGGTTGGCGACGAACGTCCGGAGCCAGCTGCGTTCCTCCAGCAGGCCTGGTGTCCGCTCGACGTCCGAGAGCACGCTCGCGAACTGGACGAGCAGCGCGAACGTCAGCAGCACCCCGATCAACGTCACCCACGCGTTGTCGAGCACCGCGTAGAAGAGACTCGTCGCCCCGAGCGCCGCGGAGATCACCGCGAGCAGGACGACGGCGCGCTTCTCCGAGAGCCCGTGGTACACGAGCCGGTGCGATGTGTGGTCGCGTCCGCCCTGGTAGACCGGCCGGCCGTCGAGGAGGCGAACGACCGTGACGAGCGTCGTGTCGAGGATCGGCACGGCCAGCACGAGCACCGGCAGCAGCAGCGTCGCGACCGTCGTGCCGGCCACCTTCCAACTGGCGGTCAGGCCGAGCGCCGCGAGCGCGAACCCGAGCACCTGGCTGCCGGAGTCGCCCATGAAGACAGCGGCCGAGCGCCTCGGGTGCAGGTTGAACGGCAGGAAGCCGGCGCACGCGAGCGCGAGCGCCAGCGACAGGGCGAGCACGGCGTCGTTCTCGTGCACCGTCAGCGCGTCGATGGCGAAGAAGAGCGCGGCGATGCCCGCGAGCGTCGCCGCGAGCCCGTCCATGTTGTCGAGCAGGTTGAAGGCGTTCGTCATGCCGACGAGCCACACCAGCGCGACTGTGCCGGCGAGGAAGTTGTTCGAGATCAGGCCGGAGATCGTCAGCCCGTTGCCGATCACGAGGCCGGCGGCGGCGAGCTGCGCCGCCAGCTTCGGGAGCGGGCCGAGCGAGAACAGGTCGTCGAGCAGGCCCGCGACGAAGAGGATCGCGCAGCCGCCGAGGATGGCGAGCAGCTCGCGGCTCGCCGGGGCCGCGTCGGCGGCGATCGCGACCCAGAAGCCGGTGAGGAGCCCGGCGAAGATCCCGATTCCACCGAGCGTCGGTGTCGTGCGCTGGTGCCAGCGATCCGCTCTCGGAGCGGCCCCGAGCCGGACCGCGAGCGGTGTGCGGAGCAGCACCCAGATGGCCGCAGCCGCGGCGGGAAAGGCAGCAATCGCCGCGAGCGCCCTCACGCGGGCGAAGCGTACTGAAGCCGTGTAAGTGCCATGTGAGGCCTCTCTAGACTAGGCCGCGCCCATGACGACGGTCTACGGAGACCTTGTTCGCTATCGCGAGCTGTTCGGAAACCTGTTCCGGCGGGACGTGCAGGCGAAGTACCGCGGTTCGCTGCTCGGCGTCGCGTGGACGCTCGCGAACCCGGTGCTGCTGATGGCCGTCTACCTGCTCGTCTTCTCCGTCCTCTGGAAGACGCCGTTCGGCAACGAGGGCCACTACGGCCTCTTCCTGCTCGTCGGCCTCTCCGCCTGGATCTTCTTTGCAGCGTCGGTCCAGTCGGCGTCGCGCTCGCTCCTCGACAACGCGAACCTGATCCGCAAGACCCGCTTCCCGCGGCAGCTTGTGCCGCTGTCGGTCGTCGCGACGCATCTGATCAGCTTCGGCGTGATGCTGGTGGCGCTGCTCGCCCTCAACTTTGCGCTGTTGCCACGCGTGCGTGACACGGAGTGGCTCGCGCTGCCGCTCGGCCTCGCGCTGGTCGCTATTACCGGTGGGTTGGCGCTCGCGATCGCATGCCTGAACGTGCTCTTCCGCGACATCGAGTTCCTCGTCGCCGCGTTGCTACTGCCTCTGTTCTTCCTGACACCCGTCCTGTATCCGCTGTCGGATCCGCAGATCGCACGCCGCGACTGGGTCGTCGACGTCATCCACTGGGGCAACCCGCTCTCGCCCGTCGTGGAGGCGTTACGCGATCCGCTCTTCTACGGACGGCTGCCCGGACTCGGCGACACGATCTACACCATCGTCGCCGCAGTGCTTGCGTTGGCTCTCGGCGCGTTCGTCTTCAACCGCGTCGACGATCAGATCGCGGTAGAAGTCTGATCAGGTTCGCTTGGCGTACTCGGCGAACTCGCCGAAGTCCAGGGCCACGCACGCCTCATCGCCGACGACCCACGCATCGTGACCTGGCGGGAGGGCGAAAACGTCGCCTGGGCCGACTTCGGCCTGTGGCATCGGATCCTCCTAGTGACGTAGGCGAGTAAAGAGACGAAATCGACCCTACTAGAGGGTCGGCCGAAGTCTGATCCGAGCGTCGTACAACCACGGCTCGTCGCCTTCGGGACGCCAGGCCGGTAACCCGGCGACTTCGTCGTTCGGCTCGAGTGGCGGCAGCAACGACGGACAGACCAGCGGATGCGCGAACGCGGGGTTGCGTCCGCCGCCGGGTGCGTACGGCTCGAGCTCCGCCGGACGGCGGCGCATGTCAATGGCACCGCCGACCGCTGCGTAACCCTCTGCGTGCGCGGCGCGAATCTGGTCCGTGTCGCCCTCTGCGCCGAACAGCCGCGCGCCACTCGCGTCGCGCGGCGCCACGTCGATCTCGAGCTCCGGTGTGAAGTTGCCGAGCTCCGCGAGCCAGAAGCGATGCTCGTCGACGAGGTCGAGCTCCAGCTTGTAGCGCCCGGGTGGAATCGGCCCGCGCACGTCCAGCTCGCGCTCGATGCGCTCGCCGGGCTCCGCGCTGACCGCATGACGGACGCCGTCCCAGACGATCGGGTTGCCGCGGTCGTCGAGCCAGTGGTACGAGACGTTGAGGTCGCGCCAGGCGGCGGTGCCCGCGTTTTCGAGAACGACGCGCGCGTGCGCGAGCGTGCCCGCCTGCACCGAGTCGAGCTCGTGCGCGAGCCAGCGCACGGCGAGGGGACCGGCAGGAACGGGGTGCTCGCTCGGCACGCGACTAGCCTACGGCCTGTGGATCCGCTCCTTGTCAGGGCGTGCCGGCGTGAGCCCGTCGAGCACACGCCGGTGTGGTTCATGCGCCAGGCCGGCCGCTCGCTGCCCGAATACCGCGAGCTGCGCAAACAGCATGGGCTGTTCGACATCGTCGGACAACCGGAGCTGTGCGCGGAGGTGACACTTCAACCCGTGCGGCGTCACGACGTCGACGCCGCGGTGATGTTCACGGACATCATGTTCCCGGTCCTCGGCATGGGCGTCGACGTCGAGCTCGTGGAGAACGTCGGCCCCGTGATCGAACGGCCGGTGCGGACGCGCGCAGACGTGGAGCGGCTCGTCGTGCCCGACCCGGAGCAATCGGTCCCGACGATCCTCGAAGCGGTTCGCCTCGTCCGCGCGGAGCTGCGCGACGATCAGGCCGTGATCGGCTTCTGCGGCGGCCCGTTCACCGTCGCCGGGTATCTGATCGAGGGCAAACCGAGCCGTGAGTTCGCAACGGTGAAGGCGCTGATGTACCGCGAGCCGTCGACGTGGCACGCATTGATGGAGAAGCTCACGGAGACGTCGGCGCGCTACGTCGCCGCGAAGGCGCGCGCGGGCGCCGACGTGATCCAGATCTTCGACTCCTGGGTCGGCGCGCTCTCGCCGTCGGACTACGAGGAGTTCGTCGCGCCGTATTCCGAGTGCATCCTCGCCGCCGTCGATGTGCCGACGATTCATTTCGGCACCGGCACCGCCACGCTGCTCCAACAGATGGCAGGCGACGTGATCGGCCTCGACTGGCGCATTCCGCTCGACCGCGGCTGGGCCGAGGTCGGCGACGAGCGGGGTGTGCAGGGCAACCTCGACCCCGCCGTTCTGCTCGCGCCCTGGGAGCGGATCGAGACCGAGACGCGCGATATTCTCGACCGTGCCGGAGGGCGGCCGGGTCATGTATTCAACCTTGGGCACGGAGTGCCACCCGAAACAGACCCGGCCGTCCTCCGGCACCTGACGGAGTTCGTGCACGAGGCGACGGTGGAGGCGCGCGTCTGAACGCTGCCGTTGTCCTGATGGCTTACGGGTCGCCTGCTCGACTCGCGGACGTCCCGGCCTACTACGCGGACATCCGCGGCGGCCGGCCGATCAAGCCCGAGCACCTCGACGACCTCGTAGAGCGCTACCGCCGGCTCGGGATCGAGGACGAGTCGCCGCTCAACGCGATCACCGAGCAGACCCGCGCCGTGCTCGAGCAAGAACTGGGTGACGTGCCCGTCTTCACCGGCATGAAGCACTGGACTCCGCGGATCGCCGACGCGGCCGAACGCGCAGTCGGCGGAGGCGCGAACACGGTCGTCGGCCTCGTGCTCGCGCCGCACTACTCGGAGCTGTCGATCGCCGGCTACCGTGAACAGCTCGAGGCCGCCCTCGGAGATCGCGCCGAGCTGGTCTTCGTCGACAGCTGGCATGACGAGGCCGGCTTCGTCGAGCTCCTCGCCGACCGGGTACGCGGAACTGACGCCCACGTGGTCTTCACGGCGCACTCGCTCCCGGCGCGTGCCGCGCCCGTCTACAAGGAGCAGCTGCTCGAGACTTCGGAGCTCGTCGCCGCCCGTGCCGGGCTCGGCGACTGGTCGTTTTCCTTCCAGAGCGAGTCGCCCACCGGGGAGCCCTGGCTCGGGCCGGACATCCTCGACCACCTCGAGGACCTGCACGCGCAGGGGGTCCGCAGCGTCCTGGTCTGCCCCGTCGGCTTCGTCGCCGATCACCTCGAGATCCGCTGGGACCTCGACCACGAGGCCGCCGAAAAGGCGGAGGAGCTCGGCCTGGGGTTCGCTCGCGTCGAGATGCCCAACGCCGACCCTCGCTTCGTCGCGGTACTCGCCGGGCTGGTGCGACGGGCGCTAGCGGTACCCTCGAAGGCGTGATCCAAGCCGGAGAGATCCTTGCCGAACATGCAGCGCGTCGGTTCAAGGTCTACCCGCGCGAGTCCCGACGCCTGAAGGACGTGATCGTCGCGCGCGGGCGCTCTCGGCCGACCGAGGTCGTCGCCCTCCGCGACGTCTCCTTCGGGGTCGAACCGGGCAGCGCCGTCGGCCTCGTCGGCCGCAACGGGTCGGGCAAGACGACGCTGCTGCGGCTGATCTCCGGGATCATCAAGCCGACCAGCGGCCACGTCGAGGTCGGTGGCCGCGTCGGCTCGCTGCTCGAGCTCGGGGCCGGCTTCCACCCGGACCTGAGCGGGCGCGAGAACGTCTTCCTGAACGGCTCGATCCACGGGCTCAAGCGCGCATACGTCCGCGAGCAGCTCGACGAGATCGTCGCCTTCGCAGGCCTCGAGGAGTTCATCGACCTGCCGGTGCGCACGTACTCGTCCGGCATGTACATGCGGCTTGGCTTTGCGATCGCAGCGCACATCGACGCGGACGTGCTGCTGCTCGACGAGGTCTTCGCGGTCGGCGACGAGCAGTTCCAGCGCAAGTGCTTCGGCAAGATCTTCGAGTTCAAGCAGCGCGGTGGGACGATCGTCTTCGTATCGCACGACGCGTCCGCAGTGGAGCGCCTGTGCGACCGCGCAATTCTGCTGAGCGACGGCGTCGTCGCGTTCGATGGCCCCACGCACGACGCAATCGTCCGTTACCGCCAACTGCTTGCCGGCGACCGCGATCCGGCCGAGCGTGGCGCAGGGCTGAAGGAGTGGGGAAGCGGCGAGGCGCGGATCGAGAACGTGGAACTGCTCGGCGCGGAAGGCGAGCCGCGCACCCAATTTCTCGCCGGGGAACCGTTGACGCTTCGCTTCCGCGTGGTGGCCGAGCGACCGCTGCCACCGCTACGCGTCTCGTTCGAATTGCGCGACTCGTCGGGACTGCTCGTCGCCGGTTCAGGCTATTCGCTGGAGGACCCGGGAGGAGTGCGCTTCGACGTCGACAGCCTCCCGCTGGCGGACGGCCGCTTCCACCTGCGGCTCGGGCTGAGCGACGACAGCGGCGAGCAGCTGTACCACTGGCTCGACGACGCGCTCGCGTTCGTGGTCTATCCGGGCGGCGAGGCGCGCGGCGTCGTGCGGCTCGAAGGGCGTTGGAGCGGGGAGGAAATTCAAGCGCGGGCGGAAAGGATCGCAACGTGAGCTCACGCACCTGTCCCGACTGGCCGGAGCTGATGGAGTACGCCCCGAATCTCCAGTTCAAGCACTACACCGTCGCGGAGGCGCGACTCCCCGCCGAGGCGCTGATGAACATCCCGGACGTCCCGCTGGGCGCGGTTGCGATCTGCTGCGACCTCGAGCGGCACGTCTTCTACGCGAAGCACACCGATCCCGAGGTCGCCGAGGCGTTGCGCGAGACGCACTGGTACGAGCTCGCCGAGTGGACCTCGAGCGGCCCCGGCAGCGCGGCGTTGCCGACGTCGCCTGCCTGACAACTCGGCGGGCACGGCTCGAACTGCCGCGCCCACAAAAACCAGGGTCTGACCCTGGTTGTAACGAAAGCGTGACGATCGACCCACAGGCGTGGTGGCGGGTGGAGACGCGTTCCGAACTTCTGGGTCTGACCCTCGTTGTGACGAAAGCGTGACTTTTCGTGCACAGGTCACGCCGGGATCGGCGTGACCAACGGGTCGCCTCGCTCGAACGCGAGGACGTTGTCGACGACGATTCGCGTCATCGCCTCGCGCGTCTGACGCGTGCCGCTGCCCAGGTGCGGCGTCAGCACGACGTTCGGGAGCGAGAGCAGCGGCTCCGGGACGTTCGGCTCGTGCGCGAACACGTCGAGGCCGGCCCGGATCCGGCCGGAGACGAGCTCCGCGATCAGCGCCTCCTCGTCCACGATCTCGCCGCGCGCCGTGTTGACGAGACAGGCACCGTCACGCAGCAGCGCGAGGCGGCGTGCGTCGATCAAGCCGCGGGTCTCGGGCGTGAGAGGAGCATGGATCGTGACGATGTCGGCTTCCGCGAGCAGTTGCTCGATCGGCGTCCCCTCTCGCGAGCGCGTGTAGATGACCCGCAGCTCGAAGCCCTCTGCACGTCGCGCGACGGCGCTTCCGATCCGTCCGAGGCCGACAATCCCGAGCGTCGAGCCGGTCAGTTCCTCCGCGAGGAACCCGTCGGCCCACGAACCGGTCCACTCGCCGGCGCGCACGCGCAGGTCGCCCTCCACGACTCGCCGCCGCACGGCGAGGATCAGCGCCCACGTCAGGTCGGCGGTCGCCGCGTCGAGCACGCCGGGGGTGTTGGTGACCGCCACGCCGCGTCGGCCCAGCTCGTCGACGCCGATCCGGTCGTAGCCGACGCCGAAGTTCGCCACGAGCCGCAAGGACGGGAACAGCTTCGCCTCCACCGGCTCGTTCGCGACGATCAGCGCCTGGACGTCGTCCCGCGCGGAGAGCGACCCCACCTCGACGTCCTCGAGCTCTTCGAACGCCGGGCCCGGATACCGCCGCGTCGCCAGAACCTTCAAGAGCCGAGTCTCCCATGCCGAAACGGATCGTGATGCGAGCGACGCTTGCGGCACTCCTCCTCGCCCTGGTCTCCGTGCCTGCGGCCGGCGCCTACCGCCTCGAAGGTGGTCGCTGGCCGACGACCACGATCCGCTACTACAACGAGGTTCCCGCGTACACGTGGGCCGTCGACACCGCGGCCTTCGCCTGGAACTCCAGCGGTGCGCACATGCAGTTCCTCAAGTCGTCGCGCCAGAACGCGGACGTGCTGATCGGCATCCGCTGGTTCAAGGTCGCCGGAGAGGCCCGCCTGCAGCGGTTCAACGGCCGCATCGTCGGCGCCAAGGTCGGGATCCAGAGCGGACAGGACCGCTACACGATGGCCCTCATCACGGCGCACGAGCTCGGCCACGTGCTCGGGCTCGATCACGAGGACCGCGTCTGCGCGACGATGAACACGTCCATCGCCCAGAACCATCCGAAACACTGCGCCGCGCCCCCGGCCGGCATGTGGGTCTGCCGTCTCCTCCGCGCCGACGACGTACGTGGCGCCATCAGCCTCTACGGCGGCCGCGTGCGCCCGATCCGCAGCCCCGAGTTCTGCTCGCGCTAGCGCCGGCGCGCCAGGACCTCAGCCAGAGGCCGCGTGTTCACGACGTCGGCCGCCGTCGCCCACCCGCGCCGCGCGGTGTGCACCGCGAGCCGCATGTTCCCGAGGCCGCGCACGGAATGCGCGTCGGTGGAGACCACGATCGGGACGCCGGCCTCGATCGCGAGCCGGATCTCGGGCCCGGAGAGGTCGAGCCGGTCCGGCAGCCCGTTCGTCTCGATCGCTACGCCGGTCTCCAGCGCAACCTCGAACGCCCGCTCCAGGTCGAGTGCGTTCGGCGGCCGGTGGTTGATGATCCGACCCTTCGGATGGCTCAACGCGCGCACCGCGGGATGCCGCATCGCCTCGGTCACCTTCCGTGTCAACTCGTCGCCGGGCTCGCGCTGGCCGGCATGCAGGCTGAGCTGCACCCAGTCGAGCTCCGCGAGGACGTCATCCGGCAGGTCGAGCTCCCCGTCGCGGCGGATGTCGACCTCCGTCCCGCGCAGCACCCGGAACGGCGCCACCTCTTCGTTTACGGCGGCGATCTCCTCCGCCTGCCGGCGCAGGTCGTCCACGTCGAGGCCGGGAACGACGCGCACGTTCGGCGTGTGGTCGCAGATCGCGAGGTACTCGTAGCCGAGCTCGCGTGCGGCGACGGCCATCTCCAGCACTGACGCCTTTCCGTCCGACCAGGTCGTGTGCACGTGCAGGTCGCCGCGGATGTCGCTGCGCTCGAGCAGCGCGGGCGGCTCACCGCGGAACGGCTGCTCGCGTAGCTCGGGCGGACACCACCGCACGCCCAATGCGGCGTAGACATCGGCTTCATTGGGAGCGGCCGGTAGCTCGCCGAGCGCCTCGACGTACGCGCGACTCCCGGTCGCGCGCAGCAGCTCCGTTCCGAACTGCGCCGGTTCGGCCGCGATCAGCTCCACTGGAACTCCTTCGACCGTGACGCCGAGTGCCCGTCGCGGCTCGCGCTCGAGCACCGACACGATCGCGGGCAGCGACGCGAACGCGTCGAGCACTCGATCAGGGTCCTCGGCGGAGCAGACAACGGCGAAGTCGAACGACGTGTCTGCCCAGCGGCGCGGATCTCCTGCGACCTCGCCGCCGAGCGCCTCGGCCAGCTCCTCCAGGAGTGCACGCGAGCGGTTGAGCAGCATCCCTTTCCGTTCCCCACGCCCCTCCCGCTCGAGCCGCTCCAGCAACCGCCGCTCCGTCTGCTGTCCGATCCCCGGGACGGACGTCAGCCGTCCTGCCCGCGCCGCCTCGCGAAACTCCTCGGCGGTCGAGATGCCCAACGCACGCCCGATCTCCACCATCCGCTTCGGGCCGACCCCGAGAAACCTCCCCAGTCCCACCAGCTCGGGTTGCACTTCGCGCTCGAGCTCGTCGAGCTCCGCGATCCGTCCCGTCTCGACGAGCTCTTGCAACCGGCCCGCGATGCCGCTGCCGATACCGCGCAGCTCTTGCACGCGGCCGGCGGCAACGAGCTCGGCTATCGGCGCTTTCGTCTCACGGATGGTCTCCGCTGCGCGCCGGTACGCGCGGGACGTGTAGAAACCCGCGCCGGACAGGTCGAGCAAGCTCGCGAACGCGTCGAGCTGCTCGGCGATGAACGCGTTGTCGAGGTGGCCTGTCGTCACCTGGTTAGTCTTGCCGCATGGCGACCTTCGTGATCCCGCACCGCGTCGGCGGGAAGACCCGGCTCGGCGATTCGCAGCTCGCCGCCGCGATGTTGGCGGACGTGCGCGCGGTGGTGGGGGAGGCGCTGGTCGTGCGCGGTTCCGGCGGTCAAGGGAGCGCCCTCGCGGACGCGCTCGCCGATCTGCGCGGGGCGGTGACGATCGTGAACAGCGACCTCCCGTGCATCACGAAGCGCGAGCTGGAGCAGCTCACAGCCGCTGCGCCGGCACTCGTCGCCGCCGACGACGGCACCACGAACGCACTCGCTCTGCGCGACGCCGGAGACTTCGAGGCGCTGTACGGCCCCGGCAGCGCCGCGCGCTTCGAGCAGCAGCTCGGCGCGAGACGGCTCGACCTGCCCGGTCTCCGAGACGACGTCGACACGTGGGAGGACCTCGAGCGCGTGCGCAGTCGTGTCGGACGCCATACCGCGGAGTACCTGGCGAAGCTGGCGTGCGTATGAGGGTCGCCGTCCTCAGCGGCGGTGTCGGCGGCGCACGTTTCCTGCGCGGTGTCGTCGACGTGGTCGATCCCGCGGACGTGACGGCTGTCGTGAACGTCGGCGACGACCTCGAGGTGCTCGGGCTCGCCGTCTCGCCCGACCTCGACAGCGTCGTCTACGCGCTTGCGCAGGTGGCGGACGAGGAGCGCGGCTGGGGCAGGGCCGACGAGACGTGGAACGCGGTCGCGACCGTTGAGGCGCTCGGCGGCGAAGCGTGGTTCCGGCTCGGCGACCGCGACCTCGGCCTGCACCTTGTCCGTACGCAGGCGCTGCGCTCCGGCGATCCGCTCTCGACGGTCACGCAGCGACTCGCCACAGCGCTTGGGCTCGAGACGACGGTGCTGCCTGCCACCGACCAGCCGGTGCGCACCTGGCTCGACACGCCGAACGGCAGCTTCGACTTCCAGCACTGGTTCGTCGCGCGCGCGCACCGCGATCCGGTCGACCGCGTTCGCTTTCAAGGAGCGGCGGACGCACGACCCGCGCCCGGTGTGCTCGAAGCGCTGCACGAGGCCGAGCT
>WNFV01000333.1_pt1 | contig 61408 bp, 61 predicted proteins | sample 5400101 | NCBI WGS metagenome assembly WNFV01 (sample SAMN13153361, study PRJNA577476) | soil metagenome | isolation source: 115 cm soil or saprolite under grassland replicate 1 | place: USA:California | collected 2016-06-15
CGACGACCCGCAGCTGGCCGCGCTGGCCCGGGGTACCACCGTCTTCGCCCGGGTCGACCCGCAGCAGAAGGCCCGGATCGTGACCGCGCTGCGCCTGGCCGGGCAGACCGTGGGCTACGTCGGCGACGGCGTCAACGACGCGCCCGCGCTGCGCGCCGCGGACGTCGGGATCTGCGTCGACGCCGCGGTCGACGTCGCCCGCGAGTCCAGCGACGTCCTGCTGATGCGCAAGGACCTCGCCGCGCTGACCGCGGCGATCCTGGCCGGCCGCCGGGCGTTCGGCAACATCATCAAGTACCTGAAGATCACCGTGTCGTCCAACGTCGGCAACGTGTGCGCCGTGCTGGCCGCGTGCGCCGCGCTGCCGTTCCTGCCCCTGCTGCCGGTGCAGATCCTGGTGCAGAACCTGCTCTTCGACATCGCCCAGCTCGCGCTCGCCTTCGACCATGCGCCGGCGGACAGCGATCGGCGCCCACGCACGTTCGACCGGGACGACCTGGCCCGGTTCGTGGTGTGGTTCGGGCTCATCAACATGGTCGCCGACCTGGCCACGTTCGCCGCGCTGCGGCACGCGCTCGGCAACTCGGTGAGCCCCGGCGGGCAGGTGCTCTTCCACACCGGGTGGTTCGTGGAGAACCTGCTGACCCAGGCGCTCGCCGTGCACCTGCTGCGCGGCCCGGGCCGGTCGGGCTGGTCCCCCGCGGCCCGGCCGGTAATAGCGGCCAGCATCGCGCTCGTCGTGCTCTGCGTGGTGGTACCGGTGTCGCCGGTGGGCGCAGCGCTCGGCCTGCGCGCGCTGCCGATGGCGTGGTACGCCTGGCTGCTCACCATCCTGGCCGCCTTCGCGGTGGCGATGCTCGCCGGCAAGCGGCTGTACCGCCGGGTCTACCACGCCTGGCTGTAGCCCGCCGGGCGGCGGCAGCCCATGACGAGTGGCATGCCTTTTTCCTCACGAACGGTTGACGGGACGTTACAAGAGGCGCAGAGTGATGCGACAACGATGGCGCATGACAACGATGGCGCATCGGGGGCATCGGTGAGACGCCCGGTCCGACGGACCGGCCTACCCCGAGGGAAACTTCATGTCAGGTACGTCCCGCACCGCAGCGGGCCTGCTCGCGGCTGCGGTCGCCGCTGCCTTGGCGGTCACCGGCTGCGGCAGCTCGAACAACTCCTCGTCCGGAGGCGGCTCCGGCGGCATCAAGGTCGGTCTGATCACCAAGACCGAGACCAACCCCTTCTTCGTGAAGATGAAGGAGGGCGCGCAGAAGGCGGCCACTGCCAAGGGCGCCACGCTGATGTCGGCCGCCGGCAAGTTCGACGGCGACAACGCCAGCCAGGTCACCGCGATCGAGAACATGGTGGCCGCCGGCGTGAAGGGCATCCTGATCACACCCAGCGACACCAAGGCCATCGTGCCGGCGGTGCAGAAGGCCCGGGCCAAGAACGTCCTGGTGATCGCGCTCGACACGCCCACCGATCCGCAGAGCGCGGTGGACGCCCTGTTCGCCACGAACAACTTCACCGCCGGCGAGCTGATCGGCAAGTACGCCAAGGCGACGCTCGGCGACAAGCCGGCGAAGATCGCCACCCTCGACCTGGCCCCCGGCGTCACGGTCGGCGTGCTGCGCCACAACGGCTTCCTGTCCGGCTGGGGAGTGTCCGGGATCAGCCCGACCGCGACCCAGCAGGCCACCACACCGGCCGTGGTGTGCAGCCAGGACACCGCGGGCGACCAGGCCAAGGGCCAGACCGCGATGGAGAACTGCCTGCAGAAGAACCCCGACATCAACCTCGTCTACACGATCAACGAGCCGGCCGCGCTGGGCGCCAACACCGCGCTCAAGGCCGCCGGCAAGGACAAGGACGTCCTGGTCGTGTCCGTCGACGGCGGCTGCACCGGCGTGAAGGCGGTACAGGATGGCAAGATCGCGGCCACCTCGCAGCAGTACCCGCTGAAGATGGCGTCGCAAGGCGTGGACGCGGTGGTGGACTTCGCCCAGAACAACAAGAAGGTCTCCGGGTACACCGACACCGGAGTCACGTTGATCGCCGCGAAGCCGGCGACGGGTGTCGATTCCAAGGACGTCCAGTTCGGCCTGGACAACTGCTGGGGCTAAGTAGACCCGTGCCGTGGCCGGTCCGCCGCCGGCCACGGCACGCCAGGAAGGACGGGCAATGACATGTCAACCACGACCGTGGCGCCGCCGGATCTGGCCGCGCCCTCCCTACGCCAGCGCCTACTCAGTGGGTCGACCCTGGGCCCCCTGGCCGCGCTGCTCATCGCGTGCGTCTTCTTCTCGATCCGGAGCGACCGGTTCCTGACCGGTGGCAACTTCTCGCTGATCATCCAGCAGGTGATGGTGGTCGGCACGCTGGCCATCGGCCAGACGCTGATCATCCTCACCGCCGGGATCGACCTGTCCAACGGCGCCATCATGGCGTTCGGCTCGATCGTGATGACCCGGCTGGCCGTTCACAACGGGGTACCGCCGCTGCTGGCGATCCTGCTCGGCATGGCGGTCTGCACCGGGTTCGGGCTGGCCAACGGCCTCCTGGTGACGCGGGTACCGCTGCCGCCGTTCATCGTGACGCTCGGCATGCTCAACATCGCCTTCGCCCTGACTCATATCTACTCGCAGGAGCAGACGGTCACCGGCCTGCCCTCGATGTTGACGGCGCTCGGGCAGACGTTCTCGCTGGGCGGTACCGAGGTCACCTACGGCTCCATCGTCACGATCGGGCTGTTCCTGCTCTTCGCCTACCTGCTCAGCCAGACGGCGTGGGGCAAGCACGTCTACGCGGTGGGCAACAACCCCGAGGCCGCCCGGCTGACCGGGATCCGCACCCGCCGCGTCCTCATCGGGGTGTACTCGACCGCCGGCCTCGTGTACGGCATCGCCGCCCTGCTGTCCGTCGCCCGTACCGGCGTCGGCGACCCGCAGGCCGGCCAGACCGACAACCTCGACAGCATCACCGCCGTCGTCCTCGGCGGCACCAGCCTGTTCGGCGGCCGCGGCGCGGTGATCGGTACCCTCCTCGGCGCCCTGATCGTCGGGGTGATCCGCAACGGGTTGCAGCTCATCGGCGTCGCCTCGATCTACCAGACCCTGATCACCGGCATCCTGGTGATCCTCGCGGTCACCGTCGACCAGATCTCCCGCAGGAGGACCCGATGACCGAGCCGGTAATGGCGGCCAGGGGGCTGACCAAGAGGTACGGGCACGTGACCGCGCTGGACCACGCCGACTTCGAGCTGCTGCCCGGCGAGGTCCTGGCGGTGATCGGCGACAACGGCGCCGGCAAGTCCACGCTCATCAAGGCGCTGACCGGGGCCATCCAGCCCGACGAGGGCGAGATCCTGCTCGACGGCCGGCGGGTGCACTTCCGGACCCCGCTGGACGCCCGGCGGCACGGCATCGAGACCGTGTACCAGGATCTCGCCGTCGCCCCGGCGCTGGACATCGCCAGCAACCTGTTCCTGGGTCGCGAGCAACGGCGCAAGGGGCCGCTCGGCACGGTACTGCGGATGCTGGACAAGCCCGCGATGCGCCGGCGGGCGGCGCAGCAGATGGCCGAGCTGAAGATCGGCCTGCGGTCGCTCACGCAAGCGGTGGAGAACCTGTCCGGCGGCCAGCGCCAGGGTGTCGCGGTGGCCCGGGCGGCGGCCTGGGCGCAGCACGTGGTCATCATGGACGAGCCGACGGCGGCCCTGGGCGTCAAGGAGTCCGGCCAGGTGCTCGACCTGATCCGCCGGGTCCGCGACCGCGGCCTGCCGGTCGTGCTGATCAGCCACAACATGCCGCACGTGTTCGAGATCGCCGACCGCATCCACGTCCAGCGGCTGGGCCGGCGGGTGGCGGTGGTCAAGCCCGACGAGCACTCGATGTCGGAGGTCGTGGCGATCATGACCGGGGCGATCACCATCGACGCGGCGGACCACGACCGGGCGGTGATCGTCGACCGGCAGGCCGCGGCGGCGGCAGGGGTCACCCAACGCGGCGACGACACCAGGCCCTGACCAGTAAGATCCTCGGACGATGAGCCGGAAGATCCAGCGGCCGACGCTCAAGGACGTGGCCCGGGAGGCGGGGGTCAGCATCAAGACCGTCTCCCGGGCCCTCAACGACGAGCCGCGCATCAGCCCCGAGACCCGCCGCCGGGTCCTGGAGATCGTGGCGGCCCTGGGCTTCCGGCCCAACGTCCTGGCCCGTCACATGCGGGCCGGCGGGCGCGACCGCGCGGTCGCCCTGGTCATCCCGGACCTGGGCAACCCGTTCTTCGGCCTGGTGGCGGCCGGGGTGGAGAGCGTCCTGCGCCACCACGGCCTGACCCTGCTGGTGGGCTCCTCCGACGAGGAGCCCGAGCGGGAACGCCTGCTGGTCACCACGTTCCTGGACCGGCAGGTGGCGGCGCTGCTGATCGTGCCGTGCGCCGCGGCGGCCCACGGCTACCTGCGCGCGGAACGCCAGCGGGGCCTGCCGGTGGTGTTCGTGGACCGGCCACCGGTACGGCTGACAGCCGACTGCGTGGTCAGCGCGAACTTCGACGGTACCCGGGACGCCGTCGCGCAGCTGGTCGCGGGCGGGCACCGCCGGATCGCCTTCGTCGGGGACAAGCCGGTCACGCTCTACACCCGCCAGGAGCGCTTCCGCGGGTACCGGGCGGCGCTGGACGAGGCGGGCATCCGGCCCGACCCGGCGCTGGTGGTCCACGCCCACCTCGACGTCGACAGCGCCGCGATCACCCGGGAGCTGTTAGCCCGGCCCGACCCGCCGACAGCCATCTTCGCCGCGAACAACCTGGTGTGCATGGGCGTGGTGACCGCGCTGAGCCGGGCGCACCGGCGCGACGTCGCCGTCATCGGCTTCGACGACTTCATCCTCGCCGACGCGTTCGAGCCGGCGATCACCGTGGTGGCGCAGGCCGCGGCCGCGCTCGGCTCGACGGCCGCCGACCTCGCGATGACCCGGATGCAGGGCGACCGCACCCGGGCCCGCACGGTCACGCTCCCGACGACCCTGATCCGCCGTGGCTCCGGCGAGCTGCCCGCGCCGGCGCTGGTCTGACCAGCGCGTCGATCAGTGCGGCGAGCTGGCCGGCCGGGTGGAACCCCGGGTCGGGGAACGCGAGCTGGTGCAACAGGATCCCGTCGAGCTGGTCGAGCAGGATCCGGGCGTGCGCGAACGCGGCCCACGCGATGACCCCGGACCTCGGCCGGGATGCGGGTGAGGCGCTCGGCGACGCGGTCGCGCTGGCCCGGTGCCTGGCCTCGGAGTCCACAGTGGACGCCGGGCTGCGGTCCTACGACCGGTCTGCTGTTGCCGCTATCCCGCTGGGGAGGGAGTCTGGTGCGGTACCCGGACCCTGTTTCCCTGGAGGTTGTCCCATGCACGAGCGCCGGATCGGCGACGTACGGGTGAGCGCGATCGGGCTGGGCGCGATGCAGGTGTCGCTCGAAGGCCGCCCCGACGAGGCGCACGGCATCGCCACGGTGCACGCGGCGCTCGATGCGGGCATCACGCTCATCGACACCGCCGACGCCTACCACATCCACCCCGACGAGGTGGGGCACAACGAGTCGCTGGTGGCCAAGGCACTGGCCACCTACTCCGGCGACACCGACGCCGTCCTGGTCGCGACCAAGGGCGGGCACCTGCGTCCGGGCGACGGCTCGTGGCGGCTGAACGGATCGCCCGAGTACCTCAAGCTCGCCTGCGAGGCGTCGCTCAAGCGGCTGGGCGTTCCGGCGATCGGGCTCTACCAGTTCCACCGTCCCGATCCGGCGGTCCCGTACGCGGAGTCCATCGGCGCGCTGCGCGACCTGCTCGACGAGGGGAAGATCCGGATGGCCGGCATCTCCAACGCCAGCCCCGCGCAGATCCGGCAGGCCCGGGAGATTCTCGGCGGGCGCCTGGCGTCGGTGCAGAACGAGTTCTCCCCCGACGTCCGCGCCAGCGAGCGGGAGCTTGCGCTCTGCGCCGAGCTGGGCATCGCGTTCCTGCCGTGGAGCCCGTTCGGTGGCGCCCACCGGGCCGGCCGGCTCGGTACCGCCCATCCGGCCTTCGACCGGGTGGCCCGCCGGCACGGGGTCAGCCCGCAACGGGTCTGCCTGGCGTGGATGCTCGCGAAGGCGCCGGTGGTCATCCCGATCCCCGGGGCCAGCCGCCCGGAGACCATCCGCGACTCCGCCGCCGCGGCCGACCTGACCCTGACCGCCGAGGATCTGGCCGAACTATGAGCTACCTCGCCGACCCCGGACGTTACGACACCATGCGGTACCGCCGGTGCGGGCGCAGCGGGCTGCACCTTCCGGCGGTCTCGCTCGGCCTGTGGCACAACTTCGGCCACGACCGGCCGCAGGAGACCCAGCGCGCCATCCTGCGCCGCGCGTTCGACCTGGGCATCACGCACTTCGACCTGGCCAACAACTACGGGCCGCCGTACGGCTCGGCCGAGGAGAACTTCGGCCGGATCCTCGCCACCGACTTCCGGCCCTACCGCGACGAGCTGGTCATCTCCACCAAGGCCGGCTACGACATGTGGCCCGGCCCGTACGGCGACTGGGGCTCGCGCAAGTACCTGCTCGCCTCGCTGGACCAGTCGCTGCGCCGGATGGGCCTGGCCTACGTCGACATCTTCTACTCCCACCGGGTCGACCCGCAGACCCCGCTGGAGGAGACGATGGGGGCGCTGGACGCGGCGGTACGGGCCGGCAAGGCGCTGTACGTCGGCATCTCGTCGTACTCGCCGGACGCCACCGCGCGGGCGGCGGCGATCCTGCGCCAGCTCGGTACCCCGCTGCTGATCCACCAGCCGTCGTACTCGATGCTCAACCGCTGGATCGAGAACGGCCTGCTCGACGTGCTGGACCGGGAAGGCGTGGGGTGCATCGGGTTCTCCCCGCTGGCCCAGGGCATGCTCACCGACCGGTACCTGCACGGGATCCCGGCCGACTCCCGGGTGGCGACCGGCGGTGCCCTCACCGAGCAGGCGCTGACCGGGGAGAACCTGGGCAAGATCCGGGCGTTGCACGAGATCGCCGGCCGGCGCGGGCAGTCGCTGGCGCAGATGGCGCTGGCGTGGACCCTACGCGACCCCCGGATGACCTCGACCCTGGTCGGGGCCAGCGGCGTCGCGCAGCTCGAGGCCAACGTGGCGGCGCTGGATCACCCGGCGTTCACCGCGGACGAGCTGAGCGAGATCGACAAGTACGCCACGGAGTCGGGCATCAACCTGTGGGCCCGCTCCAGCGCGGAGCCGTAGCCGCGGGCGGCTGGCTCTGGTCGTCCAGCCGGGTCCGGACGCTGCCGGCGTCGGGGTGGCCGAGCTCCTCGAAGATGCGCAGCGCCTGCTGGTACGCGTCCCGGGCAGCCGTGCGGTCGCCGCCGGCCGCATGGATGTCGCCGAGATGCGCGAGCGTCTCCGCCTCGTGCACCCGCACGCCCAGCTCGCGGAACTGGTCCAGCGCGCGGGTACAGCAGTCCAGCGCCTCGCGGTGGTGGCCGAGGTGGTGGTGGGCATAGCCGAGGGTGTCCCAGGTGGCCGCCTCCGCGTGCCGGTTGCCGATCTCCCGCACGAGCCTCAGCGCCCGCTGGGCCGCGCCGAGCGCCCGCTCGTGGTCGCCGAGCAGCGTGTGGTACCAGGCCGCCTTGCTCGTGGCGACGGCCTGGCCGCGCCGGTCGTCGACGGCCTCGAACAGCGCGAAGGCGCGGTCCGTCTCGGCCAGCGCCGCGCGGTACCCGCCCCGCAGGGCATACCCGCTGGCGATATCGAGCTGGACGTAGGCCCGGCCGGCGTCGTCGCCGAGCTCGGCGTACAGCTCCCCGCCCCGGCGGAAGTGGGCCTGCGCGTCGTCGTGCCGGCCCAACCGGGTGCAGGCCTGGCCGAGGTACTGGTGCAACGCCGCCTGACCGGTCCGGTCACCGAGGCGCTGCGCCGCCCGCAGCGCGGTGTCCCCGACCGCCGTGAGGGCCTGCCACTCGCCGCGGCGGATGAGGACCGTGACCAGGGTCCAGGCCAGCTGCCACGCGTGCGTGTCGAACCCGGCGCGCGCGGCGGTGTCGACGGCGGCGAGCAGGACCGGCCGCTCGGCCGCGAACCACGCGGCGGCCTGGCGCTCGTCGGCGACGCGCTCCGGCTCGACGCCGGGTTGCCGCGGGGGCGGCGTGACCGACTCGTGCCGGTCCTGCAGCAACAGCGCCGCGGGGTGCGCGGTGTGCAGGTAGTGGTCGAGGAGGCGGTGCACGGCGGCCCGCCGTACCTCGTCGTCCTCCTCCGTGCGCACCAGCTCGGCGGCGTAGTCGCGCAACAGGTCGTGGCAGGCGAACCGGCCGGGCGGATCCTCGGTGACCAGGTGCGCGCCGGCCAGCTCGGCGAGCAGCGCCCGGACCCGGTCGACCGGCAGGCCGGCCAGGCTGCCCGCGGCTGCGGCGCTCAGCTCCGGACCCGGATGCAGGCCCAGCAGCCGGAACAGCCGGGCGGCGGCGGGTCGCAGGATCCGGTACGACCAGGAGAACACCGCCCGCACGTCGCTCGCCGCGTCGCCGGCGGTGAACGGGTCCAGCCGCCCGCGCGCGTCGCGCAGCTCGCGGGCCAGCTCGGCGAGGGACGACTCCGGCCGGGTGGCGGCGCGGGCGGCGGCGACGGCCAGCGCCAGCGGCAACCGGGCGCAGCGCACGATGATCTCGTCGACCGGGCCGGGCTCGATCACCAGCCGGTCCGCGCCGAGCCGGCCGGCCAGCAGGTCGCCGGCCTCCGCCGGGGTGAACACGTCCAGCGGCACCGGACGGGCGCCTTCGACCGCGACCAGGCTGGCCAGCCGGTTGCGGCTGGTGACCAGGACCAGGCAGCCGGGCGCGCCGGGCAGCAGCGGGCGCAGCTGTTCGGCGTCGCGCGCGTTGTCGAGGACCACGAGCATCCGCCGGCCCGCGAGCCGGCTGCGGTACAGGGCCGCCTGCTCGGCGAGCCCGGCCGGGATCCGTCCCGGGTCCACGCCGAGGCCGTCGAGGAAGCCGCGCAGCGCCTGGGCCGGGGTCAGCGCCGGTCCGCCCGGGTCGAAGCCGCGCAGGTTGACGTAGAGCTGCCCGTCCGGGAACCGGTCGGCCACGCGGTGGGCCCAGTGCACCGCGAGCGAGGTCTTGCCGACGCCGGCGGTACCCCAGATGGCGGCGATGAGCACCGCCGTCGGTTGGTCGTCCAGGGCGGCCCGGATCGTGTCGAGCCGGGCCAGCTCCTGCTCGCGCCCGGCGAAGCCGGGCAGGTCGAGCGGGAGCTGGGCCGGTCCGGCGCGGGGCGGCCACGGCGCGGCCGGTGGCGCCCGCCGGGGATCGTCGCGCAGGATCGCCTGCTGCAGCCGGCGCAGCTCCGGGGTCGGGTCGAGACCGTGCTCGTCGGCCAGGCGGGCGGCGAGGTCGCGGTACACGGCCAGGGCGTCGGCCTGGTGGCCGGCACCGTGCAGCGCGAGCATGAGCTGGCCGACCAGCCGTTGCCGCAGCGGATGCAGCGCCACCTCGGCCCGCAGCTCGGGTACCAGGGCGTCCGGGTTGGCACCGGCCAGCTCCAGGTCGAAACGGTCCTCCAGGGCCGCGAGGCGCGCGTCGTGCAGCCCGGCCACCTGCAGGCGCAACGGGTCGCAGGCCAGGCCGTCCAGCGCCGGGCCCCGCCACAACGCCAGCGCGGCGCGCAGGGTCGCGGCGGCACCGGCCCGGTCGCCCCGGCCGGTGGCCGCGCGGGCCTCGGCGACCAGGTCCTCGAACCGGAACAGGTCGAGCTGGTCGCGCGCGATCCGGATCAGGTACCCGCCGCCGCACCGGTCGATCGTCCCCGCCGCGCCGGTCCCGCCCAGGAGCGTGCGCAGCGCGGAGACCCGGTTCTGCACCTGCCGGCGCAGCCCGCCGGGCGGGGCGTCGCCGTAGGCGATCTCGGCCAGCCGGGACATGCTGATTGGGCGGTTCGCGTTGAGCAGCAGCGCGGCGAGGATGCTCTCCTGGCGGGCACCGCCGAGCTGCAGCGGCCGGTTACCGGCGAGCACCTGCAGCGGGCCCAGGATCCGGAAGTCCAGCCGGGGCGGCCCGACGATCACCGGCCCGGCCGCGTCGGCGCCGCCGGCCGCGCGATCCGACGTCACCGCTCGCACCTCCACCTTCCAACCCCCCGGCACCCAGTGTCCCATCCGGGTCAGGACGTTTTCGGGACGGTCCAGCGGACAATGGCGCTCCGGTGGGGTGGTCCCGCTCCAACGGGGGAAGCGGGACCATCCACGCCGATCAGCCGCGGTCGCGCGGCGGCCACACCGCGAACCAGCCCGACGGGTCGCGCGGCCGGGCGTTGAACTCGTACGACGGCCCGGCCGGGCCGAGCGCGACCAGGCTGGTCGACGTGGAGCCGTACCGGCGCCCGCCGAACGCGCGGTCGACGAGCACCACGCCGTCGGCGAGCAGCCGCACCCAGTCGTCCCGCCCGGCCAGGCCCGGCAGCCGGTCGGTGGCCGGATGGCCCGCGGGGTCGACGCCCTCGTTGACGATCACGTGATCGCCGGGAGGCAGCCGGCGCTCGTGCAGCGCGCTACCGTCCCACGTCCAGACCCGTACCTCCGCCGGGGTGCCGAGCACCAGGTGGTACCCGTCGTAGTGGGGCAGCACGCCCGGATCGGGTACCGGCCGCCCGTGCAGCGTGGCGAGCGGAAGCTGGCCCCGGGTGGGCCGCACGCCGGACTCGGGCGGCGGGCGGCGCACCCCGTTCAGCACCGCGGCGACCGCCGGGCGGTCGGGATCGACGGCGAGCCAGGTACCGCCGGCGGTCCGGTCCCGGCCGCCGAGCAGCCGGTCGCCCCAGTGCGCGGCCGGCGGGTCCCAGGCGCGGTCGACGAACTCGTCGCGCACCGCACCCAGCCACAACGGCCAGGCGGTTCCGGGCGCGAACCGGAGCAGCACGGTACACATGGCAGGCAGCCTAGGCGGGACGTCACAGCGTGCGGACAGGCGCCGCGAGGGGTGACGCACAGCCACGGTCGCCATCGTTTCCGGTGCGGCCCCACCACGGGGCCGGGAAAAGCGAGGAGACCCGATGAGTGACACCACCTCCGACAACGCCCGGCGGCGGCGCACCCGGCTGGGCTGGGCCGCCGGCCTGCTGGCGGCCGGTGGGCTGGCCGGCGGGCTGCTGGCCAGCGCCCTGCCCGCCGGGGCCGACCCGTCGCCCGGCCCGTCCGCCAGCTCCAGCACGGCGGCGCAGCCGCCTACCGACCGCGGCGCTGCGGGTGGGGCCGGCGGGCAGCGCCCGGACGAAACCGTCCTGACCGGCAGCGACGCGGAGAAGGCCAAGGCCGCCGCGCTGGCCGCGGTACCCGGCGCCACCGTGGACCGGGTCGAGACCGACGCCGACGGCGACGCCTACGAGGCGCACCTCACGAAGTCCGACGGCACCAAGGTCACCGTGAAGTTCGACACGAACTTCGCCGTCACGGCGGTCCAGGACGGGATGGGCAAGCACAAGTAGCGCACCCCCGGTGCCGGGCCGGCCGGGCCCGGCACCGGTCCCGCGGTGCCCAGGACCGTTGGGGCTTTCCGCCCCCTGACGGGATGAGCGAGGATGGGCTCTGCTGGCGAAGGGAGCCACGATGCCCGCCCTCTCCTACTCCCACGGCGCCTCCGCCCTGCCGCTGCTGGGCGAGACCATCGGCGCCAACCTGGCCCGCACCGTGGCCGCCTTCCCCGACCGCGAGGCGCTGGTCGACGTGCCGACCAGGCGGCGGTGGACCTATCCGGAGTTCGCCGCGGAGGTGGAGACGCTGGCCCGGGCGCTGCTCGCGGTCGGCGTCCAGGCCGGCGAGCGGGTGGCGATCTGGGCGCCGAACCAGCCCGAGTGGGTGTTCACCCAGTACGCCACCGCCCGGGTCGGGGCCATCCTGGTCAACATCAACCCGGCGTACCGCACCTCGGAGCTGGCCTACGTGCTGCGCCAGTCCGGCACCCGGGTACTCGTGGCGGCGGAGCGGTTCAAGACCTCCGACTACCGGGCCATGGTCGAGGAGGTCCGGGAGCAGTGCCCGGAGCTGGCCACGACCGTCTACCTCGGTACCCCCGACTGGGCCGACCTGCTGGCGCAGGCGTCCAGGGTGGACGTCGGCGCGCTGGCCAAGCGGGAGGCGCAGCTGTCCTTCGACGACCCGATCAACATCCAGTACACCTCGGGCACCACCGGCTTCCCCAAGGGCGCGACGCTGTCGCACCACAACATCCTCAACAACGGCTACTTCGTGGCCGGGACCCAGCGCTGGACCGACGCCGACCGGGTGTGCGTACCCGTGCCGTTCTACCACTGCTTCGGCATGGTGATGGGCAACCTCGGCGCGGCCACCCACGGCGCGACGGTGGTGATCCCGGCCCGCTCGTTCGAACCGGCCGCCACGCTGCGCGCGGTGGCGCAGGAGCGGTGCACCGCGCTCTACGGGGTACCTACGATGTTCATCGCCGAGCTGGCCGAGCCCGACTTCGCCAGCTACGACCTGAGCAGCTTGCGGACCGGCGTGATGGCCGGTTCGCCCTGCCCGGTCGAGGTGATGAAGCGGGTGATCGCGGAGATGGGCATGACCGAGGTGACCATCTGCTACGGCATGACCGAGACCTCCCCGGTGTCCACCCAGACCCGGGCCGACGACGACCTGGAACGCCGGGTGTCCACCGTCGGCGCGGTGCACCCGCACGTCGAGGTGAAGATCGTCGACCCCGAGACCGGCCGGGTCGTCCCCCGCGGGCAGCCCGGGGAGCTGTGCACCCGCGGGTACAGCGTGATGCTCGGGTACTGGGAGATGCCCGAACGCACCGCCGAGGCGATCGACGCCGCCCGCTGGATGCACACCGGCGACCTGGCCGTCATGGACGAGGCCGGCTACGTGTCGATCATCGGGCGGATCAAGGACATGGTGATCCGGGGCGGCGAGAACATCTACCCGCGTGAGATCGAGGAGTTCCTCTACACCCACCCGGACATCGAGGACGCCCAGGTGATCGGGGTACCCGACAGCCGGTACGGCGAAGAGCTGATGGTCTGGGTCCGGCTGCGCGAGGGAGCGCCCGCCCTGACCGCGGAGGCGCTGCGCGAGTTCTGCAGCGGCCGGCTGGCCCACTACAAGATCCCGCGCTACGTGAAGGTGGTCGATGCCTTCCCGATGACCATCACCGGAAAGATCCGCAAGGTGGAGATGCGGGAGATCTCCATCGCCGACCTCAACCTGGAACCGCCCTCCCCCGCCTGAGCCGGCCGGCACCGGCGCCGGTCACGTCCAGTCGTAGCCGGCCCGCAGCGCCTGGCAGACCCGGTCGAACCGGGCCGGTTCCAGCACCGCTCCTTCGCGCCGGATGCTGTCCTCGCGCATCGTCAGCACCCGGTCGAGCCGGACCCAGCTCGGCCGGTTCTCCCGGTCCCACCCGCCCGGCCCGAGGGCGAGCCAGTGCCGCTGACCGTCCCGCTCGTGCTGGCTGCTCAGCATGAGGCCGAACAGGGTCCGGCTCGCCCGGCCGACCACGAGTACCGGCCGGTCCTTTCCCTGCCGCGGGTCGTCCTCGTAGGCGACCCAGGTCCAGACGATCTCGCCCGGGTCGGCCTGCCCGTCCGCCTGGGGGGCGTACGCCAGCCGGCGGCGGCGCAGGGCCGCGACCTGCCGCCGGCTGGCCGGCCGGGCCGGTCGACCGGCCGGGTACCCGCGTCCCGCCAGCCGGCCCACCGTGGCCGTCACGCTCGTCCACAGACCCACGGCCGTGCACTCTATCCGCTCGTGAGTAGGCACCCCGGACCGACTTGAGTAGTCACTACCGATCCGGTGGCCGCCCGGCTCGGCGACCCTCGACGGGAAGACCTGATCCGAGGAGTGCAGACATGTCCAAGGCCAAGCGGTACCTGCGCACGGTGGCGCGATCGATCGCCTACCTGTTCCCGGCCGATCGCGGCGCCTGCGCGCTGCCGCCCCTGCGCGACTACCCGGTCGCCCCGCGCCGGCGCGGCTGACCGGTCGAGGTCCGCGTCCGGCGCTCGACTGATCGACATCGGGCGATATCCGTCATCGATAGGTCCGCAGGGTACTGGACCTTCGAGCCCAACATGGTCGCGTCCGTCGGGCAGGGTGACAGCGGCGCTCCACTGGGGCCGGACCATCGGCAACACCACGCCGGTCTGACCGCGCACCGGGATCGGTGGCCGGCCCCCCGCCGGGTCCGGCCACCGCTGTTGCGAATCTGTTAGGCATCTTTCTCCAGCGAACCAGGCGCGTGATCCATACCCTGGAAGGGTGGTAGCGACACGGGGTCGACAACGCAGTCCGGTCCGTCGCGGGCTGCGTCTCTTGTCTAACGCCTTGAGACTGCTGCTCTGCGGCCTGCTCACCGGCGTCGTGGTGGCCGCCGTGGCCTTCCCGGTCGTCGCGATCGCCGGCCTGGTGGTCAAGTCCGGCGCCGACCAGTTCGCCAGCCTGCCGAGCCAGCTCCTGGTCCAGCAGGCGCCGGAGATCTCCTACGTCTACGCCAGCGACCGCAAGACCCTGATCTCCACGTTCTACGACGAGAACCGGCGCGACGTCCACCTGTCCGACGTCGCGGTGGTGATGCGCCAGGCCATCGTGGCGGCCGAGGACATGCGCTTCTACGAGCACCACGGGGTTGACGTCAAGGGCGTGGCCCGGGCCTACGTCGCCAACCGGTCGGCGGGCGAGACCCAGCAGGGCGCGTCCACCCTGACCATGCAGTACGTGCGCCAGGCGCTGGAATACTCGGCCACCAGCCCGCAGGAGGTGGTCAACGCCACCTCCGACACGGTCGGGCGCAAGGTGCGCGAGATGCGCTACGCGCTGGCGCTGGAGCGGCAGCTCACCAAGGACCAGATCCTGGAGCGCTACCTCAACATCGCCCCGTTCGGGCACAGCGCCTTCGGCATCTACGCCGCCGCCCAGGTCTACTTCAACAAGCTGCCCAAGGACCTGACCCTGACCGAGGCCGCGCTGCTCGCCGGTCTGGTCAAGGCGCCCTCCGCCTATGACCCGACCACCGAGCAGGGCCACCCGGCCGCTCAGGACCGGCGCAACAACTACGTGCTCGCCAACATGGTCAAGGTCGGCTACATCACGGAGGCCCAGCGCCAGGAGACGATCAAGCAGCCGGTCGTCATCACCGGTAAGGCCACCCCCAACGGCTGCACCGCGGTCGTCGACAACGGCTGGGGCCCCTTCTGCGACTACCTGTACCGCTGGTGGTTGAGCCAACCCGCGTTCGGCGCCGACGGGTACGAGCGGGAGGCGCGACTCAAGAGTGGCGGCTACACCATCTACACCTCCCTCGACGTCAACGCGCAGGCCTCGGCCAAGCGCAACGTCGAGAAGTACGACCGGACCGGCAGCAACCCCACCGCGCTCATGCTGGCCGGGGTCGTACCAGGCACCGGCCGGATCGCGCTGATGGCGGTCAACCGCACCTTCAGCAACGACCAGAGCGGCAACGGGCCAAGCTCCAACCCGGACAAGCGCGGGCGCCGGGGCAACTGGCCGGCCACCACCAACCCGCTGATCGGCGGGGGCGAGGACATCTACGGGTACCAGTTCGGCTCGTCGTTCAAGGTCTTCACGCTGGTCGGGGCGCTGCAGAAAGGGGTACCGCTCAACCACACGATCAACACCGTGTCCCCGTACGTGTCGCCCTACATCATCGACCCGAAGAGCCCCGCGGCGTGCAACGGCAACCACTACTGCCCGGTCAACGCCAACCCGTCGTGGATGAACGGCCCCCGCAACATGTGGACCGGCCTCGGGCGCTCGGTCAACACCTACTGGGTACCGCTGGAGCACGAGATCGGCGCGCAGAACGCGGTCAACGCGGCCAGGCAGCTCGGCATCCAGTTCCGGGCGCCCAGCGACGCGGTCCTGGCCAACAACGCCAACGGCTGGGGCGCCTTCACCCTCGGCGTCTCCGCCGCCACGCCCCTCGACATGGCCAACGCCTATGCCACCCTCGCCGCCGACGGCCTCTACTGCGAGCCGCTGCCCGTCCTGGAGATCTGGGACTTCAACGGGGCCAAGCTCGACGCCGCCAACCCCCGCTGCCACCAGGCGGTCGACCCCAACATCGCGCGCGCGGCCACCGACGCGCTGCGCTGCCCGATCGGCGACCAGTCGGCGTTCCACCAGTGTGACGGGGCGACCGCGGCCAACGTCCGGGACATCGTCGGCAAGCCCACGGCGGGCAAGACCGGTACCACCGACGGGGACCAGACCGCCGCGCTGATCGCGATGACCAAGCAGCTCGCCGTCGCCGGCGTGGTGGCCGACCCCGACTGGGCGTTCACCACCCAGCTACGCCGCAGCCTGGGCGGTCGCGACCCACACGCCGAGGTGGTCAACCCGGCCGTCGCCTACACCCTGCGCGACGCCGTCGCCGGCAAGCCGTCGGTCGACTTCGCCCCGCCGACCGCGACCATCGCCTTCGGCCCTGGTGGGCAGCCCAAGCCGACGAGCCCGGCGCCGCGCCCGACCAAGAAGACCCGCTGACCCGGCGAGCACGGGGTCGGTCCGCACAGCGCCGCAGGCTATGCGGCGAGCTCGGCAGCGCGGGCGAGCAGTGCACGGCGCTCGGGCTCCCCCTCGGTGAGGGTGGCGGCCTGCCGGAACAGGGCGGCGGCCCGGTCACGGTCACCGTGGTTGGCGGTGAGGTCCGCCTCGGCGGCGAGCGCGAGGGGGTAGCCGTCCAGGCCCCCACCGGCGCGGGCCTGGGCGAGCAGCGCCAGCCCGGCCGCCGGCCCGTGCGCGTAGCCGTGCGCCACGGCGCGGTTCAGCTCGATCACCGGTGACGGTTGGAGCATGACGAGCCGGTCGTACCACCGGGCGATTGCCGGCCAGTCGGTAGTCGCGGCGGACGGCGCGGTGGCGTGGCATTCGGCGATCCGGGCCTGCACCGCGTACGGGCCGTCCTCCCGCGCCCGGGCCAGGACCTGCCGGCCCTCGGCGATCGCCGCGTGATCCCAGCGGCGCCGGTCCTGCTTGGTGAGGTTGAGCAGGTTGCCGTCGCGGTCGCGGCGGGCGCGCCGCCGGGAGTGCTGGAAGAGGAACAGGGCCAGCAGCCCGCAGACCTCGGACTGGCCCGGCATGAGCTGGTCGAGCAGCCGGGCCAGGCGCACCGCCTCCGCGGCGAACGCGGGCTCGCCGGCGGCGTTGTAGCCGCAGGTGAACAACAGGTAGAGCACGGCGAGGACACCGGGGAGCCGATCGGCGAGCGCCGGACCGGTGGGCACGCGGTACGGGATACCCGCCTTGGCGATCTTCATCTTGGCCCGGGTCAGCCGCCGGGTCATGGTCGACTCGCTGACCAGGAACGCCCGCGCGATGTCGGCGGTCGGCACCCCGGCGACGGTGCGCAGCGTCAGCGCCACCCGTGCCTCGACCGCGAGCGCGGGGTGGCAGCAGGTGAAGATGAGCCGCAGCCGGTCGTCCACGACCTCCTCCCCCACGATGGCGGGGCCGGACTCGGCCCGCGCGAGCACCGCCAGCTCCCGCAGCTTGCGGCGCTCGACCGAGGTCCGCCGCAACACGTCGATCGCGCGGCGGCGGGCCACCGTCATCAGCCAGCCGCCCGGGTTGGCCGGTACGCCGTCCCCCGGCCACCGTTCCAGGGCGAGGGTCACCGCCTCCTGGGCACAGTCCTCGGCCAGGCTCCAGTCGCCGGTGACCCGGATCAGAAGGGCGACGATCCGGGCGTACGACTCGGCGGTCGCCGCGGCGACGGCGGCCGCCGCCGCACACCGGTCGGTCACGGATTGGCGCCCAGCTCGGCGAACGGCCGCAGCTCGATCCGTCCCCCGCGCGCCATCGGATGCGAGCGCGCCACCTCGATCGCCTCCGCGAGATCGGCGCATTCGATGACGTCGTAGCCCACGATGACCTCCTTGGTCTCGGCGAACGGGCCGTCGGACACCAGCAGTTCGCCGTTCCGGACGCGAACCGTCCGGGCGGCGGACGTCGGTGCGAGGGCGTCGCCGTCCAAGCGTCGGCCGCGCGCGTCGTTCTCCGCCACCCAGACGTCGATATCGGGCTCGTCCGTCTTGTCCGTGTCGGGCTTGGTATCGGTGCAGACGAACATCATGTACTTCATCTCAGCGCTCCTCCGTGTCGGGGTTCACCAGGGTGACGATCGGGCGGCGGCGTACCGGACAGGTTGGCGGCGGCGTACACAGTGCTGGCATGCAGATTATCGAGGTGAGCGCGACCGGCGTGCGGTCCAGCGTCCTGCGGCTGACCCGGCACGACAGCCCGCTGCGGTTCCAGGTCTTCCCGATGATCCACATTGGGGAACCGGCCTACTACGCGGCGGTCACCGAACGGCTGCGCTGCTGCGACCTGATCGTCGCCGAAGGCGTGGGCGGGGTCGCGACCCCCGACGGTCGGGTGGCCTCCCGCCCGGGAGCGCCCGGCTCCGCGGCCGTGTCCGCGCTGACCGTGAGCTATCAGCTGCCCGCCTGGTTCGCGCGCTCGGGCCTGCCCTCCACGGATACGGCGTCCGCAGCGCGGAGTGGCTGACCGTGTTCGGCTTCGAGTAGGCCGTGTCCACCGTCACCCGGCATCCGTGGTCCGGTCGGCCGCGATCAGCTCGACGAGGACGGCGGTGTGGGCGTGGGCGAGGTCGCGGGTGGCGGTGACCAGGGTGACGACGGGCTCGGTCTCGACGTAGTCGAGCAGCCGGGCCAGTGCCGGGGCGTGCGACGGGTCGCGCAGCTCGCGCCGGTACCGGGCGGCGAAGTCGGTGAACCGGTCGGGGTCGTGGCCGTACCAGCGGCGCAGCTCCGGGGACGGCGCGACGTCACGCAGCCAGTCGCGCAGCTCCGCGCCGTTCCGTTTCAGGCCGCGCGGCCACAGCCGGTCGACCAGGATCCGCACCCCGTCGGATGGGTCCGGCGGCTCGTATGCCCGCTTGACCGTCACCATGCGGTACGGCCTCCCCTCGCGGTTCGGCTGGCTTCTCGGCCATCCTGCACCATCCAGCAGAGAGCGGCGCCGGATGTGGGTACGACCGGCGCTGCCGGTCAGGTGAACGCCGTCGACGAACGCCGGTAGGCGCCCGGTGGGCTGCCGATCTCGCGTTTGAAGGCGGCGGCGAAGGCGACATCGGACTGGTACCCGACCTGGGTCGCGACAGCGGCGACGGTGGCCCGCTGGTCCTGCAGGAGGCTCTTGGCGCGCTGCATCCGCAGCGACAGGAGATAGCGCATCGCCGGCTGCCCGACGCGGGTGGTGAACCTGGCGGCGAATGCGGCCCGGGACAGGCCGACCGTACGGGCGAGGCTGGTCAGGGTCCAGGGATGAGCGAGATCGGTGTGGATGGCCGCGAGCGCCGTCGCCACGTAGGGGTCGTGGAGTCCGGCCAGCCAACCGGGTTGGTCCACGCGGTCGCTGTACTGGCGCAGGGCGCGCACCAGCAGCGCGTCGGACAGCCGGGCCATCACGAGGTCGCTGCCGGGCCCGCCGTCGAACGCCTCGGCCCGCAGCGCGTCGACCAGCGGGGCGAGCCAGGCGGGCGGCTGGCCGGCGGTGCCGGGCAGGCGGATGCTGCGGGGTAGCCCGCGCAGGGCCGGATGGTCCGGTTCACCGATGAGGAACGCGCCGCACATGACGACCGTGTCGACGACCGGGCCGCCGGCGCGCACCCGGGTCGCCGGCATCCGCGTCGCCAGCTCGAAGCTCGACACGGTGGCTGTCGCGCCGGCGCCGGGCGAGCACAGCAGGTGCGCGTCTCCGCGTGGAAGGATCACCAGGTCTCCGGCGGTGAGCCGCTCGACGGTGCCGTCGTGGAGCACGAGGTCGCATTCGCCGCGCGTGATGAGGTGCACGCCGCGGAGCCCGGCCTGATCGAAGTCGATCCGGAACGGCGCGCCCAGTTCGAGCCACCGGTAGCCGGCGCTCTCAAACCGCAGCTCCCTCAGCACCGCGCTCAGGAGGTCCGCCGGCTTCAGCCCGGCGTTCCGCGCCCGCTCGTCGGGCGAGACGAATGATGTGGTTCGGCGGACGCTCACCCATAGATTGTCTCGGTACCACCGCTTAGCGTCGACCCGGGCAGCAGATGAGCGGTGAAGGAGACGAGCGATGCTGGATGAGGAGCCCGGGAGCGGGCGGCGGACCGCCGTGGTGACCGGCGGGACCGGCGGGATCGGCCGGGCGGTGGCGGTGGAGCTGGCCCGGCGCGGGTACCGGGTGTTGATCGTCGGACGCGACGCCGCGCGGGGTTCGGCGGTGCTGGCCGCCCTGGACGAGGCACACCCGGGCGGGGACCACGCGCTGATCCGCGCCGACCTTGCGCTGCTGCGCGACACCGCGCACGTGGCCGACGAGATCGCCCGCCGTACCGACCGCCTCGACGCGGTGATGCTGTGCGCGGGCGTGCTGTCCACGGTCGCGGAGTGGACCGACGAGAACCTCGAGCGCGGGCTCGTGCTGAACTACCTGTCCCGCTACCTGCTCCTGCGGCGGCTGCTGCCGCTGCTAGCCCAGGCGCCGTCGGGACGCGTGGTGCTGGTCGCCAACGCCGGCAAGTACCGCGACACCCTTGACCTGGACGACCTGCAGCTCCGCCGGGGCCGGGGGCGGGGGCTCCACGTGGCCGGCCGCACCCAGTTCGCCAACGACCTGCTCGCCGTGGAGCTGGCCGAGCGGGTGCGCGGCAGCCGCATCGTCGTCACCTGCGTCTTCCCCGGCGTGGTCGCCACCGACGTGTTCCGCAACGCCCGCGGCCTGGCCCGCCCGGTACGTGCCGCCGGAATCGCGCTGCAACGCCTGGCCGCGTCCCCGGCCACGGCGGCGCAGACCCCGGTGTTCCTCGCCGACGACCCCGCCGCCGCTCGCCTCGGCGGTACCTTCTTCGGACCCCGGCGGCGCCGGCTACGGATCCCGGACCGGGCGCTGCGTCCCGAGCGGCGCGCCGCGCTCTGGGCGGCCAGCGAGGATCTGGTCCGGCCGTGGCTGGCCGACCCCGACCGCGCCGAGCCGGCAACCGGCAGCCGGTGAGCACCGTCCCGCGGGTGGCGGCGGGTCGGGCCGCCATCCACGCGCACGCGCCGCGGTCAGCCCCAGTTCTGCGGGGCGGGCTGGCACGCGGTGTTCCTGTCACACCGGCGCGGTTTCGTGCGTCACTGAGAATGACGGACCGCGACGCGGAGATGCGATAAATGTTGCGTCGGTAACAAAAGCGTCGAGATGGCGATGCAAGGGATACGGCGTGAGCGACATCGACGTACTGGGTGAGCGTTTCGAGGAGAACCGGCCGCGACTGCGGGCGGTGGCCTACCGGATGCTCGGCTCGCACACCGAGGCCGACGACGCCGTCCAGGAGGCCTGGTTGCGGCTGAACCGGGCCGGGGCCGAGGGCGTCGACAACCTCACCGCCTGGCTGACCACCGTGGTCGGCCGGGTGTGCCTGGACATGCTGCGCTCCCGCGCCCATCGCCGCGAGGAGCCCCTCGACGCCCACGAGGTCGAGTCGCGGGTGAACGGTGCCGGCGCGCTCGACCCCGAGCAGGAGGCGCTGCTGACCGACTCGGTCGGCTTGGCGCTGCTCGTCGTCCTGGAAACCCTCACCCCGGCGGAGCGGCTCGCGTTCGTGCTGCACGACATGTTCGCCGTCTCCTTCGACGAGATCGGGCCCATCGTCGGGCGCAGCCCCGCCGCGACGCGGCAGCTCGCCAGCCGGGCCCGCCGGCGGGTACAGGCGGACGCCGTGGCACCGGATGTCGACGTGTCACGCCAGCGGGAGGTCGTCGACGCCTTCCTCGCCGCCGCGCGCGGCGGCGAGTTCACCGCACTGCTCACCCTGCTCGACCCCGACATCGTCGTGCGCGCCGACAGCACGGCCGTCCGGATGGGAGCATCCAGCGAGGTCCGCGGTGCGGAGGTCGTCGCCGGCTTCTTCTCCGGCCGCGGCCAGGGCGCCCGGCCGGCGCTCATCGACGGCGCGATGGGCTTCGTGGTGGCACCGCGGGGACAGGTGCGCGTCGCCCTCTGCCTCACCATCACCGGCGGCCGGATCACCGCGATCGACGTGGTCGCCGATCCCGAGCAGCTTCGGGAACTCGACGTGACGATCCTCGACGGCTGAAGGCCTTGACCTAGAGCGCGCTCGAACTCCTAGGGTGGCCGTGCCGGCGATCTCCGGTGACTGTGCGGCAACGGCAGCAAGGGAGCATGACGATGCGCTACCGCGTCCTGGGCGGCACCGGTATCGAGGTGAGCATCCACTGCCTGGGAGCCATGATGTTCGGCGCGGTCGGCAACCCCGACCACGACGACTGTGTCCGGATCATCCACGCGGCGCTCGACCAGGGAATCAACTTCGTCGACACCGCCGACATGTACTCCGCCGGCGAGTCCGAGAAGATCGTGGGCAAGGCGCTGCGCGGTCGCCGCGACGACGTCGTCCTCGCCACCAAAGTGCGGGAAGCGGTGACCTCGGCCAGGTGGCACCACGGCGGCGCGGATCCCGCCCCGGTGTGCGTACCCGTGGGCGCACGCTGCCCCCTTCCGGCCGATGGCCGCAGCACTCTACCGACCGGGGACCACGGGTGCGGTCCCGCGCGACACCGTGCGATGCTGCCGGCGTGAGTACCGGCCCCGAGGACCGCCCGCTGCCACCTGCCGAGCTGGTTCCCCTCGCCGACGGCGCCTACGCCTACGTCCAGCCCGACGGCACTTGGTGGATCAACAACACCGGCTTCCTCGTCGGCAGCCGCGGCGTGGTCAGCATCGACGCGTGCGCGACGCGCCGGCGGACCGAGCGGTACCTGGAGGCGATCCGGTCGGTCACCGACCGGCCGGTGCGGACCCTGGTGAACACCCACCACCACGGCGACCACACGTTCGGCAACTGCCTCCTTCCGCACGCCACGATCGTCGCGCACGAACGGACCCGTGAGGCCGTCCTCGCGTGGGGACCCGCGCGGCAGCTTCCCTTCTGGACCGAGGCCGACTGGAGCGGCCTGGAGCTGGACCCGCCGTTTCTCACCTACACCGACCGGGTGACCGTCTGGATCGACGACCTGCGCGTCGAGGTGCGCCACGTCGGCCGGCCGGCACACACGACCAACGACTCGATCGTGTGGATCGCCGAGCACCGCCTGCTCTACGCCGGCGACCTGGTGTTCCACGGTGGCACGCCGTTCCTCCTGCAGGGCTCGGTCACCGGGGCGGTCCGGGTACTCGAAGAGGTGGTCAAGCCGCTCGGCGCCCGCACGATCGTGCCTGGGCACGGCCCGGTGTGCGGCCCCGAGGTCATCGATGAGGTCCTGGGCTACCTGCGCTTCGTACTCGACACCGCGTCCGCCGGCAAGGCGGCCGGCCTGCGCCCGCTCGACGCCGCCCGCGAGGTCGACCTCGGACCGTACGCCGAGTGGCTGGACCGCGAACGGATCGTCGGCAACCTGCACCGCGCCTACGCGGACCTGGACGGCGGCGTACCGGGGCAACCCGTTGACCTCGTCGCCGCGCTGTCCGACATGGTCGCCTACAACGGCGGCCGGCCGCTGACCTGCCGGGCCTGACCCGAACTACCGTTACCGTGAGGCGTGACGGAGGTGCGACCGTGACGGACGACGAGCGGATCGAGCGACTGCCGAAGCGGGTGTACGAGGAAGAGCTGTACCGGCTGCAGGGCGAGCTGGTCAAGCTCCAGGAGTGGGTACGCACGGAGGGCGCCCGGGTCGTGGTCGTCTTCGAAGGACGCGACGCGGCCGGCAAGGGCAGCACCATCAAGCGGGTCACCGAGTTCCTCAACCCCCGGCTCGCCCGGATCGCCGCGCTGCCCGCGCCGACCGAGCGGGAGCGCAGCCAGTGGTACTTCCAGCGGTACATCGAGCAGTTCCCGGCGGCCGGTGAGATCGTGCTGTTCGATCGCAGCTGGTACAACCGCGCGGGCGTGGAGCGCGTGATGGGCTTTTGCACCAAGCAGGAGTACATGCGCTTCCTGCACCAGTGCCCGATCTTCGAGCGGCTGCTGGTCGAGGACGGCATCCTGCTGCGCAAGTACTGGTTCTCCGTCAGCGACAAGGAACAGGAGCTGCGGTTCCGGTCACGCCTGCAGGACCCCATGCGGCGCTGGAAGCTGTCCGCCATGGATCTGGAGTCGATCAGCCGGTGGGAGGAGTACTCCCGGGCCAAGGACGAGATGTTCCTGCACACCGACATTCCCGAGGCGCCCTGGTATGTCGTCGAGAGCGAGGACAAGCGGCGGGCCCGCATCAACATGGTCGCGCACCTGATCTCGACGGTGCCGTACCAGGAGGTGCAGCGGGTGCCGTTGGAGCTGCCGCCCCGACCGCCGTCGACCGGCTACCGGCGGATCCCGCGCGACACGCAGACGTTCGTACCCGACCACGCCGACACGCTGATCGGGCATCCGGCGCCCGAGAAGGCCGGGAAACCGGCGGGTAAGCCAGGGGGTAAGTCAGCGGGCCAGCACGCCGGCAAGCGGGCCGACGCCGGCAGGCGGGCTAACAAGACCGGGCACGCCCGGAAAGCCCGGTAGCCCGATCCGCCGCTTCCTTGCCGGGGGTCGTACCCGGGATGGACGATAACCCCGTCGGCTCCCGCCAGGTGCCGCCGAAGCTCGACAGCGGACAACGGGACGAAAGGAGCTTCGTCGTGATCAAGTATGTCTACGAGATCGACTATCCGCCCGGAGAGAAGCGCAAGTATCTGGAGTGGGTCCGGTCGATCGCGGACACCCTCCAGGCGCCGGGTGAGCTGAAGCGGTTGGCTTCGTACGACAACGCCTTCTCGGCCTCACCGCACCGCGTCGTCGAGTTCACGTTCGATTCCCTGGAAGACGCGGGAAAGTACTTCGACCGCAAGGAAATGGTCCGGATATTCCAGGGGGAGCTGCCGGCGCACGGCACCAACATCCACGTCAAGGTCATGACGGTGCGGGGCGACTACAGCAAGGGGTCAGGCGAGGCGGTCATCTGAGAGCACCTGGGTCAGCTGACCGAGCGTCGCCCAGTCGACGGCGTCGCCGGCCAGCACGTCGCGGTACGTGGTGACCTCGACGAAGGTGCGCTCTGACGCGTCGGCGAGCCCGTGCGGGACACCGGCGGCCGCACGCAGCCGGTCCATCTCGGGCGCGGTCAGCTCGGCGGAGAACAGGTGCCCGTGTGGGGTGGCCAGCGTCGCGACCGCCTGCCGGGAGCCGTGCGCGCGCAGCCGGCCGGGCGCCAGGTCCAGGCCGGTCTCCTCGCGTACCTCGGCGACCGCCTGCTCCACGGGCGTGCCGGGGCCGCTGCCGCCGGGCAGTTCCCGCACGTACCCGTCGGCGGTACGCGCCGGCGACCGGTACTCGCGGACCAGGACGACCTCGGTGTCGAGCGGATCCGCGGCCGGCCGGTACAGGACCACGGCCACCGCGTCCGGCCGGAGCACCAGGACCTCGTTGGACTTGACCCGGTCCTCCGCCCGGATCCACACCTCGACCGCGAGCGTCCACAGGAACACCGGTCGCGTCGACCACTCCGGCCGGGCCGCGCGCAGCTCGTTGCCGGCGGCGCGCAGCGCGCCGTACCACGCCTGGAATTCCGGCCGGTGCCACAGGTGCAGCGGCACGTCCCGCTCGGCGCCGGTGCGCCGGGCCGGGGTGCCCAGGTGCCGGAGGGCGGCCGCCATGGTGTCCGGCAGCGTCTCCGCCACCGGACCGGGCGCGTACCAGCTCAGGTACCGGACGCCCGGTGCGCCGGGTGGTGCGCCGAGAACCGCCTTGCCGGACCCGTGCCAGCGGCCGAACTCCACGTTGGTGGTGAAACCGGGAAGCGTGGCCAGGTCCCGGGGTACCCAGAACGCGATCGTGTCGGCCCGGCGCAGTTCCCGGTCCTCCCAGGTGACCTGCGCCTCCCACGTGCCGTGCATGCCGCCCTCAGGGTCCTCGGGAACGAACACCACGAGCCGGGCGCCGGGCGCCGCCGTGTGGGACCACGCCTCGCGCAGCAGCGCGACGGCGCGCGACCGCCAGGACGCCACGTCCGGGGAGCGCGGGGTCGGACCGGCGAGGAACACCGCCGCGTCCCACCAGGACGGTCCCGGCCGCGGCGCGTACACGACAACGGTTTCCGCCGCGCCGGTCACCGGGACACGGTCCGCCCGGGCAGGACCAGCGCGATGAGCCCGCCGAGCCCGCACAGCCCGGCGGTGGCCAGGAACATCTCGCGGTACTCGATGCGCAGCGCGGTCCGGACCGCCGCGGTGTAGGCGTCGAGCTGCCGCGCGTACTCCTCCGGGGTCACGCCGAACGGCAACGGGGTGTTCAGGGTGGCGGTCAGTTGGTGGAACCGGTGCAGGCCCCATGCGGACAGGGCGGCGACCCCGAGCAGCATTCCCATGGTCCGGGCGAGCACCGACAGCGCCGAGGCGATGCCGTGCCGGGTCGGCGGCACCGCCCCGAGGACGGCCGCGGCGAGCGGGGCGATGACCAGACCCAGCCCGAGGCCGGCGAGGGCGAGGCCGGTGTCCACCCGGGGCAGCGCGACCGGCCCGATCCGGTACCGGGCGGCGAGCACGTCGGCCGGCCAGCCCGCCACGAGCGCGTAGGCCAGGGCCGCGACCGCCATACCGCCGGCGGTGAGCAACCGCTCGCCGAACCGCCGGGCCAGCAGGCCACCGGCGAGCGCGCCGGCCGGCAGCGCGACCAGGAACCGCGACAGCACCAGCGCGCCACCGGTGGCGTCGCGGTGCCACAGGGTCTGCGCGACCAGCGGGACGTCGACCAGGGTCACCATCAACGCGGTGCCGGCGAGGAAGGACACCCCCAGCGCGCCGAGCAACGGGCGCGGCGCCACCCCGGCCGGGTCGAGCAGCCGGGTCCGGGCCCGCGCCTCCCAACCGGCGAACAGCACCAGCACCGCGGTACCGGCGGCGATCGTCACCGGGCCCCACGGCGGCAGGGCGGCGCGCCGCGGATCGGGGTTGTCCAGCCCGACCACGAGCAACCCCAGCCCGATCGCGAGCAGCAGCCCACCGACGACGTCCACCCGGACGTCCTTGCCGTCGGCGGCATGGTGCGGCGGCGCCGCCGGTACCGTCCAGTGCACGGCGACCACGGCGACCAGGGCGAGCGGGATGTTCACCCAGAAGATCCCCCGCCAGCCGAGGACCGCCGCGATCGCGGCCCCGTAGAGCGGGCCGAGCACACTGCCCAGCTCCTGGGCCGCGCCGACGGCGCCGAGGACGGCCGGCCGGCTGCGCCGCGCGAACAGGTCGGCGGCGACCGCCATGGTCACCGGCAGCAGGCCACCGCCCGCGAGGCCCTGCAGGGAGCGCCCGGCGACCAGCGGCACCAGCGTGTGCGCGGTCGCGGTGAGCGCGGAACCGGCCGCGAACCCCAGCAGGCAGGCCTGAATCATGCGGCGCCGCCCGTACCGGTCGGACAGGCGGCCGAGCAGCGGCATCCCGGCGACGTAGCCGAGCAGGTAGCCGGTGACGACCGGGGTGGCCCGCTCCAGATGGTTCACGGGTATCCGCAGGTCGTCGAGGATCTGCACGAGCACGGTGACGACGACGTAGGCGTCGAGCGCCCCGAGCAGGACGGTCAGGCCGCCGACGCCGACCGCGAGCCGGCGCGCCGGGCCGGTGGGTGCCGGTGCGTCGCCGGTGCCGACGTCAGGGAGCACTGATGGTCACGGGCGCGTCGTAGTCGCTGAACGTCAGCGTGACCGTGCCGGTCTTGTCCGACCCGGACACGGGTACCGCGAACTCCCCCTTGAGCAGGCGCTTGCTGTCCGCGGCCAGCCAGAGCTTGCCGGCGACCTGCTGGTCCACGCCCGGTACCAGCGTGGTCAACGCACCCGGCGCCAGGGTGACGGCGACCCGGTAGGCATCCTTTCCGCCCACCGCCTCCTTCGCCTCGGTGCGGGCGTCCTTGATGGCGCCGAGGATCTTGGCCACGCCCCGCTCGGGGTCGAGGATCGCCGACGGGTCGTAGAACGAGGCGACCGTGGCCTGCGGTACCTCCTGGAACCCGCCGGTCGGACCCTTGAGGTAGACCTTCCGGTCGACGATGACGAACTCGACCTCGACGGTCGCGCCGAACTGGCTGAGCGTGCCCGTCCCCTTGGCGTTGCCGGCACGGGTGAGCACGCCCTCGGCGTGCCGGATGGGCAGGTCCGGTATCTCGCCCTTGACGTCGAGCGTGAAGTGCGTGGTCTGCACGCCCGCCATGGCCTTCGCGGACTCGGCCAGCAGCGGCAGGGCCGCCGGAAGCTGCGCGCCGCTCTGGTTGGCCTTGCCGCCGCTGCATCCGGCGAGCACGACGAGGGTCGCGAGCAGGACGACCAGGCGGTGACGGGGAGCCCGAGGCATACCGCGCACTCTAACCTGATCCGCCAAGCCCGCCCGGCCGCAAACGTCACCGGTGCCGAGGCGTTAGGTTCGGGGGGTGCGGCTGACGGTTCTCGGGGGTTGCGGTGCGTGGCCGGCGGCGGGCCAGGCCTGCAGCGGCTACCTGGTGGAGCACGAGGGGTTCCGGTTGCTCCTCGACCCCGGCTACGCGACGGTGCCGCGGCTGCTCGACCTGGTCCCTGCCGAGCGGGTCGACGCGGTGTTCGTCAGCCACCGGCACCCCGACCATTGCGCCGACCTCAACCCGCTGTTGCGGGCCCGCGCGCTGCGGGACGACCCGGCGCCGCCGTTGCCGGTCTACGCGCTGCCCGGCGCGCTGGACGCGGTGCTCGCCCTGGACCGCCCCGGGATGCTGGACGACGCCTACGTGCTGCACGAGTTCGCCGCCGGTGACCGGCTCGACATCGGACCGTTCGGCGCGCGGACCCGGCTGCTGCCGCACTGGGCACCCAACGCCGGGGTCCGGCTGGCCGCGGGCGGCCGGGTGCTCGCCTACACCGGTGACACCGGCCCCAGCCCGGAGGTGGTCGCCCTGGCGCGCGACGCCGACCTGCTGCTCGCCGAGGCGAGCTACGCCGAGGTGGTACCGGAGGACTCGCGGCACGACCTGACCAGCGCCCGCGAGGCCGGCCGGCAGGCCGGCGCCGCAGGTGTCCGGCGCCTGTTGCTGACCCACCTGTTGCCGGGCACGGACGCCGCGGCGGCGCAAACCGCCGCCCGGGCCGGGTACGACGGCGAGACCGGCATCGCCACCTCCGGTCTCATGGTCGACCTCCGGTAGCCGGCGGCCGCTCCCCCGCCGGGCACACCCGGGCAGTGGTGGGTGCCGGCACGGCGCCGCCGACCGTCCCGACTTCGTGCGCGCCGGTCAGATCTCGAACGCCGTGAGATATCGGGTTACCACGCCGCGTATCGGTCTCTTACCATCGTCGTACGTGCACGGGGGAGGCGACGGTGGACCGATGGGCTGACGTCCGCGCCTGGTGGCCCGGCACGATCGCGGCGGTACCCGAGGAGCTCGTCGGGCCGCAGTTCACCCCGGAGACCCGCGCGTTCCTCACCACCGTCGGGCTACCCACCTCCTGCCCGTTGACGACCCTCACCTTCTACCGGGACGAGCGGCTGCGCACCCCGATCGTCCGCGGCGGCCGCACCTACGTGGCCTTCGGCGACGACCTCGGCCTCGTGCCGTTCGTCGTCGAGGCGGGTCGTGACGAGGTGTACGACCTGCTACCCCGCACCGAGGCGCGCGGCCGGTTCGTCAGCTCGACCGTCGCCGACTTCGTCTACTCGCTCGGGCTCTTCTGCAGCCGGCTGCCGCAGTTGCGCGCCGCCTCCGACGCCGAGCTCAAGGTTCTCGTCCGCCGCCTGCGGACCCAGCTCACCGCACGCGACCGGCAGGCCATGGCCGACCGGGACCACTGGTGGCCCCGGCTGCTCGGCCAGACGCTGGAGAGGTTTGTCTGATGCTGACCCTGAACCGTCCGCCGTCGTCGGTCCGGCCGACCCGACCGGCGCCGTGGTGGCGCCGGATCGCCATCGCGCTGACCGCCCTCGTCCTGCTGCTGACCGGTACCCCGGCCGCGGCGGAACCCACCGACCAGTACGGCTACCACCTCATCCCGACCTACTGGGGGACGAGCAAGCTCGGGTACGTCATCAAGCAGTACCGGGCGAACCATCCGGAGGTCAGCGGCCGCAGCGACGTGGCCGCGTTCGAGCTGAAGCTGCCGGACGGGACCGTCGTGCATGTCGCGGCGGCCAGTGTCAGCACGGTGCCCGGCAAGACCGACGGGGTGGTCGAGGTCACCGTCAACGGCAAGGTCCAGAGCTCCACGGTGAAGAACATGGCCAACAAGCACGCCGAGGAGGTCGTGCACGCATACCTGAGCCAGCAGAAGCTCCCCTCCGGGGGGACCCAGGCCGACGAGGTCACGGAGGGCGAGTCGGAGTTGAAGCCGTGCCTGCAGGTCGGCCACCTGTGCCGGGCCCGGCTGAAGGACCAGTTGTTCCCCAAGCTCAAGGTGATGCGGTACGCCATCGCCTACGACGACCCGGGCGTCGACAACGAGAAGCAGGTCAACTCGCTGGATCGCACCGTCCGGCGCTGGTTCCGGACCGGGCACCCGATGGACGCCCTCTTCGGCGACGACCTGATGTCGCCGCCGGGCACCGCGCCGCCGGACGGCGGTCTCGCCGACGCGCTCGCCGGCGTCCCCGGCTCGCCGAACGGTGGTATCGACTTCAGCTCGCTGGAGCTGCGCTACCTCGCCGACGCTCCGCCCGGTGGCGACCAGGGGATCCGGTTCGCCTTCAGCGCACCGGCCGCGAACCAGCCGCCCCGCCTGGACGCCGGTCGGGCCGTGACGCTGCAGGCGTCCGACGCGTTCTTCGTGTGGCTGAGCCTGAGCCCGGCCCAGTTCTGGGTCAACCTCAACCCGGACGAGCCGAGCCGCATCATCGACGCGAAGCTCGGCACCACCGACGTCGGCCGGGTCATGCTCCTGGCGGACCTGCAGATGAAGAAGACCGTCGCCAAGTTCATCCACCCGGACACGCCGCTGGGCAAGCAGTTCTGGGACTCGCTGGACGCCGGTGGCAAGGACGAGACGTGCCTGTCGTTCCGGCAGTGGATCGTGCCGGCACCCGCCACCGTCCGCGAGGACCAGGACGCGCTCTACATCCTCGACGCACCGCTGTCGGTCGAGCTGGAGTCGGACTACGTCGCCCAGAACGGCGGCTCCGCCTACTCCTGCTCCGGCCAGAGCAAGGCCACCCAGGCGCACAACGAGCAGGTGTTCCGCTCGATGATCCTGCCCAAGATAAGAGACGCGGTGAACCACGCGCCCGAGTACGCCGACCTGCGCCGGATCTACCTGAGCCGGGTCGCCGCGGAGTGGTACCGCAAGCGGGAGATGAAGCGGCACACGATGTTCGGCGACCTGATCGGCAGCGGCGACGTCAGCTACTGGCCGGCGCGGCAGCGGTGGAAGCCGAAGGACGTGTTCGACCAGTACGTGAAGTCGTACACCAACGGCGAGTTCAACGTGACCCACACCACCCAGCAGGGCAACACGGTGCTGACGTACACGTACGTCTACGGCGGCGTGGACTTCGGCGACGTCCGGTACGGCAACCTCGACCCGGCGGCGTTCACGAGCAAGTACGGCGCGCTGCCCGGCGCGGTACAGCAGGCGCTGCAGAAGCCGAGCCCGGACCAGAACGGGCTGGTGTGGTTCGGCTCGACGACGGAGCGCCGTCCGATCGCGAAGGACCGGCCGCGGGTCGACAACCGCCCGCTCGCCACGCTCGCCATCGGGCTGGTGGTGTGCGTCCTGCTGGTCGTCGTGGTCGTCGCGGTCGTGCTGTTCGTGGTGCTCCGCTCGACCGGGCGCAAGCGCGCGCCGGTCGGATCACGATGAATCGAGGCAGGCGAGCGCCCGGCCGTACGGCACGGCAATCAGCCGGGCGGTTCCGCGGCGAGGCGGATCGCGATGTCGATGATCATGTCCTCCTGGCCGCCGACGTAGCCCGCCGCCCCGACGCGTTGCAGGATCTCGTGCGCCGGGACGCCGTACCGCTCGGCCGCCCGCTCGGCGTGCAGGAGGAAGCTGCCGTAGACACCGGCGTGGCCCTGCACGACCGCCGAGCGGTCCACGACCGGCAGGCGCGGGACGGCGGGGCGCACGACCTCCTGGGCCGCGGCCAGCACCGCGTACACGTCGATGTCGGTGTCGATGTGCAGCAGGTCGAACGTCGCGGCGAGCACCTCGGTCGGTGCGTTGCCGGCGCCGGCGCCCAGCCCGCACAGCGCGCCGTCGACCTGGCGGGCGCCGCTCTGCACGGCGAGCACGCTGTTCGCGACGCCCAGGGACAGATTCTGGTGGCCGTGGAACCCGACCTCGGCCTGGTCGCCGATCTCCTCCACGAGCGCCCGTACCCGCGCCTGCGCGTCGCCGAGGACGAGCGCCCCGGCCGAATCCACCACGTACACGCACTGCGCGCCGGCGTCGACCATGATGCGGGCCTGCCGGGCCAGCGCCGCCGGGCCGATGCGGTGGCTGAGCATGAGGAAGCCGACGGTCTCCATGCCGAGGTCGCGGGCGGCGCCGAAGTGCTGCACGGACACGTCCGCCTCGGTGCAGTGGGTGGCGATGCGGGCGACGCTCGCCCCGACGTCGTGCGCGCGCCGGAGGTGTTCGGTGGTACCGACGCCGGGGAGCAGGAGGACGGCGATGCGCGCCCGGCGCGCCTCGTCGACGGCCGCGGCGATGAGGTCGAACTCGTCGACGCGGGAGAAGCCGTAGTTGAAGGAGGAGCCGCCCAGCCCGTCGCCGTGGGCCACCTCGATGACCTCGACGTTGCCCCGGTCCAGCGCGTGCACGACGGCCCGGACCTGGCCTTCGGTGAACTGGTGGGCGACGGCGTGGGAGCCGTCGCGCAGGGTCGAGTCGGTGAGCCGGATCCGGGTCATGCCGCGGCCCCCCGCCGCCGCGCGGCGAGGTGTCCGGCGATCAGGCCGCCGACCTCCACCGCGGCGGCGGTGATGATGTCGAGGTTGCCGGCGTACTCGGGCAGGTAGTCGCCGCGGCCGCGGACCTCCAGGAACACCCCGACGCGGGCGAGTCCCCGCCAGCGCTCGTCGGGCGGGTCGAACTGCGGGTCGGCCCGCAACGTGTACCCCGGCACGTAGCGCCGCACCGTGTCGACCATCGCGTGGATGCTCGCCGCGACGGCGTCGCGCGCCGGCCCGGGCTCGGCGGCGGCCGCCGGGATGGCGCAGAACACCGTGTTCCGCATGATCATCGGGGGCTCGACGGGGTTGAGCAGGATGATCGCCTTGCCCCGCCCGGCGCCGCCGACATCCTCCAGCGCGCGGGCCGTGGTCTCGGTGAACTCGTCGATGTTGGCGCGGGTACCGGGACCGGCCGACCGCGACGCGATGGAGGCCACGATCTCCGCGTAGGGTACGTCGACCGCGCGGCGTACGGCCGCGACGATCGGCACGGTCGCCTGCCCGCCACAGGTGATCATGTTCAGGTTCGGCGCGTCGAGGTTCAGGTCCAGGTTCACCGGCGGGCACACGTACGGCCCGACCGCCGCCGGGGTCAGGTCGACCGCGCGGATGCCGGCACCGGCGTAGCGCGGGGCGTTGGCGGCGTGCGCCCGCGCGCTCGTCGCCTCGAAGACGACGTCGGGAAGGTCGTCGCGCCCCAGCAGCCAGTCGACGCCGCCGGCGCTCGTGGTCACGCCGAGGCGGCGGGCACGGGCGAGCCCGTCGGACGCGGGGTCGACGCCGACCAGGTAGCGCGGCTTCACCGGCCCGCCGTGGCGGAGGAGCTTGTACAGGAGATCGGTGCCGATGTTCCCGGAACCGACGACCGCGGCGGTGACCGTCGTACCCATGAAAGTCCCTTCAGTCGAACACGGCGGTGACCGCGCCCAGGCGGTCGAACGTGGCGGTGACGGCGTCCCCCGGCCGCACCGGCACGGCGGCGGTCAGCGAGCCGGTCAGGATGACGTGGCCGGCGGCGAGCTCGACGTCGCGACCGGTCAACACGTTGGCCAGCCAGGTCGCGGCATTCAACGGAGAGCCGAGGACGGCGGCACCCGCACCGGTCTGCTCGATGCGGCCGTTGCGCCGCAGCACGCACCCGGTCAGCGCCAGGTCCAGCGCGGGCAGCGGTACCGGCGAGGCGCCCAGGACGAACCCGCCGCTGGAGGCGTTGTCGGCGATCGTGTCGTACAGGCCGATGCGCCAGTCCGTGATGCGGCTGTCGATGATCTCGATCGCCGGCAGGGCGTACGCGGTCGCGCTGACCAGGTCGGCGACGCTGAGGCCGGGGCCCTGCAGGCGCCGTCCGAGCACCAGCGCAACCTCCGGTTCGGCGCGGGGCTGCAGGAAGGCCGCGGTCGGGACCGGGCTGTCGGCGGCGTGGAGCATGTCGCTGAACAGGTGCCCGTAGTCGGGTTCCCCGACGTCGAGCTGCAGCTGCATCGCCCGGGAGGTCAGCCCCACCTTGAAGCCGACGACGCGGGCCCCGGCCGCGACCCGGTGGTGCGCCTGGATCTCCTGGATCGCGTACGCGTCGTCGAGGGTGAGCCCCGGGCACCGTCCGGTCAGCGGCGCCACGGTCGTACCCGTCACGTACGCGTCGAGCAGCTCGGCGGCGATGGCGTGGAGGTCCGTCACGACAGCGGCCCTTCCGGGTCGGGAACGGTGCGCCGGAGATGGCGCCACAACCGGGGCAGGAGTTCGCCGGCCACCGCGCGCCACGCGTCGACCTCGGTGTCGGCGAGCGGCCGCCGCGACCCACTGTCCGATGTGGACATCCAGGCGTCGCAGGCGGCCGCGAGCAACCACATGCGCGCGACCGCGAGGCCCGGTGACGCGCCGACGGTGACCGCGCCGTTGCCCCGCAACAACAACGCCTCACCGTCCGCGAGGGCGCCCGCCGCGGCGGCGGCCAGTTCCGCGGTGCGCAGCAGCCGGGCGTCGTCGTGGACCGGCACGGTCCGGCCGAGCCAGCTCGCCTGGCCAGACAGCGGGTGCAGCGCCGTCGTGACCGCGGCGGCCGCGACCGCGGCCCGGGGTTGCGCGCGGACGACCGCGGCCACGTCCGGACGGGCGCGGTACACGGCCAGGTGGATCCAGCTCTCGCCGGGGGCACCGGCCGGCAGCGTCGCGGCGTCGACGGCGATCTCGACCAGGCCGTCCTCGTCGACGTCCGCGAGGTCGGCCGCCGGCGTGATGACCATCCGGTCACCGGTACGGGCCGACACGTGCCCGAAGGCCGTCACCAGGCCCAGACCGGCGAGCACGTGTGCCGCCTGGGCGACCGCAGGACGCGTGCGCGCGGCTTCTTGCGCATCTCGGCTCACCCACTAAACTGTATGCAGTTTAGTGGGAAAGGGGAACCCCCGTGATCTCAGGACTGCACCATTACGCACTGGTCGTGCCCGACCTGGCGGTCGCGGACGGTTTCCTGCAGGACTTCGGCCTGGAGACCGCCGAGAAGGATGGCGCCCTGGTCGCCCAGTGCGGCGGTCGCGCGCAGGAACAGGTACGGCTGGTGGAAGGCGCGGCGAAGCGGCTGCACCACGTGTCGTTCATGCTGCGGCCGGGCACGCTGGACTCGGTCCGCGAGGCGCTCGACCGGGACGGTACCCCGGTGATCGAGCCACCGGCCGGCGCCGCCGAAGACGGGCTGTGGATCCACGACCCGGACGGCACGGCCGTGCAGTTGCTCGACGTCGCGCCCGCACCCCCGCGCCCGGTTCCCGAGGTGCTGACCAACGCGGGGGCCAGCCGCCAGCGCGTCGGCACCGCGCTGTGGCGGGACGTGACCGCCGACGTGCTGCCGCGCCGCCTCGGGCACGCGCTGCTGTTCACCCCGCAACCGGCCCGGATGACCCGGTTCTACACCGAGGTCCTCGGCCTGGGGGTCAGCGACCGGATCCACGGCGACCTGGTGACCTTCCTCAACGCCGGTCCCGGCGACCACCACATCTTCGGGTTCATCTCCAGCACGCACCCCGGCTTCCACCATTCCAGCTTCGAAGTGCCCTCGATCGACGCCATCGCGCTCGGCGCCGACCGGATGCGCTCCCGGGGACGCGCCGCCGGCTGGGGTCTCGGCCGGCACACGATCGGCTCGAACTTCTTCCACTACAACCCCGACCCGTGGGGTAGCTGGATCGAGTGGTTCTCCGACATCGACCAGATCGACGACTGCTGGGTGGCCGGTGACTGGGACGTGCCGCCGCACCTGTGGGGTGCGCCGCCGCCGGAGACCTTCCTGGCCAACCGCGAACCGCCGCGGTAGCGGCGGTTCCCAGCCAACCGCGAACCGCCGCGGTAGCGGCGGTTCCCAGCCAACCGCGAACCGCCGCGGTAGCGGCCGGCGGGATGCGGGCCGGCCGCGCCCGGCGGCTACGCGGGTACCGCCGTCTCGCCCGCCGCGACCCGGCGCATCGCGGTCAGGGTCGCCTCGACCGCCTTGAGGTAGTCGGCGGTCATGCCGTCGGCGTACGCCTTCTCCTCGGCCGACCCGCCCTCGACACCGGCCACGACGAGCGCGAAGCTGAACCGTAGCCGCAGGTCGTCCGCGCCGCCTTCGATCTCGTTCGCGATCGTGCCGAGGACCGGTCCGGCGATGCGGGTGAACACCACCCGGTGCGGCTCCTCCAGCGTGATGCGCTCGGTGAAGCGCTGCCCCCGGAACTCGATGTCGCGGTCGAACTCGCTCTCGCTGTGCCGCGCGACCACCTCGCAGAACGTCATCGCGGGCACGAACGGCAGCGCGTTGTTCGCTTTCCTCACCAGGCCGTCCCAGACGGCGGAGCGGTCCAGGTGGGGATGTCCGGCCCCGTTGACCGGCAGTTGGTGCGACACGTAGATCATTGCCTGCTCCCTTGTCTGGCGAGTTACGGCCGGTTGAGCGCGGACCCGGTGCCGTTGCGGGGCCGGCGGTCGGCGTCGACCACCCGGTTGGCGATCTCCCCCAGGCCGTCGACGGCCACCCGGACCACGTCGCCGTGCTGGAGCTGGCGCCCGCGTCCGGCGCCGACCCCCGCCGGGGTACCGGTGGAGATGACGTCCCCGGGTTCGAGGGTGACCACGGCGCTGGCCGCCGCGACGAGCTGCGCGACCGGGCAGATCATGTCGCTGGTGGACTCGTCCTGCTGCAGCTCGTCGTTGACCCACAGGCGCAGCCGGAGATCCTGGGGGTCGGCGACGTAGAACGCCGGGGTGATGCCCGGGCCGAGCGGCAGGGACGAGTCAATGGCCTTGGCGGCGAACCAGTCGTAGGTGAACGCCTCGGCGGGCACGGTGGGGCGCCGGTGGTAGCCGCGGGCGGTGACGTCGTTCGCGACGCAGTACCCGGCGACATGGTCCAACGCGTCGCGCGCGTCGATGTCGCGGCCGCCGATCCCGATGACGACGGCCAGTTCGGCTTCCCAGTCGTAGCGCGCCTGCGCGCTGCGGTGGACGACGATGGGGTCGGCGGGACCGATGACGGTCGTCGACGGTGGCTTGAGGAAGAAGTACGGCTGCCATCCGGCGTCCGGGACGGCGCCGCCCATCTCCCGGATGTGCTTGCGGTAGTTGACGCCCGCGCACAGCACCTTGTGCGGCCGGACCGGGGCGAGCAGCTCGTAGGGGCCGACCACCGGCAGGTCCGCGAGCGACATCGTGGACAGGACCTCCGCCGCCTGCGGCCAGTCGTCCAGCAGGTCGCGCATGTACTGCCACCGCTTCAGCTCGGGTGGGGCGAGCAGCGCACCGTCCAGCAGCCGCACCCCCAGCCGCGGCTCGCCGCCGTCGTCCCGGTAGGTCACCAGCGAGAACGTCATCGGGTGTCCCCCTCGGTCCGCATCGTGAGCTGGTCGTGGACGGCCGCGATGTCGCGCTGGTCCCATCCGTCGGCCATGGCCTTGTCGAACACCGTCTTGGCCGCGGAGAACACCGGCGTCTGCGCACCGGCGGCGGTGGACGCGTCGGCGATCTGTTCGAGGATCGCGTGCAGCGTCGCGATCGGGCCGGGCGCCGGCGTCCACGACCGCGCCCGCATCACCGGTCCGCGCTGGGCGAGGATCGCCGACGCGGCGATGGAGTTGTCGAGGGTGCGCTGCACCAGTTCGAGGTCCAGACCGAGGCGGTCGGCGAGGACGAGCGCCTCGGCCGCGGCGACGGTGTGTACCGCGATGAGCAGGTTCGCGACGTACTTCAGGGCCGCGCCCGTGCCGAACGTGCCCGTGTACACCCACGGTCCCGCGATCGCGTCGAGCACCGGCCGGACCGCCTCGACGCTGTCCTGGTCGCCGGAGACGAACGTGGTGGCCTTGCGCGGCGCCACCATCCCGGGACCGCCGCTGATCGGGCAGTCCAGCAGGTCGCCGCCCGCAGCGCGCACGGCCTCGCGGACCCGGCCCTTGCGCGCCACGTCGACCGTGCTCATCTCGATGTGCACGGTGCCGGCGCGCAAGGCGGTGAGCGTCCCCTGGGGTCCGCACACGACCTCCTCCACCGCGGACGCGTCCGGCAGGATCGACAGCAGGACGTCGGCCCGCGCCGCGACCTCGGCCGGCGACCCGGCCGCCTGGCCGCCCGCGGCGACGAGGTCCGCGCAGCCGGAGCGCCGGTACCCGGACACCGCGAACCCGCGCGCCATCAGGTTCTGCGCGATCGGCAGGCCCATCTTGCCCAGTCCGATGACGCCGACGTGGACCATCGCGGTCACCCCCAGATGTAGGTCCCCGTGCCGAGCGAGAGCTGGACGCGCACGGCGCCCTCGTTGACGCGCCAGCCGAACACCTCGACCGTGCGCAGCCCGGCCACGACGAACGGGTCGGTCCGCGCGACGGCGCGCGCGTCGTCGGCGCTGGCCGCGCGCAGCACCGTCACGCCGGACCCGGGCCCGACGCCGGGACCGCTGACCAGCGGACCGGACAGGAACACCACGCCGTCCGCCTCCAGCTTCAACACCCACGCGAGGTGCGCGTCGAGGTGCCGCGCGATGTCGGCGCTCGTCGTGTCCGCGGCGGGCGTGGACAGCAGGAGCCAGTAGTCCTGACCCAGCAGCGCACCCCGGTCGGCTACCGTGGTGTGGTCCATGGCTAAACTGTATGCAGTTTTGCGCCGGCGTCAAGGGTCGGTGTTGTGTATGCAGTCTGGCCGCCGCATCGGCGACAATGGCGGCATGCCCCGTACCCCCACCCTGGTGCCCGGCCTGCGGAAGGTCGACCTTCCCGAGGTCCGGCAGGCGATCCCGGCGCTGCACGCGTACCTGCGCCAGTGCGTCCTCGACGGCACGCTGACGCCCGGCACCAAGCTGTCCCAGGTCGCGCTCGCCGACCAGCTCGGCGTGAGCCGGACACCGCTGCGCGAGGTGCTGCGCATGCTGCAGGAGGAGGGCCTGGTCGAGATCGAGCCGAACCAGCGCACCCGCGTGGCCGGCCTCGACCCGCAGGAGCTCGACGACGTCTACGCCAGCCGCATCCTGCTGGAGACGCTCGCGTTGTCGATGACGCTCGACGGGTTCACCCCGGCCCACCAGCGGGAGGCGAAGCGGCAGCTGACGGCGATGCGGCGGGCCGCACGTACCGGCGACTTCGGCGGGTGGTTCGACTCGCACGGACACTTCCACCGGCTGATCACCGCAGGCGCCGGGGCGGCGCTGCGCAAGCAGTTGACCGTCTTCGCCGACCGGACCGTCCGCTACATCCGGATCTACCAGCTCTCCGAACCGGCAAGCTGGCAGTCGGCCGGCGACAAGGAACACGCCGCGATCCTCGAAGCGCTCGCGGCACACGACAACCAGGCGGCACTGTCCGGGCTGGCGCACCACCTCGCCCGCACGGCGGAGCGGGTGCTGAGCGACTGCGCGCCCGACTACCCGGTCAAGGCCGTCCCGCGCGCCCTCGACCTGGTGCAGCGCCAGGCCGGTTAACCACCCCGTCAGCCGCCCAGGAACGGCTCGACGACGGCGAGGAAGTCCGCGGTCTTCTCGATCATCGTCCAGTGCCCGCAGCCGCTGATGACGTGCAACCGGCAGTCCGGCAGCAGGTCGACCAGAACCGCCGACGACGACCGCCAGGGCACGACCCGGTCGTCGCTGCCATGGACCATCAGCACCGGTTGCGTGATCCCGCACAGTTCGGCGCCGGACAGCGCGAGGTCGTCGACCCACCGCTGGCGGGGTGCCGGGAACATGGCCGCCCACGAGTCGCGCACCGGCGGGTGCGTACTGGCCTCGTACCGCATCCGGACCAGGTCGTCGGTGATCAGCCGCCGGTCGTAGGCGAACAGGTCGATGACCGCCCGCATGGCCTCGACGCTCGGGCGGTACGCCCACACCGTGTCGAGCCCGGCGGGCAACGGCATCGCCACGCCCATCGTTCCCATGAGCACGATCCGGCGGACGGCCGCCGGCCGGGCCGCCGCCATGGACAGCGCGATCGCCCCGCCCATCGAGTTGCCGATGACGTCGACCGTGTCCGCGCCGAGTGCCTTGAGCAACGCCAGCGCGTGGTCGGTCCACGCGGCACGGCCGTACCTGCGGGCCTCGCCCGTGGCCGTCGCGCCGAACCCGAGCTGGTCCGGCGCGATGACCCGGCGCCCGGCGCGGAGCGCGGGGATGACGGCGCGCCAGTTCGCCGCCGCGCTGACCCCCGGCCCCGACCCGTGCAGCAGGAGCACGGGCGGCAGTGCACCGCCCGTCTCCCCGGTGTCGAGCACGGTCGTGGCGACCCCGGCGACGTCGACGGTGGTGGTCGTCACGACCGCGCTCCTTCCCGCAGCTGGGGCTGGGTGGCCACCCGGCGGACCGGGCCCAGCCACATGTCGATGGACCCGGGCTCGTCCGGGTCGAACGTGCGTGGCCGCCACGCGGCCTCGTCCTCGATGCGGCGCACCCCGAACGAGTACTCGTAGGTGAACCCCTCGGGACCGAGGAAGTACAGGAACACCGCCGTGGACTGCGGGTGCCGGCCCGGTCCCATCTCGATCTCGACGCCCCGCTCGACGAGGAAGTGCCAGCTGCGGAACACGTCGTCGATCGTGGCGACCTGGAAGTTCATGTGGCACAGTCCCGGACCGTCGCCCCGGAACACGGCCAGCTTGTGGTGTACCGGGTCGATGCGCATGAGGCAGGCGGCGTCGCCGACCCAGTCGGAGACGCGCGCGTTGAACCGCGAATGCCAGAAGCGGTACGCCTCGTGCACGTCGGGTGCGTCGAGGCACAGGTGACCGAACTCGGTGATGCCCGCCGGCCGGGTGAACGCGACCGGACGGGTCACCGTCTCCTGCTGGCAGACCAGTTCCAGCCGGTTGCCGAAGGGGTCGTCGAACCCGACGAACGCGCGCACCCGCCGCGAGCGCGCCGCCGCCGCGTCGCCCCGTGCCACGGTGAAGCCGGCGTGCTCCAGTTCGGTCTCGGCGGCGGCCAGCGCGTCCTCGTCGGCGACCGTGAACCCCGACGCGATGACCCCCGAGCGTCCCTCCACCAGCGCGAGGCAGTGGTGCCGGCCGTCGGCACGAAGGTAGGCGGTACCGTCGTCCGTCCGGCCGGCGAGCTCCAGCCCGACGATCTCGGTCGCGAACGTGACCGCCTTGCCCAGGTCCGCGACGCCGGAGCGGACGTACGCGATGTCGGTCAGTTCGATCATCGAAGGCTCCTCAGGCGAAGACCGGGGCGAGGTCGATGTAGATCTGCCAGTTGCGCACGAGGTCGCCGTCGAAGGTCAGGATGTCGGCGTTCGGGACGGTCACCGACTTGCCGTCCTTGCGGCGGTACTCCACGTCGATCTGCACGATGGACGTCTCGCCGACGTCCCACACGTTGTGGACGTGGTGGGTCAGGCCGTCGATCGTGGCGAAGAAACCGGCGACGGCCTCCCGCACGGCGGCCTTGCCCACCGTGGACTCGGCATTGCCGAACCGGAACACGACATCGTCGGTGAGATGGGCGACGAACCGGTCGGGATCGAAGGAGTCGATGTCGGCGAAGATGGCACGGGTGTCTCTGGTCATCACGTGCTCCTGTCACGCGGCGGGGGTGATGTTGTAGTTCATCTGGAACAGGTTGTCCGGGTCGTACCGCGCCTTGACGCGGCCGAGCCGGGCGTACTTCTCCGGACCGCCGAAGGCCTCTACGACCCGGTCCATCTCGTCGACGTTGAGCATGTTGACGTAGATGCCGGTGCCGACCCAGGGCTGGAGATCCCGGACGATCGCGCGGGTACGCCCCATGTAGTCACGGTCGTGGGCCGGGTCGTCCCAACTCATCGCGAAGTTCAGCCACAGCAGGTACCCGCGGTTGCTGAAGGCGGTCTCGTCCTCACCCACGTCGCCGATCGCCCCGCCGAGGCCGATGATCTCGACCTCGCCGCCCATCGGCATGTCCTTCCAGAACGCCACCAGCCGGTCGATGGCCTCGCCGGCCAGCTCGGACACGTGCGCTTCCTTGGTGTAGTACCGGTGCCCGTCGCAGAACTCCTCGTCGATGAACTTCTGCACCACGCCCGCGAACGGCAGCACGTTCATCACCCGCAGGGCCGGGCTGCCGACCGCGCCGAGCCTTTCGACCAGCTCCGCGCCGGCGGGGTCCGCCGGGTCGTCGAGCCACATCGAGAACAGCATCACCAGCCGCTTGCCGGCGAGCTCCGGCGGGACGAACGGCAGCGCGGGCATGTCGTGCTTGAGCGCGGCGTGCCAGCCGACGGTACGGGGCAGGGTCGGCACGATCTCGGCGTAGGCGCGTAGCGCATCGACCGCGTCCTCGGGGTGGTACAGCGAGACGCCGATGCGCATGGTCGGGCCGAACCGGTACGCCTTGAAGGTGAAGCGGGTGACGATGCCGAAGTTGCCGCCGCCGCCCCGGATGGCCCAGAACAGCTCGGGGTGCTCGTCGGCCGACACCTCGATCGTCTCTCCGCTGGCCAGCACCACCTCCAGCGACACAAACTGGTCGCAGGTGAGCCCGTACCGGCGGGAGAACCAGCCGATCCCGCCGCCGAGCGCCAGTCCCGCCACGCCGGTCTCGGACATGATGCCAGCCGGCACGACCAGTCCGTGGGGGGCGGTCGCGGCGTCCACGTCGCCGAGGCGGCAGCCGCCGCTGACGTGTACCAGGTGGCGCTCGGCGTCGACGGTCACCTCGCGCAGGAGGCCCAGGTCGATGGTCAGCCCGCCCTCGGACATCGCCTTGCCCGACACCGAGTGCCCGCCGCAGCGCACCGCGGGGCGCAACCCGTTCTCGCGCGCGAGGTTCACGGCGGTCACCACGTCGGCCGTGCTCCTCGGGCGCAGGATCAGCCCGGGGCGCTTGTCGATCATAGCGTTCCAGACCGCACGCGCCCGGTCGTAGCCCGCGTCATCCGGGGCGATGACCTCGCCGGTGAAGTGGCCGAGCTGGTCGACCACGCGCTCCCACAGCGCCGGGTCGAGGTCGGCGCGCACCGTCGCGGTGGCGCCCGGGAGTGGGCTCGATGACATGGGACTGCGCCTCCGAATCGCGAACGGGCAGGTCGGGGGTTTGATCACCGCGGTCGGTCTCGCATGTGTGCGGATAACTGTATACAGTTTTGCCGGAGGGTCAACCCCGAGCCAGGCCGTGGCTGAGCCGAACGCACTCTTGACTTCCCACACAATCGGGCGTAAACAAAGGTACCCGGAAATCGAAGCGGCGGTGAAACCACATGTACGCGGAGGAGCGGCAGCAGGAGATCGTCCGGCTCGCCCGCGCCGCGGGCCGCGTCGACGTGGCGGCGCTGGCCGACACCTTCACGGTCACCGCGGAGACGATCCGGCGGGACCTGACCGCCGTGGAGCGGGCCGGCCTGCTGCGCCGGGTGCATGGTGGCGCGATCCCGATGGAGCGCATCGGGTTCGAGCCGGCCCTCGCCACCCGCGACGCGGTGCTCACCGAGGAGAAAGAGCGCATCGCCAAGACCGCCCTGGCCGAGGTACCGGAGGAGGGCGCGGTCATCCTCGACGCCGGCACCACCACGGGCCGGCTCGCGCAGGCCCTGCCGGCCGACCGGGAGCTGACCGTCGTGGTCAACTCCCCGGTCATCGCCGCCCTGCTCGGTACCCGCCCCAACCTCACGGTGCTGCAGCTCGGCGGGCGGGTGCGCGGCCGGACGCTGGCCACCGTCGACGACTGGGCGCTGCGCCCGCTCGCCGACATCTACGTCGACGTGGCGTTCCTCGGCACCAACGGCTGCACCGTCGAGCGCGGGCTGACCACGCCCGACCCGGCGGAGGCGTCGGTCAAGCGAGCCATGATCAACGCGGCGCGGCGGGTGGTCCTGCTCGCCGACCACACCAAGATCGGCAACGACTACCTGGCCCGGTTCGGCGCGCTGACCGACCTCGATCTGCTGATCACCGACAGCGGCCTCGACGACGACCTCGCGGCCGAGGTCGAGGCGGCCGGGGTACGGGTGGTCCGGGCATGATCGTCACCGTCACGCTCAACCCCAGCCTGGACCGGGCGATCGAGGTCGAGCGGCTGGTCCGCGGCGACGTCATCCGGGCGACCCGCGCCCATCTCGACCCGGGCGGCAAGGGCGTCAACGTGTCGCGCGCCCTGCTGGCCAACGGCGTCCCGTCGTGCGCGGTGCTTCCCTGCGGGGCGGACGAAGGCCGCCAGCTCGTCGGCCTTCTCCAGACCGAAGGGGTCGAGGTCCGGGCGGTGCCCATCGCCGGGCGTACCCGGTCGAACATCACCCTCGCCGAGCCCGACGGCACGGTCACCAAGATCAATGAGCCGGGCCCGGCCCTGTCCGCGGCGGAGTTCGCCGCGGTCAGCGACGAGGTCCTCGCCGTGACCGGCGCGGCCGACTGGGTGGTGGTGTGCGGCAGTGTGCCGCCCGACCTGCCGACCCGGTTGTTCGTCCGGCTGTGCGAGCGCCTGGTGACCGCCGGGGTACGGCTCGCGGTCGACACCAGCGGGCCGGCGCTGATGGCGGCGGCCACCGCCGGCGCCGCACTGCTCAAACCCAACCGGGACGAGCTGGCCGAGGCGATCGGCATGCCCCTGACGTCGCTGCGCGACGTGGTCCGTGCCGCCCGGCGCCTGCGCGCCCAGGGCGCCGGCGCGGTGCTGGCCAGCCTCGGCGCCGACGGGGCGGTGCTCGTCGACGCCGACGGCGTGATCGCGGGGCAGTCGCCGGTGGCCCGGCCGCGCAGCTCGGTCGGTGCCGGGGACGCCCTGCTGGCCGGGTTCCTCGCCGCCGGGGCTAAGGGCGCCGTCGCCCTGGCCGAAGGGCTGGCCTGGGGCGCGGCCGCGGTGCGGCTGCCCGGCAGCCGGATGCCCGGTCCCGCCGACCTGATCCGCGACCACGTACGCATCCATTCCCACCCGGACGAGATCCGTCTCCTGCTCGACACCTGAAGGAGCGCTCATGACCATCAACTACACCCCCGCGGTACGGGGAACCGGGGTGAAAGCGACGATCCAGCGGGTGGGCGGCTACCTCGCCGGCATGGTGATGCCCAATATCGCCGCCTTCATCGCGTGGGGGCTCATCACGGCCCTGTTCATCCCCACCGGCTGGATCCCCAACGCGACCCTCGCCGCGCTGGTCGGTCCGACGATCAAGGTACTGCTGCCGGTGCTCATCGGCTACACCGGCGGCCGGCTCGTGCACGGCCAGCGCGGCGCGGTGGTCGGCGCGGTGGCCACGATCGGCGTCGTGGTCGGCGCGGAGGTGCCGATGTTCCTCGGCGCGATGGTGATCGGCCCGCTGACCGCGTACCTGCTCAAGCTCGTCGACGGCGCGATCCAGCACCGGATCCGGCCCGGGTTCGAGATGCTGGTCGACAACTTCTCCGCCGGCATCATCGGCGGCGGCATGGCGCTGGCCGGCCTGGTGGGCATCGGACCGGTGGTCCGCGGCATCACCAGCGCCGCCGGCCACGGCGTGGACTGGCTGGTCTCCCACCACCTGCTCCCGGCGGTGTCGGTGCTCGTCGAGCCGGCCAAGGTGCTGTTCCTCAACAACGCCATCAACCACGGCGTGTTCGGGCCGCTGGGCGTCGCGGAGGCCGCGGAGCGGGGCAAGTCGATCCTGTTCATGATCGAGACCAACCCCGGGCCCGGCCTGGGGCTGCTGCTGGCCTACTTCCTCTTCGGCCCGCGCTCGCTGCGCCCCACCGCGCCCGCCGCGATAATCATCCAGTTCTTCGGCGGGATCCACGAGATGTACTTCCCGTACGTCCTGATGAAGCCGCGCCTGATCCTCGCCATGATCGCCGGTGGCGCCGCGGGCGTGGGGACGTTCATGGTCACCGGTGCCGGCCTGGTCGCCACCCCCTCCCCCGGCAGCATCTTCGCCTACATGGCGGTGACGCCCAAGGGCGGCTGGTTCGGTGTCCTCCTCGGCATCCTCATCGCCTGCGGGGTCACGTTCGCGGTCGCGTCGGCCCTACTCGGCTTCGGCCGGCTGGAGCCGGACGAGGGCGACGAGGCCATCACGCCGGAGGAGCAGGCGGAACGGGACGCCGCCGCGGCACGTGACGCGGCCGCCCAGAAGGCCGCCGCGGACCGGGCCGTGGCCGCCAACAAGGCCGCGAGCAAGATCACCACGTCGGCGCCCGCCGACGCCACCGCCGAGAACCGCGCGACGACGGAGGTGTGAGTCCGATGGCCACCATCAACGGCAGCGCGGTCCGCAAGGTCGTCGTCGCCTGCGACGCGGGTATGGGCAGCAGCGTCATGCTGGCCAGCCAGCTCCGCCGGCAACTGCAGAAGCAGTCGGTGCAGGTGGAGCACACCCCGGTCGCGTCCATCCCGGACGACGCCGACGTGGTGATCGTCCACACCGGACTGGCCGCGCGGGCCCGCGCCGGCGCGCCGGACAAGGTGATCGTGCCGATCCAGGTGTTCATCGGCGACCCGGCCGTCACCCGCGTGGTGAAGGCCGTGCAGGACGGCGGCGACATCAATGGCTGACGCCGCCGCCCTGCTGGACCGCCGGGCCATCCGGCTCGCCGAGACCGCGGCCGACCGCGACGACGCCATCCGCCGGTGCGGGCAGGCGCTCGTCGCGGCCGGCGCGGTCGACCCGGCGTACGTGGACGCGATGCTCGCCCGCGAGCGCTCCGTCTCCACGTACGTCGGGGAAGGCGTCGCCATCCCGCACGGCACCCTCGAAGCGAAGGCCGTGGTTCGCCGCGACGCGCTGGCCGTGCTGCGCTTCCCCGACGGCGTCGACTGGGGCGGCCACCCGGTCAGCGTCTGCGTGGCGATCGCCGCGCAGGGCGACGGCCACGTCGACCTGCTCGCCGAGCTGGCCGAGATCCTGCTCGACCCGGACCGGGCGGCGGCCCTGCGGGCGGCGACCGACGCGGACGAGGTGATCCGACTGCTGACGCCGGTACGGGAGGACGGGACGCGATGAAGGTGGTCCGGTTCATGGCCCCCGGTGACGTCCGGGTCACCGAGGCCCGGCGGCCGTCACCCGGCGCCGGTGAGGTGCTGGTCCGGGTGCGGAACTGCTCGACGTGCGGCACCGACGTGAAGATCTACCGGTTCGGTCACCACCACATCGTGCCGCCGCGGGTCATGGGCCACGAGATCGCCGGAGAGGTGGTCGAGGCCGGTGCCGGGGTGAGCGACTGGCGGGCGGGCGACCGGGTACAGGTGATCGCGGCGATCCCCTGTGGACAGTGCGCCGAGTGCCGGCGCGGCCGGATGACCGTCTGCCCCAACCAGGAGTCGATGGGCTACCACTACGACGGTGGGTTCGCGGAGTACATGGTGGTACCGGCCAAGGTGCTCGCCGTCGACGGGCTCAACCGGATCCCGGACGGCCTCGGCTACGCCGAAGCCTCGGTGGCCGAGCCGCTCGCCTGTGTCCTCAATGGACAGAGCCTGGCCGGGGTCGGCACGGCCGACGACGTGGCGGTCATGGGCGCGGGTCCGATCGGCTGCCTGCACGTCCGGCTGGCCCGGGCGCGCGGTGCCGCCCGGGTCTTCCTCATCGACCTCAACCGGGAGCGGCTCGACCTCGCCGCCGGACTGGTCCACCCGGACGCGGCGGTGTGTGGCGGGGAGACCGACGTGGTCGACGCCGTCGTCAAGCTCACCGACGGCCGGGGGCCCGACGTGGTCATCACCGCGGCCGCCTCCGGTGCCGCCCAGGAGCAGGCGGTCCAGATGGCCGCACGGCAGGGTCGCATCAGCTTCTTCGGTGGGTTGCCGAAGGACCGGCCGACCATCACGCTCGACTCGAATCTCGTGCACTACCGCGAGCTCACCATCGTCGGCGCCAACGGGTCCAGTCCCGCGCACAACCGCGCCGCGCTGGACCTGATCGCGTCCGGCGCGGTACCGGTCGCCGACCTGATCACCCACCGCCTCCCGATCGACCGCACGCTCGACGGCTTCGCCATCGTCGCCCGTGGCGAGGGCATCAAGGTCACCATCGAACCCTGAGTTTCTCCGAAGGAGCCAGCCTTGCCCTCCCGAACCGTCACCGTCGGCTCCGCCAGCGGCCTGCACGCCCGGCCGGCGGCCCTGTTCGTGGCGGCCGCGGCCGCCCAGCCCATCCCGGTCACCATCCGGGTCGGCGACAAGCGGGCGGTACCGGCGCGCAGCATGCTGTCGGTGCTGTCGCTCGGTGCCAAGCGCGGCACCGAGGTCGTCCTGGAAGCCGAGGGCGACGGGGCCGACGACGCCCTCGACGCCCTGGCCGACCTGCTCGCCCGCGACCTCGACGCGGACGGGACCGAGGTCGCGACCGCGGGTACCGCCGATGGCTGACACCCTGCGGGGCATCGGCGTCAGCCCGGGCCTCGCCGCCGGACCGGCGTACCGCGTCGCCGCACCGCCGCAGCTGCCGGCGCCCGGTCCGGTCGCCGACCCGGACGTCGAGCTCGCCCGCGCGCTCGACGCGCTCGCGGCCGTCGCCGCCGACCTGGCCGCCCGGGCGGCGGCCGCCCAGCCGCGCAACGCGACCGCCGCCGAGGTCCTGCAGGCGCAGGTACTCATGGTCCAGGACCCGGAGCTGGCCGAGGCGGTCACCGACGCCGTCCGGGGCGGCGCGGGAGCCGCCCACGCCATCGCCGCCGCGCTCGCCGTGCACCGGCAGGCCTTCCAGGAGGCCGGCGGATACCTGGCCGAACGGATCGCCGATCTCGACGACATCCGCGACCGCGCCGTGGCGGTGTGCCTGGGCCTGCCGATGCCCGGCATCCCGTCCCCCGGCCACCCGTTCGTGCTCGTCGCCCGCGATCTCGCCCCCGCCGACACCGCCGGCCTGGACCCGGCCGGCGTGCTCGCCCTGGTGACCGAGTCCGGCGGCCCGACCAGCCACACCGCCATCCTCGCCCGGGCACTCGGCCTGCCGGCCGTGGTGCGCTGCGCCAACGCGCTCGACGTCCCGGACGGCACGCTCGTGGCCGTCGACGGCGGTACCGGCCAGGTGGACGTCGGCATCGACGAGGACGGCGCCGCCGCCACCCGGGCGGCGGAGCAGCGCCGCCGGCAGCGCATCGGCCGTGGCAGCGGCCCCGGGCGGACCGCCGACGGCCACCGGGTCGCCCTGCTGGCCAACATCGGCTCCGCCCGCGACCTGCCGCCCGACGCCGACTGCGAAGGCGTCGGGCTGTTCCGCACCGAGCTGCTCTACCTCGACCGGACCGACGCACCGGGCGCCGGCGAGCAGATCGCCGCGTACACGGAGGTCTTCGCGGCGCTGCCCGGCCGCAAGGTGGTGGTGCGCACCCTCGACGCCGGAGCCGACAAGCCGCTGCCGTTCCTCGGCCTTCCCCTCGAACCCAACCCCGCCCTGGGCGTCCGCGGGCTGCGCGTGGGCCAGCAACGGCCCGCCGTGCTGCGTACCCAGCTCCACGCCATCGCGGAGGCCGCGCGCACCACGCGGGCCGAGGTGTGGGTCATGGCCCCGATGGTCGCCATCCCGGGCGAGGCCGCCTGGTTCGCCGCCGAATGCCACGCCGCCGGACTGCCGGTCGCCGGCGCCATGGTCGAGGTGCCCGCCGCGGCCTTGCAGGCCTCCGCGTTGCTGCGGGAGGTCGACTTCCTCAGCATCGGCACCAACGACCTCAGCCAGTACGCCTTCGCGGCCGACCGCATGTGCGGGGAGCTCGCCGAGCTCCTCGACCCGTGGCAACCGGCGCTGCTAGCGCTCATCGCCGTGTGCGCCGGAGCCGGCCGGGCCGCCGGCAAGCCGGTCGGCGTGTGCGGCGAAGCCGCCGCCGACCCGGCACTCGCGGTGGTGCTCGCCGGTCTCGGGGTGACCAGCCTGTCCATGTCGCCGCGGTCGATCCCGGAAGTCCGCGACGCGCTGGCCGCCCACACCCGAGCCGACTGCAAACGCCTCGCGAGCGCGGCACTCGCCGCCGCCGACGCGGCCGTTGCCCGCGCGGTCATCTGACCTTCGCCAGCTCACCCCGGAGGCTGGTCAGCACGAGTCGGCACGATGTGCGGCACGTTACGGGACGCCGCCGAGATCTGGTCGCTGAGCCGGCCGAGGTAGGCCGGACCGGTTCCACCATTGGGACAGGCTGACAGCCACCAGGACGAGCACGGCGCCGGTGAGGGCGAACCACACGGTGATCTCCGTGTGCCTGCGTTGCAGCACCATCGTGTCGGGCAGGTCCAGGAGGACGTCGGTCAGCGCCTTGGCGTCCTTGGCCTGGAAGTACTTGCCACCGGTAATGGTGGCAACCTGGGTGAGGACCTTCTCGTCGAGGTCCTGGTACCGGCGCCCGCCGAACCCGCGTCCCTGGCCGGGCCGGTTGCCGCCGAACGCGCTGTCCCCGCTGATCTGGTCCGCCGTGCACACGAACGGCGCGGGCTGCGTGGTGCCGAAGCCGATGGTGTAGATGCGCAGGCGGCGGGCGGCGGCCTGCTGCGCGGCGGTGACCGGGTCAACCCCCTGGGTGTTCGCCCCGTCGGTGAGCACGACGATGGTGTCCGGCTCGTACTCGCCGTCGGCGGCCGGTGGGCTGGCCGGCAGGTCGACACCCGTGGGCGCGACGTCGGGGTTGATCTCGGCGATGGCGTCGATGGCGGTCAGGATGCCCAGTCCGATCGCGGTACCCCGGGAGGTGCGCAGACTACCGATGGCGGTCAGCAGCTCCTCCTTGTCGGTGGTCGGTTCGACCCGCAGCGCGGCGACGCCGGTGAACACGACCAGGCCGATCCTGGCCCCGTCCGGCTGTGCCTTGACGAAGTCCCGGGCCGCGTTCTCGGCGGCGGTCAGCCGGTTCGGCGCGACGTCGGTGGAGCACATGGAGCCGGACACGTCGATGGCCAGCAGGATGGCCGAGGAGTCCGAGGGCACCAGCACGGACGCCTGCGGCCGGGCCGCGCCGGTCGCGAGGACGACCAGGCCGGCCGCGAACAGCCACAGGGGGATCCGTCGCCGCCACGGCGACCGCCCGGGCAGGGCCGCCCGGATCAGGGTGACGCTCGACATCCGGACGGCGCTGCGCCGCCGGCGCCGGCGCATCCACCACCGGAAGCCCAGCAGCAGCGGGAAGGCCGACCACGCGAGCAGTGCCCAGGGCCAGGTCAGCGACATCAGAGGATCCGTCCGAACCAGGTGATCATCAGTAGCCCGCCGATCGTGAGGAGCAGCACCGCGATGCCGGCGAACGCCCCGGTCAGCTCGACGAACTCCGGCTTGCTGGTGATCCGCAGGTCGAGCGATCGATAGATCTCGTCGAGCGCCCGCGCGTCGCCGGCCCGGTGGTACGAGCCGGCGGTGGTCTGGGCGATCTCGGTCAGCAGGTCCTCGTTCAGCGCGGTGGCCAGCTGGTAGCCGTCGACCCTGATGGTCGTACCGTCGACGGTGCCGAACCCGATGGTCTCGACGTGCACGCCGGCGCCGGCGGCCAGCTCCGCGGCGGCGACCGCGTCCGGCCCGCCGGTGTCCTCCCCGTCGGAGAGCAGCACGATCGTCGCCGAGCCCCGGTACCCCAGGTCCGCCGGCGGTGCCGTGGAAGACGGGTCGGGCAGGCTGACCGGTCGCCCGACGATGGCGGCCAGGGACGCCAGGATGGCCTGTCCCAAGGAGGTACCGCCGGCGCTGTGCAGGCGGTTGATCGCGGCCACCGCCTCGTCGTGGTTCCTGGTGGGCGCCCGGGTGGTCAGCGCGCCCTGGTCGAAGGCGACCACGCCGATGTCCACCGTGTCCGGCTGGGCCTGCACGAATCTCGTCGCGGCCGCCTGGGCGGCCGCCAGCCTGGTGGGTGCCGCGTCCGTCGCCGTCATGCTGGTGGACACGTCGAAGGCCAGGATCACCGTGCCCGCCACGCGCGGAAGCGCCACCGTCGCGTGGGGACGTGCGACGGCGAGCAGCAGCAGCGTCAATGCGGTCAGGAACAGCAGCGGCGGAACGTGCTGGCGCACGCGCGCCCGGCCCGGCGTGGCGCCGCCCAGCCCCGCGGCCACCAACGCCTTCGTGCGCTGGCGGTGCAGGACGCGGTAGGCCACCACCAGGCCCAGGCAGACCGCGGCGGCGACCACGATCATGAAGGGATAGTGGAAACTCATGCTCGCCTGCGCTTCGACCGGCGCGCCATGTCGACCAGAGCCTGGGTCAGGTCCTGATCGGTACCGATCCGGTGGGACGTCACGCCGACCTGCCGCATCGCGGAGGCCACGGCCAGTTCCCGGGCGTCCACCTCGGCCCGGAACCGCTGCCGGAAGAGCGGGTCGCCGGTATCGGCGAGCAGCTGCTCCCCCGTCTCGGCGTCTTCGACCAGGACGAGCCCGAGGTCGGGTAGGTCGAGTTCCATCGGGTCGACGACCCGGATCGTGACCACCTCATGCCGCTGGCTCAGGCGGGTGAGCGCGGGTTCCCAGTCGAGGTCGCCGATGTAGTCGGAGATGACGAAGACCAGGCTGCGCCGGCGCACGGTGGCGGCGGCGAGGTGCAGCATCGCGGCCAGGTCGGTGGTGCGCCCGTCCGGGTCCGCGACGGCCGGCCGGGTGAGCTCGTGGGTCAGGTACAGAAGGTGGGTACGTCCGGTCCGGGGCGGGATCACCCGCTGGAGCCGGTTGTCGTAGAGGATCGCGCCGACCCGGTTGCCGGCCCGCGTGAAGAGCCGGCCGAGGCAGATCGCGAGCTCGGCCAGGACCGAGTCCTTACCGTGCCGCGCGGCGCCGAACCTCATCGAGGCCGACTGGTCGAGAACCAGCCACGCGGTCAGCTCGCGGTCCTCGGTGTACTGGCGGACGTACGGCTCGTCCAGGCGGGCGGTCACGTTCCAGTCGATGTGCCGGACGTCGTCCTCCGGGGTGTACTCGCGCACATCGGTGAAGTCGATCCCGGCCCCGCGGAACACCGTGCGGTAGGCGCCCTGCAGACGCCCGTCGAGTCGACGGATCACCTGCCATTCCAGGCGTCGCAGCAGACGGTCGGGCGGGCTGGTCACCAGTCAACCGCCGTCCGGCCGGGGTACGTCCGGGACGGGCAGCGCCGCCAGCACCGTGGACAGCACGGCGTCCGCGGTGACGTCGTCGGTGAGCGCCTCGTAGGAGAGCACCAGGCGATGCCGGAAGACGTCGAGGGCCAGGTCGGTGAGGTCCCGCGGGAGGGCGTAGGCCCGGCCCCGGATGAACGCGAGGGCCCGCGCGGCCAGGATCAGGTTGATCGAGGCGCGGGGGCTGGCCCCGAAGGTGACGTACCTGGTCAGCTTGGCGAGCCCGACCTCGTCCGGCCGGCGGGTGGCGTTGGCCAGCGCCACCGAGTACTCGATCAGCGCCGGATCCACGTACACGTGCTCCACCCGGGCCTGCATGTCGCTGAGCTCGTCGAGGTCGACGACGGGCTGCTCGGCCGGGGTCGGCGCGATGGCCCGCTCGACGATCACGAACTCCTCGGTGGGACTCGGGTAGTCCACCAGGACCTTCATCATGAAGCGGTCCACCTGCGCCTCGGGCAGCGGATAGGTCCCTTCGGACTCGATCGGGTTCTGGGTGGCCATGACGAGGAACGGCCGAGGCACGAGATGGGTCTCCCGGCCGATCGTGACCTGCTGCTCCTGCATCGCCTCCAGCAACGCGCTCTGCACCTTGGCCGGTGCCCGGTTGATCTCGTCGGCCAGCAGCAGGTTGGTGAACACCGGCCCGAGGGAGACCTGGAATTCGCCGGTGCGCTGGTGGTAGACCCGGGTACCGACGATGTCGGCCGGTACCAGGTCCGGGGTGAACTGGACGCGGTGGAACTGCCCGCCGATAGCGCTGGCGAGCGACTTGACGGCCAGGGTCTTGGCCAGGCCCGGTACCCCCTCGACCAGGATGTGCCCGCGGGCCAGCAGGGCGACCAGGAGTCGCTCCAGGAGCACGTCCTGGCCGACGATGGTCTTCTTGACCTCGTACAGGACCCGCTCCATGGGGTACGGCTCAGTGTCCACGGGTCCGTCCTTACGAGACGTCGTCATTGCTGGGGTACCCGGTCACCGCCGCGCGCGGTGACGGCCGTCGTGATCGGTACGGCGAACCCGACGCCGATGAACGTGCCGGCGGCCGTCGGGTTGGCCAGCGCCACCACGATGCCGACCGTCTCACCCTTGCCGTTGACGAGCGGGCCCCCGGAGCTGCCCGGGTTCACCGCGGCGTCGAACTGGATGAGGCCCGCCAGGCTGGCGCCGTCGGCCCCGGTGGCGCGGCGGTCCAAGCCGGACACGACGCCGGTCGTCGTGGTCCGGGTCAGCCCGAGCTGGTTGCCGACGGCGATCACCGTGTCGCCCACGGACAGCCGGTCGGACCGGCCCAGAACGGCGGGAACCACGACCGACGGCAGCGTGGTCGGGGCGAGGGCGGCGATGTCGATCGCCGGGGCGGCGGCGGCGACGGTCGCCGCGGACATGGTGCCGTCGGCGAAGGTCACCCGGATGGCGCCGCCGCCGCTCACCACGTGCAGGGCGGTCAGGATGATCCCGTCCCCGGTGACGATCACGCCCGTTCCGGTGGCGTCGACCGTACCGGCGGCTTGCGCTACCGCTTCGATGGAGACCACCGAGGGAGCCACCGCGGTATAGATCTCGGCGGTGGTCGGCTCCTTGCTGGCGGCGGCGCTGCTCGGGACGCGGCCCGGCGACAGTCGAGGGGAGCCGGCGGAGCCGGAGCGGTAGAGCACGATCGCGGCCAGCACGAGCACCGCCGCCGCGACCGCCGCGATCGCCACCCCTCGGCTCCTCCCGCGTGAGCTCACCGCCCGAACGTAACGGAGTTGGCTCGGAATTGGGTAAGGATCGGTCGCCCCGACCGCTACGGCTCGGCTGGACCGGCGGGCGGGCGGACGCAGACGCGCAGCACGCTGTCCCGGTACGCCCTGCCGGCGTCGGCCGCGCTCATGCGGCCGCTGCGGACCTCTTCGCCGGCGTTGTGGCCGAGCCCGATGACGGTGTTGATCAGCCAGGTCACCGGCAGCCGGTCGTCGAACTCACCGGTCCGCTGTCCGCGCTCGAACAGTTCGATCAGGCGGGTCATGATCGGCGCGTGTTGCTGGTACTGGTCCTCGCCGGGGACGCCAGCCGCGACGGCCGGGTTCAGCAGCACCGGATACCGCTCGATCAGGCTCCAGCTGGCCTCCAGCCAGCGCCGCAGCGCCGCGGCGGCCGAGCCCCCGCCGACATCGACGGCGTCGAGTGACGCGGCGGCCTCGCCGGTGATCAGGTCCAGGACCGCCGCGAGCAGCGCCTCGCGCGAGGAGTAGTGCGCGTAGACCGTCTGCCGGGCAACGCCGGCCGCAGCGGCGATCTCCTCCATGGTGGCGTCGGGTCGCCGGCCCAGTAGCTGGATGGCGGCACTGCGGATGGCGGCCGCACTCCGCTGCGCGTCAGCCCGCTGTCGGCGCCCACCGTGGCCATCAATCTTGGACACGGCTGTCAAGGATACCGCGGTGGGCGGCGCAGGCGCGGGGCGCTCCGGTGGGCGGCGCCGCCTCGCCCACCGGTGACGCTACCCGGTCCGGCGGGAAGCGGCGCCGGACCGGTCGGTAGCCGCGCGGAACTCAGCGCGCGATCGGGGTGAACTTGTCGACGGCCTTGCGGGTGATCTGCTCGATCTCCCCGGCATCGACGCTCGGCAGGCCGAAACTGGTGATGGTGGACACGACGTTGCCCACCCGGACGGCGACCATGTACCCGCTCAGGGTCACCTTCCTGCCCCCGCTGGCGACCGTGGCCTCGAGCTTGAACGCCGCCGTGTCGTCGCCCAGCTTCGGGAACGACGCGTTCGCGATCTTCACCTTGGCCTCGGCGTCCTCGTCCTTGACGGTGAACTCGCCGCACTTGTCAACGGCCTCACGGACCAGGGACATGTCCTTCTGCAGCGCCGCCGCGTCGCGGTAGCTCTCCAGTGTCTGCCGGACGAACGGCCCGGTCGCCGCCTTCTCGAACTCGGCGGTCACCGACGCCTGCTCGACCTTGGCGGAGCCCTCGTCACCGAACTCGTTGAAGAGCCGGTTGCACTCGGGGTTGGGGCCGGCGACCGACGAGGAGTCCTGCGGCGTGGGGGTCCCCCCGCCGCCCGGGGTCTTCTCGGGCCGCGCGGCGTACCCCGTGGGCATGTCGGAGACCGCGAGCAGGGCCTTCTTCAGGTCCTCCGCCGTAGGCACCTTCGCCGCCGGTGAGGCGGAGGCGGAGGCGCCGGGCTTGTTATCCGACTTCGTCGACGCGCACGCGGTCGTCGACACTCCCGCGAACAGGAGCAACACGGTTGTCAATGGCACGATGTGGCGCATCATGCCGGGATGGTGCCCAAAGTTCACGGACGTGAAAGCCGCGGCCGAGGAACGGAGCTACCACCTCAGTTCCGTCACGTCTGGGACGGACGCACCTCGCCGTCGTAGTTGTAGACCAGGAGCTCGCCGCGGTCGGTGGCGCGGGTGGCGGTCGTCCGGATGTACCGGTGGATCAGCCCGTCCATCTCCAAGGTCACCACCGCCGCGGATTCGGACTGGAACGGGACCGCATCACGGGGTCCGCCGATCAGGATGGCGTCCACGTCCTCCATCGGAGCGTCGGGTCGGCGCTCGGCCGGCTGCTGCGGCCCGTACGGCGACCGCTGGTCCGGCGGTACGGGTCCGGTCGGCCCGCCGACGCCGGGCGGTGCCTCCGCCCGGGCCTCGGTGGAGTCCTGCACCAACGGGTCGCGGCCGCTGCGCCGCATCTCCGGCTGCTGAATGTTCGGCATCCCGGCCCTGTACCCCCGCCGATCCGACCCACGCCCCCGCCCTGGTTGTTTCTCCCAGGGCGGGGGCGGCCACCGGTCAGAATCCGCCAGTGCCGTTGGGGGTACCCAGGCCGGTCGGGCCGTCCCAGCCGGCGCGGGCCGTGCACCACTGCAGCGTCGGGCAGGTCCCGTTCGTCCCCGACGTGACGTCGAAGAAGCTCGACGAATGCGCGTACGGGTAGTTGTTGTCGATGCTCGCCGCGTTGCCGGCCAAGGCGTAGACGCCGGCGATGATCGGGGCCGACGCGCTGGTGCCGCCGATCACCCACCAGCCGGAACGGCCGTGGTACGCGGTGGAGTCGTAGACCGACACGCCCGTGTTGGGGTCCGCCACGGCCGAGACGTCGGCCACCGCCCGCCGCGAGCAGCCGGTACCGAAGCCCGCCGCACCGGACAGCGCGACGTTGAAGCTGGAGCAGCCGCTACCGGCGCCGCTCCACGCGGTCTCGGTCCAGCCGCGGGAGCCACCGCCCGCGGTCAGTGTCGTGCCACCGACGGCGGTGACGTAGTGGGAGGATGCGGGGTATTCCGCGCCGTAGCCGTTGTCACCGGAGCTCACCGTGATCGCGATACCCGGGTGGTTGAAGTACGCGCCGTACGTGCCGTCGGAGGCATCCGAGCCACCCCAGCTGTTGCTGATGACGGTGGCACCCATCGCGGCGGCGCGGTTCTCGGCGGCGCCGAGGTTGGCGAAGGAGTTGGTCTTCGCCTCGACCAGCAGGATGTGGCAGTTGGGGCAGATCGCCGAGGCCATGTCCAGATCCAGGGAGATCTCCAGTGCCCAGCCGGCGTCCTTGCGCGGGTAGTGGGTGCCGCCGTTCTGGTCGACCTTGCGGAAGCAGCCGTTGGCGGTGGTACACGGGGGGAGGCCGAACTGGCTGCGATAGACCGCGAGGTCGGCTTCGGCGGTCGGGTCGTCGAACGCGTCGACGATCGCGATCGTCTGGGTCGAGGAACCGGCCGACGTCAGGTTGTACGCCGAGCGCAGGTCAGCCGGGCCGTACCCGGCCGGTGCGGCCTGCGGCTCGGCATCCGTGCGTGCCCATGCGTGGCACTCGGCCGTACCGGCCAGGGGCGCCGCGCAGACCTTGACCGCGCGGCGTGCGACGCCGGTGGGCGAGGGCGCCGCGTTGGCTGTGTAGGTGACCGTGATGACGACCGCCGCGCCCAGCAGCACCGTCACCAGCCCGGCCGCACGCGTCACTGCGCGCATCGAACCTCCAGAGGTAGCGGGGTGATGCGTCGACACCCGTGGGAAGACGGGTTCACACGCACCTTGCGGAGGGGCGCAGATCCTCGCTACGGCGTCACACCGATGGCAGGAGCGGCTGGCCAACCTCACGTCGTTCCTCGAGACGTGACGGCGTTTCGCCGGTCCAGCCAGCGCGGCAGCCACCAGTTCCACGAGCCCATGAGCCGCATGAGGGCCGGTACCAGAAACAGCCGGACGATGGTGGCGTCGATGAACACCGCCACGGCGAGCATGAACCCGAGCTGCTTGAGGTCGAGCACCCGGGTGAACGTGAACGAGCTGAAGATGACGATCATGATGGCCGCGGCCGCCGTGATGACCGGGGCGGCGCACCGCGAGGACCCCTCGGCGGCCGACCGGCACGACCTGGTCGCCGAGATGGTACGGCTCGGTGCGGTGCGAGACTTCGAGGCCGTCTACGGCTCCCCGGAGTGGCGCACATATCTTGCCCTGCACGCCACGTTCCTGAGCCTGCCCGACGGCACGTTGCGCGACGAGATCCAGGAGGCCCTGCGCCGATCGGAGCAGAGCTTCATCGAGCGCATCGCGCGGGCCTGGGAAAGTCTTGCCGCGGTGCTGGGCTACCGGCTGCGCCCGACGGCGGGCGGCAGCTTCGAGACCATCGCGACGCTGGTCAGTGCCACGCTGCGCGGGCTGGTCACCATGGCGCTGTCCAACGCCGAGCTGGCGACCCGGCGCGTCCAGGCCAACCCGGCCGGCGCCAGTACCTCGGCCGAGTGGTCGCTCGTGGGCATGGCGGCGGCGAGCATCGCCGCCACCTTCCTCGAACCCGACCCCGACGTCACCTGGGACGAGCAGCGGCTGGCATCCCTGCGGCAGCTCCTCGACGGTGAAGGGGTCTCGTGACCGTGGCCGATTGTCGGCCGTCCCGCGGGGGTCTGTACCAGGTTCCAGGCGAGGTCACCCAGATGCCGGCGGCCATTGGGCGACCAGATCCGCTGGGCGAACAGCTGAACCGCCCGCAGGTCGGACCCGCCCGCGTAGTCACGTCGCACCCCGTGATCTTGTCCGCGGGCGGGCCGTCTGGCAAACGAATTCGACCATCATGCCCTGCGCTACCGCTCAGGGCATGACCGTGAACGGCTGCATCATGTCGTTGTCCTCGTGCTCGACGATGTGGCAGTGGTGGACGTACGTCTGCGGCGCGCTCACGCCGGAGGGCAGCTCGAACGCGCCACGGATCGTCGTGAAGGAGCCGGGGTTCACCTTGACGGTGTCCTTGAAGCCCCGCTCCTCCGGCGCCGGTGGCTGCATTGGCCCGGTCGCGAACGGGGTGGGGTCGATTCCGCCGGGTGTCCCGTCCGGGCCGGGGTTGGCGTCCCGGTAGGCCTGCGCGTCGAACGGCGTCCGGCCGACCACCTGATGGGTGAACAGGTGGGTGTGCATCGGATGGGTGTCCTCGGTCAGGTTGATGTAGACCCAGTCCTCCACCGTCCCGGCCGTGGGTGCCAACGCCCCCGCCCCGAACGGCGCGCCGTTGAGGTTCAGGTGCCAGTCCGCCGTCTCCGCGGCGACCTCGTTGAGAGTGATGTACCGGGTGGTACCCGACGGGGTCAGGTTGGCCGCGCGCCCCGGGAGGTCGGGAATCCTGGTCGGACCCGGCTGGGTCACGGTCGTCCCGACGCGAAGCTGCATCACCGCCGTCAACGGCGGGGCCGGGGTGGCCACCGGCGCCGGTGGCTTTCCGTTCTTCAACATCAGCGTCTTGCCGGCGACCGGGCTGAAGTCGACGAGCACGTCGGCCCGTTCCGCCGGAGCCATCACGAGTTGCCGCAGCGGCACGGGCCGGTCCCACAGGCCACCCTCGGCGCCGATCTGCCAGAATCGCAGGCCGCCCGCGTCGAGGTTGAGGATGCGGGCGTTGCAGCCGTTGAGGATCCGGAACCGGTACATGCGCGGCTCGACGTCCAGGTACGGCCACACCCTGCCGTTGACGAGCATGACGTCGCCGAAGTACTCGCCGACCCAGGTGACGCCCGCGATGGTGCTCGTCGGGTACAGCAGTGTGCCGTCCGAGCGGAACTGCCGGTCCTGGATGACGAGCGGGATCTCGTACTTCCCGTACGGAAGCCCGATCGGGTTGGACGCGTCGCCGGTGTCCTGCGCGTCGCGGATGAGGTAGGCCCCGGCGAGCCCGGCGAACACGTTGAGCCGCGTGGTGCCCAGGCCGTGGTCGTGGAACCACAGCAGGGTGGCGGGATTCTGCGGCGCCTGGTTGGGATAGTGCACGGTCTGCACCTCGCCGGTACGGAACCCGTACGGGCTGACCGCCGGGTTGCCGTCGCTGGCGGCGTTGACGAAGCCGCCGTGCAGGTGGGTGTTCAGCCTGACGTCAGGGCCGTACGGGGTCAGCCGCGGGTCGACCGGGATCCAGGCCGGATAGGTGGACGGGAGAGCGTTGGTGTACGTCACGTCCAGCGGCGTGCCGCTCCGCGCGACCACCACCATGCCGAACGAGCCGAACTGGCCGTCGAGCCCGGAGCCGTCGTCGTATGCGAACAGCGGCGTAGGAGGCAGATTCGGGTGCAGCCGCCTGGTGATCGGCACCTGGGTGAACGAGTACTGATTGGCTGCCCTCGGGGTGGCGACCACGAGCCCGTTGCCGAGTACCGGCAGCGCTTGGACGAACTTCTCCAGCCTGCCACCGGTCGAACCGGACGCCGACTGGGACAGCGCTGCCCACGGCAGTGCTGCTGCTGCGCCGACTCCGGCACCGTAGGCTAAGAGTCGACGTCGGGTGATACCTGTCATGTCTGCCACCTCCGCGGTTTCGCACGACCGGGCGTTGTCGTGACAGCCGAAGTCGGCTCACGACCGCATGCGCTGTCCGCTGTGTTCGGGACACTTTCCCGAAGCGACCAACGGCGGCGCGCTGGACCGGACCGGTCTAGCCCCGTATTTCGCAGGTGGGGTTGAGTGGCCGCGCGTTATGGCCAGCGGGGTTGGGTGGGGTCGATGTGGAGGAGGCTCAGGAGTTGGGTTTGTAGCCATCCGGGTTTGGGGATGGTGGGTGGTTGGCTG